>Ga0307516_10003031_pt1 | contig 21910 bp, 21 predicted proteins | sample 19_EM_MG_FD_203310 | JGI IMG/M metagenome (GOLD analysis project Ga0307516, IMG submission 203310) | Populus trichocarpa ectomycorrhiza microbial communities from riparian zone in the Pacific Northwest, United States - 19_EM | ecosystem: Host-associated > Plants > Roots > Unclassified | place... | reverse complement strand
AGCCCAGACCGGCACGTAGATCGCGTCGCCCGCCTTCCAGTCGATGCGTCTTCCGCCGACGTAGGAGTACCCCTCGCCCTCGAGAATGTAGAGGACGGTCTCGTAGGTGTGACGGTGCCGATTGGACGATTGCCCGGGATCGAGCCACCCGATCGTCATGCTGATCGCGTGCGTCGGGAGGTCGACGAAGAACACCGGGTGTTTTCGTGCGGCCGAGTAGGCGCCGTGCTTGGCTGCGGCTTCTATCGCGCGGTGCGCTAGCTTCTCGGGTATGACCACCCGCGGGCGCGGCGGTGTCTTGTCGAAGTCGGCTGAATGAAATCGTGCTGCGGACGCGGTCATCTGCTCTCCTTCTGGCGCGTTCGGTCGCGCTCGAGACTTCGTAGTTGGATCGGGGAGCCTGGGGAGGCTCCAGTTGCGAAACAGCGTGGGGTCCAGCTCCGTCAATCAACTCCCTCCTTCCGCAACGTGCCCTTCAGCGAAGAGCCGATGCATCGATTCGAGATCTTGCTCGATCTCTTGTATTTTGTCGGGCGAGCGTCGGCTGACGTGCCCGAACCAGACCGCGCCGACGGCCATGTACGCGCCGAAGATGTAGGGGAAGTAGTTGGTTGGGCTGGGTGGAACCGGATAGAACAGGCTGACCGTCGGATAGAGCAGGAACAGCACCGCGACCACGGAGAGCCCGACGTCCTTCGGGCGCAGCTTGCCCTCCTTGCGCAGGTACAAGGGGGCGGCGATGGAAATCAAGAAGTAGGCTGTCAGAAAGCCGATCGCGCCGAACGTGCCTACGTCGTTGTAGGCATCTTGCAGCCCGACGCCACTGAGTGTCATCACCGATGGCACGAGCACCATGATCGCGATCGTTACGGCGATTGAGACGTGCGGCGTGCGGTTGGTTGGATGAACGCGACCGATGGCGGTGTGCAGCACGCTGTGCCGTCCCATCGGAAATAGAATGCGCGCTCCCGCGTTCAGACACGACAGCGACAGCGAGAAGAACGACAGCAGGGCGCCGAGCGACAGCGGGACTTTGAGGAAGCCCACGCCCATCAGCTCTGCGAGATCGTTCAGGGGGGCGGACTCTTGGTCTAGCGGGGGAGTGTGGTGAGCCAGCCCAAGCACCTCGACGTAGGCGATCACGACGAAGAACAGGCCCGTCAGCAGCAAGCTCCAGATCACGGCCTTGGGGATGGAACGCAGCGGATCACGCGCTTCGTCGCCGAAGGCTGTGGCAGCCTCGAACCCCACTAAGCTGAAGATCGCGGCGATGACACCGAGACCAACACCCGAAAAGCTTGTGCCCTCTAGCGAGATCTGACTGACGTCGGGCGCGAAGCCCCGCTTTGCAAGCACCAGCGCCGCCAGGGCCAAGATCAGCAGCACCGATAGCCCCTCGAGCACCAGCATCAGCGCCGAGGACAGCTTGATGTCGCGATACGCGCAGAACCAACACAGGCCTCCGCTCATGAAGAAGAGCGCGATCGGCGGCACGTGGATGCCCAAGAAGCCGAGGAGCTGTCCTGCAAAGAGTGCGAATCCGGTCATGCCCGCCATGCCGATGAACAGGTAAGCCCAGATCAAAGTCCACCCCGACAGCACGCCCGCGCGCGCTCCGATGCCGCGCCCGGTGTAAGCGTACATAGAGCCTGGAGATGCTGAGCGACGCGCAAACTGATTGAGATTGAAAACGACGAAGAGCAGCATCACCGTGCCGAACAGGTAAGCGAGCCAGGTGCCCTTGCCGGCGCTGGCGAATGCCAACGGGATCAACAGCGCCGCGGTCATGGTTGGCGCGATCAGTGCGATCGACTGCGCGAGCACCTCTGGAAAGGACAGGCAGGCTCGCCTGAGCCCTGAATGGCTCGCTGGCGCCGGTTCTGCTGCGATAAACTCGGTCTGTGCGGTCGTCATCTTTTCGATTCTCCTGTTAGAGGTGTTTTCCAAAGAGCTCGGCACCAGCCGGGCGCAACACGTTCGATGCAGTGCTGAAACCTTCCAGTTCGCATCCGATTCGACGCGCGCTCGGGTCGGTGCGTTTCCTTGCGCAGTGATCCGTGTAGCGCGATGCTGAAGCGCATGGAGGCTCCAGTTCCGAGATGACTAGGGGGCCAGCTGGTCGCCCGTGGCGCTTCGATCTGCTCTTTGCGGATGCAGACGGCGCGGAGCCGCGACGTGAGCAGCTTGCGCGCGCGATTGTGCGCGACATTCGTCGCGGGCGGTTGGTGGCTGGGGCTCTCTTGCCAGGCAGCCGACGGCTTGCCGATGCGCTTGGGGTGAATCGAAAAGCTGTCGTCGCTGCGCTCGAGGAGTTGGTCGCGCAAGGTTGGCTCGAATCGATGCCCGCTCGCGGCACGCGCGTTTCGTACGGCTTGCCAGAGCTGGCGGTGGCCGACGCATTGCCGAACCGCAACGGAAACATCGTGGGCTGGCAAGCGAAGCCGCTTTTGCGACTCAGCGATGGAATCCCGGACGCGCGCCTGGCTCCGGTGCAAGCACTCGGACGAGCCTACGCACGCACGCTTAGCTCGCTGTCCAAGAACGGACTTGGGTACTCGGATGCAGCTGGAGACATCGTTTTGCGCGAGGTGCTCGCGGCGTTCCTCAATCAGGCGCGTGGGCTAGCCTGCTCGTCTGCTGAGGTACTGATCGCAGGCGGCAGTCAGATGGCATTGTCGTTGACGGCCCTCGCCCTGTGCGGGCCTGGCGATCGGGTCGTTGTCGAGAACCCGGGCTACGTGCCGGCCTGGAAAGCATTCGAGTTCGCTGGCGCGGAGCTCGTGCACGTCGGAGTCGACGCTGACGGCCTCGACACCTCCGAGCTCGAATGCAAGCTGAGCGAGCCAGGCGCTCGTATTCGAGCGGTGTATGTCACACCACACCATCAATATCCGACCACCGTTGCACTGGCGGCGCACCGGCGTCCCAAGCTCCTTGCGCTCGCAGCCCAGCACGGTTTCGTGGTGGTCGAAGACGACTACGACTACGAGTACCATTTCGAAGGCAAGCCACTCTTGCCGCTCGCGGCTTCACCAGCGGGCTTGGAGCGGGTCGTGTACGTGGGATCGTTCTCGAAGCTGATCGCGCCGGCCGTTCGAGTTGGCTACATTATCGCGCGGCGAGACGTGATCGAAGCGGCCTCCGCGCATCGCGCGTTGATCGACCGACAGGGCGATGTGGTGCTGGAGCGCGCGGTCTCGGAGCTGATCGAGGACGGCGAGCTACAACGGCACGCGCGAAAGGCCAGACGCACGTACGCCGCGCGGCGAGACTTCATGCTCGAACGGCTCCGCCAGGATGAACGCCTTTGGTCGGTGCTCGACGTCGACGTGCCCGCGGGCGGGCTCGCTCTTTGGCTGCGAATCAAGGATGGCATCGACGTCGAAGCCTGGTCCGAGGCCGCCTGGGCGTCGGGCCTCGCCTTCACTCCGGGTGGCGCACACTCCGCACACGGTAAAATTCAGGCATTCCGCGCGGGCTTTGCGGCGCTGAACGAGTCCGAGCTGAGCGATGCCGTACGTATCCTCGCCGAAACTTTGCCGAGGTGATTCGACTCTGAGCTCGGTTTGTCCGATGGTGTTTTCAGCGACGGTCAAAACGGCATGAGCGGGACGTTCGTAGTTCGCTCGATGAACCAGAGCGCGGCGATCAACATGGCGACCATCGAACCGCCGCGAATCACGATCTGTCGATAGCGCTTCCAGTCGCGCACGCTGAATAGAGCGGCGGTGGCCACGCCTACGATCAGCAGTTGGCCCATCTCGAGTCCGACGTTGAACTGAAGCAATGCCCAGGCGAAATCGGCTGTCGGAAGGTTCAATTCGGATAGCACGCTGGCGAAGCCGAAGCCATGGATCAGACCGAAGCAGAAGGTGACGACAATGCGGCGTACCGGAAAGACCCTCCACACGTTGTCCAGTGCGGCGAGCATGATCGTGACTGCAATCGCCGGCTCGATGAACGACGACGGCAGGGATACTAGCTTCAGCGCTGCGAGCCCAAGCGTGATCGAGTGGGCCACGGTGAAGGCGGTGATGATCCCGAGCACTGGTAGGATGGCCTCCGACAATTTGTCGACGGGCCGCCAGCCTTCCCGCGTGCGTCGCATCACTGCGGGCAAGAGCAGGCAAAGCAGGAACAGAACGTGGTCGTAGCCGGTCAGGATATGACGGATGCCTTCACCGAGAAACTGCCACCGCGAAGGCGGTCGGATCGCAATGCCGGCGGGCGCTGACGCGTTTGCCGCGCTCGCCGGTTCAGTTGACGTGGACGCTTTCGACGGGTCGAGCATCGACAGCACAATCGGTTGGCCAGGCCGCTGGATCTTTGCGATTCCGCGGTGCGTCGGATCGACGTCGGCGAACAGAGTGTATGCGATCACCGGTTGTCGGCTGAGCGTGCAGTCAGATGCCAGATAAAGCACCGCGTACGCGCCGTCGTTCCGGCGTTCGAGGCCTCGGCCTGTCGTGCGCAGCTCGCAGCCATCGATTGCCAAGCGCGCCATTGCGTAAGACTCGATAGCTGGCCACGCGGTTTTGACTTCACCCCAGCTCAACTTTCCGTCGGCGTCCGTGTCGAGATCGAGGGCGACATCGAGGTCGCGCAAGGCTATGTCCCAGCGGAGCGTCAAATGGTTCGGCGCGGCATCCAGCTGCAAGTAGGCGTCGCTCGACTTGTGCGCACTCGCGAGTCCCGTCACCAAGACCCCAACGCAGGCAATCATCGCTGCGATCGCGGCTCGGCAGCCAGGCGTGGCCACGTCAGAGCACCGCATCGATGCGACGATCGTACACGCCGAGCGTCGCCTTGAGACGCCTTGCTTCGTCGATGGCGTCCGCCTCACCACTCGCGCGCGCGGCTTCGGCAAGGACGAGCAGGTCGATGGCTTCCCGCTGCAGTTCGACGTTGCCGCGCGCGAGCTCGAGCGCGCGCGCTGGCGCGTGGTCGATGGCGAGCGCGAACATGGCCTGCTCGCGTCCATGGAACTTGCATGCATCCGGGCGCTGGTCGGCGAGCGCGATGCGATCGCGCATCTCCGCCACGTCGCGAGTCGCCGTGGCCGCCGAGGCGCGGGTCCCGGCGATGGCCAGGCGGAGCAGCACCGCGTCCGTGCGCGTCTCGTCCTTCAGCACCTTCAACGCCTCGGAAGGTCGCCCCTGATCGATGAGGAAGTCGGCGTAGTCGACCGCCGCGTAGGCGTCAGGGCCGAGCCGAAGAACGCTGCGAAACGCCGCGTCGGCGCTGGCCGCGTGTCCGTCGCGAGTTTCGAGCTCCGCGAGTGACGTGAGCAGCCAGCCCTGCGTCGCAGTGGGGAGACGGGGATTGGCCAGCAACGTCTCGAACGTCTTTCGCGCGCTTTCGACCTCACCCCTCAGGGCCGCGTTCTCAGCGAAGCAGGCACTCGAATACACTTGAACGCCCGCCAATCCGACGCGGCGGCACGCCTCGTCGGACTCGGCGTAGCGGCCCTGCACACGCAACACCGTCGCGAGTGTCAGCCATGCCTGTGCCATGTGCTCGCCTTCCGGGCGAGCCAGCAGCAGCCGAAGGCTCGCGACCGAAGCGTCGAAATCGTGCAGGTATTGCTGCAGCGTCGCGCGCAGTAGCAGCACATCGTCTGGCGCCGTCGTAGCGTCTGGCCAGGGGTGAAGCGCGGCCAGCGCTAGCCCGGCGAAACGAGGATCGCCGGCCTCTCGTGCGCGCGCAAGGTAGCGTCTCGCCACCATCACGGCCACCGCCGCATCACCGGGGCGGCCCCGGACCAGCTTGCGCAGGCGCCGGTCTTCGTCGCGTGTGCCCGAGGCCGCCGGCAGCACTTCGACTATCTCGTCGTCGCGGGTCGGCGTGATTGGCTCGGCGAAGCCCGGCTGAGATAGCGCGACAACAAAGAGCCCGGCGGCCAAAGCCCAGGCCCGTCGTGTCCGCGATCGCACCGATCGATCGTAGGGACAGCGCACGGAACCGCGCCTCCGCTTCACGTCAATTCACCTGCAGCGGTTCGCTGGTTTCGTCGGTCGGCGCGGACACCATGCTGGTGTCCGCCGGTTCCAGCGTGTCTGAAGGGGAAGCAGCGAGCTCTTGCAGATATCCGATGAAGCCTTCAATCGACTCACTCGCACTGGCCGGAACTGGCTCCGCTTCTGGCGCCGGTTCCGGGGTGGTCGCCGACGCTGGCGAATCGGAGTGGTCGCGGCCGCCGCCACAGGCGGATATCAGAAGCGGTGCGGCGAGCGCCATGGACATTGCCCAGACGGCAGATTTGCGTCTCGTCTTCATGTTGTTGCTCCTGGCTCAGGGGTACGTCGTACCGGCAGCAGCGGGCGGGTTGATGGCGCCCGACGTCGGCGTCGTCAGGTACGGGAACGTGGCGCCGTAGTTGACCGACGTCTTGCGCACGCCGTCCGTAAAAGATACTCCACCGGAGGGTGCGTCCTTCGGCGTGCAGCCCACTTGCATCGTGTCCTTCGCGCCCGTCATCACGCAGAAGGCACCCATGGCGATGCGAAGGTTGAGGTCGACTACGTCGTCCCCCGGCCGCCTGCCATTCGGGTAGCCCGCATTGTCACCACCGAGGACTCCCAGTGCATTCTGTTTGCCGATCGCAACCGGAGCAACGGACGTATTCAGACGCATCATTTCAGCGGGCGCTCCAACGCTGGCCGGCTGGTTCAACCCTTTGATGCCTTTCATGAAGACCGTCGTCAAATCAGTGCGCGGCAGGTTGGTCGGCGCCGAGAAGGTCGAGTACAGCGTTTGAATCAGCGTCGGTGCGGTCGGGTTGGTGAGGTAGACGGCGAAGTTGCTGTCGTCGTCCTTCGGCTTCGACCAGTTGTACTTGTCCTTGTCCTCGACGCCGACAAACAGAGTGTTGATCAGCGGTATGGCCAGGCGAGACACCTGAGTCCAGGCGCCGCCCGGAATGGCGACCTTGTTCAGGCCCGTGGCCGGGGCGTTACTGAGTAATGTCCCTTGCCGAAGGCTGGCCGTGGTCCAGGCGCCGATCACGGGGTCGGTGCCGGCAGTGAGACAGGCAATCGGCAGCTCGAGCGCCAGCGTGCTGATGTTGTTGCCTTCTTGATCGTTGTTGTTGCCGCCGGTCTCCGGCCCGGCCAGATCAAGATCGAGAAGATCGACGATGATACCGATCGAGACGTAGAATGGCTCCTTGCGCTGACCTACGAACACCCTGCCCGGCGTCTTGCAACCGGGGATCTTGATGTCGTAGATGTATTGGTTGGCGTAGGTGGCGTAGCCGGTCGGGCCCCCGAAGGTCTTTTCGCCGATGTTGTCCACCGGCTTGGTGAAGACGGTGCGGTGGGCGCCTCCGGCGGCGTTGGTGACGCTGGCTCTGGTCCCGGTGCGCCGGTCACCGCGAACGATGTCAACCGTGTACGTCTCGTTGATGCCCAGAGTAGCTGGCGCGGGGCCTGAGATGGGCCCGCCGCCGATCAACGGGATGTCGACCTGCTTGTCGCCCACCGGAATCGCCGTGGGGGCAGAAGTGTTCGTGAAGCGGAACTGAAACGTGAGCGCCTCCGAGCCGCTGCCTGTGTTGTCGATGTGGATCTCGTACAGCGCGTTCGGGTTGAACATGAAGAAGCTCCCCCCGCCCTGAAAACCCTGGAATGGGGTGTAGTCGGCGAGGATGGTCACGTAATCCGCTCGCCCCTTTTCGTAGCTGCGGAACATGTAGAGGTCGGTGCCATCAACGGATGGATTCATCGCGATGTTGGGTGCGTCGCGGTGACTCGAGGCCCAGGCCGCCGTCGTGGTGATGGCGACGGCGATCACTGCACTCGCTCTCACGAGAGTGGCGGCTAGCTGACCGATGGGACGGATCTTCATGCTGTCTCCTGACATCGAAATCTATTTTTCGCCGCGAGGCGCGCTTCACAGGCTGCGAAGCGCTGCGAGTCTCGGCGAAGGGGTCATACGCCGCACTCGTACGCCCGCAAGATGCGAAGACGCAGATACACTCTTCCAAGGACCGGAAGAAGCGTGAGGCGTAGTTGCGAACGGTACGCGTGGCGCAATTGCGAGGCGTACGATCGTCTCCGCCTCCCGCTCGTCTTACTCTTCGCTACCCGGCTCCAGGTCATCTCGTAGCCCATCGTGCGAGCAAGCGAGGGGTCGCCGGTCACCCGAGCCCCTGCTTCGTGAAGCTCTCGCTTGTAGGCGACGGGGTACCAGCCACCAGCGAGAATCGCCCCGTTCTCGAGGCCCTGGCGTAAGCTCGTCGGAGAGCGAGGCGAGCACGCGATCGGCAGTCTCGTTGCCCCGCAGGGCTCGAAGCGTGATCAGGTAGTTCCTGAGCGACTCCCCCTTGATCTCGCTTTCCATGGGAAGCCGCAGCCTAGCGATTGCGGGCCGAGTTTGGCGGTACCTTCTGAGATAGCGGCTACCAAGCTGAGCAGGCTTGGCGGCGGGTCATTCTTCCGGCGTTTGGAAGAGTGTCTGTACATCTCGCCAGCTTCCCAAGGCCCCGACGCGGCCTGATGTCACCCCACGTAGCACGCACGTGCTGGGCGTCGAGATCATGTCGGCGCATCGGGTTAGCAATGTCACTGCGATCCAAAGGAGCCCCATGATTCGCAAGAGCGCAGCAGAGCGGCAGGCCAACGGTCCTAGCGGCGAAGGTTCTCTGAGCACCGAGCCCCGCGTCCACCGCGGGCCACTCGATTCGTTCAAAACGTGCTTCGAAGTCGGCAATGCCGCAACGAGGCTCTGGTGAAGACGGCGTCGAAAACCGCCCAAGTGCGGCTCGATCGTACTTCGCCGAGCCGTTGGCGGGTCATCCTCGACAACCCGCCAGTCAATGCGATGGGCCCAGAATTCGTCCTGCAGTTCAGGGAGGTTGTTGCCGCGCTGGAGAGTGACGACCAAGTGAAGGTCGTAACGTTCGAGAGCGGCGTTGAAGGCTACTTCCTGAATCATTCGGATTTCCTAGCCAAGCTCGAGGATCTGACCGGCATCCCGCAAGGGCCGACCGGGCTCGAGGCGTGGCCAGATGTCCTGGTGCGCCTCACGCGTGTGCCAGTCGTTTCTATCGCTCTGGTCCGGGGTCGGGCGACGGGAAACGGCAGTGAGCTGTCACTGGCGTGCGACATGACCTTCGCGAGCCGCGAAAAATCTATCTTCTCACAATGGGAAGTGGGCGTAGGGCTCGTAGCCGGCGGCGGACCCATGGCGCGATTGCCTCGTCTCGTCGGAAGGAACCGCGCCCTGGAAATACTCCTGAGCTCGGACGATATCCGCGGTGACGACGCGGAGCGCCTCGGGTATGTGAACCGTTCGTTGCCGGATGCAGAGCTGAACGCGTTTGTCGACGCGCTTGCGACTCGGATCGCGTCATTCGACAAGTGGGCGATCGCCAATACCAAACGCCTCGTCAACGTGGCCAGCCTGCCCCCGGACGTCGAGATCGCGGCGGGATGGGACGCATGCATGGCCTCGATCAAGCGCCCAGCGGCGCAAACGAAGATCAAGGCGCTGATGGACGAAGGTTTTCAAAAGCCCGGAGATTCGGAGAATCGTCTGGGATTTCATCTGGGACGATTGGGCGCCGGTAAAGAGCGCTAAAGGAAGAAAAAGCCATGGATTTGCTCAGTATCGCGAAGAAAGTTGCCGAGCGCGTCGAGGCCGCGTCGGCCAAAAGCAACGTGCCGGTGGCGGTCAGCGTCGTCGACATTCACGGGAACATGGTCCTGCAGCACCGCATGAAGGGGGCGCCGGTCTTTTCGCTGGAGATCTCCGAGCGCAAGGCCTACACGTCCGCGCTGGTTCGGGTGCGGACGGCCGATCTCGTGCCTATGGTGCAGCCGGGGCAGCCGCTCTTTCCCCTGCTCACCGTCGCCGGAGGCAGGTACACGGCGATGGGCGGTGGAGTGCCGTTGATTCAGGAGGGTGAGGTGATCGCTGGCGTCGGAGTGAGCGGAGGCACGACCGAGGAAGATATTGCCATCGTCGAAGCGGCCCTGAAATAGCAGCTGCACCGGCAGTGAGACGGCCTCGCCCCTGCGTGCCCACGCGACGCGAGCCAGATCACGCTCGCGCGGGGCCGCCATCGCACAGCCACTCTCCCGAGAACTGCGATCAGAATTCGGTTTGCAGTTCTCGGGCGATTGGTGCCCTTGCAGAGCTCACAGACCGGCTGCACTCCGACCGATGGCATGCTGCCCAGGTCGGGACCTGGCGGCTCGCGCCCGCGCCGATACCTCCGTGATCCATTCCGCTAGTACGGGGCTCGCGCTCGCGCCCAACCGGCGCTTCAACTTTTGCATCGCGCGACCCTCCAGCTGCCTGGCACGTTCACGCGAGATCTCGAAGCGTCGCGCGATTTCTGCGAGCGACAGCGCGTCTTCAGCGCTGGCCATCGAGCGCCGCCGAACGATGTAGAGCTCGCGCGCGTTGAGAGCCGCCAAGGCCTCTTGAACGGAGTGCTCCAACGTCTCTTGCACCCGGTGACTGTTCAGCTCTGCTTCTTGGTCTGCACTCGCCGGTAACGAATCGAGAAGTGAGAGACCGGTGGGGGTGGAGCTCTCGATAGGCACGTCGCGAGCGTCGAGTCTTTGGAGTAGGCGTTGCGTTTGCTCGAGCGATAGCCCAAGTCTGTTGGCGAGCGCCTCATCCGCTTTCGGTCCGGCTCCGAAAAGATTGATGGCGCGTATGCGCTCGCGCCGCACTCTAAAGAAGAGCTGTGTTCGCATCGGCCCGCCGCTGCTGGAAGTCACGGTGCTCCAGCGCACGACGTAAGACAGCATGTGAGCGCGGACCCAGTGGCTCGCGTAGGTGGCGAAGCGCACGCCTCGCTCTGGGTCGAACGCCCGGAGCGCCCGAACGAGCCCAAGGTTTCCCTCGGCAACCAGCTCGCCGACGGAGATTTGGTAGTGCCGGTACTTGAGCGCCAGCGTAATGACGAGACGCTGCTGAGCGCGCGCCAACATGTCGGCTGCGCGCTGGTCGCCAGTGTCTCGCCAGCGATTGACGAGCTCGGACTCTTGCTGGCGATCGAGCACGGGCGCGCGCCGCGCCGCGGCCGCGTAGCGTGCTGTATTGGTTTCCATTCGCCTGCCTCCTTTTCCTCTGGTTTTATGCGCGAAGAACGTCAGCCAGCGCCCGCCGAAGCCAAGCACCTTTCTCACGCTCGTCTCGCTTAGGACTTCGAGAGCATGCGCATTGCGCGTCTAAACTGCACGTGAATGGCTGTGAAGAGGCGTTAAGCTTCCGCAGCCCATCGGCTTCTTTGATTCTTCCGATTTCCAGAACAGAGTATCTGCTTCTGTGGGGTCTACCGGGTCTGCGGTATTGGCCCATCTCTGTCGGCATGACGGGCGCCTTGCGGGTCAGGACCACAACTCCGCAGACTCTCATCTGAGCCATCGCAAATCCTGGACGACAAGCGCGCGGCGCCGAACGGAGAGACCACCATGCACTCGAATCAAGTAGACCCCAGCAAGATCATGCAAGTCGGTGCCGGCTTTTTTGCGACCAAGACGCTGCTTTCCGCCGTCCAGCTCGGCTTGTTCACGACGCTGGCACGCCAGGCCAAGACCGGCCTGGCCCTGCAAGTCGAGCTCGGCTTGCACCCTCGGGTGACCGCAGACTTTCTGGACGCGCTGGTGGCGCTCGGCTTTTTGGAGCGCGACGGCCAGAGCATGAGCGGCCGCTACATAAACACGCCCGACACGGAAATGTTCCTCGATCGCGACAAGCCGCAGTACATCGGTGGCATTCTCGACATGATGAACGACCGGCTGTACGGCTTTTGGGGCGACCTGACCACTGCGCTCAAGACTGGCAAGCCGCAAAACGAAATCAAGAACGGCGGGGACATGTTCGGCACGCTTTACGCGGACGAGGCCCGCTTGGAGGCCTTTTTGCGGGCCATGAGCGGCATTCAGGTCGGGGCCTTCTTGGCGCTTGCGCAGGTCTTCGATTTCTCCAAGTACAAGACCGTGTGCGACGTCGGCGGCGCTGGCGCAGCGCTCAGCCTGGTGCTCGCCCGTCAGCATCAGCACCTCATGCTCACGACCTTCGACCTGCCACCCGTAGGACCGGTCGCGAAGCGCAACATCGCCGCCGCGGGCCTGAGCGAGCGCATCACGGTCGCGAGTGGCGACTTCTTCAAAGATGCCTTGCCACGCGCCGATGTGCTCACGCTGGGCAACATCCTTCATGATTGGAATCAGGAAGAAAAACTTCGGATCTTGCGTGCCGCGCACGCTGCGCTTCCCGAGGGCGGTGTGCTCATCGCCATCGAAAACGTGATTGACGACGAGCGCCGCAAGAACGTCTTCGGCTTGTTGATGTCGCTCAATATGTTGATCGAGACCTACGGCGGCTTCGACTATACGGGCGCTGACTTCGCGCGCTGGGCCGAGAGCGTGGGCTTCAAAAACACACAAGTCCTTCCACTTGCGGGCCCGACCAGCGCGGTGGTCGCCTATAAATAGTCGTGCTACTCGTGACCGAATCACAGGCGATGCGCTGAGCCAAGCCACCGGTTTTCGGAGTTTCACATCAGTACTCGAGTTGCCATTCGCCGAGTGAGTCACGCGTTCAGTCCCGGGAGCCCGGTATTGCAGGACGTCGACCTGGTGATCGAAGCGGGCTCGTTCGTCGCGCTGCTCGGTCCGTCGGGTTGCGGGAAATCGACGCTGCTGCGCTTCGTCTCGGGGCTGGCAATGCCCAGCTCCGGATCGATTTTGCTGTCGTCAGCCGGCGGTCAGCCAACGGACGTCATGTCGAAGCTCGCGTTCGTATTTCAAGACGCTCAGCTCTTGCCCTGGCGGTCGGTGATCGACAACGTTGCGTTGCCGCTCGAGCTTCAAGGTTCGAATCGAGCGGAGGCGCGCGACCGCGCGCGCGTGCCACTCGCTGAAGTCGAGCTCAGTGACGTCCACGATCGATTTCCAGATCAGCTCTCGGGTGGTATGCGCATGCGCGTCTCAATCGCCCGAGCACTCGTCACAGAGCCTTCGCTCCTGTTGCTCGATGAGCCGTTTGCTGCGCTCGATGAGCTGACTCGTCAGCGCCTGGACGAGCGTTTGCGAGCGTTGTGGTTGGCCCGCAAGATGACGGTGATCTTCGTGACCCATGCACTTGCGGAGGCCGCGTTCTTGGCAGAGCGGGCCTTAGTGATGTCGCGCCGCCCGGGTCGAATCGTACTGGACAAGCACTTGGAGCTGCCTATGGAGCGCGCGCTCAATCTACGGACCACCCCGTCGTTTACCGAGCAAACCGCCCTCTTGTATCGGGCCTTAGCGGAGAACGGAGGCTTCGACGACAACCAGGTGTTGGGGACGGAGCGTAACGCATGAACCCGCTCGTTGAAGGCCGTCGCAACGGGGGCCTCAGCGTGCTTTCCGCTGGGGCGCCACCTCTGCTCACGTTCGTGCTCGTGATCGTCCTCTGGGAGGGAGCGGTGCGCGCCCTGCGGGTACCCGCCTTTTTGGTTCCGCCGCCGTCTGCTGTGTTCGCAGCAGGCTGGCAAGAGCGACGCGCGCTTGCCGGAGCGCTGCTCACGACAGCCGAGGGGGCGTGCTTCGGGTTCATGCTGAGCGTTTGTTTGGGTACACTCGCCGGGCTTCTGTTTTCGCTGTCACGCTGGCTCGAGCGGGGGCTTTATCCTTACGCGCTGTTTCTGCAAACAGTACCCATCGTGGCGATCGCACCGTTGCTGGTGCTTTGGTTCGGACCGGGCCTGCGCGCCGTCTCCGTCTCGGCGTTCGTCGTGTCCGTCTTTCCGATCATCGCCAACACTCTGGCCGGCCTGCGAAGCGTCGATCCCCGGTCGTCCGATCTGTTTCGATTGTACGGTGCTAGCCTGACCGACACCGTGCTGAAGCTGCGGCTCCCGACGGCGATTCCCAGCATGATGACCGGCTACAAGGTGGCCTCTGGCTTGTCGGTGATCGGCGCCATCGTGGGTGAGTTCGTGGCCGGGTTTTCGGAGGGAAATGCCGGCCTGGGCATCACCGTGCTCGCGGCCTACCGGCAGTTGCGCACCGATCTGCTTTTCGCCGCGGTCCTGTTGGCCTCGCTCCTGGGCCTGTCGCTGTTCGCCCTTGTCAGCCAGGCGACCAGCGTATTTCTGCGCCGTCTGCGCGTTCAGCGCTGAGCTTGGGTTGAGCAATGGTAGAAAACAACATGTTAGCCGCCCGACGCCTTTCGAAGATGGTGCTGGCGCTCTCGCTGTTGCTGGTCGCGGGTTGCGGCAAGAAGCCCGACTCGAACGCCGGAGCTGCGGCCGCGGCGTCCAAACTGCTCACGCCGGTCAAGCTCGCGCTGGACTGGGTGCCCGAGACCGAGTTCGGCGGCTTCTACGCGGGGCGGGAAGACGGGGCGTATGCTCGTCACGACCTCAAGATCGAAATCCAGGGCGGTGGCGCGGGCGTCCCGGTCTTGCAGATGGTGGCGATGGGGCGCGCCGATTTCGGAACGGTCGGCGCTGACGAGCTGATCACGGCCCGCGCTCGCGGCGCAGACGTCGTCGCGCTCTTTGCGGTCTTTCAAACTTCACCGCAGGGCATCATGGTCCACGCCTCGCGTAAGTTGGAGAAGCTGGAGGACGCATTTCACTCGGGCACGCTCGGGCTCGAAACCGGCAAAGCCTACGCAGGCTACCTAAAGAAGAAGTTCAGCTGGGATGGCGTCAAGGTCGTGCCGTACGACGGCGGCGTCGCCCATTTCCTCGCTGATCCGACCTTTGGCCAGCAGTGCTACGTGACCTCGGAGCCGATCGCCGCTCGGCAGAAGGGCGGGGATCCACAGGTTTTCTTGATCGCAGACGACGGCTTCAATCCCTACGCGACGGTTCTGGTCACGCGCGGCGAGCTGCTCAAGAAGAGCCCTGAGGTCGCGAGAGCCTTCGTGCTGGCGACACGCGAAGGCTGGCGGGACTACCTGGATCACCCGCAAGCGACCAATGCGCTGTTGGGCAAACTCAATTCGTCACTCGATACCGCTACGCTGTCCGCCGCCTCCGACGCGCAGAAGCTGCTGATCGAAACCGACCAGACGCGGCGCGACGGCCTCGGCGTCATGCAACGGGCGCGCTGGCAAACTCTTGCCGAACAACTCTTGGATTTGAAAATGATCGACAAGGCGCCGGTCGTTGACGAGTTGTTCGTGAAGCTCTAGGCAATATCTCATGGCTCGTCCTCCACTCCCGCCCTTCACCATCGAGACCGCTGCCCAAAAAGCCAGGCTGGCGGAAGACGCGTGGAACAGCCGCGATCCTGCGCGCGTGACGCTCGCTTACACGCCCGACAGCCGTTGGCGGAATCGCGCGGAATTTTTGCAAGGGCGCACCGCCATCGAGCAGTTTTTGACGCACAAGTGGCAGCGTGAGCTCGACTATAGGCTGATCAAAGAAGTGTGGGCCTTCGGCGAACAGCGCATCGCAGTGCGCTTTGCCTACGAGTGGCACGACGATAGCGGCAATTGGTTTCGCAGCTACGGCAACGAAAACTGGGAGTTCGACGCCGAAGGTTTGATGGCGGTCCGGCTGGCGAGCATCAACGATTTGCCAATCTCCGAGGCCGATCGCAAATACCATTGGCCGCTCGGGCGCCGTCCTGACGACCACCCGTCGCTCAGCGCCCTCGGTTTGTGACGAGATCTAGGAAAAACATCTGTTACAGACTGGTGCTCTCAGGGACCCTAGCTGAAGGATGGCCGACCTGAGGGATGGCCGATGTTCAACGTGAGGTCAGAGCAGCTTTCAACGCTGCCATCAAATCGCGAACGGCGGGGGCGCCGTCGAAGCGTTGACCATTGATGAAGAAGGTTGGGGTTCCATTCACGCCACTCCTAATGCCGCTATTGAAGTCGGTTTTGATGCGCTCGAGGTGAACGCGACCGGTCACGTCCTGTTCGAGCTGCTGCGGGTCGAGGCCGAGCTCGAGGGCGATCGCCTCCAAGGCTGGAAGGCCCAACGACTCTGGCCCGTTCTGGCGCGACCAAGCGAAGATTGCGTCGTGCGCCTCCCAGAACTTGCCCTGCCGAGCTGCGCCCTCCGCGAATTCGGCGGCCGGCTCGGCCGCAGGATGGATTTCCGTCAAGGGGAAGTTCCTGAATACGAAGCGCAGCTCTTGCCCAAGCGCGGTCTGAACGGCGCGAACCACGGGATCTGCTGCGGCGCAATGTGGGCACTGGTAGTCGCCGTATTCGACGAGCGTGAGCGGCGCGCCCGGGCGGCCTGCAATGTGGTCGCGTTCCGAAACTGCGGGCCGAAGCGTCACGATTTGTTCTCCATCTGGTTCATGCCTTCTAGCGCGTCGAGGATGCCGTCGGCTCCGGGATTGACGCCGAGCGGTGAAACGTGGCTCCAGCGCACCACGCCTCCTGCGTCGATGACGAATAGTGCCCGTTCCGAGGTGCCCTCCTTGGGATCGTACACCCCGTAGCGCGTCGCGACGGCGCCCTTGGGCTCGAAGTCCGAGAGCAACGGGAACTTCAGATGTCGCGCGGCCGCGAATGCCGCATGGCACCAGATGCCGTCCACCGAGATACCCACGAGCCGTGCGTTGAGCTTTCGGAACTCGTCGAGCGTCTCGTTGTAGAGCGCCATTTGGTCCCCGCACACGGGACTGAAGTCGGCCGGATAGAAAGCCAGAATTACGGATTCTCCGCGAAGATCCGCGAGGGAAAGCTTTCGATCCGGCGCACTCGCCAGCGTGAAATCGGGCGCGACACTTCCTGCACCAATGGCTTGACTCATCTACGTTGACTCCTAGGAACTTGTTGGCACGAAATGACGCTTGCAGCAGCAGCCGGTGGGACGCTCGGAGCGTGGACGGGCGGGTGGGCACCGATGGTGCCTCCGCTCCTCCACGGCCGCCGCTACGAAGGTCGCGCTATTCGAGCAGGCTGCGCAGCATCCACGCTGTCTTCTCGTGCACCTGCATCCGCTGGGTGAGCAAATCGCAGGTCGGCTGATCGCTGGCTGCCTGCGCTGCTTTGAAGACGTCTCGTGACGTGCGGGCGACGGTCTCGTGACCCTCCACCAGACGTCGGATCATGTCTTGCGCCTTCGGGACGCCGTCGTCCTCTTTGACCGTCGAAAGGTGCGCGAGTTGCTTAGAGGTCCCCGGTGCCAGCAGGCCAAGGGCGCGAATGCGCTCAGCGACGAGATCCACTGCAAGCCAGAGCTCGTTGTACTGCGTCTCGAACATCAAGTGCAGGGTCTGAAACATTGGCCCTGTAACGTTCCAGTGGAAATTGTGAGTCTTGAGATAGAGCGTGTACGTGTCGGCCAGCACACGCGACAAGCCTCCAGCGATCGCCATTCGCTCGTTCGCGTCCATACCGATATCAATTTTCATCCGATCTTCCATGGTTCACCTTTTCTCCGCGTTGCCGACTTTGCTACGGAGCGTTTCGACGATTCCGGATGCCGAGTGTCCAATCGCCCGACGCCACCGTGCCAGGGGCGAGTGAGTGCAGCGGGGGCCGCCGCGCTTCTTAAATCCCGTCATAGCGTGAGTACCCGCGATTCGCCCAATAGTCTGCCGGTTCTTCCGCGGTATACGAGATCCGAGTGATGGCCTTTACGTTCTTCAAGCCAAGCTTCATTGGTGCGACTAGGCGCAGCGGTGCGCCATGCTCCACGGTGAGCGGGCGCCCGTTGAAGTGTGTCGCGAGTAAGGTCTGCTGATGGCCGGCCGTAGCCAGATCGAGCGACATGAAATAGGGGTCCCGGTTGCCTGCGGAGTCGAGGTTGACGGACGATTCGATTCGAGCCCATTTTGCCTGCGATACGGGTGGGTAGGCGCTCAGCAAATCGCCAAACCGCAAGCCGGACCACCATGCAATGGCGCTCCAACCCTCGACGCACACCAGCCGCGTGATCTGTTCGTGCACCGCGAAGCGCGCCAGCAGGCTTTGGATATTGAGCGAGAGGCTCACGCCCGAAACCAGGCCGTCGAGAAGCAAGCTCCATTCAGCGATGTAGCTCGGGTCAGGCGTGGCTCCATTGTAGTTGTTCTTGAGCGGGGTAATCTGCGCCTTGTCATACGTCGGAACCATGCGATCCCTCGAGTAGAGCGCCTCCGCGATGTCGTCGTCGAGGCGCAGGGCTTGGTTCAGAAGCCACTCTCGCCTCGTCCTATCCGCGTTCGTCGAGAGACCCAGACCTCCAAGCGTTGCCGGTGGCAAGAGCGAGCCGGCCCCCACTAGCGAGGCGGCCCCGGCTCCGTACAGCAAGACAGCCCTACGGCTCGAACGCCGCACGAGCCGTGACGGCAGCTCCAGCTGCTCCAGAGGACGTTCGCGAAAGAGGCTGGCAACACCGGGCACGTCCGTGCGCTGGGCCTGGGCAGGGTCGTCGTCGGTCGCCTTCATTCCTTGGCCTCCGGCGTTTCTGCTGACCATCCGACGATCATGCTGCGGAGCGTGTCCCATCCGGCGGCGAGGACTAGAACCAGGTGCGGGATGAGAAACGGCGCATACGCGCACATCAGCGAGAAGTGCAGGATGCGTGCGGTGTCGTAGCCGCCAAAGAGCGCGACCAGCCAGTGGAGCTGCACGGGCTTGTGCAGGGCCCAACCCGTGACGACGGAGAGAAACGCGATCAGCGGCACCGAAAAATATGCCGCGCGCTGGAGCGCGTTGTACTTCGTGTCGAACTGCGGATGCGGCCACGGGCGACGCGTGAGCTTGGCGAACGGAATGCCCACGTAGAAGCGCAACATGCTGAGCGCATCGCGAATGTCTGTCGTGCGCGGTAGAAGAGAGCGATAGCCCCCTCCCGCGACCGAGCCGACGGCGTAGACGAGTCCGTTCAGCATGAACAGGTAGGCACACAGCCAGTGGATACGCAGGGCAGGCCCCAGTAAGCCCGGCCCCAAGCTCAGGTGGTTGTACACCCAGTCGGGTGGGCTGGCGTAGCCGTGCATTCCCGGGACATGTGCGCACAGCCAAACGCCGACGTCCGCCAATGGGTCGAATAAGCCAGTCCTGGGATCGGCCTGATGTTGAAAGACAGGGGCCGCCCAATAGATGGACATACCGCTCAACACCAGGCCGATGAGTAGGGGCACGTTGAGCCAGTGGCTCAACCTCACGAGTAGGTGGTGCCTCCAGACGACACGCACGGCATCTTGTTGCGGCGAGGCGTCGCTGGCTGCGTAGCTACGCCGTGCCATAGTCAGCCCGGGGCGTGAGCGCTGATGAAGACGAAGACCTTGTTCGACGTGAGGGCGCCGTCGGGTTGCTTGGTCGTCGCCGCGTATACGACGTCGCCGACTTCGAGCTTCACCCGTTCCGGCTTGATTTCGTTGACCGGAGTGTTCGGCGGTACCGAGATTGTTTGCGCGCCGTCCTGATATTGAACCACCAGGGTTCGGTCGGCGCCAGTCTGGACCGTGCCATTGGTCATGCGCGCCGTCGGCGCCACTGGGGCGGACACGGAACCATTGGTCATTCTGCCGTGGGCGGTCGCGCCTGGCGGAGCATCCAGCACAACGCTGCCCTCAGCCGCACCCCGCAGTTCTGGCGGAAAGATCAAAACCAGCTGGGCTATCTGGGGTCCGTTCGCTTGCGCCTCCGACTTCACACCAACGAAGGAGCTCGGCGTGACGTGGCTGAGATCGGATGGGGATTGCTTATACGTAGTCAGGTCTTCTCCCGTCGCGACATGCACCAAACCGTCCTTCGTTTGAACGTCGAACTTGTTGCCGGCGACCTTGGTGATTTTGCCGAGAGCCCCGGAGATCGGCGGCGCGGGTTGGATCACTGGTTGCGGGGCGGCTGGCGGCGCGGGTTGTGGAGCGGGCGGGGCCGGCTCCGTAGCAGCGGCTGACGCAGCGGCTGACGCAGCGGATTCCGCGGCGGCGGCCGACGGAGCAGACTTGGTTTGATCACATGCCGCGACAAGGCAAGCTGCCAGCAGCAGGAGTGCCGCGCTCGAATGGCGAACCTTGCCGTAGCGTGCGACCGCTCCAGCTCCGATGCTCTGCGCTACGCCCGTAACCACGACAACTGGCTGTGTGATGCTCATGTGCGGAGATGTAGACCCGCGCTCGCAACTCCGAAAGACACCGAGAAGCAGAAACTGTCTTCCAAGGAGTGGAAGAATCGAGCGGCTCCTCACGCTGTCGGAGCGCGCTGCGCCTACTTCAGATCGTAGGCTTCGATAGTGCTTTCGAGAAAGCGGGGGACGAGCACGCGCTTGCGCTTGCTGTCGAAACCAATGTCCGCCGGCCCTTTGAGGTCAGTGTAAGCGACGTCGAACTTTTTGCCGAGCGAGCCGCGATAGATGGCGGACGCGCCCCAGCTCGTGATCAGCAGTGAGTCGCCCACCGACACGATGCCGTCGAGGCCGCCGTTCGGCAGTTTGGTGATGTCCTGCCGAGCGCCCTTGTCGTCGAGCCGATAAAGCTCGTCGCCGGTAAGGGCCACCACCAGTACGCCGTTGTCGACAGCGAGCAAGCCGTTCGGTCCCGCCAGGTCTTTGGCCTTGGCGACAGTCTTCACCTTCCCTTTGTCGATCACGTATACGGCGTCCGTGCCCGTGGGCTCGAAGCCCTTCGGTCCAACCTTGACCCCGGAGTCCGAGACGAACACGCGCCCGTCCTTGGCGATCGCGATGTCGTTCAGGAAGGTAGAACCGGGGATTGGAATCTCACCTTTCGGAGCGCCCGTTTTGGCGTCGAACTTGCGAACGACAGTGATATCCGAAACGTAGAAGATGCCGTCCAGGATGCCGCTGCCCTTGGGCGCGTCGAGCCTTACCTTGCCATCGCCGCCAGCGATTAACTTGGTCTTCGTGACCTTGCCGTCTGGCGACACTTCCATGATGAAGCCGTTGTTGTCGGCTTCATCGGGCTTGCCGTTGATGTTGGAGATCAAATAGCGATCGTTCGTTGGATCGTAGAGCACGCTTTCCGGTGTCGACACGCCTTGAGTGAGCCGCCAGACCGGGGCCTGAGCAACGGGCTTCTCGACCTGCGGCGACTCCGTCACTTTGGGCGCTTCGGGAGACTTCGCGACTTCTGCGGTCGCGGACGGAGGCGAAGCCGGCGACGGCGCCTGCTCCGGAATCGGCGGGGTACTCGCGCACGCGACAACGGTGAACAGACCAAGACTCAAACAGGAGCGATGAATGATCGTCATGGCGAGCGCTAGTAGCACTGCGATCAATCAAGCGACAAGAGAAGGATTGTTCCGAATTTGAGAAGAGTGTCTATTCAAATGCGTGGCTTCCAAGAGCGGCAGCAAGGGTGTAACCCGCGATCACGGAAGCGTCGCGCCGACCCAGCGCGGCAAAAACGCACCACCGACAGAGAGAAGTACAAATGCGAACGACCACTCATCGCGCGTTTGGTTGGGCAATGGCGAGCATGGCCATTCTGGCCCTGGAGCTCGGCTGCACTGCTAGGCCTGGAGACCCGCCGGCTCGGAACGCGGCCTCGGCGGACGCGGAAAGCACGCCGTTTCCGGCCAGCTTTCGCGCGCAAATGGTGCCGACGAACGGAACCAGTCTCTACGTGCGAGTCGGCGGCAAGGGTCCGGCCGTGGTGCTGCTACATGGCTTCGGTTTTACGGGTGATATGTGGGCCCCCCTGGCAGTTGTGCTGGCCAAGGACCATACCGTGATCATCCCCGACTTGCGCGGCATGGGCATGTCCGACCACCCGGATATGGGCTACACGAAAAAGAACCAGGGGGTCGACATTGCCGGCGTCATGGATGCACTCAAGGTCGAACAGGCGGACCTGGTGACACACGACATCGGCAATATGGTCGGCTACGCGTTGGCCGCTCAATATCCGGTCCGCGTTACACGCTGGGTGGTGATCGATGCACCGCTGCCCGGAATAGGCAATTGGGACGAGATCGTTCGCAACCCGGCGCTGTGGCACTTCGACTTCCGGGGTCCTGATGAGGAGCGTCTGGTGCAGGGCCG
>Ga0307516_10003029_pt1 | contig 21918 bp, 20 predicted proteins | sample 19_EM_MG_FD_203310 | JGI IMG/M metagenome (GOLD analysis project Ga0307516, IMG submission 203310) | Populus trichocarpa ectomycorrhiza microbial communities from riparian zone in the Pacific Northwest, United States - 19_EM | ecosystem: Host-associated > Plants > Roots > Unclassified | place... | reverse complement strand
AAATTATCACGGAGAAGTTCACACGAACCACAAACGACTTTCAATCATAAGAAGTCTTGATGCCTCAGCCAGTGAGGCTCCTAGCATAGCTTCATAGCTTCAGTGCTCCTCCAAATGCAACAAGGCTAAAGACAGAAATGAGCCAAATTACATTGCACACTTGGGGTTTGTTTGGGAAAGTTATAGCTGTGTCTGTGGCGTTAGTTGTGGCTGTTTTGGTTGTACTCAACCACTGAGTCATATGTTTCCATGGTAAGACGCTTCCTGCAAAACATCTACCAGGACATTTTATTCTCACTATAATGACGTAAATTTTACATCATCTTACAGATGAAGTTGAAAGCCTGAAAGTGATGCAATTGTATTTAAATTGTGTACCTTAGCTCATGCCAAATCGTGTTGGCCCAACCACGCAAAAAAGGTTGCAACCGTTCAAGAAGTTGTCTTCAACATCAAGCTGTCCTGACTGAGCATCGGACTTGAGTCCAACGCTTGCAACAAAAAGAGAGGAGGCAAGATGAATGTTACCAGCTGAAGACGAATTGGAATAGGAGGAAGAACAAACTCCTATCATGAATTCAAAAATATAGTAGCCGTTATATAACCCATACGCACCGTTTCATTTAGTAACCCATACGCCAGTTAATCACACAGCCTGCATGCTGAAGGTTCTTAGAACCATTTAGAAGGTAGTTAGTCTATATAAAGCTACGTGCATGTTAACAGAAGGATAACAAGAAATATAATGAAAGCATGAATTCCTTTATTTCAGGTAAATACTATCAGTGTGTTGTTGGCGTGGTATCAACGGCCTCTCAATTAATTACAGCCCTATAATCTCTACCTCCTCCATAGCCACCACTGGATATCATCCAGTTCGGTTCTCTTACTATCTCCCACGTAACAACAAGTATCAGAGCCTGCAATCCACGGACTACCACCATGCCACCAGACACCAGAGCAGCCGAGCTCAAACGTATTGAAGACTCCATTGCAACAGTATCGCAGGATCACAACCTTAAGTATGAGCTGATGGCTGACTTACTTAAGGGATAAAATGTCAAACTAGACTAGACCATTGCTAACCAGGGTGCTCAGATAAGAGACATACAGAGCATTATGGGCACTATGGCACAACAACTAGAACTGGCTCTACACAAACTCTCACCCAACACGGGTAACTCTAGTCAGGGCAGAGACAAGCAGGTATCGGGCATGGAAGGATATGAATCCAGGCACAGGAGCTCTCAAGAAGAGAGAATACCTTCATACAAGATACATAAACCGAAACATTTCTTTCCCACTTTCAATGGTGAAGATGTACATCGCTGGCTATACAAATGTGCTCAGTATTTCGAGATCGAAGAAATTGCCAACACTGACAAGTTGAGAATCACTTCCTATTACTTAGAGGGCGTTGCACTGTACTGGCACCAGAACTTCTTGAGAAGTGCAGAAAACCAAAGAGCCACTTGGGAGGAGTATGTGGAGGCTATCAGATGTCGATTTGGAGGGCAACAGGACCCCTTGGAGGAATTAATGAAGCTCAAACAACGAGGGAATCTGGAAGAATATATCCAAGATTTTGATATTCTGTGGAACAAGGCAGAAATCAATGAAAAACAATTGCTGGTCATATTCCTGGGAGGATTGGAGTTGGAGATCAAAAACACAGTAAAAATGTTTGAACCCAAGACTCTTAAGCATGCTTATAACTTAGCCAGGTTACAAGCCAACACTCTCTCCTACAAGAAATTTTCCAGTTCCCCAAAACGTCACTCTCCACCTATTATGACCACCCAACCACACCTTCCCACAACCCCAAACTCCACGCAGAGTCCAACGACCATGCATAAAACCCTCATCAAACCAAATCCAGCTCGCTGGCACAATAATCCTTCCACCTCCACTTGCAGGAACTCCATTAAACCAACCAAATCTCTAAAAAACCAAGAATTCGAGGAAAGAAGGCTTAAGGGGTTATGTTTTTGGTGTGATGATAAGTTTGTGCCTGACCATAGATGTAGAAGTAAAAGGTTGTATTCCTTAAGTATAACTGAAAAAGAGGATGAAGTCACTACAGAAGAGCCAACTGGAGATGACCTCCAGGCGAGAGAGCTCTCACGCCACATCTTCCTGGACGCATTGGAAGGTACTGTGGGGCTCAACACAATGAAGGTTACTGGTAGATTGGATAGAACCACTGTGAGTATTCTAATAGACTCAGGAAGTACTCACAACTTCCTCAACGCTGAGTTGGCACTCAAACTTCAGCTCCAATTGACCGCCATTAAACCCATGATGGTGCAAGCAGCTAATGGTGAAAGAATGGTCTGCAAATCTCTATGCAAGGGCCTAAGGTGGATGATGCAGGGGATAAGCTTTGTGGCTGATGTATTCATCATAGACCTAAGTAATTGTGAGATGGTGTTAGGTATACAATGGCTATCACTACTGGGGGACATATTGTGCAACTACAAACATTTATGGATGTCATTCGACTGGCAAGGAAAAAGGGTTTTGCTAAAGGGTGAAAACCCACCGAAACTACAATATATTGAATTGGAGCATCTTAATTCTCTAGCAAGGAGTCACGGCTAGTTAGAGGGGTACCATTTATGTAACTTACAGATGATAGAAGAGGTGGAGGCAGGGACCATTCCTGAGACCACTACTTTCTCTGTTCCTTCAACAGCTAATCAAGCCAACCACCTGCAGAACCTTTTGGCAGGATATTGACTTGTTTCAGGAACCCAAAGGGCTGCCCCCTCTCAGATCCCATGATCACAGGATTCCTCTAAAGGAAGGAGGGAATTCGGTTAATCTACAACCTTACAGATACTCTGGCCTTCAAAAGGACACATTGGAGGAAATGGTGAAAGAGATGCTGAGGGCAAAAATCATAAGAACCAGCAACAGTCTGTTTGCTTCACCAGTAATTCTTGTCAAGAAAAAGGACTCTACATGGTGTCTATGTATAGATTACAAAGCGTTGAATAAACTTACCATCAAGGATAAGTATCCTATTCCCATGATTGAGGAACTTTTGGAAGAATTAGTGGGAGCTTCTATATTCTCCAAGATCGACTTACGTTCAGGCTACCATCAAATTCGCATGGCAAGAATTTAAAACTGCCTTCAGAACTCACAGTGGCCACTAAGAGTTCTTGGTTATGCCGTTTGGGCTAACCAATGCCCCTACCACCTTCCAGAGTTTAATGAATGAGATTTTTAGGGAGCATTTGAGGAAATTCATCCTAGTATTCTTTGACGACATCTTGGTTTATAGCCATACACTTACAGAACATTATGAGCATCTGGCTACCGTTCTCAACATACTCAGGGAACATCATCTGGTAGCAAATGCTTATTCGGCCGAAACCAGGTGGAGTATTTGGGACACATAATTTCTGAGCAAGGAGTGGCGACAGCCCCTACAAAATACAGGCCATTATCGACTGGCCAATGCCCACAGGATTGAAACAACTACGGGGATTTTTGGGATTGACGGGCTACTATAAAAGGTTCGTCAAAGGTTATGGCAGTATTTGCAAACCACTAACTCAACTGCTAAAAAAGGAGGCAACTGGATGGAACAAGGATGCTACCGAAGCATTCAATCAGTTGAAAAAGGTTATGACCAGTGCCCCTGTATTAGCTCTGCCAGACTTCAACAAAACATTCATAGTAGAGACTGATGCATCCATTATTGGCGTGAGAGCAGTTCTTATGCAAGAGGGACACCCCATTGCGTTCCTTAGCAAATCGTTGGGACCTAAAAGCAGGTTATGTCTGTATACGAGAGGGAAATGCTGGCTATTCTTCAGGCAGTTACCAAATGGAAGCACTATCTTTGGGGACGCCATTTTATCATCAGAACAGATCACATCAGCTTAAAGTACCTCTTACAGCAAAAGTTGACCACTCCAGCATAACATTATGGTTGGTGAAATTACTGGGGTACGACTATGATATAGAATACAAACAAGGCAGAGAAAATGTCTTAGCAGATGCTCTTTCCAGGATTCCCAACAAAGAAGTGTATGCCCTGACCATTTCTACCATTTCAACAGGCCTCATGGCAGAAATTATGAAGTCTTACGAAGGCGATGCAGCAGTCCAAGAGATCATTAAGCACTTACAAGAGTCTACTAACTCCCATCCCCACTACACTTAGGTGAATGATCACCTTAACAGGAGAGGGAAAGTGGTAGTAGGGAAGGATCCTGAACTGCGGACAAGCTCATATCTATGTTCTATAATTTAGCTGTGGGGGGGCATTCAGGCATGACAGTAACTGCTAAAACCATTGAAGGATTATTTTATTGGAAGGGTCAGCAGAAGCACATTAGGCAATTCATCAGGGAATGCAATGTTTGTCAGAGGAACAAACATGAGAACATGGCAAGCCCTGGACTCCTGCAACCGTTACCCATTCCTTCAACTCCTTTCATTGACATCAACATGGATTTTGTAGAAGGACTCCCAAAATCCGAAGGGAAGGATGTGATTTTAGTTGTTCTGGATCGTTTAAGCAAATACGCCCACTGCATGGCCCTCAGTCATCCTTATTCTGCCTCAGGGGTGGCCAAAATATTTATGAACAATTTCTATAAGCTACACGGGTTACCAGCTTCTATAACCAGTGACAGGGATCCTGTTTTCTTGAGCAGGTTTTGGAAAGAGTTATTCACCAGCCAAGGCGTCAACCTCAACTACTCCTCAGCCTACCACCCACAAACGGACGGCCAAACAGAAATTGTTAACAAATACATTGAACAGTACTTACGATGCATGACAGGTGAGTGCCCAAATCAGTGGGTAAAGTGGTTACCCTTAGCTGAATGGTGGTACAATACTAACTACCACTCAGTTACCAAGATGACCCCTTATCAAGTGTTATATGGGGTTCCTCCACCCTTGCACATTCCCTACCTTCCTAATGATTCCTAAGGATTCTGCTGTGGAATCAGTCGATGAGTATTTATCAGCTAAAGAAGAAGTCATAAAGAGAGTCAGGGAGCATCTCCTAGTAGCCCAGAATAGGATGACTATGGTGGCTAACAGGAAAAGAAGCGATCGCAGTTTTGAAATAAATGACTACGTATTCCTCAAACTCCAACCATACAGGCAACAATCAATGGCACGCAGGTTATCATAAAAGTTTGCAGCTAAGTATTATGGGCCTTACCAGGTAATTGCCAAGATTGGTAGCGTGGCCTATAAGCTTGATCTGCCATCTTCAACTCATATTCATCCAATGTTCCACGTCTCTCAGCTTAAAAAACATAAGGGTAATCACACAGTGCAGGGCACTCCTCCTATGTTACCTCAAACAGCTGCCCTGTAACCACGAAATGTTTTAGACAGACGTATGGTTCAACGTCAGAATCAAGCAAAAACTCAAGTGTTGATACTCTGGGAGGGACTAGCTCTTGCTGATGTCACCTAGGAAGACCTGGAGGAATTTAAGCTGCGATTTCCATTATTCAACCTTGAGGACAAGGTTGGTTTTAAGGAGGGCCAATTGTTACCAGTTGAAGATGAATTGGAATAGGAGGAAGAACAAACTCCTATCATGAATTTAAAAATATAGTAGTCGTTATATAACCCATATGAACCGTTTCATTTAGTAACCCATACGCACCGTATCATTCCATAAAATACTGCATGGCAGTTAATCACACAGCCTGCATGCTGAAGGTTCTCAGAACCATTTAGAAGGTAGTTAGTCTATATAAAGCTACGTGCATGTTAACAGAAGGATAACAAGAAATATAATGAAAGCATGAATTCCTTTATTTCAAGTAAATACTATCAGTGTGTTGTTGGCATGGTATCAACGACCTCTCAATTAATTACAACCCTATAATCTCTACCTCCTCCATAGCCACCACTGGATATCATCCAGTTCGGTTCTCTTACTATCTCCCACGTAACAATGAACAATAACGAATGGATCTGGGTCCTCAAGGAAGGTCTGTAGCCCTTTGAATCCACGGTTCTATCCTCTGCAGTATTCTTTGTTTCATGAAAGCATCTCTTGAAATTAGAATCAGTAGGAAAAAACAATAAGATCAAACAGATTTTCTAACAAACAAAAAAATGGTTCATAACATTTTTCCTAAAAAGGAAGAAGAACGAAGCACATCCTAACCTGATGCTATTGATTTTCTGGTAATGTATGAAAGCAAAAGTAGGAAGCATCCACCTTAATCCATAGTAGGAAAAGGCGAGGAATGCATGCAGTCACACAAAATAATCACTTCGCTAATGTGCTTGTCAAAAACACACAACACAACAATTGAGAGCTCGATCAATGCAGGTTTGGAAGAGAATACCTGCTCGAGACAATTTCTGAAAGATATAGGAATAGCATGCAATCTTCGATTATATATTGATACAAACTGAAGATGATATGAAAAGATGAAGGAAGAGAGATTTTACATGAAGTACGAAAATCATTTTGTGTGTCACTTATTATTTCACACACTGTTATGTTTTTACATGAAGACTGTTGTATTTATATTCAGCTTAATAGAACAAACTCTAACAAACTATTTCGTCCTATACTCTTATAACAGAATGGGAGAAGGAATACAAATTATTTATTATGTTGCATTTACAAATCTTGTTGCAGGTTGTTGCTTGGTGCTGGCAGAGTGGCAAGCGGCTGGTGTGCAAATCTTGTTGCAACGTCCTGCACGTTTTGCTTGGTGCTGGCTGAGTGGCATGCATCTGGTGTGGTGTCTAATACCCCCCACAAGATGGAGAATAAAGATTAAGTATTCCCATATTGGATAAGTGTGTCTGAAAAATAGAAGAAGGAATAGCTTTTGTAAATATGTCTGCTAGTTGACACCGAGAGGCAACATGAGTAGTTGTTATGCTACCATCTTGTATCTTGTCACGAATGGCATGACAATCCAATTCAATATGTTTCATGCGTTCATGGAAAACAGGATTGGCATCAATATGCAGAGCAACCTGATTATCACAGTAAAGCTGGGCTGCTTGAGGATGAAAGACATGAAGATCTTGAAGGAGATATCGAAGCCAGGTTAGTTCTGAGCAAATGGAAGCCATAGACCAATATTCTGCCTCAGCTGAGGAGCCAGATACGATAGATTGTTTCTTGGATTTCTAAGAAATAAGAGAGTTGCCAAGAAATATGCAGTAACCTGTAACTGACCTCCTAGTATCAGGACATGAAGCCCAATCAGAGTCACAGAAGGCTTTGAGTTGAATATGTGAGGAAGAAGACAATAGAATGCCCTGGCCAGGTGCAAACTTGATGTAACAAAGAATTCGATGAGTTGTTGCGAGATGTGTAGTCGTGGGTGTGTCTAAATACTGACTGAGGATTTGGACGGGATAACAAATATCTGATCTGGTGATGGTGAGATATAAAAGACGTCCAATGAGACGATGATAGGAGCTGAGGTCTGGTAAGGGAACTCTAGAAGTCTTGCTGAGCTTGAAGTTCTGCTCAAGGGGCAATTTGAGAGGTTTGCTAGCCAAGGCACCTGAATCAGCCAAGATGTCGAGAGTATACTTTCTCTGACAGAGATGAATATGTCGAGGATCTAGCAACTTTGAGGCCGAGAAAGTATCGTAAGCAGCTAAGATCTTTAATTTGAAATTGTTTATGCAGGAAGGATTTAAGTGATTCAATGGAAGAGGAACAGTTACCAGTAACGATAATGTCGTCAACATAAACCAGTAAAGCAAGAAAGGAGTTGTAATCCACTTTAGTAAATAGGCTGTAGTCAGCTTTGGATTGTGTAAAACCAAAAGCAATGAGAGAAAGGGAGAGTTTGGAATACCATTGGCGGGAAGCTTGCTTGAGTCCATATAAACTCTTAAGGAGCTTGCAGACTTGATTGGGGCCACCGACAGAGTAGCCATGAGGCTTTTGCATGTATATTTCTTCCTCTAGGTCACCGTGAAAAAAGACATTATTGACATCAAATTGTAAAAGAGATCATCCTTTGATTGTTGCGACAGAAAGTAGAACTCTGACGGTGACAAGCTTTGCGATAGGGGATAAAGTTTCTGTATAGTCAATTCCTGCTTGCTGCGAAAAACCTTTGGCTACAAGCCGAGCTTTTAGTCTCTCAATACTTCCATCAACATGAAATTTAGTCTTGTAAACATATTTACAATCAATGGTTGCCTTGCCATGAGGTAAATCAGTAACAGTTCAGGTGTGATTTTGTTCTAAGACAATCAATTCATCACTCATGGCTTTGCATCAACCAGATGTTTCACGGCTTGTTTGTATGTAGTAGGATCAGTCTGTAAGGAAACAAAAGTGGAAAAAGCAGTAAATGATGGAGAAAATTTTTTATAAGCAAGAAAGTTTTCCAAAGAGTAAGGATTACCAGTGATTGAGGCGGAACACTTGGACAGTGATTGAGAAGGCATAGTGAGGGAGGACTGGTGGCAATGAAATTCTTGCAAATACTGTGGTGCTCTTCTGACCCTAGTAGATTTGCGAAGAACAGAATCAGAAGGAGATATGAGGGCTGGTGTAGTGTCTGTCATAAAGGTGACAGAATCATCAATTACTGGCTTAGGGATATTAGGTATGGTGGGAGGAGATGGACCAGAAGCATCAGGGTTCGAAACAACAATAGGAAAGTCAAGAGTGTTGGGTAAAGGTTTAGTGAACACAAAAGTAGTGTTGTCAGATGGAAGATTTAAAGAGTGAAATGGGAAAATAGATTCATGAAAGATAACATCTCTAGATATAAAGGCAGTATGAGACTGCATATCAAGTAATTTATATCCTTTAATGCCAAAAGAATATCTAAGAAATATGCACATTCGACTACGGGGGTCAAATTTCTTTCGTTGTCGTGAAAAAGTTGAGGCAAAATAAAGAGACCCGAAAACCTTTAAATGTGCATAAGCGGGTGGTTGATTGAATAGAAGTTCAAAAGGTGTCTTGTGTTTAAGTAAGGGGCTAGGGGTGCAATTGATAAGGTATATGGCTGTTAAGACGCAATCACTCCAGTATTGAAGTGAAAGTTTGGCTTGAAATCTTAGTGCTCGGGCAACATTGAGAAGGTGTTGGTGTTTGCGTTCTACAATCCCATTTTGTTGGGGTGTTTCAACACAGCTGGTTTGGTGAATAATTCTTTTGATATGAAAAAAATCTTTCATGTGAAATTCCCCCCCATTATCACTTCGTAAGATTTTGATTTTACGATTAAAGTGGTTTTTAACCAGATTGGCAAAGGATTCTATGTTACGTTTAGTGTCTACTTTAGTAATGAGAAGATACAACCATGTACTGCGGGTGAAACAATCAACTAAAGTGATAAAATATTTGAAACCATCATAGGAGGGTATGGAGCATGGTCCCCATAGGTCACAATGTACAATTTCAAAAGGTTGCGATGCATGATGAGTGCTATAAGAAAAGGGTAATCGATGAAATTTTGCTAAGGGACAAATGCAACAAGGTTTTTCATTGATAATAGAGATGTTGTTCTTGACTACAGGATCTGTGATTGAAGACAAGACAGGAAAATATGGATGGTCTAAACGACAATGCCACAAATCAGAATTATTGTGTTTAAACAAAGCAGAAGTTGTAACAGAACGTTGTGAAATGGAAAATTGGGATAATGTATGAACTAGGAGGGATGAAGAGACGGGAGTGTTGACAAAACGATAAAGTCCATTCCTCACTTCACCCTTCCCAATCGTTGTCCAAGATAAAAGGTCCTGAATGAAACAAGAATTAGAGAGAAACATAACGCAACAGGTAAGATTGGTAGACAATTTTTTTACTGAAAGCAAATTAAAATTAAAAGAAGGAATACATAAAACTTGTGTGAGACAAATAAAAGGCGTTAGTTGGATTATTCCAATGTGTGTGGCAAAAACGTGTGTGCCGTTTGGTAACTCAACAGGTTGAGAAATAATAGAGGTAACAGTAGTGAAAAAAGAGGTGCAGCAGACCATATGGTTTGTTGCTCCTGTATCGATGATCCAAGGTGCATGGGAAAGAGAAATATTAGTGTGTGTGTGAGAGAGAGAGAGCATTCAAACAAAAATTGATACCAGATACGTGAGGAGGGGAAAAGGGATCAGGTTGAGTCGAGGTCTGAGCAGTGGAAGAGGTTCCTGAGGGAAGTAGAGCCATGAGTTGATTGTATTGTGCCTTAGTCAAACCTATTCGAATATTGCTGGGATTTTCAACAGTAGCAGCAGGAGTTGAAGTTGATTGTGCTGTAAGAACATGTGCACCTCTAGGCTTAATGAATAGTTTGTGGCCTAGAGGATAGCCATGCAGTTTATAACACTTTTCCACTGTGTGACCAGTAAGATTGCAATGAGAACATGTGGGAGCTTCAACGTTGCCAACCTTGAAATAGTTGTCCAACATGTGCCCAGTAATCTTGCAGTGAGTACAATAGGTTCGTTCCTTTTTGAACTTAGAGTGTAATGGGTATTTGATAGGAAATGAAGAATGTCTTCTGACTGCAAAAGCCATAACATCATGTTGTGTGGAGGGAGAAGCAAGTTGATGCTAGCGTTCTTGTTGCTGAATGATGGAAAATACGCGAGCAATGGTGGGAATGAGGTCAAGCAACATGACTTGGTCCCGTATGGGAGAATAAGAGTCATTCAAACCTATTAAAAATTAGAAGACATAATCTCGCTGATAACGATCAGATATAATTTTCATAGCACCACAGTTTTAAGATGGAATAGGATCATAAATTAATGTTTCATCCCAAATAGTCTTTAGCTTACCATAGTAAACATTTACAATATCATTTTCTTGTGAGAGATTGGCTAAGGTTTTCTTCAGATGATAAATGCGTAGGCCATTTTGATTCGAAAAATGATCTTGCAGATCAAGCCAAATATCTCGAGCACTGTTAACAAATGCTATGCTAGATCTGATAGAGGTGCTGATAGAGTTTTGAAGCCATGAAACCACCATGTCATTACATCGTTCAAACAAATAAAAAAGAGGGTCTTCTTGGTCAGTTGGTTGGTTAATGGTTCCTGTGATAAATGCCAGTTTGTTATTGGCCCGAAAAGCTCTCTACATTGCACGAGACCAAGTTGCATAGTTGTCGCCATTAAGTAAATCTATTACCAGAATTATGGCTGAGTTGTCTCCGGTGTCTAATCGAAAGGGGTTGCTGGGATTGTTAAGATTCAAATATTGATGAGTGGTTGTTGCATGGTTGGTGTTTGGGTTAATATCTGAGTGAGCTGATGGGTTATGTGGTATATTTGGTGAAGATTGATTTTCTGAGAAATCCTCCATGGATATTGCTTTCTAAAGCTCTGATACCATGATACAAACTGAAGATGATATGAAAAGATGAAGGAAGAAAGATTTTATATGAAGGACGAAAAATCATTATGTGTGTCACTTATTATTTCACACACTGTTATGTTTTTACATGAACACTGCTGTATTTATACACAGCTTAGTATAACAAACTCTAACAAACTATTTCGTCCTATACTCTTATAACAGAATGGGAGAAGGAATACAAAGGATTTATTTTGTTGCATTTACAAATCTTGTTGCAGGTTGTTGCTTGGTGCTAGCAGAGTGGCAAGCGGCTGGTGTGCAAATTTTGTTGCAATGTCCTGCACGTCCTGCTTGGTGTTGGCTGAGCGGCATGCATCTGGTGTGGTGTCTAATATATATTCTGCACATAGATCTTTTTTATTTTTTTTAAAAACCCAATAATTTGAAATAGCACCATATCAACAACACCAGCAATGAACTCTAAGAAAGATAGTTCTAATTCACTCATCTTCTCTCTCTAATTAATTAGGGTACCTAGCACGCCACTAAACCTTTCTTTGAGAATCCAGTATCGCTCCCCAAATGTTCGCCGCCACGGTAATAGTCTACTTCTCCGATTAGCAATTTCTAATTCAGCTCTACATATCTTTATCAACCGAACAATCAAACTAAAAATTAGCAGTAAACCATCAAATAAGTTGCCTATCTCCAAAACCGAACTCAGCATGCAGAGTGATCCTTTTTCCCTCCTTCACCACTGGTAATTTTACCGTCAAGAGGGGAGATTGATTCTGCAAAACCAAGAATTGAAATCGGAAATTGCAAAGAGGACACTTCCACTTGAAATCTTTCCAATTGCAAATGCAATCCAAACTGTAATCACCTCAGCATTTGGATGATCTTCTTCGCAAAAATCTTTCAGACTTATTGGACATCATTGCCCTCGTATTGCTGGTAAAATCTCTTCTTTGTGTAAGAACTTCTCGTGACTCTATTTCTATTAATTATTTTTCGTTACTATCACATTCAGTTTTTATGATACAATAATAATAATAATAATAAATTGTATATTAATTATGAAATGAAATATATGTTAGTATATTTGTTTATATAACTATTAGCATTTTAATTTAGAGAGTGTTTGTTTACGTGGTAACTTCTATGTTCAAATGAAACCATAATTTAAAACTGTTTGGTTAGCTATAAACCTTATTTTTCAATTGCTAGGACCCATGATAACCTGTGTTGCAACTACGGGTTACACAAAAACAAGTCACACTTGCTTTTACCTAAACACACACTCGCTAACACAATTAAACACTCGCACTAACACAATTAATTTTTTATTATAAAAATAACCCTATTTTGGTCTTGTCTCCTCTCATCGTTCTTTCCCTGCTCTCTTTATTGTTCTTCCCTTTCATTCCAATCTCTCACAGACCTTACACACTAACTTTGTAGCCGATTGAAGATCCAATTGTTAAAATCTTTAGGAATGTATTGTTGTCTGTCAACAAATCATTCAGGCTAAAAACTATCGATTTCCAACCCAAATCCCCAACCTAAACACAAACCATACACTAGATCTGCTGCCTTCTTCAAGTCTTTTAGCGATGATGATGCTTCTTCATAACCTAGAAATGGTTGAAGACATGCTGAAATTGATGTGATGTTCAAGGTAATTTTTTTGAGAATATATTTAAAAAACTTCATGTAACTTAAATTTCCAATATCTGCAATAATCATTCCCTTTTTCTTTCTTTTTTCTAATTTCTTGCATTCCGTTTTGTTTCAGGAACTAAAGATCTAACATCTTTGTCTCCTGGAAAGCACAATAAACTCGTGATCTATATTGAGGTACATCCTATAGGATACACTGAAATTGATGATGATGTTCAAGGTAATGTTCTTAAGAATATATTTTAAAAACTTCATGTAACTCAAATTCCCAATATCTACAATAATCATTCACTTCTTCTTCTTTTTTTTCTCTAATTTTATGGCGTTATGTTTTCTTTCAGGAACTAAAGATGTAACATCTTTGTCTCCTAGAAAGCACAACAAACTCCCGATCTTTGTTTCGGTACATCCTACACTACAAGACTCATTATCTTTGTCATTTTTTTTAAGTTATATGTTCTAAGGTTTAGCTGTAACTGGGAAAAAATTGAAGTCATGTTCTTATGTATGTTCTTAATGCACTGCCACTATATATGTCAATATTTGCATTTTCTTTCATGTTATAAACCGACAAATTGGATTATCCCTGTATGCATAAACATTTCAATTCCAGTATAACATCAATCCTTCATCTCACCTCATTGCAAATTAAATATTAGATGTCATTCATGATTACAATATTTTAACAATGTTGTATGTAATTATGCAATTTACTAATGTTTGATGCTCTTATGTCTTAACCCACAGACATATTAAATTAACCTATATTGTAAAAGCCCGGATAATATTATTGATATTAACAAAAGTTAGGATTATGAAAAATGAGGGAAAGTGATAAATTAATTATAAAAATGATGATATATTCGAGAATCTGAATTAAAATGTTTTGTTCAAGTGTTAATATATATAAATAAATAAATAAACACAAAAATGTGAATAAAATTTTTATAGAAGTGAATTTCATGAAACTGAAAGTACCAACAAGTAACTTAGTGAAATTCGATATAACCCGGGCAAGTTTTGGTATAAACAGGTATCAAGATTCAAAAAATTTTACCCAAAAATTATAAAAGTTACTGTTGAGGGATATAGAAGGCATTTTTAAAAAAGTTAAAGAAATAATATGTGTGCTAAAGTGTGTGTGCGGGAAGAGAACATTTAGGGACATGAAAGATATTTTTTAAAAAGTTAATTATATATGTGTGTGTGTGTGTGTGTGTGTGTGAGTGTGTGCTGTAAGGAGAAAAAAAAAAGAACGAAACTTGCTTTTTTAAAGAGAAAGAAGCATTCGGCCACGAGACAAAAAACAAATTCAAGCAAGGAAATTTTCTCAATTCAAAAGTGTTAAAGTTTTGGCTATTGCTTGGTAAGGTGCCCTTACACTTTTAAATAAGATTCTTAAAGAATTAATGCTTTAAATTGATTGAACTTTGTGAAATGAGGAATTAGGATTCATGATAAATTTTGGAGAAAATTACAATTGATTATGAAATTGTGTTAAGATTATTAAAGTGAGTAGAGAAAGTAAGAAATTATGGTAATTGAAGCAAAATTTTAGGTGTTCTTGAAGAAGGGATTTTTTTGGAAAAATAATAATAAGAAGAATAAAATTTAAGAATTGGAATAAGATGATGAGTTTGTATAGGAAAGAGATGATATTAATGTTAAAGAGTGAATAGATCATGAAATTTTTTATGTTTTCCTTTAATTTAAATTTTGGTAAAATAAATTAAATAAATACATTTAAAGAATATATATATTGTTTTGAATGATAAAATGAATTGTGTTACAATGTGGAAATTGAAAGAATAGGAAGGAAATTTATAAAAGAAAGAAGGGAATTTTCATGTTTCTCTCTAAATTTTATTTTGGCAAATGAAAGGATAATTGAAAGGATTTTATTTATTGAGTGTGTCAATATGGAAAGTAGAATAATGATGTGATATACTTGTCAATTCAGGAAAGGCTGCCAGGCCGACACCACAGCAGGGAACTTCGGCTCGAGCTTAGTCGTCAGGTAATTATACGATGCTCGAATTTAATATTTGTCAATATGTATTTTTTTTATCTGATTAATTGTGGTTGATATATTAGAAATTATTATGTTGTTTACTCGAGAAAATAAGATATGCGATGTGATGAATTAATTCCTGAATTAATGCTCTAGTGAATGGGCATGATAAGGAATTAATTCCCTGGTTAATGGGATTAGAACCCTGGTGATTGGCAAATCATTGAATTAATTACTGAATTAATGAGTTCAATGTCCTGGTGAATGGGCGTGATGAGGAATTAAGTCCCTTGTTAATGAGATTAGTACCCTGGTGAATGGGTAAATTGTTGAACTAATTCCTGATTTAATGGAATTAGTGCCCTGGTAAATGAGCGAGATGAAGAATTAATTTCCTGGTTAATGAGATTTGTACCCTGATGAATGGGTGAAACGTTAAACTAATTTTTGGACTGATGACAATAGTGCTTGTTGAATGGACTGGTAGAAAAATTAATCAACTATTAGTGAATGTAATGCCCGTGTTAATTGGGCGATAAAAAATAATTATATTTTGTTGATGTTAAAAAAAATAAAAACAAAATCATAGATTATTCTGAAATTTAATTGATATATAATACTAGATGAGGAAGTTAATTTAATGATCTTTTGACTAAATTTACAGAAAGAAAGGAAGAAAAAAAGAAAGTAGAAAGAATTTTATGGATATCTTTTTTTCATTTGTCTAATTGACTTATTGTATTAAATCTATTTTCAGGTACATCCCCCTATCGGACTGAACAGTAGATTAGTTTTCTTATATTTTATTGGATATCATGTTGTAATGAATGAATTTATCATTTTGTTATGTAATATAATGCTTCTAAAATTTATCGAAAGTTCTTTTGTGTAGTATAATCTGAATTATAAATTTCTTCTTTAATTATGAACTTATGTCGATTATAATTTCGTTAATGGTCTTTATTTGTAAATCTTTAAATTGTGTAATGTACTTCAGTTATAATTTTTAGAATAATTCTTTAGATTGCATCCATGCAAATGTGGGATATTGAATTGTTTAGACATGTGTGAATTTGATTATTGAAAAATTGTGATGTAATGAGAGGAGGATGTCCTGGATGATAGGACGAGTAAGAGATTTGTTAATTGGGGATTGTGGAAGAAGAGTCGATAACTTGGTACCTAAAAATATATAGGAGACTCTGCTGAATTTTTATTGATTACAGGAAAAAAAAATCCCTAATCTTAATTGAATTATTATGTCCTTGCTCTTTGTTTTGAATACAAATGTTGGGGTTTAATTGAATTATTATGTCCTTGCTCTTTGTTTGAATACAAATGTTGGGGTTGTTACATATATGCATAAAAAAAAACTTCCCAAAAAATGTTACTGATGCTACCGGATTAGGGACACCTAAGATGTAGATTTTTTTTTATTTGTAATATTATGAATTAGTGTGTGGGTGTGCTGATTTATGTGGGATCAATCAACTTCTTATGAATAACTGAACTTAATCATATGCTTTATGATTTGGTTTTCTTATTGTATAACTCTCTTTTCTAAACTTGCATGGGTTTCTTTTAATTGTTGTTTTCAGAAACTTGGTTCAGTCCATGTGTGTTATTTCTTTGTTGCATTGAGTGCTATAATACTAGTTTATTTGTTATTAATGTTAAATTTGTATCATCAACTGTATCAAACACCTTATCTTGTCAAGTAGTCATTAGTCATTGCTACTTTCACAGACCAAAACTGCTACTCATTATCACAACAATCTTTCGTGTTGTCATCGTCTTTTGTTACATTGCCTCTAGGAAATTAACCTATTAATTGTATGTTAGAAAAAAAAAACATTTTAACCAAGAACATGGAAGATTCTCAATCACAAGATAAGGTATGTAGGACTAGAGAGATATTGAACATATTTTGTGACATTTGTATCAAAGCAATTGAGAAAGGTATGCAACCGAACACACATTTCGACAAAGCTGGATGGAAATATGTTATAAATTGCTTTAAGGAGCAGACCGACCATGCATTAACGAAAGCACAATTAAAGAATAAATGGGATGGAATAAAAAAGGATTGAAGAATATGGAAAAAGTTGATTTCCGAAACTGGAGTAGGCTAGAGTCCTGAACTTGGAACAATTTCAGCAACTAACGAGTGGTGGAAATCTAAAATCAAGGTCTGTTTTTGTTTTAGCATATGTACAATTACTATAAAATGTTTTATTGTTTGTTCTTACAATTATTATGATTCATTTATATCTTTATTTTCCCTTGTTGTAGGAGATACGAAGAGCTCGAACGTTTAGGCATTCTGTATCGATTCCGTATTGTGTTGTAAATATGATATCATGTTACAAACATTGTGGATACCGGTCAGTATGCTTGGGCTCCATCATAGGGTTTGAATTCCGATGATGATGGTGTATGTGAAAGGAGAAAGAATGCTACTAATGAGGATCCACATCTAGAGGAAGGTAGTGGTGATTCAGAGGAGGATACTTTACCAAATTTTGTAGAGGATGTCAATAATATGGTTGCTGATGTAAACTTTGCCAATAGTAGTAGCAATCCTAGTAGTAGTAGTAGTAGTAGTAGTGAAAAGAGAAAAGGTGTTCAACAGTACACAAAAGAGTGATAAAAAAAGTTCAGGAATGGGAGCGCAACTGTTTTCACGTTTAGATCGATTGGTTGATAGTGTCTCTACTAGGAGTGAATGCACATCAAGTGGTTGGGATAAAAAAGGATGTAGAATAGAAGAGGTCATGAAGGAGTTTTACTCAATTGAGGAAGTAGTTTTCGGCAGTGAGCTTTATTGTTTTGCAACTGAGTTTTTCATGGTTAGAAGCATGAGGAAAATGTGGGCAGCAATTGGAGATAAGGAAAGAAAATTTCAATGACTAAAATTAATGTTCGAGAGGAGATCAAATGTAAAGCCTTGATGTAAGTGTAAATATGATATAATGTACTTACAATTATCTCTATGTTATTTCTCAGCAATTGAAGTTGACTGTGTTGTCATATGTGTTTTCAGTATTATATGAATTTCATATTTGAAGTCAGAAGTTGTTGGATAGGTTATTACAATGATTTGTTCATTGTATTTTAAATGCTTCATGAACATAATTTTCATGTTTGAACTGTCATCAACATATTTTGGTGTTGTGTTTTTTGACAGTTACAAGAGAAAAAGTTTGTTGCGATATGTTGATTTGGACGTGCTTGTTGTCGATGATGTGTTGTTGTCCATTACTGTGTAAATTTAATGTTTGTTGCTGAGTAGGAGATTCAATGTATGAGATTATGATTTATTTTTAAAACAATGTGTTATAATGTATAACATGTTGATGTATTGCATTTTATTAGTGACTATTGGATAATGGTTCTTGTTGGAATGTGGAAAATTAGGTGAGAATGCTTCATGTTGTAAGCTGGAATTGTAGGTGTTTTAGAATGTGGGTTGAATGGCTGTTAACATTTGTTTTGTTTCTGGTTGCAATCTGGAATTGTATGTTGGAAAGTTTGTTTGAATGGTTGTCAACATGTGGAATGTTTGCTGTTGCAAGCTAGAATGATAGGTTAGAAAGTTGGTTTGAATTGTTGTTAAACATTTGGCATGTTTACTTTCATTTCATGTCATGATAAATTTTATTGGTTGCCTATTTAAAGCACACTACCAAATACAATACATCCATTACAGCTGCAAACATAGAACAAGTCTGCACTTGAATTGCATGATTTTGAAAAGGTTAGTTGTCGTTTTTCAACTTATATACAAAATCACTTTTATGTACAATCATGGTCTTATGTTCACCTTTTTTTAAAAAAAAAACCCATTCCATCTCAATTAATTGACCATATTTTTGTAAACTTAACTTTCATTATTGATTTTTAATACCATAAGATATGTTCAATTAAACTCATTTATTTAATTAAAAGCTCACATACAAGTATGTTTGTTTTGCACTTACTATTGTATTAATTAATTATTACTAAAAGATCTATAGTAATTTGGGAATGTTTTATAATTTTTGTTTTGGTAAAAGTTCAGGCCAACATGAAAGTTTTATAATCAAAACAGATTCCTCCGTCTACATCTATTTGTGGTAATTTCACGTGTGAAAAAATTTGTTATTTTGTAGATATGGATGCAAATTGGTTTAATGATCTATTTGATAACGAGTATAACAATGTTATGAATAATGTTGTTCAGTATGTTTCAAATGGTTTTGGTGGTAGAAGTAGTGGTAGCGATTTTGGATGCAGTAGCGATGCTGGTGACGACAACAATACAGATGACGACGACGAACTACGATGATGAAAATAAACACGATGATGATGAGGAAGGAGATTTGTTTTGGCTTAGAGAGTTTGATCGAAATAAACTATTGTTATGCACGGATGAAGCACTTGCTTTGTTTTATAATAATTATATTTATAAGGAACCATATGTAGTTTCATACAACACAGGAATGAGATGGTTGAATGAAATTTTAAATGGGCATTTGATACATTGTGTTAACATGTTTAGGATGGATGCAGACATATTGTAGAGTATGTGTGTTGATTTGGAAACGTTGTACGGGTTAAAGCATTCTAGGAAGATGAGTGTTATGGATAAGGTAGACATGTTTCTCTACACTTTAGTTCTAGGAGCTTCAAACAGGGAAGTTCAGGAGAGATTTCAACATTCAGGTGAAACTGTAAGCAGATATTTCAACGAAGTTCCCAGGTCAATGTGCTTGCTAGCTGTTGAAGTAATCAAACCGGTAGATCCAGAATTCTCCACAACACCAACAAAAATCGCAATGAATCCAAGATATATGCCACATTTCAATGTGAAAAATAATTTTTTTTAAGTTATTAAATAATTGAAAAGGTTACAAAGAAATATTTTGACTACATTTCAATTGATTACTAAACTATTTTTTTATGTAGAATTGTATTGGAGCGATTGATGGAACACATATACGTGCTTGTGTATCACAAGAAAATCAAATACCATTTATTGGCAGAAAAGGTGTACCCACTCAAAATATAATGGCAGCATGTAGCTTTGACATGCAATTTATATTTGTTTGGGCTGAGTGGAAAAGTAGTGCACGCGATGCAATAATATTTCCTAAGGCGATTGACAATCTAAATATAAGATTTTTGAAGCCACTTAAAGATATTGAGAAATAAAAAATGGGGGTGTTATTAAATTTGAATAATTTTTTTTTTGGTCGAATTAAGTTTTGAACGAACATTATCTTGATGTAGAGAAGTATTATCTTGTTGATTCAGGATATCCAAATGAGTACAATTACTTGAGGCCATATAGATGTGACAAATATCATCTTCCAGAATTTCATCGATGAGGACAACCGTAATGTCGGGAAAAAATATTCAATCGTGTCCATTCATCGTTACGATGTGTAATAGAACATACTTTTGGAGTTTGGAAGAAAAGGTGGAGAATCTTGCAAAACATGCTTGTGTTTTTTTACAAAACACAAGTTCAAATTGTTGTCGCATCAATGACACTACATAATTACATTAGAAGAAAGTCGATCTAAGATGTTGCATTTAATGAGTTTGATCGCCATCTTAATTTTATTCCTGATGATATTTTAATCGATGTGGTTCCACAATCACAAACATATGGGCACCAGAGGGCTTCATGTATGGATTATGTTCGTGATGGCATTGCAACAAGTTTAATGGGGCAATAATGTTTTTTTTTATTTTAAAAATGAACAATTTCTTTTTATGTCAATTATTGTTTCTACTAAATGTTGTTTTTGCTATTTAAAACATAAAAAAATAATTTATGTCATTTTTAGTCATTTTATATACAACATCAATCCCAATCACAATTTTAATCAAACATATCATGACATGCTTTTGGACAAAAAAAAATCAAACCACAAATTTAACCAAACACGCATTTTATATAAACCAACCACAACAAAAATGATTTTTCCAAAATCACTTTTATCAAACCATAACTACAATAATTACCACGAAGACAAACACATTCTTATTAACCACATGACATCATCGACATGTCTCCTGTAGGTGTGTTTGAGATTGTGGTAGCGATTCGAAGTACTTTTCACTTATAAATGCATCAAAATAAAGTTTTTTTATTTTTTAGAAATTATTTTTGACATCAGCATATCAAAACGATATGAAAACATAAAAAAAATTCATTTCAAGTAAAAAAAATTCAAAATATAAGAAAACGCAGTTTGCACCGTGTTTCCAAACGAGCTGTACAGCTCACACATCTAGTCTTAAAAACGCATGCAAGTATTTTAATTATTTGTTTAGAGTTTTGTTTTTAGTATTATGGAATGAATTGTTTTTTAAAATATTTTTTTTAAAATACATTAAAAAATATTTTTTTTTATTTTTTAAAATTTATTTTCAATACCAATATATTAAAATAATCTAAAATCATAAAAAAATAATTTAAAATAAAAAAAAAAAAAATTTAACTTTTTTTAAATATTTTTAAAATATAAAAACAATCAGTTTGGTAAATTTAGAGGGACTGTCGAGCAAGCAAATGCCAAAAACCAACCTATGTCCCTGTCGGATCAGGTAAAAAAAAATCAGGCTCCCTCTTATCCGGGTATCATCGGGTCGGACAAAAAATAGTAAACGACGCGTCTTTTGGAAAGAGAGGGAGCTGGGGTTTCCTTTCAGCGAGACATTTCTGGTGTTTTAAAAAATTGAACCCCAAAATCCCGCACTCACTCTCTTCTCTTCTCAACTGTAATTACTTAGAGAAAAAAGAGCGCTCTCTCTCTCTCAGTTTCTGATTTTGAGCACAAGAATGGATGTGCCAAAGGATCAAATCACTGCTCTTCTCGATAACCAACTCTACAATTCCGCTCAAATTCTCGTAATAATCTTTTTTTTCTTCTTAACAATTTGTGAA
>Ga0307516_10003028_pt1 | contig 21921 bp, 25 predicted proteins | sample 19_EM_MG_FD_203310 | JGI IMG/M metagenome (GOLD analysis project Ga0307516, IMG submission 203310) | Populus trichocarpa ectomycorrhiza microbial communities from riparian zone in the Pacific Northwest, United States - 19_EM | ecosystem: Host-associated > Plants > Roots > Unclassified | place... | reverse complement strand
GGATCTCAATATGTGCAAGAATATTGATAGCCAAACTGATTTGTTACGTTTCAATGCAAAAGTTCAAACTTCTCACTCCAAAACTCGCTCAGCCTACACCTTAATGGATCCTGGTGCATCTCACTGTTACATCGACTCGAAGTACGCTAAAAACTTGGACTGCCAATACGATCTGCAGGACATATGTCGGTTACCACAGCAGGCATCAAACACCCGCCAACCAATCGATACCAAGTTTGGCTGAAGGCACAGATACGAGGAATCAATGGAAATTATGCCGATATTTCAGGATGGTTTACCCTCTTTGACCTCAACGGAGTGTACGATTTGATTATTGGAAACAACTGGCATTCAACAACACGCCATCTGGTGGATTCCGACAATGTGCTACACCTGTTGGATGCCGACTGGTCATTATTGACAGATGGCCGACCGGCTTTTGTTCCACAGTTGTCATTAACAGGCCTTCGACCACATCAAGAACGGTATCGTGAGGTTCAGAGTCATTGTGCAACAATTGCCAAGGCAGCCAATATCAACTTGATATCGGCAGAGGAAACCGAATGGGCAATGAAATCAAGAGGAAAACCTGGTGGGGATAGGATTTTCGTGATCGATATTCAGCAACGACCATCAGAGCATACCAAGAATCCTTGGTCAAAATAAGCTGTCAAGCCGCCAGTGGCGCCATCTCAACAAAATCCAGCAACACGACTACGACATCAAATATTTCCCAGGTGCCTTCAATCCAGTTGCTGATGCACTGAGCTGAATTGCCTACACTCAACCGTCAACTCCTGAAACAACTCGGTCACTTTTAAATGTCATCGAGCTCAGGATTTCAGCTTCGAATGATTGGTTGGACGCCATCCGTGCAGGATATACTGAAGATTTGGTTTTTAGTCCAGTACTGGAACACCTAAACGACAAAGGTGGTGAAACTCCAAGGACAAAGAAGGCTCGGAGGACAAGAGAAAGGGCAAAGTCATATCTTCTCCAGGATGGCCTTCTCTATCACAAACCCTCAGGTGGAAAACTTTGCATTCCAGACAATCTACGATCGGATGTTATTCGCGAAGCTCACGATGCAATTCTTGGAGGTGGCCATGCAGGTATCGAGAAGACCATTGCTGCAGTTGCCTCTCGGTATCATTGGCCAAGAATGACAGATACGATTACCAACTGGATACGAGGATGCGATGTTTGTCACCGGGTCAAACACAAGAATGCAAAACCATATGGACTTCTGCAGGCATTACCCACTCCATTGGAACGGGCCGAACGGGTCAACATCGATTTCATCACCAAGTTGCCCATGTCGAAGTCTGGATATGATGCAGTTGCAACCGTCATTGACCCATTGACAAAGAGAACCCGCTGGATTCCTGTTACCGAATCGGATCTCACTGCTGAGACATTTGCGACTGCCTTCATTGCTGGTTATGTTCGGTCACGGGGACTTCCAGTTTCTATCGTGTCGGATAGGGATGTTCGGTTCACCTCCAGTTTCTGGCAGTCTCTGTGTTCGCAACTCGGTATCAAACTGCGGATGTCAACAGCATATCACCCACAGTCAGACGGACAAGCTGAAAAAGCAAATTCGACCTTGGAAACCTTCCTCAAGGCATATATTGCACAGTTGGAGGACCCTGCGAATTGGGATCAACTACTACCATTAGCCGAGTTCACCTACAATGCAGCCAAGCATAAGGCAATTGGAATGTCACCCTTTGAAGCTGATATCGGTTATATCCCAAGGCTGCCATTGGATTTACTGGCCCCTGCACCATTCATTCCGAATTCGCCATCTGAAGCCTCATATACAGAAAAGTTGACAAAGATCTTATGGATGTTTCGAGAACGGATGGAGGAAAGCCAGTTGGCCATGGTCTCCGATGCCAACGAGCAATGGCAACAACACCCCTTCAAGGTTGGTGATGACGTTTTCCTGGATACACGTCTCCTGCCAGTTGGATATGCCAATGTTACTGGAGTTGCTAGTGAAGTCCGGAATTCACCGAAGTTCCAACACCCATACACAGGACCATTCAAGCTTCTCAAGCAAGTTGGGAACAACGCATTCTGGCTTGATATTCCAACCCACTGGAGATTACACCCAGTCTTCAACGTCACGTGGTTAAAGCCATAGAAAGTCGACAACACGAGGGAACACCCAACACCGCCACCATTACGGTCGACGTTAGCAGTAGCCACAGAATACGAAGTTGAAGGGATTCTCGAACATCAAGGTACTGCGGCTCGTGATCTCAAGTATCTTGTCAAATGGGTTGGATATCCAAATCCAACTTGGGAGCCATTGGAAAATTTGAAGGGTGGGAGTAAGGAGATGCTTAGAGACTAGCATGGTGCGAATGGACTTCGGATGTATCGGTGGATGATGGAAGAGTGACGTTTGGTGATTTCAGTTGGATTTTTCAAAGAAATTGTATGATCGCAAAGTTGTTTTGGGAACAAATTGGAGCTGGAAAAGAAGGGGGTTTGTTTTTTTTCTGCATTAAATGTTTGTTTTGCTTTTGGCTGTTACTGCAGAAGGGGGGGCTTGTTTTCTTGAGTGGGGAGTAGTTGTAGGAGTGGGATTTGAGTGCCAACGCTAGGCAGGGAGCACTAGTTCAGAGTAGGCTAGTCTCGAGTGATAGGCTCAACGGATCCGTCCTATAAGGATCCGCTGCTGCCCCCGCTCCTTCGAATGGGCATGCTTCTCGATCCCCCTCAGGTATCGTCCCTGGTAGCCACCTCGTCCTCCTCTTCCTCCTTGTTGTGTGTAGAGAGCATCTGAAACAGCATCAGGTTTTGTTGTCATCGATCCATTTGTTTCGCATTCGTTCCGTGCATTAATGACTTCTTGAACAGTGACTCTTGCACATGATTGAAGAATCTCAATCGTGACCGCATAGGCGGGAGGAAGAGTTGTATAGATGTGATTCTTAAGGACCATGTTGGAGACCGCTTCTTCGGAGCAAGCGAGCTCAGTGCTGCTGTCGAGCAATTCGGCGAAGTAGGTATTGAGCAGCTGTCCGGGAGTGGGACGGAGAGTGCTTAATTTCCGGAAGAGCGACATTCTTCCGACCGAAGAGTTGGCAGTGTTTGTGCGGGCCTACAATTCTTTCCACATCTGGACGGGATCCTCCATTCCTTTGATGTATACCTTGACAGCATTGGTACAGGATCCGTAGATGATGGCCACGGCCTGCAATTTCCGCTGCTTGTAGTCCTTGTATGCCTTTGGTGCCAGAACTAGGGGTCTGGTAAAGTCATTGGGTCTTCCAGGATCTTCTGGTTCTTCTTCTCTCTCCATGATGATGTCCCACGCCATGATTCCTTGTAGGACCTTCACGCAATCTTCTTTGCAGACTGCGTAGTTGGTACGATCGAGTAGGCGGACGTTGCCCACAGGGTGTTTGAACGTTTCGTCACTCATGATGAAGATCGTTGTAGATGCTAGTCGAGTAGGTATGTAGGTAGAGGAATCGGTCTGAGAATCGTGCGTGTTTTACGAGGAGAGATCGTATCAATGCGTAAGTAGAGAAGTTCATGTCAATCGTCAGAGATCTTCTGTCACTGAGATGGTTAGCCATCAATTTCGAGGAGAAAGCTTCTAAGCGAGACGTAGAGGAAAGGGGCCTCGGAATCGCCGGCCCCTGCGTTTATCACTGGCTCCTGAGGAGCTATTGATCGTGCGAGAGTGTGACAGCGGTGAGGTTTGATTTTATGTGGAGCGGTTACGGCTCCGGGCTCATAACCTGTTGAAGATTGCCCGATCACTGTTTCTCTGAGAATCTTCACACGAGCAGAGAGAGAGAGAGAGAGAGAGAGAGATTATGTTTGAACGAGATGATTTGATTGTAGACGGGTGATGAAATCGCCCGACGTAGACCTAATGAGTATCTTATTCAATGCTATGAAGAAGTATGTAAGAGTATAGAAGAAAGAGTGCAAAAGAGGCTGCTATGGAAGAATGCCAAGCCGTTGTTACCAGGATCCCCTTGCCATTGTTGTTGCCATGGCATTGCTCCCCACGGCATTGCTGTCGCCGCCGTTGCTGCAGTGTTGCTTCAATCGGTGCGCCACACCGGAGCGGCGAGAAGCAATTCCAGCAGTATTGTGACACTGGAACATCTGGTCAACGTCGGAGTGACGGTAATATTGAACTAGTTAGGTTTCTCGATATTCACGAAGGAGATGGGCCGCGCGCGGTCTCCACTGGCGTTCAGTTATTATACAGGAATAACACCCCCCATGACGATCCTTTCAAGTTCGCCCACCGTTAAGGGATTCACAGCGAATAATCTAAGGGGTTCGGTTCGGTATTGGCGGTGCCCGCCGGCTGTGGCTTGAGCGCCGGATCGTACGCGGCTCTGCGGCAACGGCTTGCTCGACTGATCTCTCGGTGGACGGCATGGTGTCCTGGCGGCTTGCGCGGCGGCGCATGCTTCGAGACGGGCTCGGCAGCTTACCAGATTGCCCCTCGGTTGTGTATCGCTTCGGCAGATGGTTCGACGTGGGCCCGGCATCTTGCCCAACGGCTCGCTCACGGTGCTTCGGCGGATGGTTCGAGGCGGGCCCAGCGTCTTGCCCGACGGCTCACTCGCGGCAGATCGGCCCATGGTTCGGTCAAGATGGGCCCGGGTGTCTTGCCCGGCGGCTCGCTCGCATCGGTCTGGTTCGGCGGATCGTTCAACGCATTCGGTGCTTGCCAAATGGCTCGCGCGACAACTGCCTCACAGGTAAGATAAGGTATGGAATACACTCGCACATGCAGGAGCGAAGGTGGGCGTGGGCCCAAGCCCAGAGCTACTCGTCCTGGTCGGTACTGACTATAAGCTGACTGATGCCCACACCGCGTATATCCCTCAATGAGGTGATTACCGGCCCATCAGAAGTAGAGGGTTTACTGTCTCAACAGCCAGGCCCTTCTATCTCTCTGCATAGTTGCGTTTCTAGCCCGACCGGAGAAAAATCCCTTCTAACCGCCACGGCACCAAGGTTCTAACTCCCGGCTATCTCCCGCCTAGACTCTCGAGCTCCTCACGTATCCTTCCGCCTCCTTCCCGATCAACTATTGTCCTGCTTGTGGCTTGCTCGTATCGCTTTGGCGTATCTGCGCTTTGGCGGGTCACTCGAGGCGGATACAGAATGTTCGCCATGTGACTCCTCTTGGTCGAGAGTTGCCTCAGGTGTAAGTGCTCACCAGTCATGTCACAGATAGTCGTAGCCCCTGATCGCCGTGGGATCACTCCACACATCCTCGTTGGTCCTGGTCGGTCTAACGATAAGCCGACTGAACCCCGCACCGTGTATTTCCCTTAATGAGGGATTACCGGCCTATCAAAGTCTGGCAGGTTTATCTGGCCTCAAGGGTCCAGGCCTCCTCGCTCTGCATAGTTGCGTTTGCAGCCCGACCGGAGAAAAATCCCTTATGACTAATACATCTCTAAGGCTCTAACTACAGGCTGATCACCCGCCTTGACTCTCTGAGACTGACTAACTCGTTCTCTTTCCGATGGGTACGTACCCCTCGTGACTGTCTGTCCGCTTGCGACCGTATCGTCGATTCGAGGCGCAGGCTCGGCGGCGTGCCGGGGACTTGCGAGTATCACAGCAGCTGTTCGTTCGACGCAAGCCCGGCGGCCGCCTGACGGCTTACGCACCTCACCGGTGCGGCTAGGGTGTTGGATCGTTTGCGCCTCTGTGGCGACAACTCACTCGATGGATCGCTCGTGGTTCCGTGGCGACGGCGCAATAGATGGATCGCTCGGTTCCCTGGCGACGACTCGCTCGACGGATCGCTCGTGGTTCCGTGGCGACGGCGCGCTAGATGGATCGCTCGGTTCCCTGGTAACGACTAGCTCGACGGATCCCTCGTTGGGGCAAGGTCGGTGACTTGATGTCTGGGTCACCGGTAGGTGGTCTGTTGATCGTTAGACGATTCAAGTGGTGGGTGCATCTGCTGATCATTCCGATGATGTTGAGCTGATTCAGGTGATGATTCCGCTGATGATGTCGATTCGTTGCCAACCGCTCGTCGGCGGTTTGTCGTATAAGTATCCGGCTCGGTGAAGTCACGTGCTGCGGGGAAATTACCCCGCACCGCGACGTGAAAACTCTTCGCCTTGGCACTAGACTGCATCAGCGTAAAGAGGATAACTCAATTGGATTGGACAGTAGCGCTTCCACGTATCCTCCGGAGATTGGCCAGAATAGGTGCCTCAGTTCTCTCGTCGTCATTGGGTTATGCCATTGGGTTGTGTGCCGGGTTGATTACGTTACTCGACCTGAGCCATAGCAATGAACCCTCAACCATACCAGCTATCCTTTCTTCAGCCGCGATGGCATCAAGGCATAGCTCCGACCCATATCTTTTCCAATAGACTCTTGAACCTTGAGGTGCGGTCCTGTAGCGGTGTTTGCACTTTCCCGAACACGAGCTGGTACTTGGTCTGGGGGCTGCCCAGCGCTACAGGATTGGCATGCGGACAAGCCTCCGCTCCAGTTTTCGTTCAACTCGACGTCCCTCACCTTGGTGCGGCGTATGCCCTGCATCATAATCGCTGTAAGTATCTCGGATAAGTGGGGGACACGCTCACACTCCCTGCGCTGGTAAAACCCAGAGTTCAGCGCCCTAATCGCGTCTCAATGACGAGGATGCGAGTGGTAGCATGATCCCTCATGTCTCCTGACAACGGGGTGCAGCAGTATCGCCTCGGGCCCCCGGCCGTCTGCAATGATACAGCGATTCCAAACTCGTGGTGTTGTTCCTCTGGGCCGTGCCTCTGGAAACAACCCCGCTCCTATTCCGCGATCTAGACTCGCAACTCCTTGCGTTCCCGTTTCCTTCCGCTTGCTTGTCCTTCTTATGATGACCACCAAGGTTGTCTTCCTCCGCGGCAGCGCTTGCGCTTTCCCGGTCTGCGCCGGCACTTGGCCCAGGGACCTCCTGGTGCCGCAGAGTTGGTTGACCCGAGCCGAGCCCCGACGCTGTTGGTTGCCCGGTCTCGGTATGCCGTCCTAAGACCATGTGACGAGTTTCCGATACCTTCCTGCCTGGTCCGTATCCGAATTCCGACCCTGTAGTATTTAGGGGGTAACACTATCCCCCCCTCCCTAAGCTTCGTCCCGAAGCTATAGGATGGTGTTCTTGCGTATAGTCCTTCAGCTCAGTACTATTGCTTGATTATTCAGACGAAAACCCCGCATGGGAAAAGGTCTCTCAAATTGGTGAGCCCGTAGTCCATTGGCATTTCAAATCGACGAAACATGTAACGGTTCTCTAAGGTGACCTTTGAACGTAGCCTCCCAGCCTGCTGCTCTGGTTATCGAGAAAAACTCGGTGGGAAAAATCTCTCTAACCATTCCTTGAGCATGCAGCTGTCGAATGGCGTATTCGTCAGGTCGTATCGGTTATGACATCGTATTGCTGTCGAATGCCATCCGTATTCCGGGGGACTCTTGACGTCCTGAGTCTGGCGCCCGATGCCCACCTTCCGGTGTAGGCATCCCGTTTCCATCCTCAAACTCCCGGGCTTTCGGCTCATCCATCCCGGCGCTCGGCTCGGAACGGTGTCCTCCCCAGCCTTTCGGCTGTCCGGTACAGTTTCATACTGCACCGGTTCCCAAGCCTCCCGGCCATCATCTTCCTCGGCCTTTTCGGCCAACCTGCCCCCGCACTTCAGCACGGGACGGTATCCTCGTTGACCTTTCGGTCAACCCATTCCTGTGCTTCCGCATGGAACGGCGTCCTTCCGAGGCTTTCCCGGTATTCGGCGGTGCTGCTGGTACCGCGAGTACGGAGCCTTTGCCGCCAATCCTGACGAAGGCTGCCGCAGCCTGCTTCGCATGCCGGATTGCCCTAAGCAGTCGATCCTTATCCCCCCCTTTCCAGGGCAGTTCTCCGAACGCCTTGAATAAGCGTCAAGTTTGCCATTCCAGCTACTGGACCATCGAGATGCACATTGATGTATTATGTATCGTCGGTGCCAGCGGGTTCCTGTACTGTAGTCAGCGACCCTGGTATCGGTTGAGTAGTCCACGATTCTAGGCCCGCTGCAGAAGAATAGCACCGAGCGTGAAGCCCAATGCGTCGGACGCAGCGAATGCCCAACTCATTGTGAGGTCCGAAATAGCTGGAACGGTGCTCAGAACGTGTATTTCAACGTGTCCGGCTACTATACCACTTCGAGCGAGAACGAGTTGTCAGAGTAATGGGCGTCCGGAGATGACGGACCGGAGACGGCGTCCGGAGATGACGGACCAGAGGCAACATGTCCGGAGATGACAACAGCCTTAGTCTCCGAGCACCGGTTCGGGAGACAGTCTTCCGTCCTTTCCCCTTGGCGAGTCCCTCAGGCACGTTGTATATAGAGAGAATGTTCCTCCTTCAACTTTGTATCAATCAACCAATTCACTATCTTCGTCTCTATCGATCTCTATATTTCAACAGGTTATGAGCCCGGATTGAACGCTCTGCCAATCTGCTACCCATCGATAATCGCACCCGCTGTACCTGCCGCTTTGCGCCTCGCTTCTGCGTCTTATCCCTGCACTCTTGATTTTTAAGCCTCAACCCCTTGAGCCGCATCGCTACGCAACGACATCACCACCATGACCTCTACCCGCCAAACTGTCAAATTCGAAGTCGCCAAGCTGCTTAATGCACACAACTACCATTCGTGGAAAAACGACATGAGGGCAGTCCTTACTGCGGAAGGCGCCCTCAAGATCGTCACCCGGAAAGAAACCCCACCAAACTCTGAAACTTCTGCTACTGCCCGTGACTTCTATTGGCGCGCTGACCGAGCAGCTTCGATGATCTACCTATCAGTTGAACCTACCATCCGAACCGTCATCAGCAGCCTTCCCGAGAACGAAATCGACGATCCAGCCCGCGTCTGGGAATTCCTTCGCCAGAAATATGATTCTGCCTCCCTGAAATCTGGCCGAAACGACATTATCAACCGGTTCCATACCTCGACGATGAAGCCTGGGACATCGGTCGCCAAATACATCTCTTGCCTACTCGCCATTCGCCAAGAATTGGCCGGAACTGAAAAAGCGATCTTAGATACCACCGTCGTTTGCCACCTCCTCCGAACCGTACCTGAATCGTTTGCAATTACCGTCGGCGTTCTCAAAAACAAACCTTTGGAGGAGCAAACCGTGGATGCTGTTACTGCAGCCCTTATCAAGGAAGAGACATCGCTCGCACGGAGGAGTGGCCAAGTTGGTTCAAACCTCAACATTGCCGGCACTACCCGTCAAGCACTCGCAGCAAGATCTCAGCACGGCAAGCGACGGGGCTACGGTGGTTACGGCAATCGGAAGGCGTACGGAAGGCCTAGCAATTCAGGGCCACAATGCTTTTACTGCACACGAGAAGGACACAAGGAAAGTGACTGCTGGGTGAAGCAAGAGGCAGAGAGGCTCAAAGAAGAAAGAAGCTCTCAGCGACCCTCCGCACAAACTGCCCGGGTGAACTTCGGGGACTAGCCGAGTGAGACCGTGGTTCACGGTCTATAGCCGATTGCAGGTATGTTTTCTGAGCCCCAAATATTTGGGCGGAGCTGTGTACGTGCCTTGGTGATGAGGAGCAGCTGCAGTGCCCCACACCGGAGTTGACGTATGCGCTCGGGGAGCTGTGTGTGCGCTTGGTGATGACGGAGTAGCTGAGGCACCCCACACCGGAGCTGACGCATGCGCTCGGGGGAGCTGTGTCCGCACTTGGTGATGAGGAGCAGCTGCGGCGCCCCACACCAGAGCTGACGCATGCGCTCGGGGAGCTGATGTTCGCGCTTGGTGATGCTGGAGCTGCTGCGGTACCCCACACCGGAGCTGTCGTACACTCTCAAAGATGCGATTCCTATGTTCATTTGTGTTCATTTGGGAATACGGGAGCTACTGTGGCGTCCCCATACCGGAGCAGTCGCGCATGCCTTATGATGGAGTTGCTATTTACACTCAATGCTGACAATAGACAGATTTTCTTATGGATCGGCCTGGAAATCAGCCTGGTATCCAGGTGAAGCTTCCAGTGAAGCACTTGGCGGGTGGCTGAACAGGTTTTCTTTCCCTCTCCTTTCTTTCTTTGGTGGATGCACTCTTTCTCCTATGTCCGTGGTTTTCCCATGAGGTTTTTTACATGGTTATGAGTTTTAACGAGGCATCCAAGGATACTGGGTTTCACTGTTTTTGTTTCTTTTCTCTGCAACTGTTTGTTGCTATACTGGCGGTTTCATTTTCTCCTCTCCTGCATTCCTTTGCATCTTCCGTACGAGGGGAAGTGTCAGAATAATGGGCGTCCGGAGATGATGGACCGGAGACGGCGTCTGGAGATGACGGACCAGAGGCAACATGTCCGGAGATGACAGCAGCCTTAGTCTCCGAGCACCGGTTTGGGAGACAGTCTTCTGTCCTTTACCCTTGGCGCGTCCCTCAGGCGCGTTGTATATAGAGAGAATATTCCTCCTTCGACTTTGTATCAATCAACCAATTCACTATCTTCGTCTCTATCAATCCCTATATTCCAACACGAGTGCCGGTTCCTCGGTAAAACGGAGGTACTGGTGGGTCCCAAAAATGACTAGATTTTGGCGATTTTCGTCCGGTTTCGGTAAAAACAGGAAAAACGAGCTCAGCGGCACTGAAAGTCCGTTGAAGGTCTCATTCGCAGGCTTTCTGGTCGAACCGGCTCCATCTCTGGTTGCTTCTTCCGGATATCCAGCCCAAAGAAAACGAAAATACCCTTGTCATTTGCCTGCCTTAGCAGCCGTCATTGTGGACTGCATCTCCAGCGGACTTTGCTTCTCTTCAGTGCCACGCATCCGGTGCGAAGAATACCATCATCGGAGCGGTTGGTGGGGTGGTTTGCGCGCTTCCCGCGGACATCGTCAACCGCTGCTTGGACCGACTCCCAATGCTCCTTTCTTGGCCCGACCTCCCAGTTACGCCTCATAGGCCGGCTGGAGGTCTTTCTCTTTTAAGCCTTTCGGCTTGACCATGTCTGCTCTGCGCAATGGCCGGCAAGTGGTCTTTCCTTCCTTGCCCTTTCGGCGCTTTGCCAGGTCCCGTCGAGCTTCAACTCGACCCCTGACCACCCAAAATTCCTTGCTCGCCTTTGGCGTTGAGCAGGATTCTCTTCCTCGTCGCGTGTCTGACTCTCTCGCGGTCGACCGGAGGGAAAGTGTGTGGCTGATAGTCGACGTCGTCTGAAGGTCGAAATTCTCGAGAAAGGTGACTTGGAACCCTAGATTATAGTGTGACACTGGAACGTCCGGTCAACGTCGGAGTGACGGTAATAATGAACTAGTCAGGTTTCTCGATATTCATGAAGCAGATGGGGCGCTTGCGGTCTCCACCGGCGTTCAGTTATTATACAGGAATAACACCCCCCATGACAATCCTTCCAAGTTCGCCCACCGTTAAGGGATTCACAGCGAATAATGTACGGGGTTTGGTTTGGTATCGGTGGCGCCCGGTGGCTGCGGCTTGAGCGCCACATCATACGTGGCTCTGCGGCAACGGGTTGCTCGACAGATCGCTCGGTGGACAGCGCGCTGTCGCGACGGATCACGCGGCGGCGCATGATTCAAGACGGGCCCGGCAGCTTGCCAGACGGCTCGCTCGTGTATCGCTTCGGCGGATGGTTCGAGGTGGGCCCAGCATGTTGCCCGACTGCTAGCTCGCGGCGCTTTGGCAGATGGTTCGAGGCGGGCCCGGCGTCTTGCCCAACGTCTCGCTCGCGGCACTTCGGTGGATGGTTCGGTCGAGACGGACCCGGGTGTCTTGCCTGGCGGCTCGCTCGCATCGGTCCGGTTCGGCGGATAGTTCGACGCATTCGGTGCTTGCCAAACGGCTCGCGCGACAACTGCCTCACAGGTAAGATAAGGTTTGGAATACGCTCGCACACGCACCAGCGAAGGTGGGCGTGGGCCCAAGCCCAGAGCTACCCGTCCTGGTCGGTACTGACGATAAGCCGACTGATGCCCGCACCGCGTATATCCCTCAATGAGGTGATTACCTGCCCATCAGAAGTAGAGGGTTTATCTGGCTCGACGGCCTGGCCCTTCTATCTCTCTGCATAGTTGCGTTTCCAGCCCGACCGGAGAAAAATCCCTTAGGACTGCCACAGCCCCAAGGTTTTAACTCCGGGCTATCTCCCGCCTAGACTCTCGAGCTCCTCACGTATCCTTCCGTCTCCTTCCCGATCAACTGACGTCCTGCTTGCGGCTTGCTCGTATCGCTTTGGCGTATCTGCGCTACGGTGGGTCACTCGAGGCGGATACAGAATATTCGCCACGTGACTCCTCTTGGTCGAGAGTTGCCTCGGGTGTAAGAGCTCACCGGTCATGCCACGGATAGTCGTAGCCCCTGATCCCTACGGGATCAGTCCACACATACTCGTTGGTCCTGGTCGGTCTAACGATAAGCCGACTGAACCCCGCACCGTGTATTTCCCTTAATGAGGGATTACCGGCGTATCAAAGTCTGGCAGGTTTATCTGGCCCCAAGGGTCCAGGCCTCCTCGCTCTGCATAGTTGCGTTTGCAGCCCGACCGGAGAAAAATCCCTTACGACTGGTACGTCCGTAAGGCTCTAACTCCGGGCTTATCTCCCGCCAACACTCTCTGAGACTGACTAACTCGTTCTCTTTCCAATGGGTACATACCCCTCGTGACAGTCTGTCCGCTCGCGTGTGTATCGTCGATTCGAGGCGCAGGCCCAGCGGCGTGCCTGGGACTTGCGAGTCTCACTGCGGCGGTTCGTTCGACGCAAGCCCAGCAGCGGCCTTACGGCTTGCACACCTCACCGGTGCGGCTTGGGTGTTGGATTGTTTGCGGCTCCGTGGCGACAATTCGCTCGACAAATCACTCGTGGTTCCGTGGCGACGGCGCGCTCGATGGATCGCTGTGTTACCTGGTGACGACTCGCTCGACGGATCGCTCGTCGGGGGTAGGTCGGTGACTCGATGTCTGGGTCACCGGTTGGTCGTCCGTTGATCGTTAGAAGATTCAAGTGGTGGAGCATTCCGATGATGTTTAGCCGATTCAGGTGATGATTCCGCTGATGATGTCGAATCGTTGCCAACCGCTCGTCGCTGGGTTGGTCCTATAAGTATCCGGCTCGGGAAAGTCACATGCTGCGAGGAAATTACCGCGCACCGTGACGTGAAAACTCTTCGTCTTGGCACTAGACTTCATCAGCGTAAAGAGGATAACTCGATTGGATTGGACAGTAGTGCTTCCACGTATCCTCCGGAGAGTGGCCAGAACAGGTGCCTCAGTTCTCTCGTCGTGATTGGGTTATGCAATTGGGTTGTGTGCGGGGTTGATTACGTTACTCGACCTGAGCCGGAGCAACAAACCCTCAACCATACCAGCTATCCTTTCTTCGGCCGCGACGGCATCAAGGCATAGCTCTGACCCATATCTTTCCCAATAGACTCTCGAACCTTGAGGTGCGGTCCTGTAGCGGCGTTTGCACTTTCCCGAACACGAGCCGGTACTTGGTCTGGGGGCTGCCCAGCGCTACAGGATTGGCTTGCGGACAAGCCTCCGCTCCAGTATTCGTTCAACTCGACATCCCTCCCCTTGGTGCCACGTATGCGCTGCATCATAATCGCTGTAAGTATCTCGGATAAGTGGGGGACACGCTCACGCTCCCTGCACTGGCAAAAGCCAGAGTTCAGCGCCCTAATCGGGTGTCAATGACGAGGATGCGAGTGGTAGCATGATCCCTCATGTCTCCTGACAACGGGGTGCAGCAGTATCGCCTCGGGCCCCCGGCCGTCTGCAACGATACAGTGATTCCCGACTCGTGGTGTTGTTCCTCTGGGCTGTGCCTCTGGAAACAACCCTGCTCCTATTCCGCGATCTAGATTCGCAACTCCTTCCGTTCCCATTTCCTTCCGACTGCTTGTCCTTCTTATGATGACCACCAAGGTTGTCTTCCTCCACGGCAGCGCTTGCGCTTTCCCGGTCTGCGCCGGTACTTGGCCCAGGGACCTCCTGGTGCTGCAGAGTTGGTTGACCCGAGCCGAGACCCAACGCTGTCGGTTGCCCGGTCTCGGTATGCCGTCCCAAGACTGTGTGACGAGTTTTCAATACCTTCCTGCCTGGTCCGTATCCGAATTCTAACCCTGTAGTATTTAGGGTGTAACAAGTATTGACAACCAGGTCGCAATCGACACCCTTCACTTCAACAAGCAAGACCACAAATATGTGCAATGGACCCAGGAAATCATCGAAAAGCTCCAACTCCTGGGCTGCCAGATCTCCACTGTGTGGTGCCCCTCCCACTGTGGTATACGTGGGAATGAACGGGCTGATACACTGGCCAAACTGGCAGCATCGTCCACCACACCATGCCAATTTGCACTCACCACGAAGACCTGGCTGCAAACCCAGACATGCACAGAATTTTTTCGACAATGGAAGTCCGAACTCCCTCTCTCGAAACCGTCTTTCAAATTCCCGGACCATCTACACAATGTCGACTGGGCTGATACACGAGCGTTGTGGCGAATGTTTTGCAACCGCTCACCCACCTGACACCCGACCGAATATCGATGCAGGACCATGCCCATGTGGATCAGCCCTGTACACCTCACTCCACCTGCTACGTGACTGTCCACTGCTGGCAGTCGAACGCACAATACTCCACTCCTCGGCGGTCGGTGATATATAGTACCTGGACTTCCTCCTGGCACCTGTAAATTCTGTGCCATTGCGGCGCTTCCTGCGTGCCACGGGGCTAGGACACTCTGCACACCTCCGTCTCGATGGAGACACCACCACCGATACCACCAACAAGTCCGACTCTGACTCCCCTGTGCCAGACTTTGGTGCGTTCAAAACCTGATTTGACAACGAAAAGCGGAGGAGGATAGATGGGAAGTTATGCTCTTTCTTCGCTGGAATGTCGCAGATGCTCTTTATGTCATGATTTTGATTAGCTGTTTGTTTGTTTTGTTTTGTTTTGTGATTTTGGGCGGTGTTGGAAAGATGGGAACCCCATGGGGGCGGTATGGCGAGGAGGAGCGTACATGGCCTGTAGTGCTGAACGCAATAGATTGAAGTTGCATATTATTTCTCTCCACAGACCTATCTCTCTACCTACGTGAACCGGCGCTACGACCACCACCTGTAAGACCCCAGAGAAGTAAAGCGAAGCCGAATACCGCAACAATACCATGCCGTGCGTGAAGAGATTAGGGCGAAGCCAAATACTACCACAGCGAAGCCAAATACCGCAACGATACCACGCCAGGCGTGAAGAGATTAGGGCGAAGCCGAATACCACCACAGCGAAGCCGAATACAGCAACGATACCACGCCGGGCGTGAAGATATTAGGGCGAAGCCAAATACTGCCACGGCGAAGCCGAACACTGCAACAATACCACGCCGGGCGTGAAGAGATTAGACTGAAGCCGAATACCGCCACAGAGAAGCCGAATATAGCAACGATACCTCGCCGGACGTGAAGAGATTAGGGCAAGGCCAGATACCGCCACAGCGCAGCTGAATACTGCCAAGTGGTGACCAAGACTACGTTATCTGTCGAGCAGCACGGGCTAGCGAGGCAGGATCTTGACACGCGGTGGGATCCATATAGATACGGAAATCGTGTTCTCCTGGCGGTGGCACTCCCTTTGGTAGCTCGAACAGGTCATCGAATTCCCGTCGGATCTGGACTCTCCACTTACCCAAGTCTGCCAACATGGATTCATATTCCCAGAATTCCTCCCTCAGCTTCTGTTCTAGTATGTCAACAACGAATATTCTGTCCTTACTAGCCTTCGACCTCGATCGGCCAGTTTCCTCTGCGGATATCAGGTTGATGGACACCGTACGAGCCACTGACTTCCAATGGTTATGGAGTTCCCGGTATCATCCTTGGTGTGGCGGGAGTTCCTTCAATGCCCACTTGGGTACGAATGCCACATGCCCATCGGGCAAATGCTCCTCGTCCAGCAGGTGGAGCACGGTACCTGAATCCACCATATGGTGTGTCATCGAGTGCCAGTTCTTTCCCACCATAAGGTCGTAAGCACCTTTGAGATCGAAAAGTGTGTACCATCCTGTGATGGCAGCGTAGTTTCCTGCAATACCATGAATATTTCCTTCTAGCCAGACCTGGTATCTCTCAGAGGTTGGGTGTTTGGTGCCGGCCGTTATCACTGACATGCGGCCAGCATGGCGTGCGTAGAGGTAGTCCCAACTGCTTTGAGTATGTTCAATCAATATAGCAATGCGATGCCCCTGGGTCCAAAAGGGTGTATGCTGAGCAGGTTTTGGAACGGCAAATTTTAACTTTTGCGTAAAAACGTAACAGATCTGAATTCTCATCACCATTTTTCTTCATTCCATTAAGATCTGTTAAGTAAAAAGTTGCCGCTTCCCTTTCCTTAGTAGAAGGACGCTCCATCACTTCTACTGTCTGTCTTTTCCCGCTCCATCACTTCCCAACCCCTTGCCATTCTTCTCATCGGACACTTCTCCCAGAACTACCATCCTTGGTCCTTTGGCCCCCTCCCACTTATCCTTGTCATCCCAACTTCCTTCCAAGTAAGTACCAGATCCCACTTCGAGGTTGTCAACCGCATAGACACACTGGTCCTCGCTGTCCATGTAAAGCTTGCCCACCTTCCCAAGCCCCTTCTGGGTCAGGGAGAGGTCCTGGCGACGTGACATTGGCAAGCGTTGCATTAGCTCTCGCGGTGCGGAGGGACACTGCGATGGCTGTTCGCGACGCCACTGCCGTTGTCCTTCATGGTGCTGGCAGCCTTCGTCATGCCGAGAGTAGCTTCCATCAGCCTGGGAGCAGCTTCTATCATGCTGAGAGTGGCTTCCATTCTCCTGTCTCTGACGAAACTGTGCAGGCTGTACACTGGAACTCGGAGTTGGACACTGTTTCGCAATGTGTCCGAAACCCAAGCACTGGAAACATCGCTTTGACACCTCATCAACGGTATAGAGTCCTGGGTCCTCCATATTGCTCAAGGTTATGGGATCACCATAATCAGCAGTGGAAGTGGTGACCGTAGGAGTGGACGCTACTCGTAGCATGTCAGAAAGTGTGGTGGGCGGCAAATATGGTAGCGTCTGTTCTGCCATGATGTCCATCATATCGGAGAGCGTGAGCTTGATCTTGTGGACGCGGCACATCAAGCGAGCCTGTTGTGTGACATCTTGGGCTGCTGCCCCTGGGAGCTTCCGCAGGTACTCCTGCCATCACAGATCTCCCCTCGTGCTCGACAGCAAACCTCCCAGGATCTCTATCAGCTCCAACGCCCTCTGGTTGAATTTCAGCACCTGGTTTTTGTTGAACTTGAGTGCGCGCCACTCATTCCTTACAACAGACACTGCCACCTCCGGTACAAACTGCTCCTTGAAGACCTTCTTGAAATCTGCCCACTTGATCTTGTAGTCGCTGTAGGTCAGTGGGATGATGTCCACTTCTCTCTCCTTTATCTCCTTCTAAAACCACCGAAAGATCTTCACCGAGAGGAAACGCCAAAAGGTGTCGATATTCTGGTTGTCCGAAGATGCCATTGGGCACAGCGAGGCACCCTGGCGAATGTAATATTCAACTTCGTCAAGGTACCTTGTGACAACTTCCAGGTACTGTGAACCTTCGTACTGCTTCGGCTTGAATGGCTTTATCTTTTGGATGACGGTGTTCTGCACTCCTGGAGTGGTGTTTGTGGTCATCCGCAAGGCCTGGTAGTTATTGGTGAGCTTTCCATATCTCTCTGCCCACTTATCGGCCTGTCCCCAATACTTGGTTGATTCATCTCACAGGACAGCAACCTCCTTTTCAAAGGTGGCGATGCGTGCCTTCAGCGTCGGAACACCCTTCTTCTCCTTATTTTGCAGCCTGCAGATCGATTGCCATCAAGTCCATCTTGGATACAATCTTGCTGTGGAAGTTGTACCAACGGGTGTAGCACTGCACGACCGCTGTAGCCGATACTCTGAGAATGGCGTTTGACTGTCCATCCATCGAGATCTTGCTCTCCCCGATCCATTCGAATACCTCTTCCGGTAGTGGCCAATCGATGCCTCCTGATGTCGATCTCTTTCTTCATGGTCAGTGCACTGTATATGACCAGAAACAGCACGGTGAAATGTAAGGTATGGGCCCCGAACGCAGGCCCCCGCGCTTACTGCTCACTGCTATCCTGGCAGCTACTTTTCATGCGAGGTGGTCCCTTTCCCTCTCTCTCTCTTTTCTCTCTTTCTCTCTCTACGGCACTGAACCTCTGCTCCAGCTGCTGTCTTCGCTCTTCTTGGTGGTAGCTTCGATGCTTCTCACATGCCCTCCTTCGCTGACCTCTGTCGCGTAAGGCGCTGGGGGGGGGGGGGTTGGGTGGCTTGTTGCTCGTACTGCGGGATACCACCGAAAACACGAAAGAAAAAGTGTTGCTACCAGTTGAGGGGTAGCAAGAAGCATGTCTATTCTAGAGAGGCGAGCACGGGACAATTTATACGAGTGTCCGTGTGCCGCCTGTGACTGTCTACACGACTGTCCTATGTAGCCCTATGTTACACTCCCGTAGCACTGTCCGTGTCACCCGAACTTTAGACACCACACTGGGGGTAGCATCCGCAGCACCTGCAGCGGCCGGAGTCCTCCTCCTACATCTTGCAGGTCTTGCAGTTCCTCGTTCATTCGCCGTTGTTCATTGATGATGGCTCTCAGGGTGTTGGCTATTTGCTGGAGTTGTTGTTGGTCTGCGTCGTGGAATTCGTTCATCCACTGGGTGAGCGTCTGGTATATGGCATGGTTGTGGTGTGCGTCTCTGGTAGCAGTGTGGTGGAGCATGGTTATGATGTTATGTAGCAAAGATATTTGTTCATCTCAGAGTGCTGCTAGGGTAGCGGCGCGGGCCTCGTCGTCGGTGGTGGCATCTTCCAAGGGTGTGGTGTTTTCTTGATCCTCTTGAGGTGTTGTGATGTCGGCCAACGGGATGCGTAGTGCCATAGTTTGGCAGCGTTGGTGGTGGTCTTCCATGTTCACTAGGAACTGGCAGTCGGGGCAGACCCGCTTTCCCTTCTGCCAGTCTGCACAGGCGTTGCATGGGTTTAGGTGTCGGTTGCGGATTACCTCCACTAATTTGAATGGATGGGCGTGGGGACAGCTGCCGGGCCGGCGGTTGCGCCGGTGGCGGTCGATTCCTCCTTGCGGGTTGTAGTTGTCATCTTTCATTTGGCGGTGAGTGCCACAGTAATCGTCGTAGCAGACAGTCCAGTGTAGGGAGATTTGGTCGTTGGCGCGGTGCTGTCCCACAGCGGACAGTGGGGGCGAGGGTGCTGGTGGAGGGGCATTCCATCCGTCCGTTGTGGTGGCATTGGTGGGGATGACCCAATTGTTATTGTGTTCGGTTTCGGTGTTGGCTTGCTTCGCGTTGGTGAAGGTTTAGCCTTCGTTGGCATCGACAGTGGCAGTGGTAGATATATTTCTAGTTTGGAGGGAATTGTTTCTCAGGGTATTCCTCGTGGAATTGCGGGAAGATGTCAGGCAAGTTTTTGAAGTTGCGGGCAGGATGACTGGTACGATCCGGGTCGTGGAAACCGGTCCACTTGACTCGATACTAGATCTCGTTTCTGTGGTGTCGCGAGTCCAGGATTTTCTCCACTTCCCACTCTTGCTGTTCTTAGATGATAATGGGAGGTGGTGGCGGCTGGTGATGTCCAGGGATAGATTCTGTATTGGATGTGGGTTTGAGGAGGCTGATATGGAAGACTGGGTGGATTTTGACAATGGTTGGCAGGTCCAACTTATAGGCGTGTGAGCCTACTTTCTCCAGGATGATATACGGGCCTATTTGCTTGTGTTACAGCTTGTTCGATGGTCGGGTTGTTTGGATGTGTTTTCGACGCAGCCAGACTTCATCGCCTGAATTCAATACTGGATCCGGATGTCGTGCTTTGATGGCCTGCTCCGTTTGAGCCATTTGCGCTTCTTTGATATCTGGTCGGAGGTCCTTGTGTAGCTTCCATAATGCCTCAACGTATTCTGATACTTCTGCTGTTTCATTCTTCCTGGTGCCGAGGTCTGGCAGAAATCGCTGGTGGTATCCATAGTTGGCGAAGAAGGCAGTTATTTTTGTGCTTCCGGTTTGGGTGTGTTGTAGCAGAATTCGGCAATTGGCAGTAGGCAATCCCAGTTGTCCTGTTGATAGTTGCAGTATGCCCGGAGATACTGCTCCAGGGTGGCATTGACCCTTTCCATTTGTCCATCCGTTTGCGGGTGGAAGGCTGTACTGAGGTTGCGTGATATCCTGAGTGCTTCCGTTACTCATTTCCAAAAGTCTGAGGTAAACACGGACCCTCTGTCTGATATAATACTGCTTGGCAGTCCGTGGGGTCTGATTATCTGTCGGAGGAAGTGGTCTGCTAGGTCTTCGGGGTTCATGGTGCCATGGCAGGCAACGAAGTGTACCATTTTCGTAAGGCGATCGATTATTACACATAACACATCTTTTCTGTTGCTTGTTGGCAGCGTAGTGATAAAGTCCATTGATATTGTGTCCCATGGCTGGTGTGGGAGTTCGAGTGGCATTAGCAGTCCAAATGGCGCCTGTTGGATTGGATTGATGTGATGGCAGGTGTCACTGTGGTCGACATATTTGTAGACGCACTTTCCTTGTCTTGGCCACTAGAAATTTTGGCTTACGAGTTCCAGGGTTCTTTCGCAGCCCGGGTGTCGCACGGCTTGCGCGTTATGGTGGTCTCTTAATATGCAAAGTCACAGGGTTTCATTGTCAGGGATCCATATGAGGCCGTCGTACATTAGCAACCAGCTGTTTTCCTCATATAGCCCAAGTGCGATCTTTCCGTCGCGGGTGGTCCCGTTCGCCTTTTTCCTCCAGATTTTGTGGATCTCTTTATCTTCAGTGCTTAGTGTCCGGATTTTGCTCCGGAGTTCTTTGTTTATTTCAAGGCTGATGGTTTCGGTTGTATTGGCTTGGAGTACTTTGGCGTGGTTATAGATTCGGGGCATCTTGAAAGCTTCCTCGGGTAACAGGATTCAGCTGTGGTTATGCCGATGTTTTATATCCCCTTCCCAAGGAGAGTCTCCTGACTCTCTAGACAGGATGTCCGGCTTGCCGGCCAATTTCCCGGGTCGGTATTTGATCATGAAGTCATATTTGGCTAGTCGTTTGCCTTACCGGGCTTGCTCTCAGTTAAGGTCTTTCTTCGTTTTCCAATATTCTAGGTTCTTATCGTCCGTGAGAATCGTGATTTTGGGTCCCGTTGTTTTGCAATAAGTATCCCATTATCGTAGTACATCTACAATTACTAGTAGTTCCTTGTCGTGAATATCGTAGTTGCGCTCTGAATCCGTGAGCTTTCTTCAGTAGTATGCCATGGGGTGCAAGATCCCTTTTTCGTCGGGTTGTGAGCAGATTGCTCCTATGGCGCAATCTGAGGCGTCTGTGTCGATGGTATCAGGTCTTTATTGATCGAAGTGTTCGAGTATAGGTTACGTAATCATTGCTTTCTTGAGTGTCTCAAATGCCTCTTGTTGTTTATCACTCCATTCCCATCCTTTTTCCTTCATTGTGAGGAAGGATAGGGGTGCCGTGATTTTGCTGAAGTCTCTGATAAAGTGCCTGTAAAAGTTGGCAAAGCCAAGGAAGCTCTGGATTCCTTTGATGTTTGTTGGTTCCTTCCATTCTTTGATGGTCAAAATTTTTTCTTCGTCCATTCGCAGTAGCTGCAGTGATATGGCGTATCCAGCCCGTTCATTCCCACGTATACCACAGTGGCAGGGACTGTTACACTTGGATATCGAGCGCATAGAGATAGCTCCGTAGAGACCTCGGCAGAAGAGACCAGAGGAGAAGGGAGCGGAACGCGGAAGGACTTTACTCCGGTCCTAGCCGCTTGGAAGCGAACTTC
>Ga0307516_10003027_pt1 | contig 21928 bp, 29 predicted proteins | sample 19_EM_MG_FD_203310 | JGI IMG/M metagenome (GOLD analysis project Ga0307516, IMG submission 203310) | Populus trichocarpa ectomycorrhiza microbial communities from riparian zone in the Pacific Northwest, United States - 19_EM | ecosystem: Host-associated > Plants > Roots > Unclassified | place... | reverse complement strand
CTCCAAATATTCAATTCGTCATTCTGTTGGCTGTACCTCGCCGTGAATCCCCCGAGGACGAAGATAATTAGCTGTCGATAGGTCTTCTTCTACATGTATATGTACTCTTGCTGCAATGTGATCGTCCATATTTTGCCCAACTTCTGTCTTTCATCTCCGTCGATAATAACATGACGCTGTGCTCGTACCCATTGGCCTTCCCGTCCTCAGACCTCGCGTAAGGGTGTGGTACCTGGGAGCAACATCCTTTACGTTCACGACTCAGACGGCTCTACCGTGACGGTGCTATGTCGTCCTCAGCGAGCCCCCTCATGCCGAACGGCCCAAGTCATGATTATGACATCCACGACATTCGTGACCATGTACCATGCAGCCTCAGATTCACGTTCAGCATCCTGCATCGGAGGTTTGAGAGAATAGGAATTCGGAGGGAGTTGTGGCTTGCGCATAAAAAAGGTATGCATCACCTTGCTCAGTTCCATGAACGACGATCAATCGATCTATAGACAGCATTCTAACACCTGTACTGCCATCTACTGGATACGGTACAGCACACAGCCCCTACACCTAATTGATTTGTCTATGAATATTGTTTACTGGTTCGAACTCGGATACTGCCGTGCATCGCAGCGGCCCACTCACCAGTTTTGAATGAGGGATTTTTTTGGCTGTGATGCGTGACTGAACATCCGGTCGTAATAGTACAGTACTCGTATCACGGCTGTTTGGAGTTGGATTTGAGCAGCTCTGTAAATTTGCTCGATTGGGGCGTCGTGAACGCCAAAAGGTTGCTTAATAATGAGGGTTGGAACATACCTTGATCATGACAGTCTAAAGCGGCACTCGCGAAGGCTAGAACAAGATTCGTGTTGTCTTCTTCATAGCACATTTGGGCTGTGGGCCTCGGCTTAAGCACGGCAGGTCCGAATTCTCTTTCAGTTTTAGGGGGCCTCCACATGCCAGCTTTGCATCCTATGATACTTAACTCTGACTCCATGGCGAGCTAAGCTCTCCTCGAAAACCGCTTCATCGTCGGTGCAACCACAGTTTAGGAAACCCGGAACTATTCACGGGGATCAGCGCACTGCGCAGCGAGTCGTGCCACACACAGCAAATTTCCTGCCCGGTTGAAAGAGTAAAACAGCCGGCTCCGGACTTCGGTGCGTGCCCTCCAAGCCGAGACAAAGGAAGAAGACGGCGGTAGTGTATGAAAGATGCCAGGTGACGCGAAATTGCCTGTTCTCGACGTTGTTTCAAGCGCTGCGCGGTCTCTGGCACATTCACTCTTGAGTTCTCACACCTTCGGCCGGGGGTAGTTGGCAATTTCGGCTCGTTGCTGCTCTTCAGTTGAGAATGACGAGGACGACGACCCATGGCGCGACAAATCTACCACGGTGGATCTGCGTTACGTGAGAACGATCGCTTGCAAACGTCGCGAAGTTGGACAATGAAGAATCGAGAGTTGCATGACGATGGTCGGAAATATTCTGAAGTTATAAAATGGGAGATCATTCGACGGGGGGTAATTGGCCTGGAGTGTAGCCGGATCGGAAAATCCCACCGGCGACGGTAAAACGTGCACCTGTTGAGCTGGCATCGCAATTAGATCATACATACATATAGGCAAGCCCAAGGTGTGGTTTTTACCGTGGCAATTGTGACATTGAATTTCGTGCGAGATGTGGCTGGAAGAGAAGTTGAAAAAAATGGTGATGGGCGGTACCAACAGTGATAAGGATAGGAAACCGACGACCTCGCTCGAGAATTTGTTGTACTTCAGCGGCCTGCCCGATCTAATCGACCGGGAATCACCGGGTTAGCCGCTTTGGGATTAGGGTTCAGGGCGGAACTCACAACGTGAGTGTGATGAACAGCGAGTGATGGGGTTTTACGTTGAGTTTTACTCTTTGGATCATTGACATGTCCATAGTACAGCGACTCTTCAGGAATATAAAGGAGTGCCTGTGGTACCGAAACAGACTGTCGATGAACCAGCTGCGCACTCATTGTCAAATCCAACCTACTACATACCGCCCTTTACATTCCACTTCACACCATGTCAGGTACGTCATAATCTTGCCCAGATCACTCATCGCCGGAGTGACGTCCTGCGCATTTTAGACCACCAGTATATTCAAGTTAGTCCCTAAATCTCTACCTCTTGAATCTCCCTTGACATGCTTTTTTCTTTTCCATAGGATCTCTACCTCTCCGACTCCGTTAAGAATTTGGTTTCTAAGGCGGCATCGCATCTTCAGCCTCCGCGCCCCCTCTAAGACGCGTGTTTCCTGACGAACGTCTACGCACGTGTGTACGGAATACCCGCCCTTTCTGTTAGGCAACTGTCCCCCGGTGCACCTGACCTGTTCAATAATGTGAGTCGCATATTATTGCAACCGCATTGGGCTGACCAGTTTGGAGTAGCGAGTAATTAAAATACATAGGTGCAACACCAAGTCGTCAGTCGCCGAACAAGCCGTATTCAGAAATGTGTGTTCCCTCTTTCTCGACCTTCCTATTGACTTGGTACTCCATTTAGATGATAAGCGCCCTCGTGGATCAACGCACAGCCGCCGCCGCCGCCTTCGAGCATGACCATATCGCCCCACTCACCGTCATCGACGCCCACGACGTTTCCGCGCTCAATCAGCCACTAAAACTAGCTCTGGCCACTCCCCGGTATGCAAATCAGGATCCCATAACCTGCATTTCCATATCTCATGTTCCTTTACAGGTGTTGACCAACGATGCCCCCTATCGCATGCGGAGACGAAACGTATTACAGATGTTATGCGAAATCATGCTACACGGACATTTGCGCATCCTTCAGTCCTCGTCTGGAATCATTAGCGATGATCTCGTGAACCTCGTACGAAGGTGCTGGGCTCGCAACCCCATCGACCGCCCGAGCAAGCGAAGTCGTGGCTGCACTTGTAAGCTTCTGATGTTCCGTAGTACTGACTGAGTCTCTGTGTTCTTCATATTCTGGAATAAAATATTTGGACTTCCTGATACTCAAATTCCTTGGCGTGAAACGAAGCACATGCAATTTATTTTGACAAACTAGTTGGCGAACGCGATAAAGTAGCAAAACGCAAAGCTGTGACGGGAAAGCGATGATAGCAAGGTGTAAAGGTCTCCAGAGCTGAACAAAATACCAGAAATACCAGGTCGACATGAACATGTCTAACAGTGGGCATATAGGAAGGGGTGCGACCAATGAGAGTGGGTGCCAGGGTGAACATAGAAGGAGAGAATGAGCATAACATGGGAAAGCGACAACAGAAAAGGGGATTGCTTGGTGATCAGATGCTGAAGGAAAGTGAAGAATATGCCAAAACATGTCCGAATCAATGCAATGCGACCAACCTCTGGGCCAGAGCTTGCACCAGTTGAGCCTCCACGCCAAACTCCTTGGCCAACTCAGCGACAACCTCGGTGTCCGCAGTTGGCTCCCAACCAACTTCTCCTTCAGTCATATAAACGCGACTGGTCGTATCACGGCTGTCAGGTGTTTCGAGCTCGTCATTTGCCGAACTTGGGCTTGACGATGGGTCGGAACTCGCAGCGTCGGTGGAAGAAGCAGGGAGTTCGATGGAGTTGGATTTTAACAGCTCCGCAAATTTGCTCAATTGCCGCGTTGTGAACGCTAGAAGGCTGCTCAATGATGATCCTGGAAAGTAGGGCTGCAACATACCTTGACAGTCTAGAGCCGCGCTCGCGAAGGCTAGAACAAGGTTCATGCTGTACTCGCTCTCCCCTATAACAGGAGAACCGAAGTTATCGATACGTGACAACAACATTTGGGCAGCGACTGGTGGGAAACCAGTTATAAACTTCCCAATTAAGTAACTCGAAAAAGAAGATACGAACCATAAGTAACCTCTGTGGAAGGAAAATGTGTTAGTTAGGGATCCTAGCAGCAGGAGTTCACGATGTGACTTACCATATAACAGATCTCGTACTGCCGAAGACCAGAAGACCCGACTATCCACATCCGTTGGAAACTTCGTCAAGATGCTGATTAAGGAGTGGAACGGAAGCGAAGGGGACTTAAGGAAACGAGACTGATAGGCATAGATGAGGACTCTAAGTTCGAGCACGTAGAAAGATTATGACGTACGTCCGGCTCCCTGATGAGATGTAAAAGGGCCACCACTTCGCCCTCTCCGATGAGACCACTTTCCAGAGCGGTAACAACACGGTCGCTATCCAATCCAGCAAGGGAAGGCCGTGAGGCATCGAAGGAGCCCCTCCAATTAGGGAACACCTATGGACGAAAAAAGACGAGTCAGCTTGGGTTCGCCAAAAGTTTTCAAGTGAAATGCAGGGCGCGGCGAAAATAGGGAAGAAAACACAGGTTAAGACCGAGTCCATGGGTTAGGAACGAGATTGCGAAGGGACTCACGTCAGTCATTAACTCCTCCTGACTACTCCTGGTAACCGTGACACCCCTCGCCCTCCTCCCCTTGCCCAAAACGCTCCCTCGTTCCCTAGGCTTCCCGGCCGACCGAGTGCCACTCTTGGGACCGCTATCGTCCCTCACCTCGCCCCTCAAGATCTTGCCCGCAACATCGACATCGCCGACTTCGACATAGGCATGGCTCATCGTCTTCCCCTTCTTGTCCAACAGAACATGTACCCTCTCGAGTGGTTGCTGGAGCCACTTTTCAATTTGAGGAGGGGTGATGTCCTGATTGAGAACGATATGTTGTCAGGTATACGAAACCACAGTCTAACGGATCGACACGTACCCAAGGGACGTTATCAATCCTAAGCACGAAATTATCTTCTCCTTTCTTGCCCCGTCCGCGATCCTTCGGCATTTTAGTGGTTTCCCTTTCAACATTCCCTTCCTTCACCTCGCCCTTCCCTCGCTCTTCACGGACCTTGGGAGTACTTGCTCTGACATCTTCCAGACCCAGTCCAAACTCAAACGCGCTCTCCAGACCGTCCTGGCTGAACTCCACGTTAGTTCCGCTCTCAGGGGAGGAGAACAGGGGATCCATGAAGCTCCTTCCTTCCGGGTCCTCCCAAGAGAAACTCTTCCTCTCATTCATCGAATTGCCCCTTTTGGTCGGCTCAGGAGTTTTGTTCCCCTCCCCAACAACAAGCCGGAAATCGGCAACCTTGCCCTTACAAACCGCGCATTCCATATCCTTTTCCCCAACGATATTCAAAGCACTCGTTAGGCATGCGGAGCACAGGGGGTGGTTGCAGGGTGCTAGGATAGCGAGCGTACGCGGATTAGGTGCAAGACAGACAGAACATCCGATGGCTGTCTTTTCTTGTGCGGTGGCGATTTGCTTGGGTTTCGTATCTTTCTGGTCACCGAAAGCGTTGATAGGGGCTGCAGAACCGAAGGAAGAGATGGCGGGTAAGGGAACCCAGACAGGGTTGCCTACATAGCCGTCCAGGGGATGACTGGTTGGCCTGATAGGTCCCATCGTAGACGGAGCTTGAAGATGTTGCATTGGATGGGTTCCAGGCCCCCCATATATATTGTGGGGGTGGAATTTCTGGGTATGGAAATAGTGTTCTACACTTTCTGGGATGTTGGTCAGAGCATGTCGTCCTTGGAATGGATCCGCGAACGGCGGGATAGAATGAGGAGAAGGATAAGGTTGCTGGTAGGAAGGGAGGAGAGGAGGTGCGTAATCGGGGTACGCATATGCGCGGTTATTGAGGCTCACGTTCGGGTCCGAGCAGAAGTTAAGCTCCATCAAGGAGTCATGGTCGTTTGTGAGTTTGTCATCCAGGTCGTACTCAAAATCGTTCTCATCTATGTCAAATAGGTCGAAGGAGGTGTCGTGGCCCAGTCCAGTGTTAAGGCTTTTGTTGTAACTTTGAGACGGGGTGCGAAGCTGGCAGAGAATTGTTACAATCTGCCGATAAGACATAAAGCTGATACCTACAGGTTCATCGCGATCTCTTCTTCGGGGTTGGGGTGGGTCCGTGAAGCTGCCTTTCAATTTGAGTTCCTGGGAAAGCTGCCTGTTTTGCGGGGGTGTGGACATCACGAGAGCATGCTGAGGGTGGTTGAGACGGCGCGATACGAGAGGAGAAGAAGGCTGATTATAAGCGCGAGAAGAGTTTTTAAAAGCGGTAGGGGAAGCTGAGATCCGAGAAGTTGGCGGCGGCACATGGGAGTGAGCCCTGAGTCGTTGAGGTTCTGCCCGCTTATGAGCAGCCACAAATGGAGCCAGAAGTGCTACGCGGGCTATCAGGATTATCTCAAAAGGCACAGTAAACGGGACGAACCTTCTTCAGTGGATATGAAGGAAGAATCGTTGATATCGGAATGAGTGGTTTCGCTGACTATATGCGCTGCATGACGCTTAGATTAGAAAGGCAAGAAATGTGGCGACCGTACCTGTATCATTACCAAAGCGTGGGCATTCCAGTGCAGATGATACCTTGATGCCGTTTTCACTTGCGCGGGACCGCCAGTTTTCAGCAAGGTCAGCAAGGCTATGGTCTTTCTCCACGCCATCGGATGTATTCCTAGCGACTCCCGGAGAGGCAAAAAGACGGTTTACATTCACACCACGGGGCTGATCCGGCGTAGTGAGTGTCGAGGAACCCCCTGAGCCCGACGATATGAAGGAGCGCAAGCTGAGAGGGGTGTACGGGGTTGCGGGAGTGATGGGGGACCGGTAAAACGACTGTGAGGAGGAGTAACGGTGCTGTAGACGCTGACCCTGCAGACGCTGTGGAGTGACTGGCTGGACCCTCTGGGAGGACGAGCGGACCATGGCAGGCGACGTCGGGACGGAGTGGCAAGGCATGGCAACAGCGTTGGAACCGTCACGCATGACCGTGACCAAGTTGGAACACGTCGCGTCACGCTTCGGACATCGACGCGTTTTGATCATGTGCTCGTTCCGGTGTTTTCTTCTTTTTTTTTTGGTGAGCGCGTATGCTCGTTCCGTGTTTCGCATCGTCCTGCGCGGCTGACTCCTACATTCACAGAAAAACAAACACTCTCAAGAAAAAGGCCATCATTAGACTCATTGGCGGAGATACTGCGCCAGTCCCTCCTGATAACACCCTCGTAATGCTCTCCGAAGAGCCTTGCTATGTCATGGTGAACGATAAGGTGCCATTTAAATCTGCTCCAAAGATCTTCCGGACTTGCGAGCACTCATCAAGGTTCGTGCTGCCTCATCAGCCCAACGTTCCAAACGCAGATATTGATAACCGTATCGCCATTGACGTGACATTAATATTCTTGCGGTGCTCGGCTATGACTTTGCAGCAGATCATCTGACGCCTTTCAATCCGTCCATGTGTGATGGGGAGGGGAAAGCCTCCAGTCATGATGGCTGAGTCGGACTGGCTGTTAAGACATCATATCCTTCTCGTCGTGGCGTTGTGACTGTCATGAATGTTAGATCGATACCTCGGCATAGCCTTCTTCTATGGAATTAAATACTCTCGAATTTAGATAAACTCTCGTCGCCCATTTACAACTCGAAGTGCGCCTCCTTTCATCTATACAACACCAAGCGACATCCACGGTCCTGTCCATTATAATCCTGTCTCCATCTGCTTAAGGTACGTTCTTTCGACGTCGAGCAAATTGTCCACCCGTTGACGTTGAGTATCGCCAGCAACGACCCTCCATGTCCGATCTCAGCTACTTCATCATCAGGAATGAGGGAGATCCCGATGTCACCGTTAACGGAACGAACGGTATCTATGAAAAGATCCCCCGCGGGACAGAGCACCCCTTCTTTGTCAAAGGGGGATACTCCGTTCGCATTCACAACAGGGTGATTTTGAGCGTCAAATTCGCCCAGGACTCTTTCCGAATCGATAGAGGTTCCGCCGCTCAGGATGGAACGGATTTGAAGATCACTCTTTCGTTCCACTAATTAACCAAGTATAGACCATTCGACTTGATATAGTTAAGGTCATGCAGCGTCGTGATGTAGTTGTTGAACGTGATATGTAGTACAATGACGAGTAAAACGGTAAAAAGTGATTAGGAAGAAGAAGCGAAGGATATAGAATATAGTATGACACATTCAAGTAGTACTTGGTAATGTTACAAACATGTTACAAACATGCTCGGATGCCCGTGTCTTCTGAGTCGTGGTTGTCTTTATACATATGTCCAACCTGAAAAATCCCTAAAAAGCACATTCAAAACTGTGGTCATTTGTCTCCCGGCGAACCCGAAGTTACCACAATAACGTACCATATCCTCGTGAAACATCACAGTTGCGCATGCTACCTCATGCGACGACACAATATACCCCCGTCCCACTCCCCCCGTTATTTTCATCATCAGGAAGATCTTCTCTTGCAGCGACGACGCAATACACGCCGGTGCCTGAGCCCCCGTTATTCTCTTGGGTGGGTGGTTTGGTGTCAACCGAAAAAAAAGCCATGATTTCCTCGAAAGTGTCCATGATGATGAGGATGCGATGCAGACTTGTTGGATAACGCAAGAAACAGAGCTGAGCTGATAGGGAGCTGGCAAACGAGGTCGATGAACCTAAAGCCGAGTTGTTACTCCCCTCAGACTTTTATACTCATAACACAAAGGATCCAGCTTTGATCCACCGTGTCCAGAACAAGATCGGCCGGTTAATTTCAAATCGACAAGCGCGAGATACAATATGAGATGTCGTAGCATTTGAGTCGCTTAGCCTGCGCTAGACAATAAGGTAAGGCGTTGGTTGACTGTTCTGGCCGATTCGGCGATGATCCGGTCCCTGACGCGCATGTCCATGCAGGACTACGCCCCGAACACAATAGAGCATCGGCGAGGTCAAAGATGGCCCGAGATCCGAGTTATCCGACAAACGGAGTGTTAATGCCAGCTGAGCATTCATTGGCGTTGAAAGAACAAAAAAGAACAGTACCCGGGGAAAAGTAACGTTCGGACTCAGGAGCACAGCACGGCTGGAGCCAGTGGTATTGCAAATCGCTAGCCAGCTTTGTACCTTTGCCGCCTTGTTCTGCCAGTGCGTCCGCTTGGTAATGGGGCCCCAGAGGAAACGCCACTGGAGGTCAGGAAAAAAGTACCACGCACATAGACAGGATTGAAGGACCTGCGTATTCTTCAATATAGGATGACGTAAATAACGGTCCATGTTAAGTAATTTGCTAATCGTGAAGTGTGCCTTTCAGCCAGGCAAAGATGTGAAAGATCCCCGAGAGCGCGACTAGATATTCCAACAAGATATAGTTTTCAACTTGAATTGTCAGCTCAACTTCAACAAATCACTGTGATACGCACTGATTTGTCAGGTTGTACAAGGTGTTCGACGATTCGTGTCATAGGTCTCTCCCTCGGATCCTCGTCCCAACAACTTTCCAACAACTCCCACTGACGTGGGGTTATATTGCGGTAATGGTCTTGGAGCGGCCAACGCCCGTGTGTGACGGCATCGTGGCAGAGACGCAGGAGACCGAAGAGCGACTCATTTGGAAGATCGTTGAATGGCATCGATGCGTCTATCTCGATGTCGGCATTTGCGTCTATTACTTGGAAGTCACGACCGTGAAGGACCTTGAGAGTATCATCAGATTCAAGTTATCGTGTGACGAGCTTTGGTGTGTTGGGGTGTTACCTGAAGCATCAACATCGCGAAACTGTGGGCATCGCTTTTAAAAGTTGGGCGAATTGCACCTTCGAGTGAGAGTAGCTCCGGGGCAAAGTATCGAGGGTTCGGACGAGGTCACTAGAGACAGACAACCAACACCCTTAGTCAGCATGGTTGGGGTTAGGGTTGTATTACATAAGCCGCCAAATCTATCGGGGTCCGTTCGAAAAACAGTCTTTGAGAAGCAGAACCGACACTCTGCACAAGATTTTATTTCATTCTTTAAATCATAATGTATGCTCAAAGTATTGTAATCTCACACAAGAACAGATTTCCGTGCAAGTATGTCCAATGTACGTCCAAAGCACAGCCATGAGCTCCAGGCAATGATATAATAGGCAGAGCACGACATTTCCCATGCTCAGCAAGACCACGTGACTAATTAGTAAGCCGCCAAATCCGAGGGGGTCAAAACTTCAAGACACGTCAGATTGATTCCGTTCGATGACAAATAGTGAAAGGAAAAAGAAAAAGAAATGGGATTTCTTCGGTTACTACTCAAGGTTGCATGGGTATTTTTCAAAGTGGGTTCCTGGGGTGCTAGGGTCTTTCTCTTTGGTTCTCAGCACTCAGATGGTCAATAGGGTGTTGTGGGAAGTTGCAGAAAGGGAGGGGGGGGTTCGTCGAAAAAGCTTTACATAATGGGGTGCCGGTCCCTGACTGCCTCTACCTTACGGCAGTTTGGCTTTCAGTTGGAAAATTTCACCTTCTGACATCACGCTTCACTTAGCAAGCCGAAGTTGTCCCAGGCGCCAGCCTAGTAGCGACAACATGGCCAGTTTATGTAGGATCGTGGGTCCGATCCCCAATGCTGCCCGCTTATATTGAGGCAAAGGCACTTCATATTGATAACCAGATCCTCAGAGTAAACGGTCATCGAGCACATACATCGAATACCGGGGTTGCGACTGAAAAAAGACGAAGCATGAAGGCGAAACCGCAGAATCTGTGCGGTCTTGATTGATGATAATCCGTGCAAAGTGCTAGCGTCACGACAACCTTAATTGTCAAAACGAGGGCTCTCCTCTCCTCCCTCCCACGCAGGGCGTACTTCATGAGGCAAACTCATTGCAAGCCACATTGCGAAGCATGATAGGAACAAGAACACGGCGTACACTGCATAGCCTCCGAGAAGATTGCGTTCCACAGAGAAGGAAAAGAGAGACGTTGATAGCGAGGGGGCTATGATGAGCGCCATCGAAACAGCCGTCTGTGAAAGGCCATGAGTTACTCCAAGAGAACGCCTGTTGGGTGCCGCGGCAGTTACGAATACAAAGATGCAACCTAGAAGTTGAGATAACATCGTCAATCCCCTAGGACTTGAATGAGGAAAAAACGAAACGAAACGAACCAAAAGCCATGTCCGCAGACGTCATCGGGATGATCCAGAGGACAATTCCTGTCCAGACACCGATTGAAATCCCATAATGGCGAGCACAGAGGTTCGTCACCGGGAAGAGGACCCAAAACAGCGGGAAAGTGGCCATCGCGAACACATAGGTCCGTCGTTCTCCCACGAGACGGACGATTTTCGGGAAATAGGTAGTCATAAATACAGCATCGACCGCTCGGTAGGCCCCCAAAATATAGCCTATACGCCTGGGGTTAAAGCCTAAGCCACCTAGTTCAATGGGCATGGCGAAGAATAAGGGGACGAGCGCGGAATAGGACGCGGCCAAGAATTGGAGGCAGACGAAGTTCGCGAGAGATATGAAGACAGGGTATGTGAGGAGTTGTCCCAGGGGAAGGGGTTTATCTAGTGAAGAAGCGAACAGGATTCCTTCTGAGACTTCTACAGGACGGGACAGACTGGTCGCGCTCTGAAATATGTCAGACGTCAATGGACGAGCGGGAAAACTAATCAACGTACTTCTTTGAAGAAGAAGAGGATCACAAGCAACGATATCAAGATGATAATCGCTACAGTGAGACAGGGAAGGAAGTATGGGTATCGTTTCCAGAGTTCTCCGCTGAAGAGAGTGGGGAACCGATCACCAGGCCTTGCAAGACTTCCTCCTATCAATGGGCTAGGTTTGCGCTCATGTTATGGGGATGCGAAGAAGAAACAGAGGGATGACGGCCTTACCCGATACTTCCACCGACCACCCACATGACGGAAAGCAACCCAAAACCTCTGGACCGATTCGTCGAGTCAGTGATTTCCCCCACAACGCTCTTGACGACACCTGTGGCATTTCATCAGGTTATAGAATGAAACATCGACATTGATGGACTGACCAACATTTCCGTCCAAAAGACCCGAAAGAGATCGGCTGAGTAGTAGGGTAAAAACAACCCGATTTTGGAAGAACTGTTCTAACGGCGTACCTTGCAACCAAGCCCCAATATGTGCGCGAAAGACCAAAACACAACATCGATGCTATCGACCCACACATCCCCATCAACAGCGCGGGCTTCCTCCCCAGACGGTCAGATAGTCTGTTCCAATGAAGCACGGTCACTCCCAGTGCGACGAAGTAGAAGGATTCCTGAGATGTTGTTGAACCCTCGAACACTCAAATTCAGTAAGTAGCAATGACTCACGATCAGCCCAACATAATACCCGACTTTGCGCTTGTCCCCCCCGATGATGTCCATCCCACCAACGAGCTGCAGACACCAACAAATCAAGCCAGATCTGCGCTCCTCGTGGACAAGTTGTTCTCACCTCGTTGATATACGGCTGGATCGATTCTGTCATCAATGCGTCGCAGGCCCTCACGAAGAGCACAACTGAAAGCTGAGGCCACGGCAAGGGGTTGGGTTTCCGCTGGAATCGACTGAGTTCGGATTCGGGGGGTAGCAAAGCAACACCCTCGTCGTTATCCGCCATGGGGGTTGGCGGCCGCGGAAAAACAGAGCCAGGCTCAGCGTAGTCGGCCCAATATTGATTGAGCTCGAATAGTTCCGGCTGCTTACCTTCCAGCATGAACGCTTCAGGTTACAAATAAGTAGGTTCATCGTTCATGTAGCTGATAGGCACCATCAAGAGCCGGATCAGGACGGGCCATATGTGTGCATAACAGACGTAAGATACGAATTGACGGCAATCCGAGTCCCTGGCTTTCAGATGGAAAATTCCAGCTTCTGACAACACACCAATTAGCAAGCCGAACTTGTCCCTGGCAGGCTGGCAGGCCGACATGGGTCCGATCCCCAACGCCACCCGCTTATATTGGAGCAGAGGCACTTCGTATTGATAACCAGGCCCTCAGAGTAAACGATCATCGAGCACATACGTCGAATACCTTCCGGCTGAAAGAAGACGAAGCATGGATGCGAAACCGCAGAATCTGTGCGGTCTTACATAATTAATGATCATCCGTGCAAAGTGCTACACCACGTCAACCTTAATTCTCACCACGAGGACTCTCCTCTCCTCTCTCCCACGCGGGGCGCACTTCATGAGGCACAATCAGTGCAAGCCACACTGCGAAGCACGACAGGAACGAGAAAACGGCGTATACCGCATAGCCTCCAAGAAGATTGCGTTCCACAGAGAACGAAAAGAGAGACGTTGACAACGAGGGGCCTACCATGCGCGCTATCGAGACCGCCGTCAGCGAAAGACCTTGAGTTGCTCCCAGAGAACGCCTGTTGGGTGCCGATGCAGTGACGAATACAAAGATACATCCTAGAAGTTGGGATAACACCGTCAGTCTCCCAGGTCCTGTATGAGAGAAAAGAAAAGAAACGAACCTTCAGCCATCTCCATAGCCGTCATCGGGATGATCCAGAGGACAATCCCTGCCCAGACACTGAAGGAAATCCCAGAATGGAGAGCATAAAGGTTCATGACTGGGAAGAGAACCCAAAGCAGCTGGAAAGGGGACACCGTGAGGACACAAGTCTGCCGTTCCCCAAGATAATAGACGATTTTGAGAAATAGGTAGCCATGAATACAGCAGTGTCCGCTCGATAGACTCCCAATATGTAGCCTATACGCCTAGGATCAAAGCCTAAGCCCCCAATTTCGATGGGCATGGCAAAGGATAATGGTACGAGCACGGTGTGGGCCGAGTTCAAGAATTCGAGGTAGGCGAAGTTGACGAGAGTTATGAGGACAGGGTATGTGAGAAGTTGTCGCAATGGAATGGGTTTGTCTACCGAAGACGCTAACGTGATTCCTCCTGAGTCTTCTGCAGGATGTAATGGACTCGTAGCGCTCGGAAACATATCAGGCGGTCATAGGCGGGAGGGAAAACCAATTGACATATTTCTCTGAAAAAGAAGAGCGTCACAACGAAAGACATCAGGATGATGATCGCTACAGAAAGACAAGGAAGAAAATGAGGGTATTGTTTCCAGAATTCTCCGCCGAAGAGAGTTGGGAAGCGATCATTAGGTTTTGCCAAGCTTCCTCCTATCAATGAGCTAGGTATGCGCTCGCGTTGTAGGAATGTGAGGAAAAAAGAGACGATGACTTTACCCGAGACTTCCCCCGATCGCCCAAACGACGGAAATCAACCCAAAGCCTCTGGACCGGTTCGTTGAGTCCGTAATTTCACCTACAACAATTTGTATTACTCCTATGGCATCCCATGAGGTTATAGAATGAAACATGGACTTCGGTGAACTGACCAACATTCCCGTCCAAAAGAACCCCAAAGAGATCGGCTGTGTGTTATGCGTCAAAACCCAGCTGACTTTCGAAGAACTTCTCTCACGGCATACCTTGCAACCAAGCCCCAAAATGTGCGAGAAAGGCCAAAACACAACATCGATGCTATCGACCCACACATATCCATCAACGGCACAGGCTTCCTCCCCAGTCGATCGGACAGTCTGTTCCAATGAAGCACGGTCATGGTCAATGCGATACAGTAAAAGGACTCCTAAAGATGTTGCTGAGCTCTCGAACCTCAAAAATCAGTAGCAATAACTCACAATCAGCCCAACATAATACCCGACTTTACGATTGTCTCCACCAATGATGTCCAGCCTGCCGACAAGCTGGATACAGCGACAAATCAACTCTGGTCCACGCTCGCCCGTGCCAGAGTGTTCTTACCTCGTTGATGTAAGGCTTTATCGACTGGGACGCCAACGCGTCGCAAGTCTTTACGAAGAGTACGGCTGAAAGCTGAGGCCACGGCAGGGGGTTGGGTTTCTGCTGGAACCGACTGGCTTCGGGTTCGGACTGGGTGAGCAGAGGAACGCTCTCATCGTTATGCTCCATCTGGATTCTGAGTGGCCCGTGGCGGGGACACAGTGCCGAGGGTTGGGTTTGAGTCAGACTCGGGTAGTTGGCCGAGTATAGTCGACTCTGGCTGTTCACCGCACATTTGTTTCCGTGTCCTGTTGGAGTTGCGTGATTGGTAAGTTGACTCGTGCCACAACGTAACTTGATGAGACAGCTGTCCCAAAGAATGACGTCGTCGCGAAGCTCCGAAGCTCCGCTTGAACGACGCACAGAACCTTCCATGTCCTGTCGATCCGTCCACTGGTCTGATACTTCCCGTCAATGCCATTGCGTCTGTCCTCTCGCGCTGGATTTGCGGCTTTGCACCCGTTTTATCCATAGTCTGGTTCGGTTCCATTTAGAACAAATGGGAGGCGAGTTCTTTTTTTCATCCTCCCTCGAGCACTCTTACTCAGTCAATCAAACGCCTGGAAACGACAGCCGTCACTCTTGAGTATCTTTTTTTTTGGCGAATCCTTATGCATTTGACGTGTTCCTTCTCCTGGTTTGCGATAATATGATTGCCCAAAGAGCAATCGAGAGCTTCCTCTGTTTGCTTTCCTCCACCTCATCGTTGAACCTGACCACTAGCCCGAGCTGAAAACGCGTCAATCCTCCTCCATCAACCTCACTTCATACAGCCGTTTCCCCCGCCCCGGTCGCTTGGTTGATATTTCCTAGTGAGCTTTTCTAATTGCACCCCGTCACATTAGCCTGACATTCTTTCTTCAATAGTCCGTGCAGACAAAATGGCGATCTCTTTACCCCGACGGTTATCTGGAAATTACACGAAACCCACGAATTTGAGCCACCGCGTTGTTTTCACAACATCCCAGCCTTTACATGGAAGGTTCGTGGTATAGGCCCCCTTGCCGGCAACTTTTACGCGGCGTGCGAGATGAAGGACAGGGGTCTGCGTTGCCCTTTTTACTGTAAGTAATTCTCTCCTTGCTTTCACCCAATGAAAAATATGCTCACTTTGTATGTTAGTATGCTTCAATGATATATATGCGAGAGGAACAACTCGCGGCGACATTTTGACAAAGGTTTGCCCTGCGCGTGCCCCCAGTGCGTTTTTCATTTTGCTCAAGACTCTATTTCGTAACTGATATTTGAAACTATACAGCCAACCCCTCTGCTTTAGCAAAGACTCCGGAAGTGCTGGACGAGCAAGAGACGGCTCAAGGCAAGTGGTAACAATTGTTGAATTCAAACTTGTTGACGATGTTTTCTTGCCTACTAGAACTTCCCGAGTTCCAACTACCCGACCTTCACGAGATCCTCACCGCACCCCCTACATTGCATCGTTACGTGCGCAAGTCTGTCGCTGGGGCAACACAGCGTTATTCAGAAGGTGCACCAATGCACCAACCCTCCCCAGGTGGACAGCTCTTTGATCTAATACTCCCACAACCTCTTCCGGGGTCTTGGGTCTTTACTAGACTAGGTAGCACTACACTCGTGTAAATTCGTCTTCTCGGTCCCCTAAGCACTCTCTCGTCCTCCACCGTGCTCTCACAACACTCCCACTCTCATTCCCCCCACCTTGTATGCACAAAAGCTATGAACGCCCCCCCTCTACAAAGTCAACCACAGCTGGGACCCCTGGCACCCAGCCCAAGCCATGCTCGGATCCCGTAATGTCAGCTCACCAGCAGGGTCCCGTGTGTAGTGCCATCGATGCCCGCAAATGGCTCGCGACCAAAGGTTGGGCTCCCTCTGGTGATTTGTACGATCGAAGCAAGCTCGCTCAGATCCTCTTTACTGCTGCTGCTCTCCCCAAAGTCCCTCCCGAAGCCAACGCTACCATCCATGCTATCGCATTTCTCATCACAGAAGAATCCATAGATGATCTCTCTTCTGATCTCGCCAAAACTGTAGCTAACAAAGTATCTACCCTTCTCACAGACACATGTACTAGCCTCGTCTCCAGGACCTTCCTTGAAGCCAACATCATCCAACAAGCAACAACTACAATTGATCTAAAAAACCTCACCTTCAGCCACTCTGACACTGCCTCCACCCTCTCCGAGACCGCTTCCAAACTCGACAACCTCCTCGCCACCACCAAAAGTGACATTTCCTCTTCCAAATCCTCATTGGCAGACATGGCCACAACTCTTAATGCTATCGCCACCAGGCTCACTGCACACAACTCCGCTAGCCCCAATACTAACATCCAATGGCCATCCCTATCCTCACAACCGCCCCAACCAAGTAATTCCCACAATCTCCCTTGCCACTATGACCCCCAAGCTCCCCATCTTGCTTGCATCCAACAACAACTCCTTAGCTCTGCCCGCACCCTACTCATCCAAATAGACCCCAAAGACCGCTCCCCCACGGCCAACTCCAAACTTCGCGATGTGGTCAAGAAACATCTAAATAACTTGGATTTAGACACACAAGAATTCACACTTGAAGATGATGGAGCTGTAAAGCCTGTCACGACTATTTGTGGCATCCAGTACTTTGAATGTGGTGCCTTCCTTCTCGACATGGATTCTTCTGAATCGGCCAACTGTCTCAAAACCTACACTACCAAACCTGGTTCTACCCTCATCACCACCACCTTCAGCAAATCTGCCTTGTTCAAACCCAAAGGCTACAACCTCATCTTCAAATTTGTTCCCTGCACTGGCGACTTTGACCCCTCCGACAAAGCCCATTTAGCCTCGATTGAAACCAACAACAACATCAAGCCGGGTTCCATCCTATCGGCCTCTTGGATCAAACAACCAGATGACCGGGCCACCAACCAAACTCTCACTTTCCTTAAAGTCATTTGCTTATCACCCAAAAGTGCTAATCGTCTCCTTCAGGACAGAACCTATGTGTCAGGCCATCTCATCACTGTCACCAAAGACCTCTGTGAACCAATCTGCTGCAACAAGTGCCAACTATTTGGCTACTTCCATATCACCTGCGCCCACTGCACTAGCAAAAGTCACTCTACAGATAAATGCCCTCCCAACCAACCCCCATGCTGTGTTTCATGCGGCCCCTCCTCCCATCACTCCAGTTACTACCGCAAATGCCCGGCCTTTACCACCAACTGCAGAGCTATTGATGCCAGATACTCTGAGAACAATATGCCCTATTTCCCGACTGACAAGCCCTGGACCTAGGCCCTTGCCCCGCCAAAGCTCTCTATCACACTGTTAAGACACACTAAAACCAAATAGATCTTTCACAGACTTACAAGAATAACATGGGGAAAGGAAAGGGAAGGTCTATATTGACTAGAGCCCTCACACTAGGTTATAATGGATAGCTTAAGAGAATATGACTAAGGTTACAGTCTAAACTACTGACTATATATACTAATTGGAGAACATGTGTTAGCAATGAGGCATTCTGTGGAATCCTTATGTAAGTAGTTCCAGAATGTTCTACATGCGTTATAAGTGAGGTGTTGCGCAGCAACATGTGATAACCATGAGGCATTGTGCAGCAATGCTGAGTGAGACTGACTGCGGATCATGTGATGGAGCACATGATGTGAAAAGGTGAAAGAATAGAAAAGATGTATCATAACACACACCCCCCGTCCACCAACTGTGTGTTGAGCATCAGCTCCCTCCACGCCCACAGGATAAAGCCATCAGCTCCCAAGGTGCTCCACACCATCAGACCACCCTTAACAACTTTGTCAACCAGCTGATTGCTCAATCCATCATCCGAGCAACCTCCCCCACCCCTATTACCCCCCCGCAATGAATAGATGAACTCCCAACACTCCAAGTAAGCTCCGCATCTGGCAGCAAAACACACACAAATCATGCTATGCCCAACAATACATCATTAACACCACAAACCCTGAGGAATGGGATGTCATCACCATTCAAGAACCCTGGCTCAACAAGCTCAACAATGCAAGGGGCTCTGCCTATTGGCGCATCATCTACCCCTCCAACCACCTCTTAGACGACACTCCACACACTCGCTCCATACTCATGATTAATACAAACATCGCCAAGGACACGTACATCCAGCTGACTATCCCAAACAATGATATCATGGCAATTCACTTCAATGGCGAATTCGGCCATTTATCCCTCTTTAACATCTACAATAACTGCACGCACAACGACAGCCTGTCAAGCCTCAGCACATACCTCTCCTCCTCCCACTATATAGCCCAACCCACCCCAAACGACCACATGATATGGCTAGGAGACCTCAACTGCCATCATCCTTTGTGGGAGCCGGAAACCAACTGGCACCTCGACTCCTCAGATGTTGCAATCCAACCCCTCCTTAATTTCCTAGATGAATACGACATGAACCTTGCCCTCCCCCCAGGCATCCCCACCTATGAGACAGCCACCCACAACTGGACCTGTCTGGACAACATCTGGCATTCACATCATGACTCTGACCCCATTATCTCCTGTATCACGGACCCCCACATCTGCCCACCTAAAGCTGATCACCTACCCATCATCACTGTCATAGAGCTTCCCATCGCCAGAACTTCTTCACCTCCTTCCCATGACTTTCATAGCATTGACTTCGATGAATTCAATACCACGCTCAAGGCCCACCTTGATCGAGAATCCCCAGCCACCCTTATCAACTCTAAGGAAGAGTTCGACGAGAAAGTTGACAGTCTAACATCAATCATTCAGCAAACGATCTATGATCTCGCGCTGATGAAGAAACCTTGGCCCTTCTCCAAACGATGGTGGACTAAAGAGCTCACAGAGCTCAAAAAGGTAAAGAACCGCATCAGCTATGAAGCACACAAACTCCGAGACATCATCGGACACCCCACTATTGAAGAACACAAATGTGTATCAAGGGAATTTACTAAAGCTATAGATGACACCGCAAGTGCCCATTGGATTGACTGGCTAGAAACCATCTCTCCCCAGCAAATCTACACTGCCAACAAATATGTCATCAATGAATCTTCGGACGCTTCCTGCGCCTGCATCCCCACACTCAAAACCTCCACAAATGGCGAACCATCCACAGCATCTACCAATATAGACAAAGCTAAAGCCCTAGCCACCTCCTTCTTTCCATCAGCCCCCTCCTCCACCTCAATCCTCCAAGACCATGGATACCCTATTCCGGTATTGAGACTTCGGTACTTCTCCCACCATCAAATCAGGGAAATTGCCAAACTACTAAAACCACATAAAGCTCCTGGCCCGGACAGCATCTCCAATGTCATCCTTATCAAATGCATAGATACTCTCGTCGACCATCTATTCTTCATCTACAGAGCAGCTGTTGAACACAACTTCTATCATGACTGCTGGCTCCTTTCAACCACCCTTAGTGTTTGAAGGTTCGATTCAGTTCAACTTTTTACCCCATTTCAGGTAAGTCGAACAGGAGTTGGTCACAGGTTCCCTCATGATTGAGGGAATCTGACCGAAACCGCCAATGACTGGTCATGAGGTCAGAGTCGGGATGAGCAACCAACTCTGACCAGTCATAGTCAGGACCAACCATCAACTTGAAGGGGTTGACCTCGTCGGTCTTGGACATATAAACCATTACATACGGACTAATTAGAGCAGCAAAATGTTCCACAAGTATATAGAGGGGGAACCTGGATATGTAGCTGGAAGTAGGGAAGCGCTAGACAGTGGATGACGGGAGCACCGGTGAAGTACAAGGCAGCTGAAAGAGTGGTAAGGGGCATGGATCTGAGTGTTGGGCACATCAGTGGGGGTTGAATGGGGACTGTGCAATGGTCCTAGTACTTACAAGCGGCATAGGTATCATCAGATAGAAGGGGGTAGTGAGTGCCACAGTGGGCGTAGAAAATAGGACGGTAGTGGCTATTTGATCAAAAATCAGAAATGGTGAAGGTGGGGGAACGGTGTGCTTACTGGGAGCGTAGTATGTTGTGCCACTGTCATCAGGTGTCATACATGGTCGTGGAGGGCAGAAGTGTGGGTGCAGAGAGCCAAAGAAATTATAACAAGTAGAAAATTGATGGCGGTGGCTGTGGGCGAATCATTAGCAATGGAAATATTGAGGGTGTGGGAGGAAGGTACTTACCAGGGGGCGTATGTGGTACTGCCGTCAGCCATTGGGGTGTCATCAGCACAAAAGGCTTGAGGTCAGTGGGTAGCGCCAACTGTGACATGGTGACGTGGCAGGCTATGGGGTATTATAAGAGCTTGAGGATGGAGGGATCGGAGCAAGCGGGGGTGGGGAGGATTGGAGAGAGATTGAGAAAGGGAGAGCCGAGGATGAGATGAGAAGAGTTGAACAACGGGACCGTGACTTGGTGACATGGCAGTCCATGGTGTATCATAAGAAACTTGAGGACAGTGGGATCAGGGCAAGCAGAGGGGATAAAGGAGAAATTGTGAAAGGAAGAGCTGAGGTGTGAGGCAAGAAGAGTTGAATGAAGCAGACTGTGAGGTGGTGATGTGGCAGTCCATCAGTCCATGGAGTAGCATAAGAACCTGAGGGCGGCGGGATCAGGGAGAATCTGAGAAAGGGAGAGAAGAGGAGTGAGACGGAAAGAGTCGAACGAAAGGTCACCAAGAGTTGGACATGGTGGTGGTCAGTGTTTAAGTGCCGATGGGGGTTAGGGTTAGACAAACATGCCCACAAAGAGTTCACTGTTACATTAAAAATAAGCGTTTGCAGGGAACTGAGGAGGCCTGAGAAGGAAGGTAATTGAGGGTGATGCGAGCAAGGGTAGGGTACTCCTCAGCGTGAATCTAAGATGTGTGAATATAAGATAGAAGGGATAAATGAATGACGCACCTGCCACCACTCAATAACATCAGTCTCTGGCGATACATCCTTTGCAATAACCTTGAGGTAATGGCGGAGTTCTGACTGCCAGTCCTCAACCTCACGAGTTTGATCTTGCTGGGTGAGGTGTTCGTGATGTCGGTGGAAGTCTTGAATGAGCTGTCCACCATTCGGTGAAGGAGGGCTGGTGCTCAAGAAAGCCGCCATGGTGACAGATGTGCGTGTATTCCAGTACTGCTGATATGCACTGCCGGGGTCAGTAAAGGGCACGAAAGCGCGATGAATCACACCAACACACACAACAACCAACACTAAATACACCAAACTACCATTCAGTATATCTCCAACAATGGGCGGGTTCGAGGTGATGAAGACTTAGAAGTCTTCTTCTCCAGAA
>Ga0307516_10003026_pt1 | contig 21931 bp, 21 predicted proteins | sample 19_EM_MG_FD_203310 | JGI IMG/M metagenome (GOLD analysis project Ga0307516, IMG submission 203310) | Populus trichocarpa ectomycorrhiza microbial communities from riparian zone in the Pacific Northwest, United States - 19_EM | ecosystem: Host-associated > Plants > Roots > Unclassified | place... | reverse complement strand
TGAGGTAAGATCCCGTTCACTTATTCACGAAACTATTTACTTATTAAATACCTAGCTCGTTGTCTAGGTGAATATATAGTCCTTTGTACTCAGACAAAGACTGAGCTCGTTGTCTAGATTATTACAGTGACTTTGGTTTTCGTCGTTTCCTCAACTTTTTCACGAGGTGGTTTCACGACAAACTTATGGAACTATCCTCGATTTCTGCCATCCTTCGTTTAAGCAACAAATATGACTGTCCCCCAATCCGACAGGACGTCTGTCGACGGCTCAGGACCGATTTACCTAACACATTGCAGGGTTGGGATTTGGTTCGGGAAGAACAGGTCATAGCCGTCACTGCGTCCGACGCACTCGGAGGTTTCTCCTTCATGTCTATTGCTATCGCCCATAAGAATGATCTGAGGATCATATTACCCGCTGCATATCTGTTTCATATAACGTCTTATTCCACTGTAAGCTGTCAGCTGTTTTATCTTTTCGTGCACTTCACATGCCGTATAGGATCAAATAGTGGATGGGAAAGTCGACCACAAATGGCAGGCATTAGCGAGATTACCTCCTACCGACCAAGTCACTTGCTTACACGGGCTCGTGAAGATCCATCCAGCCCAGTTAAACCACACTTTTGAATGGACTGTTCATTCTAAGGAGCCGCTCTATGAAACCTGCCCTCAGCCACGCACCTGTCAACGGGCTTTGTTGGATATACGCGCCAAATTATCTCTTATGGACATAGTCGGGCTTGAGACTTGGGGCTCAGGGTACATATATCAACATTTCAAGGAATTGCAAAAACTCTGCAAAGGTTGCTCAAGGGTGGCAGAGAACCGATTTAAAAAGGGCCGAGAGACCTTCTGGGAGTTGTTGCCGTCATGTTTTGGGCTTCCGACATGGGAGGAACTCGAGAAGGAAGCTGGGTCGTCGTAGAGACACCGTCAGCTGTGATCTCTTTCCCACCTTCACGTTGCATAACTGGCGACGTGTTCTACCCCACATTTCGTGTAAAACAGGATTCAACGAACGAAGGCCCGGGAGTTTGAGTTGACTGCGTCATGAGACGAGGCCCCGCCACACTGTAGCCTAAAGTTCGAGAGTTAGCCGTGCACCGTCACTGATCACTCTGAAGAAAAATGATGCCATCCCCGAGATGCATAAGCGCGCGAGTAAATCAGGAAATGGTTTCTGGGACTTGGATGCAAGCAAACTCGTGGTCTTGGTGAACGGAAGGAATGCAGATTAGCGTGACACGTTTCATACCAGTATACCGCACATTATGGATACACTGTACTCTGTCCAATGGAGGAGATGGTTGAGATGTCTGGGTTGTCCCAGGAAGTACTCCGTGAGGTTTACGTCTCGTGGGTCGAAGGTGCGGCTATGGCTTGTTCATCCTTCTGCTTATCTATCTCATGGATGCAGTGGAAGCCATGCACTTCCAACTATACAAACGCGCCAAGCACGTCTACGCCGAAGCCCGCCGCGTCCCACAATTCCGCCAAACCTGTCTCAGGCTCGAAGCCGGGTCAAACGTTACTGAGACGCTCCAGAACCTGGGGCGCCTGATGGACGAATTGCAAAGGAGCTCTGCCGAGCTTTCCGATTCCTCGTGTCCCGAGCTCGACCAGCTCACGCAGCTGGCGAGACAGGTTGGTGCGTTTGGAAGTCACTTACTAGTGGGCGTGTTTCTCTATCCGTAACCTTTGAATCTCATGGTTTGGTGGACGATAAGGCGCCGGTTGAGGCGGATGCATTGTCTCGCTTGTAGCGGAGGATCGAATCGAGTCGTTCATTGTGCAGATCGGAGGTATGTATCCTCTATATAGAAGTTTGAACGGTGCGGCGCTTGGCGAGGTCATCTTTGTCACTCGTCCGAGCAGTGGCGCGTGCGGTACGTGATCGGGTTTCGTTTTGACGGGACATCTTGTTCATTGGACCGATTCAATAGTGTATGAATTTGATTGACCACACTGTGAGGAAGAAAGACTTGTGAGCGCCATGAAGCTGTGTTAAGTAGGCACGGCCTTCAGAGGCAATAACATCACACTAAAAAAAATACTTGCACAAACTTGAGATACTTCCCAGGTGTTCAGAGAACATCGCAATATTTCGACAATGAGGGAACGGAAATATCCGTCATCGGTCCGAGACGTTTTCTCGTCCAGCTGCGGCAACAAATTGATGTCAAAGTCGGCCGAGATTATCGCCAGACCCACAAGCGCATGACCGTCAGTGTACCTGAGGGAGGATTCATGCACCTGGAGGGCCAATAAGGTCCTGACTTGCCTCGGTCAGTGGGTTACCTGACAATCTATACGATGGTTATCAACCTCATCCTCCAACGCCACGCGTCGCCCATAAGTTGAACGTAGACATTCATCAATGAATCCAATCAAGGTTGATCCCGTGTTCCAGTCCATGGGCAGTTTGCGAGATCCATACTCGATGCAGGTCCATCCAGATATAACCAAGTCTCGAGTCGAGTCCGCCTGATATGAGAGATATAAGCGGCTGTCATAATAACCCAATCACTGATGATACATCGATGATGCGCCACGAGGAAATTGGGTCAGACCTCATCCGGTCCGGCCAGCGGCGATTGAGAGGAAAAAGGATTCGTCTGATGCACTGAGGCTTGCTTCTGGAGGTCTCATGACCAGTTCCATCCCGCAAGGGTCCAAATAGTAAAATACCCCACTCTCACGTGCACGTGCATTCTTATACCCATCTCGAGAAGCTTCCAACGTCCCGCCTTTCACTGGCGAGCACGGGGGACTCTTTAGACTCATAATCGATTGAACGAGTTGTTGAAACTTCTCGCCACGTGGTAGAGAAGCTGCTTGGAGATGACATCGAGCATAGTGTGGGGAAATGACAGCTTATGGGTACCTGGAAGCGGAGATGACCCTGGAAAGACTTCTCCAATTCAGGTGGTAAAAGATGAGATAAAGTTGGGCTCCAGCGAGTCGATCACCCTTGTTGCGGCCCTAGGCCCCACTTGCCACTCTACATCATGGAAAACGACACGGATGCCACAGGGCTTCCTATCGAGGAAGACCAAGACGACATCGTAGACGAGTTCTATGCAAACGAGGAAGCTCTGGGAGACGAGTGAGTTCAAGCTCGATAGTCCATGTACCGTGCTGAGCCAGAACTCGCATGAAGGGAGCAGGAAGCTCTCGACTTCTATGGACTCTATACCGACGATGACGGGGATGAAGTAGATGCGGAGCACGATCCGGACTTGCCGGAGCTTGATGACGACGGGTGCGGTATATCATTGGACTTGAGTAGTTTGGGAAGCGAGAAGGACGACGAAGACGATCCAGCATCTTCCGATACAGATTCCACTCTGGACACACCAACCGTGGAGGTGGCTCCGCCCAAGAAACGGAAAAACTATTCTGGGATGATGTTGCACTATCAAAACAGTAAGAGATATCTTTGCATAAGATATAAAAGATGCAACGAATTGAATTACTTCTTTCAAGTGAGAAAATCCACCGACCTCTATAGTTCAGAAAGGAGTCGGTTTCAGACCCAAGACCTGGACGCGGGAACCCTGGACGTAGTGTTCTAGATCTATGTCCGTAACATTCTCCATATTATGATCGTTGTGAGGGGCCAGAAACCGCAGCCCAAGAGTTCCAGGATCTGGGTCGCTAGAATGGTGGCCCCATGTAGTGAATAACGGTTTCCCGCGAAGTCCGGGGAAGGCCACGACAAGCCACGACTACCAAAATAGGGAGCCGTGGATCGGGAAAACAGTATCGGCATGCCTTTGAGGGAAACGGAGAATAGAAAACGTAAAAGACTCAAAGGATCGAAGTGGATGTTGCGTGGCAGGAACGGGATTGCACGAACAAAAGATCAATTTGGGGCGAAGAAATAAGCCAAATACTTTTGGATGTTGGTCGAAAACAAGGGAGCGATCGCTCGGAGGCTGAGGTAGTGCCTACATGAGTCAAAGAAAAATTCACGATCTCTAGTAGTCCTAAAATTCGATATATCCTGGGCGAAACCCAGCGGGGCGAATGGAAAGGAGAGACAGGTAGGCTGAGGGGAGATAGACGGAAATTAACTTGAACACTGTTGAGGCATGCATTTTAACTCACAAGTTTATAGCCTCTCGGCCTCTTGCTTCCGCTTTTCAGCAGCTGCTTTAGCCTCACTAAGTGGCCGACTCCACCTTGCCTCTGGTGGGTCCCAGATCCCAAGCTCTTCCTTCATCTCGTCGATGCTCTGGTTCCAACGGTCCTCCCAATAAACGGTGATCAAATTTTTCGCGCTACCCCCGCATTTGAATGCCCAGGGGACATATTCAGAGTACAGTCTTGTCCGCTTTTGCGAAGTAAGTCGTAATGGCCCAAAAATAGCAGAAATAGCAGCGATGGGGAGTCCAAGATTCGCAAACTCAAAGAATTTGAGGGCGAGTTCCGATTCGACATTAACGGGGAGATTGCAAATGCAGTGGTAAAAGTCGTGGCATTCGCGGTAGCGCTGCATGACGTAGGCAAGCTCTGGGTCATCGATATAGTGTACCTGATTATGGGCATCAGTGCTCTCTGCCATTCATTATTCGAACGAAATACGCACGGGCTCTCGAGTATCTGGCGTTACTCCGCAGCGCTCCAACCACGTTATATAGGCCCGTCCAAACGTTCCTTCCGGATAAAGGGCCAATTGGTTCATGTCGATTGTACTCGAATTGACTCTAGGCCTTTCCTTCAGAATTCTTCGACCCTCAGGGCTAGAAAGCATGGTGTCGCGTAAACGGGGTAGTGCAGGTCCTGCTGTGGTTTCGCCCAACGCGGCAACCATGTCTTTGCGTGGTGTCACTCCATCTGCGCTCAAAAGCTTATTTAATGGACTCACCGCCTCGTCGCGGGCTCGCCAGTGACATCACAGCAGAGCCCACAGCCAAAAACGCGTTTTCGAACCAATTTAATGGGATATGACCTGGGTAAGCAGGTCCGGTGCTGGAAAAACGTGGAGACATAGGGGAAAGGGCGGTGTTGCTGCGTATAAGCGCGCCACATCTTGTACGTGTAGAACATAGCGCTCTCTGAAGCGCTCTAGGCAGGGAAGGAGAAACAAGCATCGTCAAGTTTCGGATGCGGAGGCTGCACAGCCACAGCCGATTTCCGAAAGGCCACCGTGTTTTCTGAAATTGTCTCAAGGAATGATGCACATGGAGAACAATGCACTCTTCACGCTTTTTTTCGGACAGGTTACTCATTAATGTGCCACGTTTGAACCAGCACAATGTCGTCCATCATCGGAATTCCTGGCGCCAAGTTCTCAGGTGGCCATAACCCATGGTTCTCGGTGGCCGAAATTCAAAGCGGTCACAATTCCTTGCCAGTATATAGGCTGCATGCAAGCTGGGGAGGAGTTTAGAATTCCCTGAAACCCCCTCGCATCTCCTCTCATATGGATCCACGAACCTCTAATGACCTGGTCGTCCAAATGCTTAGGTGCTGCAACAGCACCGTTAACCCTCGCAATGGGGTCCAAAAGCGTGCTACCTCGCCTAATCGTCATGATCGCGCGAAACGCTACGGGATTTATTTCCCTGCGAAAGCAAGCTTCCAGTCCAGGTGGAATTTCGCTGACGACGAGAGTACATGGGAATTCTCCGCCCCGGTGGCGTCCTACCCTCGCTGCGACAGCACCAACACGGTCAGCTCATCATCTAGCACTCCTGCTCAGGATATCGTTCTCCGATATCGCGCGGGCCTGCCCCCGCTCCTCCGATCAAGCACGTCTTCAGAGACGTCCTCCGATTCAGGTGCTTCATACAGAACAGCTCCTACTAATGGATCGAGGTCGTCAGGAAAGTCATCTCCGGAATCGGAGGAGGGAGCTGCCCTCAATTCAAAGGTCAGGCATAGGCAGTCGCGATGTGATGCTTTGGCACGCGCGGTGAGTCTTCTGATTCTATTAATTGGCCCTTCTGACTAGGACCTCGCGCTCAGCTCAAGGAGGCTATGGCTGTTATGAAACAGCACGGAAAAGGGGAACATGACACGCTTGTGTGCCACAGACCTGGCTGTCGTGACGCTCTCCACGGCGTGAAGGCTTTGATGTATCATCTTCACATTCATGATATTCATAAGGAGTGGGTATTCGTCGCCTTGGCTACTTCATAAAGGTTCTCTGATTGCCCTTCCATTTTCAAGTTTAAAATGCCCGTTATGCGGATACCAGTGCGAAAGCGATCTGCAGTTGAACTCACATAGTTGTATGACCAAAACTGCGTTCCGATCTCCTCCATGCAGCCCCCTAAAAGGTGAGAGTCCTGTCCTTTCCCCGATGTCTCCTTTTCGATAGCTGACCATTCGATACATAGATGGCTTCCGCCGCGTTTTAAGCAAACTTGGGCGTCGTCTCTAATTTATCACTCTTAACGCTCGCTATTTATCGTCCCTCTTCCGAATCTTCCTTCCGTCATTGCATCCCCCAACATTGTATTTCTACGCACTCCTCCCACTCTCATGCGTCTTTTTAATAATCAGCACCTTATGCCTCACTTGTTCTCGTGTTACTACCTCATCATTCCTTCTAATCATTCCTAGCCTCATTGCTATAATTATGGACCATCGTCGGTCCTTTGTATCGATAAAGCCACATCCCCTTTAATGTTCCACTGTCCCAGACATGAATCTTCCTATCCTTTCAACTATGGTTGCTATGTGCCGAAAGATTTCATCTCCGAAAATCAAAGTGTATTGCAGGGACCATAGATTTTTAAAATAGGCTTTCTTCGACATGCGTTCATTCACTGGTGCACACTACTTAAATATGAAGCTAGATCTTGTTCCCCCAGGCCCACAACGAAATCACAGCGGCATCTTCGCCATAGCTTCGTCTCTGCACATCCGACTACAAAAATAGTCCTTATCTCCTTGAGGGAACTTGAGGCACAATATACACGGTTCTGCGATACCAGTCGCTACTGCTTCCCTATTTCACAACGAAGAAAAAAATTCAATCAGGTCGGGTCAAAAGAAGCATGTAGAGAATGTAAACTCACTCTCGGTGTCGTTTAGAACAATAATCACTCGTCTTCACACCTTGTGCGTCAGTGTGTACAGGCTTTCCGCAGCCTGGAACAAGGCACTCGACATGGGTGGCAGCAGTGATAATAGTGATGGGTTGCTGGGAACTAGGGGGTTGTTGAGCCGCAGCTGGGGATTTTGAAGCAGCCTGTGTACCCTGTGATCCTGCCACTGGAGCCTGTACAAATGGCTGCTGGAGGAACGGATTGTTCTGCGGCACCGGCGGTACAACGACAGTAGCAGCGGCTTGATTATTGTTGACTGCCGGCGCGGGGGTAGCCGCGGGGGATGAAACACCATTCATGGCGGCAAGGAACGCTTTGACATGTGGCACTTGCTGAGCGATGAATTCTAGATGCCAGAAAATGCACGGTTATCGATGGAGATTATGGTGCGAAGAGATTTTGGAAAAGAAAAACTTACGAGCGACCTGGATTGGATTAATCCCGGGTTGGAACGCGTTCGAGGCTTTGCTGCGCTGCCCGGGCCCCGCAGCGGCTTGGCGCTGAGCAATGGCTTGTGCGGCACAGGTCTTGCCGCAAAACTCAAAGTTCTGGAATTTGGGTTTCTTCTGGCATTGCTAGTCCGTTTCGAAATGAATAGTGAGGTCTTTGGAGATTAGAGGGGTTCTTACGCTGCACATATTGTTGCTGTTGGCTCCCGCCGATGCCTGAGCCGCACATGTCTTGGAGCAATACTTGTGTTGGGAGTGTTGAGGTTTTTGATGGCAGTACTGATTGAGAAGAGACTCAACATCCGATTTAGATGGGCGGAAGATACATACGTCGCAAAGTTGAGAAACAGCTACTTGGGTCAGAGCCATCGATGTGGGATGTCGTTGAGATAGAGGTGAGACTCGGACATTATGAAGTGATAATAACCAATTCCAAGGACACGAGGACCGCTGCAGGTAAAGGCGCGGCTGCCGACAGTTAGAGACATGGTCAAAATTAACGTTGACACCGCATTTTTCTCCACGCCTGATAACACGCGTATTCTTGCCGAATCACCTCAAGGCAAATGCAAGAAACTGTTTCATTAAATAATCAGTACAACATCCTGCAGGCATCATCGGATATTAGCTCCTATCGTGCCCTCAGTTTGTCCCGCAACCTTTCCAGAGCCTTTCCGAGCTCATTGCGGCCTTTACCATCAGCACCGATTCCCCAAAATGAATCTTTATCAGAGTCCTACCAAGTGGTCAGTTCTTGGCACAGATGGAAGGAACATGGATCAAACCTCAATTAACTCTGCATTTCCGGTGGCCAAAAGTTCGTTCTTGAGTTCGAGATGTTGGGTAAACTTGAGTTCGAGAGCGATGTCCATCTTCCCGAATCTCAGTATCTCACGGAGCAAAGACGAAATTATGGAGCTCACCATTTCGATGTTGACATCTTTCCAGTCGGGACGAACTTCGGGCTGGAAGCGACGAGCCTCGGAAAAGGCAACGCTAGGCCGTTCGGAACAGGTGCGGATATGTTCCGCGAGGCCGGGTCGATGGCCGTGAAACTGGGGAAAGAAGGGTTATGAATTTATTCATGCCGGCTTGGTACGGATCTACCACCTACTTTAAAGGACTGAAAGAGATGTTCGCTGGTGGAGTATTTCTTTCCTTGATACATGACAGGGTGGTTCGAGAAGTTGGCAAAGCCGTAATGAGGATCGTGTTTGTGATAAAACAGGATTTTAGCGCGAGGGCGTGGCGAGCCTCCAAACGGAGAATCAGGTGGTGTGATGAACCTGGGCGAGGGCGGGACGGAGGATAGTCGTTGATAATTGACCTGAGGGCTCGTAAACTGCGAGCTTCCCCGTGTTTCTGGTGTCCTCGTTTGTGGGTGGGATACAGTGGAAAAGGGATGGTCATCCTCGTCCGGGATTTCCACCAAGGGTGAAGTCGGTACGGAAAGGTAATCATTTCGGGGGGATATACGATAGTGGCTAGAGCGGGACAACAAATGTCTCCCGGATGGAATGTTGCTTCTCGGACTGGACAGACTAGAATCCGAGTCGTATGTTGAAAACTCTTGCGAAGTTGAAATCTCCGGAATGGAGCTAAACCGTGCCGACTGATTGGGGTTTGCGACTAGCACGCTCCGACGATTGCTAGGCATTGGCAAAGACTAGAACCTAGAGAGATTGAGGAATGCCAACGACTGGGATTGATGACTGAAGGAAAGATAATGGTTCAATGGAGCGTCCTGAGTCCCTAGCACTTTTCGTTTAAGGCCTTTATTGTCCATTTTCGGTGGATGTATTACCATTGGTTTCGACCTCGAGAGAAACACGTTGAGAGCTGTCAGCAAACGTTAGTGCAGCGAGGCAATTAACGATCAGAGTCGTGGTCCTGCCTTTCCAAAGTCACGTGTACAACATAGTCGTTGAGCTGCAGAATCGAGCTCGAGGTACAGCGGCTGCCTTCAAATTCAACTTTCAGGTAGGAAAACAAGTTAAAAACCCATTTGAACCTCTTTCTTTTTTTTTTTTGATGAAACTCACTAATTCCACTGCGAATTTCGACCCACGAGGCTTTAGGTTCAGCGTTTCTACATTTGCTTCCCTTAGTATGGCTGCCGTCGATCTACGTTTCACATTCCCCACGCGCTCATCCCGGACACCCTCATCGTCCCTGTCTCCTCACATTGGGATGATTTAAACGATGGATTCGGCGATGAGGATTGCTGAACTCGAGGATGTTGAGTGACGACTCTTTCATACCAGAAGACCCAAAACAATCGACGGGAAGATCTAATCGTCTCGTACCTGTTCCCAAGTTGGCCCCTTATTATGCAACCGGTAAGCCCGTCATGACCTTATCTACTAAAGCTGACGCTTATATCACTACTTAGTGGAAAAGGCATTCAACGAAGGATGGAAGCATCCGAACAAGCCTAAGCCTCCAATACATGCCATCTTCAAAATAGTGTCAAGTAGACAGAGTCTGGAATCATACCAACGGTATAGGTATGGTTATTTGAAGCGCTTACAAGGATTCGAGTCCGTCATAATGATCCACCTAGAGCATGGGTGGCGATGACCATGTCACCGAAGCATAATCAGTTCCTTGGGAACGAGAAGTTGCTCTTTCATGGAACGAATCGATGTTGTCTTCTTGCAGAGGATAGTTCAAGGGATTGTCTTTGCGAAATCTCGGAATGCCACCTGTGCCGTATAGTACAGAGTTCCTTTGATATTGGTAAATGCGGTAAGCCAGGATCCCTCCTTCCTTCTATGTACCCATTCTTAAATCAACGGAAGGAACGAAAAACAAATTCCAGAGGTAGGTGAAAAGCGAGTGTGTAAACGTGTTGAACTCATGGGGACCTCTTTTGTCAGGTTTGGAACCGGGATTTACACGACTTCGTGTTCTTCAAGTGCGTGTTGATTCTCTTGGAATTCTGACCCTCCCTCACATGCATGTTTTTCAGAGGCGGATGACTATGTCATCAATACCGTTCATCGTTCCGTTTTCCGTATCATGATAGTTAGCCGCGTTGCTGTGGGGCAGCCCCAGAAACGCCGCACCAACGCTACGGATCTCACAGCGCCTCCCGCAGGGTATCATTCGGTGCGCAATGCTTTATGACATATGAGTAATCTAACTAACTTAAATTAGGTTGTGGGAAAGCCTGGAGCTCACCTCAACTATCAAGAAACCGTGGTTTACAACAATGATGCCATCCGCCCCGCCTTTCTGGTCGTCTATGGTTTCGCTCCGGAGCGGAAGGAAGTTAACACGGTGAAGTCCATCCTTACAGGGTTGTTCAAGACACCACTAGCATCATGATATCGCAGACATCTTATTCTGATTCTATTTGTGTGATATTCATAATTTATTCCAGCAGTCAGGGAATCGTTTATCCTCCAGAGGACGTGATTTAAGATTTGCGGTATACAATAATACAGACTGGCAAAATTGCGTCCCCCGTCTGTACGAATATAGAGTCTCGATCGCCCTGAATATCGACAAGAGTACATGAGCTCGATCCTCCTCGAGACGGGAATCGAATTCCAACCTTGTTACTACCGGAAATTCCAGCCTTGACGACCGCGCTACATCTGATTGCCACCCGGTATGGCGAAGTAGTGCAGGATGTTGCGAAACCATCCGCAAGGCTTGAATTCTGGTAGGAATATATGCCGTCTCCGAATCTAAGGGAGGTCGTGAATATGTATCAGGATACTGTAAGGTAAGCTGATGAATCCGATACCTTCCGTTGTGGTATGGCTCTCCAAAAGCAAAGGAATTGAACGAAGACTTTACAGCGCAGCATATGCCGCACGACTTGAAAGAGCAGAGGGATGCATTGTTAGTGGTACCAAAGTTGCAGATGCACTGAGAGCTGTGGTATGTCCGTATCTCGGTCGCCGAGGGGACCTTTGACCTGTTGCAGTGGGACGTCAGCCCCAGGAACCCTCGAAGTTTATGGTGACTGACCGATGGTGTTTGTATTTCGCTCGATCGTCCGCGGAAACCTCGACCTCGTAAATCTGCTCAACCTTGGGTGCAGGCTCAAATGAGTCCCAGGCTTTCAGAAATTGATCGCGATCTGGTCGTAAGAGTCAATGGCCATGCCCTACTTAACTCTAGGAACGCACGAAATTTGAAGGTCCTTCCGTCAACCTTCAGTTCTCGAATGCTCGGGGCAGATAAAGGTGCGGTGCGGGCACGCCTATCGCACGGAATGCACAATTCGCCAGCCGTGCGTGGTAAGATGTTGCATTTGTCGCATCCTTTGACTGCACCTTGCCTCACGCCTTCTCTGCAGTAATCCATGCCAGTGAATTTCACTTTCTTTTCATGAAACGAAGGCCACTCACTTTGCATGTGCTTCCGTACAGAATTGACCCCACGCTGATCTCCCTGTGGCACGACAACCCTTTAACTTGCAGCTGACTGGATCAAGCCCCGGACCTCTTCTCGCGCAGGTTCGACTGCAGTATTGGTGTTTAACGCCATTTTCGATGAACTTGGGTTTCACCCCACAGGCCTAGTCAGGACTGTCAGCCTCGATTCGGTACGGCAGGAACAATTGTCTTACGTCGCACATATCCGTATGGCCTTGCAGTGACGACCCAACTACCCAGATACCAAATGTTGTATAACGATTCATGACGAGTGGCTTGATGAGATGGAAAGTGGGGCACCATTAGTAGCCCTCATCGGTCTGTATGTACCCGAATATCCTCGACATGTGTTCATCAACGTGCTAACCTCATTTAACCTTGATATCCGCAGGCATGCAACAGACTCGGCGCTTCCAACACGTGTTTGCAATGCATATTAATTCCCCGCATCTGTTACGCCGTCGTGCACACCGCTTTCTAGCATTTAATCAGGCCATCAGATGTACCGCGACACAAATAGTACACGTCCTCACACCGGCTGGCCCCCAGGATATCCCCTCACTTTCTTTACCCCTCTGAAGCTATCTCCATGGCCCCTGCTCTCTGTGTCGTAGGTCCTCTATCTACTGCCGCGATATCTGCATTAACTTGTCTATGCTGAACGATAGAACTGTCACCAACGTCCCAAGTATCTTGACGGCGCTGGGACGCATCCGTATTGCAGCAAGACCTGTGCAAGTAAGATGATGACCAATAACGTCCGCAGGCCTTCTATCGCAGTGAATAACACCTCTGGGGCATGTGAGGTAGGCTTTCCAAGTCACTAAGGATAGCATCGAGACACTGAGTTACCAACGAACAGAATTGCAAAGTCCGGCCGAAGTTCCAAGACGCGTCCGGGTTTCTACATCCCTACTGCGGAAAGACCTGCGCGAATGGCAAGCCTGCCCCTCCACTCTCTACGGCCCCGGTCCCTCCCACAGCGACTAATCCGACCGCTAATACTACTAGCAAGAAAGGTAGGGTTCAGGTCGATGGTACCTCGTAGTTTGTTATCCATATCGTTTTCCAAGGGAATTGCAAAGTACCAGGCTGTCAGAATCAGGCTTTCACAAACCAAGACGGTAGTCTCTCTGATTATTGCTCTCAAGCCCACAAGAAGTACGTACACCAACTCCGTCTTTCCAAAGTGACTGACTAACTCATGAAATACAAAGACTCGGGGACTCCCTCTGCCTCCTATGCCGTAAAGTCTCGAAATTGCCCATGTCGCATTTTTGCGGTCCTGCCTGTACCACGGTAGCCGAGCAGAAAGGTCCCATGCTCCTTGAAGTTCCGAAAGGGCACGTAACCTTTAGAAGCAGTACGTCGCCCCCGCCGTCATTTACACTTTTTCTCCGACTCGAACGGGGATAATTTCAGTTGAAGAACAATTTAAGACAACGTGGCGGCATGCATTGAAGCCTTGTCCTGCCGTTCGACGCGTGTACAAGATCGTTTCTTCATCGGCTCTCACAACCAGCTACAACGCCTATCGGTGAGGATAGTCCTCTGCATTTCACATCGAGTTTCTCTAGCTAATAACACTCTTCACTGGTCTTTTTCCTTCAGCACTGCGGCCGAAAGCCGCGGCCAATTCGTTGCAGCGGGCCGATCAGCTGGAAATGAAAATCGAAGATGGCACGGGACAAGGCGCGAGTGCAACGTGGGTGACAAGGGGCAGACGACAATGTGTTCTTCTAACAACTGTCCAATGTGTTCGATTATCCGGAACTCATTCGATCTCAGTCGTTGGGGATCGAAGACTGGATGGGGAAGGTTGGTGGATTCCGTTACTCTTTTTCGGAGGACTACAGTTACTGTTTCCCATTTCACAGGTTCGGCAAAGGCATCTATACTTCTTCGACGGCGTCGAAGTCAGTTCCCCTTTCGTCCTTTAGTTCTCCGCTAACTCTATGCGCATATCAGGTCGGATGATTATTCAAGCAATGACTGCACGTCGAAGCTGAAGGGAGTGTTGCTGAACAAGGTGGTAGTCGGCAAAGGTTGTAAGATGATGCATGATAATACAACGCTGACCGCTCCTCCTGCGGGCTATGACTCAGTAAGGACCTGAGCCACGTTCATCCACGTATTCTCACCATAGTGCATTCTATCAGGTACTCGCTGAGAAAGGCGGTAGCTTGAATTATGACGAGTTGGTGGTTTATAAGAACGAAGCGATCCGGCCATCGTTTCTGGTCATGTATGACGATGTATGATTGTCATCCTGTCTGACGCCTTCCCTGTGTATGCTGCTTTCGGATGGATGCTGCGCTATAACAGCGCTGTACACCCAACTATTTATGTCTACGAATATATTATTACTGTAAGATATAGTTGACGGGTACCGGAGAATGTATTCGCAGTAATGGTCTTTGATCGATAGACTTGTAAGAATATGGCTTCGCATTATCTATCCGCAAGGCAATCACTTGGTAGCAACGGGTCCTTCCTCATTCATCTCCCGAATTCTCTTCGCGGACGTCCACGCGAGGTAGAACAGTACTCCCATGCCCGCCGTCAACGTTAAACTCCAGGAAACAAAGTTAAACACCCTTTCCTCAATGGCTGAGGAGTTACTCACGTCAAAAGAACCGCGACCGCTATAGAACATACAATGAGTCGGAACATTGACGAGATAAGCAACCAGCAAGGCGAAGACGCACCAAATAGCCCCTGAAGTTGGCCACAAAACACCACCCCAGCACAATGTCCCTCTACAAGGAGTGTGGGCAGAGCTCCGTCCAAAAGCCCCGCTCCTACAATCCAGAATAACCAGGTGACGAAGACCCAGAGCAATTGTGAACCTAAAGACGCATAGGGGAGATCCGCCCATCGAGGGTGAAGGAAGAGGACGGAGTAGATGCCGCTCGTAACGAAAGTCCAAACGGCACAAAAGCTGCGTCATGAGACTGCCGTGAGGACGAGCCGTTACCCAAGTCCAAGGGACCTACAGGAGGAATCTGATGCCAATTGTGGTTTGGCGGTTGGGGGAAGTACTGAACGTATAGTATTGAATAAGGAGCCAGCTTGCTAGCGATACCTGTGGAAGATGAGATTTCAGAACGAGTCCAAGCTGTGGGTAGTGGGGGTTTCGATATCCTTTCGAACACTCTGTACCTCGATTAAACTGCTTATAACGATATAAATATAAAACGCTGTGAAGTACAACAAGAGTTAGCAGCACAAATGAAGTAAGGAAAGTGAGACCGACCAGGCGCTGCAGTCTGCAACCTGACTCCAGACACCTTATTAACGCCACGAGGATGGTTCCTCGCATACCGGTAGGTCAAGATGACAACACCGAGATATAGCAGAAATAAAAGAACACATGTGAGCGCTACAATGGTCCCGAGAGCACTGGAATAGGAAGCCTCGGATTGAAGATAATTTGGTAGAGACGTGGGCGTCGGGAGACTGGGAGAACTGAGGGCAGGGCTGCCAGAAGCGGACACAATGTGGGTGACGGCCATTTCGAGCAGAGAACAACGCAAAACCAAGGCCTTTCCGCAACGAGAGGAGACCTTGACCAGGAAATAAAGGGGGGAGTATGGGAAAATACCTGAAGGGGGGAGAAAGAAAAGGATGGGAGACGACTGATGTGGCACAGCCCCTCCTCAAGCCTGATCGTCGCCTGAAGTGTGAACCCATACCGCATGGAGTTCGGCCACAGAGCGCATCCTAGTTCCGCGCAATTCACCGTTCAGGATCCTACAGACTCTAACGTTTGGCACGAGGTTAGCACGAGGGTCCGGATCCGAGTCGCTCTGGGATATTCAAAAAAAGGGTTGAGGGTGACTTATTGAAGCCGGTTGCCAGGTTAATGCAGTGACGGTCTCAATCCATGTGTAATCCTTGTTATTCGACTGGCTGCAGGGAGAAGGCAACTAGGGGGTTGCAAACCACCCCGGACGGGATATTTGGGAGGGATAAGCCGTCCTACTGATACTCTCAAAGGTGGTCTCGCTAAATGTGTCGGTCATGAGTTTTGATGCATGCGATGGCATATATTGCATAATGGCCCTGTGGGGCAACGAAGTAAAATCATCATGATCCTAGCCAACTGCATAAAACACCTGTCCACACGCCGCTCTTTTAGCACACACTCAAAGACCGCGCTCAGGGAGCAAAGAGAGTCTCCTTGAACTCCTTGCCAGCAGCTGCAGGTGTCTTCGGCTTCTTGGCGTTCTTTTTCTTCAGGCGTTCTTGCTTGACTAGCGAACAAATCAGTTTCATTAATTTATATCGTGATAAAAGTCAAAATGTGACTTACGGAGCTCTTGGCGGCGGAGGGTCTTCGCGTAGGGGTTGAGGCGGAAGAGGATCGCCTTGTTGACGAGAGGGTTCTTCTTTTGTGTCCAAGGACGCTTCGTGAGCTTCTGGTTAGCGGGGCGCACAACGGACTGGATCTCAGTGCTGTTGATCAGACGGGTCACATCAGGGTTCGAGATCTTGGCAGTGGGGAGACTGTAGAGAAAGGAACAAAAGTAAGAATTACATGAGACCAGACGAAACATAGACGCATACATATAGTCCTTCTTATAGACGGCAACCTTGTCAAACGTGCCATAGATATCATCAAGTAGGGCAAAGGCACCCTCAGTCCAGATGACGAAACGGCCTAGGTGGCCACCAGGGGCTAGCTGTAGGAGATTGAGTCTCCTGACGTTGACAAGCTCGACGCCGGGCAAGTTACGGAACGCCTTAACGATACCGTTGTCCTCGTTGTAGACCACAAGGGGACCGCGGCGCTGACGGTGCCTGCGGTTCCTCATCTTTCCCTTTCCGGCACGCAACTTACGGGAGTTGGAGACCTTGACGACGTCGGCGTACGCGTGAAGCCCTTTGAGGAGAGCGACCGCCTCTTTGGTCTTCTTGAACGATTCGGTGGAGGAGGAGACGACGAGGGGGACTTCTTCGATTTGCTCGATGCGGTGACCGCGGGCGAGAACAAGAGACGGGAGGGCGGTGGCGGCGAGGGCGGACACGGTGGCGAAGCGGCGCTGGTTTTGGTTGACCTTGACGTGCCATTTACGCCAGGTCTTGGTGGGTGCGAACATGCGTCCTCCACGGCACATGTTTCCGAATGCAGCCTGGAAATTGCGACGTAAGGCCAGAATTCATGTCAAGCAGCACTGGCTATCGGACGCACCTGACCAGAGCGGTGGGTGCCTCCACCACCGACACGAGGAATACGGGCTACGGCACGACCAGTGCCCCAAGACTCGGCACTAGTCTGGTGACCAGCTTTCTCGCTGACGGCGTAGGCCTGTCGTTTGTTCTTTGCGATGCTCTCTGTCGACCGTATCCATAAGCAACTGTTCACGTTATCGCTATCGGGAATGACTCACTGTGCACCTGCGCTACGACATCGAGCCTGATCGGGGCGGTGAGGACAGCTGGAAGGGGGAGCGAGCTGGAAGGCTCTGGAAAAGCCAGATCAGGAATTTGCCATCGACAAGAGCAGCATAGACATACCCCCAGAGGAGGATCGAACGTTGACGGTGGGTCGGGAGGCCATGGTCGGCAGTCTTGAGGGCGTGAGTTTTCTTCCCAGTGCTGATCTGGAATGCGACCACGACACAGAATTAGGCTTTTGCCGAACAACTGTACAGTCAGGCTTTGCACAACAAGGCCAAAGCAAATGCACTGCATCCTTAAGCGTTTCCTCGCATTCGTTCCAGTACACAGCGTGGGGATCGAAATCCAAGGCAACATCCAGAGCTCCTGGGCTTTCAGTTCCCTAGTGTTATGTTGGAATCGGGCAAGATTCCTCAAGCCTGCTATACCATGCTGCCGCCATGTCAAATTCCCCCCTTCCTTTCTGTTCCTCCCTTTCTGTACTAATTACAATTGAGTACTTTGATATTCCTCAACTTTTATATTAGATCTCGTTACCAACTACTTTGAGTAACAAACATTCTTTTAGCTCTACATAAACGAACACTTTTTGTTCCCTCTCCTCAGTTGTTTGACCCCACTTTCATGTCCAAACACTGAGGTGAGAACACTAACTGATTCTGCTCATTTACTGTTAACTAATTTATACCACTACCTAGTCTTCATGTCTAGGTAAATACACAGTTGTTTGACCCCACTTTCGTGTGCAAACACTGAGTCTTCATGGTTAGATTCTTACAGGTTATTGGGCCCCTGCTTTCTCTGTGAAGAACCCCACCTGTGACCTCTCCCATTATCCACTATGTCCACCGTTACTGCGACTGCCCTTGCTAATACCCTTCCTTCGTCTGTGCCAAAACTTGAGGCATCTGGCCTAAACTGGGTGATTTTTTCCCTCTGTTTCCAAGATGCTGTTGAAGCAAAAGGGTACTGGGCCATTTTGATGGCATGACACCATGACCTGTTGTTGCCAAGCCCAAGGATGCCTCAACTGCAGCCGAGACTACCAAAACGATGGCTACTCAGTCTGTGGCCTCTAGTGCTGAGTGTTATAGAACAGCCTCTTAGCCCCTTATTTTATCTCTTTGATCTTATCTACTATGCCTCTCTCATCTTATCAAACAAACTATCTATTCTTTTCCATTCTATCATTGTTTGGCCTTGTGGATGATATTATAAAGTTCAAGAGTGGGCACATGTTTAACATGTGTTTACCACACCAATCAGACACTTCCCCATATGGTTACCTTGTCACACCTTATCTCTTACTCTGATTGGATGATTGTTAAGACACACTAAACCTATCACTAGGCTTTCGCGGGCTTACAAGAATCAAACAACAGAAATGTAAAGGGGGAAGTTTATATTGACCAGAAGTCCTCACACTAGGTTATAGTGGAGTTCTTAAGAGAATACAACTAGAGTTACAGGTTTTGAGCTACTTTATATATACTATACTAGCCAAGACTTATCAACCAATAGGATATGGTCCAGATATCCTCCAATAGGATATGAGCCAGAGATAAGAAGATAAGGAGATAAGAGATAGGAGATAAGAGATAGGAGATAAGAGATAGGAGATAAGAGATAGGAGATAAGAGATAGCCAAACAAGGACAAACAAAGATAAAATAAAATGAAGTCAGATTCATATTGTTGACCTTTTATAATATCATCCACAAAGCCAAACAATAACAAACAAGGACAAAATAAAGAATAGTTGTTAAATGGCTGTTCCATAACACTATCCTCTCTTTAGGTCTTGACTTCCAGGCGAGAGATTGCACTGTTCTTCAGCTTGGTTAAATTATCATATGGATGGAATACAAGTCCAGCAAAGTCTTGTGCATGGAGTTTTCAGGGAGCAGAGGGGTTTGACTTGTAGAATTCCTTAATGATATCACGAGAATTCACACAATTGGCTTCTGGTTCCCAGGTGTTGTAGTTGTTATGATACATCTTTTTCTATTCTTTCACCTTTTCACATCATGTGCTCCATCACATGATCCGCAGTCAGTATCACTCAGCATTGCTGTGCAATGCCTCATGGCTACCACATGTTGCTGTGCAACGCCTCACTTATAACGCATGTAGAACATTCTGGAATTACTTACATAAGGATTCCATGGAATGCCTCATTGCTAATACATGTTCTTCAACTAGTATATATAGTCAGTAGTTTAGACTGTAACCTTAGTCGTATTCTCTTAAGCTATCCACTATAACCTAGTGTGAGGGCCCTAGTCAATATAGACTTCCCTTTTCCTTTCCTTGTGTTATTCTTGTAAGCCCGCGAAAGACCTATTTGGTTTTAGTGTGTCTTAACAGAAGAATACGACTTCCCCCCTCACCTGCTTACAGCTCTCAAACCATTACCAGTGTTTCCTCTCGCGTTTGTGCCTTTTTACCCAGACCTTCTGGACTCCAGGGATAAGGAGACAGCTCGACAAATTTCTCTCATATCGAGTAGATGCTCTACACCCACATGTGTAATGTTGAGTCCGATGCACCGGGTGAGCATCTAGGCCGACATCTCTGATCTTTGGAAAAGAGACTGGCGATTGTACTGGGTTGGACAGAGAAGACCAGACAATTTCTACCAGCAAAAGAGAGGAATCCACAAAATGCTATCAGGCAACAAACCCAACTCCAACAACGACAGTACTCGTGTGCATAGGCAATTGACCACAGAGTATCCATCTTTCCCAGGTCTTCCTTCTGCAAGGTTACTTGACTACCGAACAGGACAGACTGCTCTTTGGGTTTTTCTTTTAGGTTTTTCATATCCAAGGTCCAGAACAGGGTTGTGCGCCTGGACCAGAATACTATTGTTCCCCCACCATGGCTCTCTCTTTCACACTACTACGATCTATCTCCCCCATCTTTTCTGACATGTCTCAAGAATCAGGAACCACCTCCGCATCGTCGAACTTAGAAAACCAATTGGCTGATGCCATGATGGTGATCCAAACGTTAATGGCGAACGTAGGAAATCTCACTCAACAAGTTGTCCACCTAACGCAAAACGTGGCTCTCATGCAAGCCAACCAGAACTTCCCACCTCTCACACCTATTTCTCAACCCTCCCCCTGCAATTTCCCTCTCCCACCTTCACCCCAATATCAATCACTACCACCACCATCTCTGCTCGAACTGGCCCAGGACCAGGCGGCACCCATGCCTTCCTCTTCACGCATCAGAGAACCAAAGATTGCAACCCCCCTCCCCTTTACTGGAAAAAGGGATGACACTGAATCTTTCATAAACGGATGCTGCTTATATATGAATGGTCAAAAATCGGAATTCCCGGACAAGGATGCCAAAATCTACTGGATCCTTTCGTACATGCAGACTGGTTCTGCCAAAACATGGCGTGACTACATCATGGCATTAATGTACAAGGGTCAACAATCTTTCTTGACAAGTGACAAACTATTAAAGGAAATCAATCGAAAGTTTGGAGACACAGACAAGAGGACTACACAGTCGCTCAAAATCAGGACTATCCAACAAGGAGATAGATCAGTGGATGAACATGTCCAAGAATTTGAGAAAGCAGCATTGGAGGCTGGTTATGAAGGATACCCCCTAGTTGTGGAATTCAAACATTCGCTCAACTCAGGACTAAGGAGAAGACTCACGGAGCTGCGGCCCATGCCCGTGACAATACAACAATGGTATGACAAGGCCATAACAATGGATCATCAATGGAAAGTAGCAAGGACAGAGGAATCCTTCTATAGAAAAGTAAATGGAACTGTGAGGAAACCCCCGCAGCATGGCCAACAAGGGCAAGGCCAAGGACAAGGACAAGCATTGTCGTCGCAACAAGGATATCAGCGACAGTTCTTCAGAAACCAGACACCGCCACAACATGGACAGCGTCAGAATACTGGACAGCCGCAATGTGACCCAAATGTGATGGACGTTGACAGGAATCAGGCACGAAGGCCGCCTATGAAGTGCTTCAAATGTAATGGTCTAGGACACATGGCAAAGGAATGCTGAAGGAACTTGGACATCAGAGGAATGACATATAAAGAAATGGCAGAGCATTTTGAAGCTGCTGCTGCTGCTGCAAAGGATCGCGAGGAACTCGCAAAGAAAAAGGATTTTCCCACCGCAACCCAGTGAGGACACTCCCACTGAGGTTGAAGAACAAGTTTGAAGGACTAGCAATTAATGACACCAATTCAGATATAGTAGACACTAGATGTACTACACCTATTAATGGGGCGACTCCTACTGAGCGCGGTGCTGCAAAGGCATGCTTAATTCCCCATCAAATAAATTATATCATCACAATTTGCTACGTCAAGAGATTTATCTCCAGACTGAAGGAGCGCATCAGCTGGCTGAAATCTAAACATTATTTTGTTCGAACGACCAGATCTCAATCCGAATTGATGATCAATGTTGGATTACATACCATGGATACCCATCACATGGTTGATGTAAAAGCACTATTGGATAGTGGTGCTACTGGAATGTTTATTGACAAGAAGTTTGCTGAAGGAAACAGAATCGCGATGCGACCACTGAATAAGCCGATCTGAGTATACAATGTGGATGGCACACTCAACC
>Ga0307516_10003025_pt1 | contig 21932 bp, 30 predicted proteins | sample 19_EM_MG_FD_203310 | JGI IMG/M metagenome (GOLD analysis project Ga0307516, IMG submission 203310) | Populus trichocarpa ectomycorrhiza microbial communities from riparian zone in the Pacific Northwest, United States - 19_EM | ecosystem: Host-associated > Plants > Roots > Unclassified | place... | reverse complement strand
CGGATCCCCTGGCGACTGCAAGATCCAAGCTCCACCAGTTGAAGCAAGGCAAGAAGGAATTCACAAACTACTTTGCTGAATTTCAAACCCTTGTTTCCAAATTGGATTGGAATGAGTGTGCAAAGACCAATGCACCGAAGGAAGGCCTCTCCATCTAATTGCGCCGCCAACTGATAGGAAAGTCAAGGAACCATCAAGAATCGATATCCGCTTCCACTACTACAGGAAATGCTGATGCGACTCTCCAAAGCTAAGTACTTCACCTGTCTTGATATACGAGGGGCCTACAATTTAGTATAAATCGCAGAAGGAGAAGAATGGAAAACAGCATTCCGGACTCGATATGGATTGTACGAGTCCTTGGTAATGCCATTCGGATTGACGAACGTACTGGCCGATTTTCAGGCTCTGATAAACGACGTACTCCGAGCCTATCTGGACGATTTCTGTACCGCATATATCGACGACATCATGATCTACAGCAACACCTTGAAGGAACACAAGGAACAAGTGTACAAGGTGTTGAAAGCCTTGTCGGATGCAGAATTGCACTTGAAGCCAGAAAAGTGTCAATTTCACAAACAGGAAGTAAAATATCTGGGCTTCATCATTGGTACTGATGGAATCCAGATGGACCCCATGAAGATCTCCTGCATCCTTGAATGGCAAACACCGAAAAACGTCACGGATATCCAATGTTTTCTCAGTTTTGCCAATTTTTACAGATGATTTATCAAGGATTACTCCAAGGTAGTGACGCCATTGACCAGTTTGACCAAGAAGGAGGGTGGCAAGTATATCCCATTCCTGTGGGGCTCAGACCAGCAAGCAGCTTTCGATCAGTTAAAAAATGCGTTCACAATGGCCCCAATCGTACGTCACTTCGATTATGAGTGAGAAATAATCGTCGAAACGGATGCCTCCGATTATGTCTCAGCAGGCATTCTCTAGCAGCACAATGATGACAGTATCCTGCATCCGGTTGCTTTCTATTCCAAGAAACATAGCCCTGCCGAATGCAACTACGAGATATACAATAAGGAGCTCCTGGCGATAGTACGTACCTTCCAGGAATGGAGGCCACATCTGGAAGGTTCAAGTCACCCCATCTGACTACTAACCGACCACAAAAACCTCGAATATTTCATGTCCACCAAGCTGTTAAATCGTCAACAGGCCAGATGGTCAGAATTCCTGTCACGATTTGATTTCAAGATTGTTTTCCAGCCAGGAAAATCCGGAGGAAAACCAGACGTATTGACTAGGAGGTCAGGAGACCTCCCTATAGAAGGGGATGAAAGACTGGTTGCCAATCAGCAGGCGGTCTTGAAACCTTGGAATCTGTCAAGTGTGACGACTTCATCCAATTCGGCAAACGGTTTACTCCAGATAGTGTCGGGCAACATGAACGAAGACCTGGAAAATGTGGTTAAGGCCCAGATGATGCAATCGGAGATCCGGATAATGCCATCGAAGACGTGGACAACCTAGACAACACCGGACAAATTTTGACCCAACTTGAGGAAGCCTACCAAGTGGATTCGTTTCCGGAGTGGATTCTCAGATTGCTTCGAGACGACATACAGCACTGCAAGGAAATATCGCTGGCCGATTGCAAGGAGAAGAATGGCAGACTGGTCTATCGCGATTGTATCTATGTGCCAGATCACATGCCACTTCGACTACGACTATTATAGATTCACCACGACCCACCAGCAATCGGACACCCAGGTTAAACAAAAACCTTCGAACTTCTTTCCAGGCAATATTATTGGCCCACGATGAGGAAAGATGTGGACCGGTTTGTTCGCAATTGCAATATTTGCCACCGGACAAAGGCCATTTGCCAAGCCCCTTATGGAGTGTTACATCCTTTGTCAGTACCAGACCGGCCCTGGCAACATATCTCGGTCGATTTTGTCACCGGACTACTGCCATTCAAGTGATTCGATGCCATTTGTGTGGTGCTAGATCGATTAACCAAACAAAGGCACCTGATCCCATGCAAGACTACGATCACAGCTGAGGAATTAGCACAGCTATTTGATGATAGGGTTTTTTGCTACCAGGATTGCCGAAAACAATTTTATCAGACCGTGGGCCCCAGTTCGCATCACGTTTGTGAAAACACCTCTGCAACTCCCTCAAAATCGAACCTCGTCGGTCGACAGCATTCCACCCGCAAACGGACGGCCAGACAGAGAGAATTAACACTGTTGTGGAGCAACACCTACGTGCCTATGTCTTATATTTACAGGATGACTGGGTGGACTATTTATTCCTTGCAGAATTTGCAGGTAATAATCAGGTATCGGAAACCACCACTGTGTCTCCCTTCTTTGCGAATCTTGGATATCACCCCCGCTGTGACTTTGAACTGGATATCCGTACGGATAACCCAGAAGAGCAACAGGCGCAAACCGCAGTTGAGCGAATACAACACCTTCACGATTTGGCACGAACAGAGATGAGATATGCACAGGGCCGACAGCAAGAGAATGCAGACCGCCACCGTGTACCTGCTCCCGCCTTCCAGCCTGGTGACATGGTCTGGGTGGATGGACAGAACTGGCATACTGAACGGCCAAGCCGGAAGCTAGAGAATAAGCACCATGGACCCTACCATATCCTTTGAACCATTGGCACCCATGTATACAAGCTCGATATACCTGCCACAATTCGGAAACATCACACATTTCCAGTCTCTTTACTGCAAGCCGCTGCAGAAGATCCACTGCCAGGACAAGTCATACCGCCACCACTTCCCATTATAGTCAAAGGAGAGGAGGCATGGGAGATCGACAAGATACTGGATAGCAAACGAACAAGAGGAGGACGACTTAAGTACCTAGTCAAATGGAAAGGATTCGATGTGCCGATATGGGAACTGGAAGGAAACTTGACGGAGGTGCATGCAGTGGGTGCCTACCATGAACACTACCCAGAAAGGTCCAACCAGATCTCTCTCGTAGGAACTTGAGTCCTAGAGAGGGGATATTGTAACGGCACGCCACTGCCGTCACCACCTATCCCGAATGACTAGAGTCTGGAACGCTCAGGGTTGTGCGGCACAGAAAGGTTCTGGTTGTGCGGCGAGAAAACATTCTGGTTGCAGGGCGAGGAAAGGTTCTGGTTGCGTGGCGAGGAAAGGTTCCAGGTGAACGGCGAGGGAAGGTTCTGGTTGCGTGGCAAGGTTCTGGTTGCGCGGTGAGGAAAGGTTCTAGGTGCGCGGTGAGGAAAGGTTCTGGTTGCGCGGCGAGGAAAGGTTCTAGGTGCATGGTGAGGGAAGGTTCTGGTTGCGTGGCAAGGTTCTGGTTGCATGGCGAGGAAAGGTCCTAGGTGCGCGGCGAGGAAAGGTTCTGCTGGTTCTGGTTGCACGGCATGGAGAAGGATCTGGAGATGGAGGATCGCGCTCATTGTATATAAGAGTGCACTGTTGTCTGTCTTGCATGTTTCTTCTTCACGCAACAACTTGTTATCGTCAGCCATAGTCGGCCATGACTACTAGAAATTGTTCCGCCTCAACGCCACATCCTTGCCTTGCCCGTTTCCCCACGTCTTGTCCTTATCTGTCCACGTCCCCATGCCCTCGTCCATAAGTCCCGGTTCACTACCTGAAGTCAGAGAGCCACGCCGGTTACAGGTGGTGTCAGGGCCCACGGCAAACGAGAGACCGCCTCTTCAAGGTGTGTCCGGAATGGAGGTGAGAGTAATACCGGGAGTGAGGTGTCGGAAGCTGTGCTGTGGGAAAGAGAGTAGGAGCAGGAGCCCATGGAGCTAGGCGCTGGGGGGGAACTACAGTAACTAGACAAAAGTCTTCGTGATTGCTCAAATCATGTCTCAGTTCAGCCACCTTGACCGGGGGGTAGCCCCTCCTCCAGAGCACCATGAATCAAGTACTACTTATATACTGGACATTAAAGAGAAACTGAGATGAGAACAGAAGAAAGACAAAACAATGATCCCAGCAGCACAGCGACTAGTAGCGGGTGTACCATCCCTTCGCATCAATGACTGCCTACACCCGGGAAGGCATTGACCTCCACAAAGCCTCAAACTGCTTGGGTGGAATTTTCTCCCAGCAGACCGGAAGAACTTCTGCCAACTTCGCCTTCACCTTCTCGGGGCCTCCAGGGCAGCTGACACAGTCTGGATAATCCGCAAGGTCCAGCCATGCTCAATGGGATTCAGGTCTGGAGATTAGGCGGGATGGGACTCAAGCAGAACAGCGTAACGATCAAAGAATAACGGCATGAGTTTCGCAGTGTGAATTTTGGCATTATTCTGTTGAAAAAGCGGATTTCCGAGAGCCGCCCACACGTCCTCGAGGACTGGAAGCAGCCAGCGACGTAGTAGATCTCAGTACACACAGGCGTTAATGGAGCCGGTCTTCAGTGAAACCAGTGGGTTACGCTGCTTGCCTCAGAAGTAACCCCATACCATCAACTTTACCTGACGATACTTCACAGGATTGACAGTGTCTACATGCCACCTCTCCTGTCCCGGCGTACTGAAGATCCATCTCTGCTGTCCTGCAGGCCGCTGCTCCACACTACAACCGTCACTGTAGATCACCCGCTCGAAGTCTTCCTCAGTCCAGTCCTTGTGTACGAGAGCCCATTGAAGTCGGGCCTTTTCGTGTTCCGTCTTTAACAATGGCCGTTTTTTCGCTAGCCACTTCTTTATATTGTGTGGTCGGAGCAAGCGATCGAGTGTGCAAAGGGAAATGTGGGGGGCATAGATCAGACAAATTTGTTCGCATGTACACTGCCTGTTCTTCCGTACTGCGCGTAGGATCATTCGCTTGTCTCGTTTGCTAAGAACCTCAGGCCGGCCGGATCGTGGGAGAATATTCGTCATGGCACGTTTATAGTACCGCTGGATGAACCTCTTTACCGTTGACTAGGGGTGGCCGACGAGGAGGGATACGGTGGAGATGACGCCAAAGATGACGAAGAAAGCAATGATTATACCCTGTTCGACATTGCTTAACTCTCTTCGTTTTCCATCGTATTTCTTTTGATATTTCGGAATCTTCACCATCTGTGGCTTCAGTGTCCCACGGGGTTTCTTTGGTGTGTGAATCATGATGTTTGAGTCAGTGGTAGAGAGAAATCATCGCAGAAGAGGAGGAGAAGGCAGGGTAGGATCCCTGGTCAATATGGCTGAACTGAGACACGATTTCGCCAATCACTAAGACTTTTGTCTAGGTACTGTACCACCGTTGCCACCCACAGCCTCTTTCATGACATCCACAGGAGATGAGGATTGTGGGACAGGCTGCGATTTCCTTTGTCTCTCACACTCGCTCGACTTTCTCTTTCTTTTTCTTTGTAATTGCCTTTGTGAGCTTGACATCTTCGTGGGATAGGCCTGGGCGGAGGGCAAAGCGGAGCTTGCAATGTTCCACCACTGCGAGGATAGTGGATAGGAAACGGACTGTACCCAGCGAGATAGACCGTGTTGGAATATATGGATCGATAAAAGGTGAAGATTGTATTACAGCATTATACGGGTGCAAGATCTCTCTATATACAGGAAGGCCGTCAGGACAAAGGATGAAGACTGCCCCACCTGAGCCGGTGTTTGGCGACTCAGTCATGTCCGGACCCCTCCTCATGTCCGGACGCCACCTCATCTCCGGACGCCAGCTCTGGTCTCTCATGTCCGGACGCCTCCTCATCTCCGGATGCCACATTATTCTGACAGGCCGCATACTAAAGTACAGGGACAAAAGTTTCCGTACAGGGGCCGTTTTACACCAAAAATGCCCGTTTTCACACATCCAAAAACCACTCTTTACTTGGCGGAAAAAAACTGTGCCTTCCACAGACGTCTTAGAATCGTAAGAATCATCATCTATAAAAATCTTGACAACTTTTATTTTATATTGGTGGTGCACGAAATTGTGTTATGCACGAGTTGAAAAGTGACTTCGGATTTTGTTTGGGACTCTCATACAAAAATATTACACAGCAACCAGTTTCAACACCAACTTTTCTCCCATATGGCATTACTCAACCACAATGACTTAGAATTGCATGCCGATTTTTTATAAGATTATCTATGTAGCTAAGAAGGCCTCCCAACAGTCCATCATTGTTTCCAGTGAATGTAGGTTGCTGTATCTGTGGTTGAAAATGGGCTATATTGGTCAAAGGAAAATTTGTTTGGTCACCCTACTTTGCATAAAATAATGATTTTTACGGGCTGAAAATTCCATTGAAGCTTTATTTGTATATATTCGTGATGTATGCCAACTACTGAGACTTTCTAAATTGTGGTTGTGGGGATCGAGAAGGTTGAGTGAGGGTATCATGGGTAGTTGTACCTGGGTGTACGGAAACTTTTGGCCTAGTACTTTAGTAAAGAATAAACCGTAAAAAAAACTGGAGGGCAAAGGACACCCGGCAGTGAGTGGATTATAGCCGAGAGTCTCCGGGGCCAATGTCTTTGAACCCCAGCCAAGTACCGACGGCCAGTAAAGCGCAAATGCTGCCTGATTGATAAGGCACCGCGGAACCGTTGGACGATAGGAAAGACAGCAGGGAACACGAGGAACCCAAAGTGGCTAGCTGGGCGATGAAGGCATAACCAAGATCGAGGCATGGGGTCGAAGGGATTGGTGATTGGTCGAGTTCGAGGGCTGGGAGATTCCAAGACTGCAACCTTCCTTTATAACCGTTCCCACAGTTTCCTCCTATCACCTGCAAGGTCAACACAGAGAGGCCGTGTAATAGCAGATGACGACAATATAGAAAGGATACATCATTGCAGATCACGTACTCGGAGTCCGTAAAGGAAAAATAATTTGCAACGTGAAGATGGAAGGAACAAGTGCGTGTTCGGAAATGGAAAACGATCCCTAACCCCGGAAGAAATAAGAAACGGTTGCTCCGGTGACGAGGGCACACTGTAGGCCAGCTATGGCGAGGAGGCACCGAGATGCTGTCGTGTGAGGTCCGTGACACTTCCTCACTGTCAGTCTTCTCATCCGCAAAAAAATGGAAAGTTGAAGTATATTGCTTTTTTTTACAGGTGAGACATAAATTTGAACTAATATTTCTCGAGATTTCAGCTAAAAATAAACCACATATTTTTTTTTAAATCCTTATGGGAGGAAAATATAACTTCTCCCCTTACGGGAGTTAGCAATACTTAGGGAAGCTATGGGAGCTACAGGAGCTCCCTAGGAATTCTCAAATTTTTTGCTGATGCTGAAGGATCTCACTCTCGCCTTCAATCTAAGTCAAATTGTAGTGAGTTTTCATAGTATTCTGTAGCCACTGCCGCTGGTATTCGTGGAACCGGGACCCATGGTGTAGATGTTTGTTGTCTCGGCGTGGATTTTTGGTTGCCTCTCCTACCAGTCATTGTAAGGCACCAATTACCGACTCTGGGTGAAAGTCCATGGGAGTGAGGTCTTAAATTCGCTCCGCAATGACTCCATACTCCTCGAATCGATGTAGGTGATGTAGGTGCTAGTTCCCTCAATGGTAATGTGTTCGCCACTCTCTAACTCACTCTCTGATCAGCGCAATCGACTACCTGGGTGATGGCGAAGGGAGATACTTGGTCTCGTTTCCTCCAGTCTGATGAACGTCACAGGGTCCATTTCAGAAAACCAATCAACCATAACCACTCAAAGGAACGGCTGGAATCCTACAGTGTTGTTCTTGCAGAGCCACAATCACCGATCCTAAACGCTGTAGGGTTAAACTAAAAAAGAAGTGGCAAGTCATCAGAGCAACATTGCAGGTGTGAAACGACGCTTGAGATTGCTACCATTTGCAATTCAGAAAGAACAGCTCCCTTATTCACGACACCCACAATGCTAGTAGCCCACCTAATTTCGCCAGGCACACGTAATGCTCCAGGATTTTAGTTCTTGTTGACTACACGAAACCCTCAATGACGAAACCAACCCCCAGTGATGCAGCCGTCACGCAACCCTCAGTGTGTTTAAGTTCAGTACACACCATCATCGGGGGCTGCAAGAATAATATGGGTAGATAGTTGTTTTGGTTTATTCTAGTAATCGCATGGAACCTATTGATCATGGCGATATATACACCTCTACTCCCATCTGCAGTCCAACAAAAATGTGGGCGGAAAGAGATATATAAAGGTGATGATTTCGAAACAGATACATCTTCATGGACCGCAGGTACTGTGTGAAAATGTTGGAATATAAGGATCGATAGAGACGAAGATAGTGAATTGATTTATTGATACAAAGTCGAAGGAAAAATATTCTCTCTATATACAACGTGCCTGAGGGACTCGCCAAGGGGAAAGGATGAAAGACTGTCTCCCGAGCCAGTTCTTGGAGACTAAGGCTGCTGTAATCTCCAGACATGTTGCCTCTGGTCCGTCATCTCCGGATGCCATCTTGAGTCCATCATCTCGGGACGCCCATTATTCTGACAGTAAACAAAGGATTCACCGGCTATGGGAGGTCGCCTTCCTGATGGAGCTTGGACAGTGACGTCCTCCGTTCGACGGTCCGTCATTGTCCAAATGTTTATCATTTTGTCAAATGTATTCAACTATCGATAGGTAGGAATTCCGTTGCATAAATTTTCCACTGAGACCGGAGGACCACTCTCTATATATACAGGCACATCCAACCCATACCAATCACTGAACTCTAGATCCTTTGGTGGCAACTTGCCACTGCCGGGCCTAGATGTCACCGGTGGCCATTGGCCACCCATGCCACTCAATGCCTTCCGCACATCTGCTCGCAGTGGCCTAGATGTCACCGGGCCTAGATGTCGCCAGGCCTGGATGTTGCCGGTGGCCATTTGCCACCTGCGCCATCCGATACCTTCCGTACGGGAATCTGACTGCAGTGGTCCAGGCAGGCCTCGGCGGGCCTCGTTGGGCGATCGATATATCTAACACTTCCCCTCGAACAATGAGGCAATAAAGAAAGGAAGAAAGAAGGACAGAAAAACAGAAGTCCCATGACATCCCTGGATGCCTCATTAAAACTCGTAGCCATGTAAAAACCCATAGCAAAAGCATTGCCATAGGAGAAAGATAGCATCCACCAAAGAGAGAAACTCAATTCATCGGACCAAGCGCCATCCGCTTGCCACATGCTTCCCCTGCTGCCCATCGAACCATTCCCATCCCATTGACATGTTTCCAGTGGGTCTCCCGTGGGAGGCTCTTCGTCATCATATCTGCCGTCATCTCGCATGTTGGAAGGTAGGTGGTACGAATAGCATTGCGCTCGCAGGCATCTCGGACAAACTGATATCGTACCCCCATATGCTTTGTGCGCTCGTAGAACTTCGGGTTCTTTGCAAGTTGAATAGCGCCTTGGTTGTCGACAAAGATTTCCTGTGGGTAGGCGTCAAGGCTGAGAGGGCGAGTGAAAAGAGAACCGATCCAAATCGCTTACTTGGCGGCATCTGATGCGCCGATGTATTCCGCTTCCAACATAGAGAATGCGACAAGTGGATGATTGTGAGCATGCCAGGAAATGGCACCATTCCCAAGCGTAAAGACATAGAAGGAGGTGAACTTTTGGTCGTGTAGATCACCAGCAAAGTCTGAGTCTGTGAAGCCTATAGGCTGATCGGTAGGCAGTTGAGTTTGCCATTCTGTACTGTACTGGATTGCAAGGTCTGATGTGTTCCGTAGATAGCGTAATGTATAGGTGGCTGCACCTAGATGTTCCGAGCTTGGTGCAGAGAGGAATTTACTGAGTATCGAGACTGTAAAGGCGATATCCGGCCGTGTTCCTTGCATGAGCCAATTCAAACTGCCAATGATAGACTGGTACTTCTGCTTCCCGTTTTCATCAAGCAGTTTGCCAGTATCATCGAGTCGTTGAAGTCGATTGCTTGTTGGCTGAGGAGTCCAGTGGCCATTACATTAGGATAGCCCAAAGGTCGCAAGAATATTGTGTATGTACCGAGATTGGTGAACATACAGAATCTGGTTCTCGCGGTCGCGCTCAATCTCAAGTCCAAGAAACTGGCGAATCGGTCCAAGGTCGGTTATCTTGTACTCGGCGTGAAGAAGTTTCTGGAGTTCCGATACTCATTTGGCAGACTCAGAGAAGAGTAGTATATCATCGACGTAAAGTAGAAGGATGAGCGGTAAGAGGCCAGTGGCTGAGATGTAAACGTTTGGATCGTATTCAGATCGCAATAGACCTAGAGATCTCAAGAAGTTATCAATATGCTCATACCAGAGTCTGGGGGCCTGCTTGAGTCCGTATAGTGACTTACGCAGTTTGCAAACCCATGGCCCGCCCGCAGGCGCTTCAACACCATCTGGCATTGCCATATAAACATCTCCATCAACTTCTGGATTTAGGAAAGTGGTAACAACGTCCATCTGGTCAATCTCCCAGTCATGAATGGCTGCTAATGCAAGTAGCATTCAAAGGCTGGAAAGCTTTGCTACGGGAGCGAATGTTTCATCGAAGTCCACTTCGGGAATCGGTTCCTAGCCTCATATAACCAGTCTTACCTTGTACCCAATTCCGCCTCCAGATCATTGTTTGGTCTTGAAGACCCATTTAGAACTGATAGGTTTGACACCTGATGGAACGTCTTCCAGTCGAATGTAATCCCATGTATAGTTCGAGTGCAGCGAATGCAACTCCTCCCGAATAGCTTCCGACCACTTAGGGCCAAGCTTCGGATGCCTAACAGCATTTTGGTAGGACACCGGATCTGCAGAATTTGCTTCCTCTTCCACCCAGGTCCGGTGGGCAACAGCACGTGGCCTTTTCCGAAGATTTTATCTTCTGGTGTTCAGACATAGTTCATCAGCTGCAAGCGAGCTGGGATCTGTCGGTCGAGACGAATCGGCATCGGCCTGCCTCGACGTTTCGGTTTCGGCATCGACCTGCCTGCTCCCATCGGCAACACAGTGCCTGGTCGCTTTGGCATCGACCTGCCAGCTCCCATCGGCATCAACCTACCTGCTCCCATCGGCATCGCAGTGCCTGGTTGCATTGGCATTGACCTGCCGGCTTCGATCGGTAGCCAGCTTCGCAATCTCGAATGGATCCGATATCATACTCTCAACTGGTTTGGCCGTTATTACAAGTTCTGTTACACTGGAATATCACAGGTCGGTACATACTCCGGTACGTACCGGAGTGAGGTACGTATCCTTCGAGAGGTATGTACCAAGGGAAGATACGTACCGGTAGCTAGCTATTTTCATAGGTGGACCTTAGAGAGTCTAGGCGGGAGATAAGAACGGAGTTAAAGGTTACGACCGCCAATCGGTCGTAAGGATTAATTCCGGAGAGGGGGCCACAGCAAACCGGAGACGTGAGAGGGAAGGTGCTAGGATGAGACTCTCCAGAGAGCTCGGTCGAGACTCTTCCGAGAGCTCGTTTGTCATAGCCACCCAGCTCCAGACGGCTACCGGGCCGTGAAAAGAACTCAGGCTAGAACTGAGGGAATTCTGCGGTACCAATCGGACCTAGCCTCTCACCATATCGCCAGTACCGACCAGGACCAATAGGAGTATCAGACGGGCCCACGCTCAGGTGGGGGTCCGTCGACCTTGGAGGGATAGTTTGCCCTGGACACAAGATCTTACCCCACCCCGAGCCTATAATATGTTGACCTTTCTCGCCCCGACAAGAGAGAAAGCAGACCGAACACTACCGACGAAACCCACATACAAGATCTAAGATTAATCCGTTGTGAATTATTGAAAGTAGCCTGATTACCTTTGATTCTCTCCACACTCCGGTTACGATACAACCCCAGTGTCACACTATAATCTTGATCTCAAAAATCACCCTACTTTCATGACTTACTTCGACGACACCTACTTCAAAGACCACCTTTACCTACTCGAACTATCTACCTTCTTGGAGCCTAAGTCTCAATACTCGTTCGACTACACCTTTCAGTCAATTGAAAGTGAACTAGCCAACTACGAAAAGTGGGAAGAGACGATCGACAGACCTAAGCCGATCCATGAAACAAGTGAGTGCGCCCCATACCAGTGGTATACTCAGCAGTGGTGGAACTGTGCGCTACTGTCCCAACCTGCCAATTTTGACAAAGAGGAACTCTTCCACCTATTTGACTACCACTTTGACTACGACTCAACCATCTACAGCGGAGACTTCCTCGATCAGAATTAAAAGATGACGTCCTCCAACTTCAACATGATCAGACTCAAGGCCCCAAGGGACCTGCTGCAGATCACCGACGGAACGGCCGCGCTGGAACAAGCCTTGGAGCTTGCGAACCCCACGGTCTGGGTCCGAACCATGGCACGACAACAAAAACAGGCGGAAAGGGACCTACGGCAGCTCACCGAACTATGCGGCAATATGATCGATAAAATCGATCAACGGATGGTCCGAATCAAGTAAGCCTATCAAACCCTTGCTGAGGGCACAAGGTACGTATATGACCGGGTGCACGCTAACAAGGAAATCGCAGAAATCTGGGTATGAACCAAGCTGGCAAACGCCGCCAACGCGTACCAAACGCTGGCACAGAACGTTTGGCAGGCTATCCTGGAATGTACCAACGAAGACAATCGGCGACAAATATGCCAGGCCACCCAGCTCACCCGCATAAACGATGCCCTCGCTTTCCTGGCGGAGGCCAATGCCACTCGAAGCCAGCACCTGGCCACCTTCCAAGGTAACGTAGAATTGTGGGCAGCTGACCACCAAAGGAAAATGACCCAGGTCGAAGAAGAGCTACGGCGGGCCAGGGACAAAATTAGGCGGTTAGCCACCCGAATACCCCTCCCCAGCTCTCCAAGGACCAGGCGCCCGTCTCCGGAACCCCTAAAGCTATGGCGCAGCCCAGTCATGCCACCAAGCACCAGTGCCGCCACAGCACCAGCCACTCCCCTGCCACTTCCATCGCGACCAACGCTCCGGAGTCCTATCCGACTCGTGCCCACGTTCCCTGCACGAAGGCAAAGACGAGCGACGCTTCCGCCGTCTAGCCTGCCGGAACCACCACTCCCACTGTGGCCAATGGCGAGAGGCGGAGGAGGAAGAGGGGGCAGAATGCCACCAGGGCCAGGACACCCATCGAGATCACCCTTGCCCTCGCCACTGCCCAGTGGAGACGACGACGATTTATACGTGCAGAACCTTCCCACCGGGAGACCCCAGCCAGGCACAAGGGAACCGACGAGAACACCGATAGCCACTAAAACTACACCGGAAGAAATAGCAAGGCTTGTGGGAGCCGGGATTGCGGTGGCGCGAGCCCCGGAACGACCAGCGAATGAAGCCCGGATAAACGCCTCAAGGCAGAAAATGGAGAACGCTGAGAAATTTGACGGGAAAAGCTCGTCTGCTTTCAACCAATGGTGGGATTCAGTCACGATGTATCTGGGATTCTACCCGGAAACAGTCGACCGCCAAAAAATCGCCTGGGTCAGAACTCCCCTGCCGGACACCGTCTTGGTATGGCACCTCCACCGGTACCGCGAGCTACGGGAGAATGACACGTGGGCCAATTACTCGGCAGCCATTCAGACGGAATACCGAAACGAGTGCGAGGCGGTGGATGCCCAACTCAAGCTGGGACAGCTCAAATACCAAGGATCCATCTGCGTCTACCTGACCGAGTTCCGAGCACTCAACAACTTTGCGTGGGCAACCGGGGAAGCGCTATGGGAAAAAGTCGACCTAGCCATGCCAGACGCACTGCTCGATATGCGATTCGCCCACTATCTGGAGGACTTTACAGATGATGAGGGCTTCCTGCAAGCCACCCACCAAGCAGGCTTACAAGTAGAAAAGAAAAAAGCTCTTAAGCAGGCCCGGGAAAAGATGAGAACAGGAGCTACCAGCAGCGCCACTCGAGCAGAAGAAAGAAAAAAGGAAGAAAAACGGACGGACGGAAGAAAACAGAGGGAAGATGCAAGGAATACCAGAACAGACCAAGCACCGATGGGCCGCCCGAGCCCGTGGGGACAACCGGGCTGATGGGCCACTAAGGAAGCCACGCTGAAAGGGGTACCCTTGCAGGAACACGAGGAATACTTCAAAACCCCGGCAGGCTGCTGGCGCTGCGGTCAGAAGGGACACCGCACCTATGAATGCTTCGCCCATACCACCTGGCAGGGAACCCCCCTTCCAAAAGCACCTTGGAAGGCAACCGGAGTAACAAGAATGCAGACAGGGAAACGAAAGCACTCGGAAGAGCCAGAAGAAAATCCGGCGCCCAAACAAGAAAAGATCGCCGCCGTCGACACCATGGAACTGGAGTCACCCCGGACCCTACCGATATGGGCCGATGACAGTGACCAGTCGGATTTTTAGAAGGCCCGCCGAAGCCGCCGGCGCAGGCCTTTGCAATAATCTGTGGAACGTCCCGAAAACGAAGGACTGTGAAATCGGGCGAAAGAACTACGAAGAAACCAAAAATGGAACCCACCAGCAGCTCTCGACCAATAATACTAATGGTACTGCACCATGGCATAAAACAACACACAGTCAGAATGTTGCTGGACACTGGCTGTTCAGTACCCCTAATCAATCAGAAAACCGCAGCAAAACTTCAGATTCCCCTCCGAAAACACGAGAGGAAAAGGATTATCGAAAACTATGAAGGAAAGACGGTGGATGACGCAGGGAGCCATTACACTGGCCTCATGACATTACAACACCACCGTCACTACTCTTGGGAAAGTTTTGAGGTATCACCCATGGAGGCGGAAATCGACATATTCCTCCCTTTCTGGTGGATCGAGAAACACCCACCGCAGGGAGCGTGGCGAGACCCCGAAATCTAGTTCAACAGCCAGAACTGCCTTGAGAAATGCACCAAGCATGAAGTCGCCGACTTTGCACTCACCTGGGATGAGAGCATACTTCGAGAACCCGACACCAGAGTAATCGGATATGTGGCCATGGTGCAAGCAGGTGAGGAAACAGCAAACCCTCTTGACAGAGTCCCAGAGGAGTTCTGGGAATACCTTGGGGTAATGTCCAGGGAAACCGCAGAAGCCCTGCCAGTGCACAAAAGGTACGACTGCCGCATCGAGCTAAAAGAGGGTGGAGTAGCTACGTGGGGACCAATATACCCCGTCGGAAAAAGAACTGGAAGCATTGAGAGAGTGGTTGAAAGAAATGCTGAAAAATGGGAAAATTCGGCCCTCCACCACTCCGGCTGGCTCTCCAATCCTGTTCGTACCAAAGCCGAATGGACGGGGTCTCCGACTTTGTGTCGATTATAGGGGGCTAAACCGCATCACCATCCCAAATCGATACCCGTTCCCGCTAATGCAAGAACTGTTGGACCGCGTCCAAGGAGCCCAGTGGTTCACCAAGATGGATCTGAAGAATGGGTTCAATTTAATCCGCATCCGAGAAGGTGACGTGTGGAAAACCGCCTTCCGAACCCGATATGGCCTCTATGAATTCAAGGTAATGCCGTTTCGACTCACCAACGTACCATCTACGTTCCAAGACATGATGAACCACATCTTCTCCGACATGCTCGACCTAGGACTAATAGCATACATGGACGACATCCTAATATACGCTGAAACTCGAGCCGAGCACGATCGAATGGTGCGGGAAACCCCGAGAAGATTGCAGGAAAACGGGCGGGAAGTAGCAGCAGACAAATGTGTGTGGAGGACGACTGAGGTGGAGTTCCTAGGCTATATCCTAAGCCGGGAAGGAGTTAAGATGGCGCAGGAGAAAGTGCAAGCAGTGCTGGACTGGAAAACCCCCACTTCACTAACAGAAGTGCAGTCGTTCTTGGGCTTCGCTAACTTCTACCGATGATTTATTCAGGACTATTCCCGAGTAGCACGACCACTCACCGAATTAACGAAGAAAACGGAAAAATGGGCCTGGAACCAGCAGGCGGAGGAAGCGTTTCAGGAGTTCAAGAAAAGGTTCACCACGGCGCCAATCCTGAGCCACTTCGACGCCCAAAAACCGTTAATCATCAAAACAGACGCTTCAGACTTCGCTATTGGAGCGATCCTGTCACAACGAGACAACGAAGGGAGACTGCATCCGGTGGCCTTCCACTCCAGAAAGTTCCAACCGGCGGATATCGACTACGAGATCCACGACAAGGAACTATTGGCAATAGTGGACGCCTTTAAGCACTGGAGAAGGTATTGCGAGGGAGCCGTTCATCAGGTACAGGTATTCTCCAATCACCAGAACCTGGAATACTTCACGATGACCAAAATACTCAACCGACAACAGGCAAGGTGGGCCCAAAAACTAGCAGGAATTGGCTTTTGTATATATTACAGGCCAGGAAGCCAGAACGGAAAGCCAGATGCACTGTCCAGGCAGCTGGAGTACCGCCCTGAGAAAGGGGGGGGTGAAAACCAGCCGATAACGACGGTTCTAAACGGAAACCAAATTGAGGAAAGGCAAGCACGGTTGTTTATTTGCTCATCGACACAGTTAAAATCAATACCGAAACGGAAATGGAACTCAGACTTCAAGGAAGAAGTCTTAAAAAGGGCCAAAGAGGACGCCGACTACCAGCTGTAATGGAAGACGGTACTGGAAGAAGAAAGGACGAAAGTGGAAGCCGCGCACTCGAAAGAACAGCGGACGGACCAAAAGGCCAGGAGCGTAATGGAAATACGGGATGGAATGCTATACAGAAAGAATTTACTGTGGGTACCGAAAGGACTAATACAGCAAATCTTGGAGTCGGAACACGCCACGAAGGTAGTCGGCCACATGGGTCAGGACAAAACAATCGAGCTCGTTCGACGAAACTTCTGGTGGCCAAAAATAAACGAGCGAATAATGGACTTCGTCCGAAGCTGCCCAGAATGCCAGCACAATAAGGCCTCCCAACACCAACCCTATGGACTATCTTTGCCGTTGGAACTTCCGTACACTCCCTGGCAGTCAATAGCGATGGACTTCATTACGGAACTACCGCTCTCGGAAGGATGTGATCAGTTGTGGGTAATCGTCGACCGATTCACTAAGATGGCCCACTTCATTCCATTCAAGGAGGAACTGCGGCAGACCTGGCCATCGTTTTCGCTAGGGAAGTCTGGAAACACCATGGGCTACCCACGGATATCGTGTCAGACCAAGACTCGCGGTTTACGTCAGAAGTATGGACGGAGTTCCTACGACTCTCCGAAATTCGTCCCTGAATGTCCACACCCTTCCACCAGCAAACAGACGGGCAAAGGGAACGCCTGAATCAGGCGATCGAGGCTTATCTTCGTGCCTTTGTGGACCGGGAACAAGACAACTGGGCCAGATTGCTCCCAATAGCCGAGTTCGCTTACAACAACTCCATCAGAATAGGCAATGGAATGTCGCCCTTCTACGCCAACTACGGCTTCCACCCAGCAGCAGTCAACCCCCCAACCTCGGAACCATTCAATCCAGTGAGCACGGTATACGCCCATTGGATGCAAATGGTACATGAAGAATCCCACGAAGGGCTGGAAGCAGCACAGGAACGGATGCAGCGGTATATGAATACGAAACGAAAAGAGCCTACAGCATATCAGGTAGGGGACATGGTAATGCTCAGCGGTCGCAACATCAAAATGCACCGACCCTTGAAGAAGTTGGATCACAAGAATCATGGTCCATTCCAAATCAAGAAAATTGTCTCTCCCCTTGTGGTGCGCCTCACACTTTCCTGCAAATGGAAGATCCATAACGTCTTCCACGTCTCGCTGCTTGAACCCTACCGAACGAGCAAACACCGAGCACCCACAGATCCGTCCAAGGTGCTGCGAGAAGCAGACAGCATCGAGCAAAGCGAGGAATACGACGTCGAAGAAGTTATGTCCTCGGTCGAGCGCGGCCGGGGAAATAACAGGCGAGTCCTATACCTGGTCAAATGGCTCGACTATCCGGAACGCAAGGACTGGACGGAAGAACCATTCGACAACTTCTCAGTACGCGGTTTGGAGAAGCTCCTGGAGTTTCATCGACAAAATCCGGATGCGCCGAGGGACTACTGCATCACCGAGGGCTAGACCAGTTCCACCGAGCACCTGGCGGTAGTGGGCTGAAGAGGCGGAGGACTTCAGCACCAAAGTACTACGAACCGACAAAAGGACCTGCTTCTCAGGCACCCAAGAAAAACCGCTGACCAAGCGTCCGACGGAAAACTCAAATCAACCCGATGAACTAGACGCGCTCCTGTACGGTCATATTCTCCTTACCCCGAAACGGAACCGGTGACAAGGTAAGCATGATGGTCACATGATCCCCGAATAAGGCACGTTCACTCCTACCTACACTGTAGAGCCCTAGATCAGGCCCAGTCACTTTCGGGATACCGGACTAGCCACAAAGGATACCATACCTCTGCCGATCCTCTGCGACCTTTGTCGACCTTGGAACTTGAGTACGGGAAGCAGTCATAGCGAATGCGTGATGCGATCAACGTTCATCAAGACAGTAGGAGTACGCACCGGCTTACTCTGAGGGCCCAGTCATTCTGACGGATTAAAGGCTGTGCCTTATCCGGTGACTGGAAGGGATGTAGGGGAGGAGGACTGCGTTCAGCGGGCAAGCATTATGTCTGGCAATATCTACTCAGAAAGAGAAGGGCTACTTCGATAGGAAAAAATACATAGCTTCGGGACGAAGCTAAGAGGAGGGGGAGGTAGTGTTACACTGGAATATCACAGGTCGGTACGTACTCCGGTACGTACTGGAGGCAGGTACATATCCTTCGAGAGGTACGTACCAAGGGACGATACATACCGGTGGCTAGCTATTTTCATAGTTGGACCTTAGAGAGTCTAGGTAGGAGATAAGAACGGAGTTAAAGATTACGACTGCCAATCGGTCGTAAGGATTAATTCCAGAGAGGGGGCCATGGCAAACCGGAGATGTGAGAGGGAAGGTGCTAGGACGAAACTCTCCAGAGACCTCGGTTGAGACTCTTCCACAAGCTTGTTTGTCATAGCCACCCAGCTCCAGATGGCTACTGGGCCGCGAAAAGAACTCAGTCTAGAATTGAGGGAATTCCGCGGTGCCAATCGGACCTGGCCTCTAACCTTATCGCCAGTACCGACCAGGACCAATAGGAGTATCAGACGGGCCCACGCTCAGGTGGGGGTCCGTCGGCCTCAGAGGAATAGTTAGCCCGGAACACAAGATCTCACCCCACCCTGAGCCTATATATGTCGACCTTTCTCGCCCCGACGAGAGAGAAAGCAGACCGAACACTACCGACGAAACCCACATACACGATCTAAGATTATTCCGTCGTGAATTATTGAAAGTAGCCTGATTACCTTTGATTCTCTCCACACTCTGGTTACGATACAACCCCAGTGTCACAAGTTCATCGAAACGAACGTTGGATGCTTGAATCACACGTTGTCGTTCGGTATTCAAGAGGCACCAGATTGAGGTACTATCGTGTACATAGCCCAGCATGTAAACAGTCTCTGCACGGGATGCAAATTTTCCATGCCTTTGAGCAGCCGGAAGCATTCGATATGCTTTATACCCAAAACGACGTAGGTGTGAAATGGTTGGCTTGCTGCCATTAAGCTTCTCGTAGGGGGTAACGCCCTTATTCGCTGATGCAGGACTTCGTGCATGTGGGTAATTCGCTGTGTTGATGGCCTCAGCCCACAGGCTCCGCGGTAGTTGACTGTCGAGCATCATAGCACACGCCTTTGCATTATGTGTCTGAATCATATGTTCGGCAACTCGATTCTTGTGCTGCGTGTACGGTGGAGCTGGTTCGAATGATATATCAGACTCCTTGAGGATTAATCGAAATTCTTCATTGTCGTATTCGCCCTTGCCATTGTCGCACCGAAATAGAGCAATTCAGGTGGAGAATTTAACTTCTGTCATGGTCTTGAACTCTCGGAAGATTTTGCAGATTTCAGCTGAAGTCTTAGAACGTAGGAAGAATACCCAGCTTAGTCGGCTGTAATCATCGATGTAGAGGATGTAGTATCGACAACCAGATTGTAACATTGGTGAAATCGGCCCGCAGAGATCCTAATGAATGAGTGCTAAGGGCTTCTCCGCTTGTGTGCTTGGAGTTTTGCGTTGAAACAGCTGCTTGGCCTTTGCCTGGGTGCATATCGGGCATGCTGATCGGGTGCTCTCCTTCTCAGTGTAGAGTTCTCTTGGGAGCAAGAGATGTAGGTCGGCAAGATTAATGTGCGCGAAGCGTCGGTGCCAGGTATTGGGATCTGGTTTAATCGGGTTTGTCATGCTTGCACTGTGTGCCTCGGCTTTCTCCAACATAATGCAGAGTAGAGTGCAAGTTCAGGATCCAGCTTGTCGTTTTCCTATGAGCTGGGGTTTGGTGATACTGTTGGACTTGACGAGGCAGCTGCCGAGGTGAAATATCACCTCGTATCCAGACTCATTCAAGGTGTCGACTGAGAGCCATGACACCGCATGGAAATCAGGTACATAGAAGGCTGTGACTGTCAACAGCAACCCGCAATCCAAATGGAACTGAATTGATCCGATTCCAGTTGCATGACAGGTAGCACCATTTGCAACCTTCACTGGAATAGAATTTGCCAGATGTCGGAAGTCTTGAATACCTTTCTTGTTGTGGGTTAAATGGTGGGACGCTCCTGAGTCGATAAGCCGCTGATTCTGGTAGCTATTTCCAGATGTCGCTGCATAGGCATGCATTTCTGTCAAGTAGATGTCGGTGTCTTCGTTTACGGTGCAATTTCCAGAGATGGTCTTCTGTCCCTTCCACCCATCAAAGGTCTCCTTTTTGAGTTTGTCGGCTTTTTACTTTAGAGAGCAAGCTCTTGCCCGATGGCCTTCTTTTGTGCAGTAAAAGCATCTCCCTACTGACCGTTCATAGGGCTTGCGTCCGCTGCCACGTCCTCTTCCAGATCCTCGTTCTTGTGTGCAGCCATGTCCTCGTCCGCGACCACGGGAGGAGTGGTTGGGATTCCCATGAGTTTCAGCGACTAAGGTATGTCCGTCGACAACAGTACCAGTGGTGTTTGTGTTGGACCCAACTTGTGCGATGAATAGGGCGTTCGAGGTCTCGTACTCGATCAGCTCAGTAGTGAGGGAGTCAACAGTTTCTCCTTCTGTTGGTCTATGCGTAATGATGTCAACCAAGGTCTTGTAGTTTTTGGAAAGATTCTGGAGAAGGTGGGAAATCAGGCTCTCATCCGCAATTTCGTCGGGGGTTCCCGACAACTCTTGCTGAATGGTGGTGAGTCTCACAATATATGCTTGAACTGAGGTCCCCTCCTTCATCGTTGTGAATTGGAATCTTTTGCGGATTGCCATACGACCAGAGCGGGATGTGGCTGTGTTGAACTTCTCTCCAAGTGCAATCCAGATTTGGGCAGGATTACGATCAGGAAGTTTGTTGATAATTGTATGAATGCTGGGTTCAACGGAGGAGTAAACCATTCTGGTAGCAAGTCCAAGTCGCTTTTTGTAGCTTTCCCTCATGGCAAAAGATGCATTGGCAAGTGGTGGATCTTCATTGCAGAGCACTATCTCGAGAGCATTTTCACATGTAAGAAAGACCATAATGTCAGCCTTCCATGTGTGATAATTGCGAGGGGTGAGCATTTCGGTAGAGTCATGCTTGCAGGTGTATGTACAACTCATGGTGACGTTGGGTGATCAGCAGATCAGCGGATCGACGGATCGTCAGGGATAGTACTGAATCAGGATGGAGGATCAACAGATCGACAATCGACGGGGATATGATGCTTAAGCGAGGTGGGGATTTTCAGGTTCGAGGAGTATTGTGATCGTTACGGCATTGAGGACCCGGGCTCAAAACCTGTCAAATGTATTCGACTATTGATAGGTAGGAATTCCGTTGCTTAATCTTTCCACTGAGACTGGAGGACCACTCTCTATATATACAGGCACATCCAACCCATTACCAATCACCGGCCTCTAGATCCTTTGGTGGCAACTTGCCACCGCCGGGCCTAGATGTCACCGGTGGCCATTGGCCACCCACGCC
>Ga0307516_10003024_pt1 | contig 21938 bp, 17 predicted proteins | sample 19_EM_MG_FD_203310 | JGI IMG/M metagenome (GOLD analysis project Ga0307516, IMG submission 203310) | Populus trichocarpa ectomycorrhiza microbial communities from riparian zone in the Pacific Northwest, United States - 19_EM | ecosystem: Host-associated > Plants > Roots > Unclassified | place... | reverse complement strand
GGCGCGCAGGCAGTCTCGAATTGAAAAGGGCCGACCTCGGCGTCGGTCAGTGCCACCGAACCGGCCTCGCGCAGGGCGCGTACGTCTTCGTTGACGCGCTCGCCGTCGATCAGGCTGGTACCGGCTGCCACGGGTTTGAAGCCGGCGCTACGCCAGCCCTGCTGCGCGCACCAGTGCAGCAAGGCCGCGCTGATGTGGGTCTTGCCGACTTCGGTGTCGGTGCCAGTGACGAAGCAGCCGTGCAGCTGGGGGAGTGCGGTGAGAGGGCTGGGCGCCGTGGAGGGCGTGTTTGAAATCATGCCAGCGCCTCGCTCAAATTCCGGGCGGCCCGCGTCAGGCCGTCGATCAGCTGCTGCACGTCGGCCGCACTGTGCGCCGCGCTGAGCGTGATGCGCAAGCGGGCCGTGCCTGCCGGCACCGTCGGTGGTCGGATGGCCGGCACCCACAGGCCCTGCGCGTCCAGCGCGGCGGCCAGCGCCAAGGCGGCGGCGTTGTCGCCGACGATGAGCGGCTGGATCGCGGTGGCCGAGTCGCATAAGCGCCAGCCCAGATGCGGGTACGCACCGATCAGAGTCGTAAATTGGTTGCGCAGCAGGGCGATCAATTGCTGCAAGTGGGCGCGCCGCTGCTCACCTTCCTCACCGCCGATCAGGCGCAGGCTCTCACGCAGCGCATGGGCTACGGCGGGCGGCGTGGCCGTGGTGTAGATGTAAGGACGCGCCGACTGCACCAGCCATTCGATGATGCTCGGGTGCGCGGCAACAAAGGCGCCGCCCAGGCCTGCGGCCTTACCCAGCGTGCCCATGTAGATCAGGCGCTCGCTGTGCAGATTGAAGTGCGCCAGGCTGCCGCGACCTTGGTCGCCGAGCACGCCAAAACCGTGCGCGTCGTCCACGATCAGCCAGGCGTCAAAGCGCTCGGCCAGCGCCAGCAGGGCCGGCAGGTCGGCCAGGTCGCCGTCCATGCTGAAGACGGCGTCGGTCACGATCAGCTTGATCGGCGTGGTGCAGCGTTCGAGCTGGCGTTCCAGCAGCGCCAGGTTGCCGTGGGGATAGCGCTGCAGCGGCGCCTTGGCCAGGAACGCGCCGTCAATCAGCGAGGCATGGTTGAGCTTGTCGGAAAAAATCGTGGCGCTGGCATCGCCCAACGCCGTGAGCAACGCCAGATTGGCCATGTAGCCGGTGCAAAAAGTCAGCGTTTGGGCGTTCGGAATGTGGGGCGCCAACCAGGCCGCCAGTTCGTCTTCGAGTACGGCATGGGCGCGCGAGTGGCCGTTGATCAGGTGCGAAGCACCGCTGCCGGCACCGAATTTCCGCGCGCCTTCCGCCAGCGCCTCGATCAGCGCCGGGTGGTTCGCCAGGCCCAGGTAGTCGTTGCTGCAAAACGCCAGCAGCTCGCGCGCCGACTCGCCGTCGCGGCTGACTTGCTGGTGCGGGCCGCAGGGCGACTCGGCGATGCGGCGCCGGCGCGTGAGCGCCTGCGCTTCGCGCTCACGCAGTTGGCGGTTCAGGTGGTCGATCAGCATCACAGGGTTCCTGTTGGAGGACGTCATTCAGCGTTGCCAGCACACGCTCGGCCAGCCACTGTGACAAAGCTTCGGTGAGGACGTAGGGCGGCATCAGGTAGACGGTGCGGCCAATCGGGCGGATCAGCAATTCGTGTTCGCGCCCGGCCAGGTGAAAGCGCTCGGCAAAACGCGGGCCGACGAGCGGCTCGCGTACGTCGAAGGCCCAGATCATGCCGATCTGGCGCATATGTTCGATGCGCGGGTCGATGGCCAGCGGCGCCAATGCGGCACTCAGCCATGCCGCCTGTTCCCGGTTGCGCCGCAAGACATCGTCCTGCGCAAAACGGTCCAGCACGGCCAGCGCGGCGCGGCAGGCGAGCGCATTGCCGGTGTAGGAATGCGAATGCAAAAAGCCGCGCGCCACGTCATCGTCGAGAAAGGCCTCATAAATGCTGTCGCGTGCCAGCACCAAGGAGAGCGGCAGGTAGCCGCCGCTGATGCCCTTGGACAGGCAGATCAGATCGGGCCAGATCGCGGGTTCACCGGGCAGCGCGGCCTGCTCGAACGCAAAGAAAGTGCCAGTGCGGCCACAGCCGACCGCAATCTCGTCAGCAATCAGCGTCACCTCAAACCGGTCGCACAGCGCGCGTGCGGCACGCAGGTAGGCCGGGTCGTACAGCGCCATGCCGGTGGCGCCTTGCACGAGCGGCTCCAGGATCAGGGCGGCAATGTGCTCATGGCGGGCTTCAAAAAGCGCTTGCAATTCGGCGGCGGCGCGCAGGGCGACATCGACAGCGGATTCGCCGGCAGCGGCCTGGCGCGCATCGGGCGACATCACCTGGTGCGCGCGCATCAAGAGCGGGTCGTAGGCATCGCGGAACACGGCCACGTCGGTGACCGCCAGTGCGCCCAGTGTCTCGCCGTGGTAGCCCTGACGCAGGCAGACGAATTCGCGTTTATCACCGCGGCCGCGATTGCGCCAGTGGTGAAAGCTCATCTTGAGCGCAATCTCCACCGCCGAGGCACCGTCGCTGGCGAAGAAGCAGTGTCCGAGCACGCCACCGGTCAGGGCCGACAGACGCTCGGCCAGTTCGACCGCCGGCGCGTGCGTGCAGCCGGCCAGCATCACGTGTGCCAGGGTGTCGAGCTGGTCCTTGAGCGCGGCATTGAGGCGCGTATCGGCATGGCCGAACAGATTCACCCACCAGGAACTGCTGGTGTCGAAGTAGCGCCGACCGGTGTCATCGAACAGCCACGGCCCCTCGCCGCGCACGATCGCCAGTGGTGGCACTTTTGCCGCGCGTTGCATCTGCGTGCAGGGGTGCCAGACAGCGGCCAGGCTGCGCTGGGCCAGCGTGGGCCTTGTCGTGGTGGGCGAACTGTTGCTTGGCGTCATCACAGGTGCTGGGTCGGCACCTTGTGGCGCAATTCGGTCTGCTGGTTCTTGTCGTCGACGAACACCAGCTGCGGCTCATGTCCGGCGACCTGATCGTTGTGCACTTGGCCAAAGGCCGCAATGATGATCAGGTCGCCCACGGCGGCGCGCCGCGCGGCCGAGCCGTTGACCGAAATCATGCCGGAGCCGCGCTCGCCTTTGATGGCGTAGGTGACGAAGCGCTCACCGTTGTTGATGTTCCAGATGTGGATTTGTTCGTTCTCGACCAGGTTGGCGGCGTCGAGCAGGTCTTCGTCGATGGCGCACGAGCCTTCATAATGCAGCTCGCAGTGGGTGACGGCGACGCGGTGGATCTTGGATTTGAGCAAGGTGCGGAACATGGAGGTCTCCTCGAAATCAATGTATGCGGGGAAAGAAACAGAGAAACAGGCGGTGGCGCGCCGGTTTCAGGGCACTCTCAGCGGATGCCGCTGATCTTGTGGGTTTGCAGGCTCAGGCGCCAGGCGGGATGCTGGAGGCAGGCGTCGATGCACAGGGCGATATGGGCGGCTTGGTCGGGTCCGTCCATGGGCTGCAAAAAGCGGTGGCTGAATTGGCCGGTTGCAGCCATGGTCTGCAGATCCAGCGCGGGCTGAGGCCAGACCAGCTTGAGTTCCTGGCCCTGTTGTTGCACCCAGGGTGCGCCAGCCTTGGGGCTGACACACAACCAGTCGATGCCGGCGGGTGCGGCCACGGTGCCATTGGTCTCGACCGCGATGCGAAAGCCGCGCGCATGCAAGGCATCGATCAGCGCGGTATCGACCTGCAGCAGGGGCTCGCCGCCGGTCAGCACGGTCAGGCGGTGCGCCCGGTCGCCGGCGGGCCATTGAGCCTCGATTTGGTCGGCCAACGCTTCAGCCTGCGCGAACTTGCCGCCCAGCGTGCCGTCGGTGCCGACAAAGTCGGTGTCGCAGAAGCGGCAGACGGCGCTGGCGCGGTCTTCCTCGCGGCCGCTCCAGAGGTTGCAGCCGGCAAAACGGCAGAAGACGGCCGGCATGCCGGCTTGCCCACCCTCGCCCTGCAGGGTGTAAAAAATTTCCTTGACGCTGTACGTCATGGCGTCCCCGCAGGGGTCAATATGGTGCTGACCGCTTGCGGCAGCAGCTCCGGGTAGTCGCGGCTGAAATGCAGGCCGCGGCTTTCATGGCGAGCCTGCGCGCTGCGCACGATCAGGTCCGCCACCTGCACCAGATTGCGCAACTCCAGCAAGTCGCGCGTCACGTGAAAGTGGGCGTAATACTCCTGGATTTCCCCCTGCAGCAGGGCAATGCGGTGCGCGGCGCGCTCCAGCCGTTTGTTGGTGCGGACTATGCCGACGTAGTTCCACATCAGGCGGCGCAACTCGTCCCAGTTGTGGGAAATCACCACCTGTTCGTCGGCGTCGGTCACCTGGCTCTCGTCCCAGGCGGGCAGCGAAACCTGTGAGTCATTCTGGCCGTCAGCCCTTGTACGGCGGGGGTGAGCAGCTTCTGATTTGATAGCGCTTGCGACTTCCTGCGCAAACACCACACATTCGACCAGGGAGTTGCTGGCAAGCCGGTTGGCGCCGTGCAGGCCGGTGCAGGCGGTCTCGCCGGCGGCGTACAAACCGGCGATGTCGGTGCGGCCGGCCAGGTCGGTCACCACGCCGCCGCAGGTGTAGTGGGCCGCAGGCACCACCGGGATGGGCTGGCGGGCGATGTCGATGCCGAGCGCCAGGCAACGCGCGTGGATGGTCGGGAAATGTTCGCGCACAAAAGCCTCGCCCTTGTGCGAGATGTCCAGGTAGACGCAATCGACGCCGTGTTTTTTCATCTCGAAATCAATCGCGCGCGCCACTACATCGCGCGGCGCCAGCTCGGCGCGTTCATCATGCGCGGGCATGAAGCGGGCGCCGCCGGCGGACGCGGGCAGGCGCAGGATGCCGCCTTCGCCGCGCACCGCCTCGCTGATCAAGAAGGACTTGGCCTCGGGGTGGTACAGGCAGGTCGGGTGGAACTGGATGAACTCCATGTTGCCGATGCGGCAGCCGGCGCGCCAGGCGGCGGCGATGCCGTCGCCGGTGGCGGTGTCAGGGTTGCTGGTGTACAGGTAGACCTTGCCGGCCCCGCCGGTGGCCAGCAGCGTGTGGCGGGCGGCGAAGGTGCGAACGGTGTGGCCGCCCCCACGGCTGTCCAGCGCATACAGGCCTGCGCAGCGCGGCGCGCTGGACGCTTCATCGTGTTGCACGATCAGGTCGACCAGGGTGGTGTGTTCAAACACATCGATGGCGGGGTGGGCCAGCACGGCAGCGATCAGGCTTTTTTGCACGGCGGCGCCGGTGGCGTCGGTGGCGTGCACGATGCGCCTGTGGCTGTGTCCGCCTTCGCGTGTCAGGTGCAAGGCCGGCGCGGCGCCGGGTTCCTGCGTGAAAGCAACGCCCTGGGCCTGCAGCCAGGCAATCGCCGCCGGCGCCTCTTGCACCACCTTCTCGGTGGCGGCCCGGTCGGACAGCCACGCCCCTGCCATCTGGGTATCGGCGATGTGAGCCGAAAAACTGTCACCTTCCTCGCCCTGCGCCAGCACGGCGGCAATGCCGCCCTGGGCCCAGCCGCTGGCGCCGTCGGCCAGGCTGCCTTTGGTCAGCAGGGCAATGCGACACGGCCCGCCCGGCGCTGCCGGGTCGCCTTCCATCAGCTTGAGCGCGGTGCTCAGCCCGGCCAGGCCGCTGCCGACAATGACCACGTCATAGGCGCAGCGGTCATGGGGGGCCGGGCCGGTGGATGCCACGCGGTTCGGGATCAGGCCGGCGTGTAGGCCAGGCGCACGTAAATCGGCGCGTAGGCCTCGGCCTGGGTCACGTCAAGCAGGCCTTCCTTGGACAGCTCCAGCAGCGCGATGAAGGTGACCACCAGCACCGGCATGCCGCGCGCCGGATCAAACAGGTCCTCGAACTCGACAAACTTCTGGCCCTGCAGCTTGCGCAGCACGATGCTCATGTGTTCGCGCACCGACAACTCTTCGCGCGAAATCACATGGTGCTGGACCAGTTTGGCGCGTTTGACGATGTCGCGCCAGGCTTCCTGCAGGTCGACCACGCTGACATCCGGAAAACGCGGCTGCAGCGCCTGCTCGACGTACACCTGCGCGCGCAGGAAGTCACGGCCGAATTGCGGGATTTCGTTGAGCTTGTGGGCGGCCAGCTTGATCTGTTCGTATTCCAGCAGCCGGCGCACCAGCTCGGCCCGCGGGTCTTCAGGCTCCTGCCCGTCGGCCGCTTTCTTGGGCGGCAGCAGCATGCGCGACTTGATCTCGATCAGCATGGCGGCCATCAGCAGGTATTCGGCGGCCAGCTCCAGGTTGGTGCTGCGGATTTCGTCGACATACACCAGGTACTGGCGGGTCACCGCCGCCATCGGGATGTCGAGAATGTTGAAGTTCTGCTTGCGGATCAGGTACAGCAGCAAGTCCAGCGGTCCCTCGAAGGCTTCCAGGAACACCTGCAGCGCGTCGGGCGGGATGTACAGGTCCTGTGGCATCGCAAACAGGGGCTCGCCGTACAGCCTGGCCAGCGCCACCTGGTCGATCACGCCAGGCATGCCGGGCAGCGCCAGCACCTGGGCGGGCTGGCCCGGCTCGGAGGGTGAAGGCGGCAGTTCGGTGAGGGTGGACATGGTGGGGTCGGGCCGGTGGCCGGTCGCTATGAAAACAGTAGCTGCCTGCGCGCGTCCAGCGGGGGCTGGCGGCCTTTTTTATACTTGTTCCGGGCTACTTGCTGTTGGGGTGGCCGCTGGTGCCGTAGACATAGGGCTGCTGCGGCACGGCGGCGTCCAGGTAATCGGCCTGCTCCGACAGGTCCAGCTTCTTGTCCCACCAGATGGCTCGCCCCTGGCGCTGTTCGGCCTCCAGCGTGGGTTTTTTGGCCTTGAGCTCCTCGATGAAGCTGGTGACTTCGGAGGTGTAGTGCGGGCGGGCGAAGATGGACATGGGATTAAACTGCCTGAAACGTTGAGTTGGCTGATTTTACCGGGGACCGCCATGCACCTGCCTTTTTTCGCATTTCGCGGGAAAGCGTCACCGGCGCCCCTGGCTTTCGGAAGGCGCCTTGTACTGATGGGATTGTTGTCGGCCTTGCTGGGCCTGGTCGGCTGCGACCCCCAGCGTATTGCGGAGCTGGAAGAAGGCGTGGCCACCGAAGCCGACGTGCGCGCGCGTTTTGGAGAACCCGAAAACATCTGGCAGGCCGCCGATCTGGCCGGCAACCCGTTTCCCGGCGCCGCAGCGCAGCCCGGCGCCCGCACGCTGGAGTACAACCGCCAGCCCCAGGGCCAGGTCAACTACATGATCACCATAGCCCCGGACGGCAGGATGAGCGCCTTGCGCCAGGTCCTGACCGCGCAGAACTTCGCGCTGGTGCTGCCCGGCATGCCCATGGAGCAGGTGCGCAAGATGTTGGGCAAGCCGATGAAGGTCACCCCGCTGGCGCTCAGGCGGGAGACCCATTACGAATGGCGCTACAGCGACGGGCCCAACACACCGCGGATTTTCCGGGTCGAGTTCGACAGCGAACTCAAGGTGCTGCGCACCGGCTCGGTGACCGACGACAGCCAGCCTGGCGTCAACGGCAATGTGAGTTGACGGCTGTTGTCGCAAAAAAAATCAGACAAATCGGGTTCCAGCCCCCGGCATGTCTGGTTTTAATGCTCCTCTTTTAATAGCGATTCAGGCTTCCTCGATTTTGGCGAGAAAACCCGAGCGCTGCATCACCTGCCGCGGCTGGGCGTTCAGTCCCGAGATCACCAGGCGCCCGCCACGCAGCACCACCGCCTTGTGCAGCTGCCCCAGCACGTCCAGCCCGGAGGCGTCCAGCGACTGCAGCGACTGGGCGTCCAGCCGCACCATCAGCCCGCGCGGCGCGGCTTCGACGGCCGACAGCACCGGATCGAGCTTGGCGACGGCCCCGAAAAACAGCGAACCATAAAGCTGGAAGTTGACCGAGTCGTCGCTGCGCGCGGTCTCCACCACCTGGAACAGCGAACTCATGCGACGCACAAACAGCACGCAGGCCAACAACAGGCCGACCTGCAGCGCCACGGTCAGGTCGAACACCACCGTCAGGAAGAAAGTCCCCAGCATCAGCAACTGGTAGTGGTTGCTGTGCTGGCGCATGTGCAGGAACTCGCGCCACTCGCCCATGTTCCAGGCCACGTACAGCAGGATGCCAGCCAGCACCGCCAGCGGCACATGCACGGCCAGCGGTGCGGCGGCCAGCACGACCACCACCAGCATCAGCGCATGCACCAGCCCGGCGACCGGTGAGGTGGCGCCCGAGCGCACATTGGTCACGGTGCGGGCAATCGTGCCGGTGGCCGGCATGCCGCCGAAAAAGGGCACTACAAAATTGGCGACGCCCTGGGCCATCAGTTCCTGGTTGGGGTCATGTTTGGGCAGGCCCGAGAGCTGGTCCGCCACACGCGCACACAGCAGCGACTCCACCGCGCCCAGCACGGCGATCGTCAGCGTGGGCGCAAACAGCAAGCGCACCGTCTCCCAGGAAAAATCCGGCAGCGCAAACGGCGGCAGCGCGCGCGGGATGCCGCCGAAGCGCGAACCGATGGTCTCGACCGGCAGGCTCAGGGCATAGGCAAACAGGGTCAGCGTGACCAGCGCCACAATCGGCCCGGGCACGCGCGACGCCGCGCGGGTGGCGCGCAGCAGCTGCACGCCTTCCACCGCCTGCACCACCTTGACCAGGCGCGCTGCCAGGCCGCTGCCGGCCACCTGGCGCGGCCCGAACAGCTTGGGCCACAGGATCAGGCCCAGAAAACACACCAGGCCCAGGCCCAGCGCATGGGCGTTGAGGGAGCCGAGGTGCTCGCTGATGGCCTTGATCTGAGAGAAAAAATCGGCCGGCATTTTGCCGATCTGCAGGCCCAGCAGGTCCTTGAGTTGCGACAGCGCGATCAGCACCGCGATGCCGTTGGTGAAACCGACCACGATGCTGACCGGTACATAACGCACCAGGGTGCCCATCTTGAGCAGGCCCAGCAGGAACAGGAGGACGCCGGCGCAGGCGGTGGAGATCAGCAGGTTGGGCAGGCCGTAGCGCTCGACAATGCCGTAGACGATCACGATGAAGGCGCCGGCCGGCCCGGCGATCTGCACCGAGGAGCCGCCCAGCAGCGAAACCAGCGCGCCGGCGATGATGGCCGTCCAGATGCCTGCCTGCGGGTTCAGGCCCGAGGCGATGGCAAAAGCCATGGCCAGCGGCAAGGCCACGATGCCGACGGTCAATCCCGCGCCCAGGTCCTTGCCGAAACGCTCACGCGTGTAGCCGTTCAGGGCCGGGACGATGCGCGGCCGGAAGGGCGCGAGGTAAGCGGGTAGATTCATCGGACGATCAGAAGCGCCGGCGCCGCGCATCCTGCAACTGTGGGATGGTCAGGCCCAAAGCCTCTTGGTAAAGTGCGGTGTGGCTTGGACGTAGAAGCCTCGTTCAGAGAATTATTGAGGGCTATCTTAAGCCGCCGTTCTGCCTTTCATGCCATTTTTTATCCACCGATTGCTCTTCATTTTTTCCCGCAGGCACACCGCCGGCTGGCTGGCCGGGCGCTGGCGCGGCGCTGCGGGCGCGGTGATGTTTGCACTGGCGGCCGGCCCGCTCGCGGCCCAGTCGTTTCCGACGGAGGCCGAGCAATGGTTGGGCCGGCACGGCACCGCGCTGGTGCTGGTGGATGCCAGCGGTGAGCAGACCCCCGAGCAGGTGCAGCAGCGTTTCGAGCGTGGTGAAGGATCGCCGGCGCAGATCGAACGCATCATGCCGACGGGCGGCCGGGCGGCCATGTGGTACCAGCTGGCCCTGCCCGCAGTGAGTGCGCCCGCCCTGCGGGTATTGGCGGTGCCGCACCCCGGCATGAACCGGGTGGATTTTTTCCGCCCGGCCGAGGGCGGTGGCTGGCACGCCGAACACTCGGGCGATTCGATTGCGGTGGCGAAGTGGCCGCTGCGTTACCTGCACCCCGCCTTCGAATTTGTGCAGCAGCCCAACGAGGCCCGCCCCGCCTACCTGAGGGTGCAGCACAGCCACCCCATCAATGTGCGCTGGACGCTCTGGAGCACGCGCGATTTTCAGGAGTCCAGCAAGCGCTGGCACCTGCTGCTGGGCGCCTACACCGGGCTGGTGGCGCTGGTGATCCTGCTGTGCACCGTGAACGCCTACACCTGGCGCGACTCCATCCATTCCTGGTACGCCGCCTATGTGGCGGTGATCGCTGTCGGGCAGTTGTCCCTGACCGGTCTGGCCGGCGAGTATTTCTGGCCGAACAACCCGTGGTGGAACGATGTGGCGTCCAATGTCCTGCCGATGGCCGGCGCGGCGCTGGGCCACCTGTTCATGCGCGAGCTGGTGGTCGAGCGCGGCGCGCGGTGGGTGAGTATTCTCATGCTGGCGATGGCCGCCGCCGGCGCGGTGCTGGCCCTGTGTTTCATCTTTCTCGGGCGCGATCCGTTTTTTGCGATCAGCGGTCCTTACTACATGGCCAGCTTCGTGGTCTACCTCGGCGTGGCGCTCTGGTACGCCTGGCGCCTGCCGCGCGTCGGCCTCTGGATATTGGCCGGCATCCTGGCGGTGCTGGCCGGCTCGGTGTTTCCCATCCTGCGCAACATGCAGCTGGTGCCCATGTCGTTCTGGACCCAGTACGGCGCGCAGATCGGCGTGGCCGTCGAGATCCCGCTGCTGCTGATTGCGCTGTACCTGCGCAGCCGCGAACGGCGCGACAACCAGGTGCGTGTCGGCGCGCTGTCGCGGGTGGACCCGCTGACGGGCGCCGCCAACCACCGGGTGATGCTGGCCCGGCTGGAGCACATGCTGCAACACAAGCAGCGCGACCCCGAGGCCGGTGTGGTCCTGCGGGTGCGCATCGCCAACATCCACGACATCCGCGCGGACTATGGCCTGCAGGTTGCGCAAACCGCGCTGGTGCACGCCGGCGCCTGCATCACCCATGTGATCCGCGAAGGCGACACGGTGGCGCGCCACCGCGATGGTGATTTTGTGGTGATCCTGGAAGGCCGTTTCACGCGCGACCAGGTCGCCGACATCGGCCAGCGCCTGATTGCGCGCGGCCTGGCGCCCAGCGATATCCTGCCCCCGGGCGCGGTGCTGCAGCTCAAGGTGGCTGTGTCGGCCACGCCTTTCCAGGCCCAGGGGGTGGCTTCGCTGCTGCAAACGCTGGAGGCGGCCGTCAGTGAGCTCGCGGCCAGGCCGGGCAAGGCCTTGCGCTTCGTGGTCTGAAGGGCCTAGTGAATGCGCATGCCAGGCGTTGCGCCCGGCGCCGGCTCCAGCACATAAATGCCCGGCTGGGTTTTTTCATCGGCATGGCTGGCGGCCAGCACCATGCCCTCGCTGAGGCCGAACTTCATCTTGCGCGGCGCGAGGTTGGCCACCATCACCGTGTGTTTGCCGATCAGGTCCGCCGGCTGGTAGCGCGCGGCGATGCCGCTGAACACGTTGCGGGTGCGGCCTTCGCCGACATCCAGCGTCAGGCGCAGCAGCTTGGTCGAGCCTTCGACGGGTTCGCAATTGACGATGAGCGCAATGCGCAGGTCGATCTTGCTGAAGTCGTCGATGGTGATGGTGGGGGCAATGTCCTCGCCGCCGGGTGCTATTGATTCGATAGCTGCAGGCCCTGATTCCACCTGGGCTGGGGCCTCAAACAGGGCATCGAGCTGCTTGATGTCGACGCGCTGCATCAGGTGTGTGTAGTCGCCGATGACATGGCCCTGGCCGAGACTGCTGGCGGCGTCCGCAAACGTCAGGGGACCGGTCTTCAGGAAGTGTTCAACCTGCGTGGCCAGCGCCGGCAGCACCGGCTTGAGGTAGGTCGTGAGCAGGCGGAAGGCCTCGATGCACACCGTACAGACATCCTGAAGGCGTGCGTCCATGCCTTCTTTTTTTGCCAGCTCCCAGGGCTTGTTCTGGTCCACATAGGCGTTGACCTGATCGGCCAGCAGCATGACCTCGCGTTGGGCCTTGGCATATTCGCGGGCTTCATACAGCTGTTCGATGCCCGCCTTCTGGGCGTGCAGGACCTGCAGCAGGGCCGCGCCATCGCTGGACACCTCGCCCAGCCTGCCCCCAAAACGTTTGGCGATAAACCCCGCCGCGCGGCTCGCGATGTTGATGTACTTGCCGACCAGGTCGCTGTTGACCCGCGCCATGAAGTCGTCGGCGTTGAAGTCGATGTCTTCGTTGCGCGCGTTGAGCTTGGCCGCCAGGTAATAACGCAGCCATTCGGGGTCCATGCCCAGGCTCAGGTACTTGAGCGGGTCCAGGCCGGTGCCCCGGCTCTTGCTCATCTTCTCGCCGTTGTTCACCGTCAGGAAGCCGTGCACAAACACGTTGTCCGGCGTCTTGCGTCCGCTGAAATGCAGCATGGCCGGCCAGAACAGCGTGTGGAAGGTGACGATGTCCTTGCCGATAAAGTGGTACTGCTCCAGTCCCGGGCTGGCCATGTAGGCGTCGTAGTTTTCGCCGCGCTTTTCGAGCAGGTTTTTCAATGAGGCGAGGTAGCCGACAGGTGCGTCCAGCCAGACATAAAAGTACTTGCCCGGCGCGTCCGGGATTTCAATGCCGAAATAGGGCGCGTCACGGCTGATATCCCAGTCGCCCAGGCCTTCGCTTTGGGTGCCGTCAGGGTTGGTGCGAACGCTGAACCATTCCTTGACCTTGTTGGCGACTTCGGGCTGAAGCTTGCCGTCCTGTGTCCATTTTTCCAGGAAATCCACGCAGCGCTGGTCGGACAGCCTGAAGAAAAAGTGCTCCGAATTTTTGAGCACCGGTGTGGCGCCCGACAAGGCTGAATACGGGTTGATCAGGTCCGTCGGGGCATACACCGCGCCGCAGTTTTCGCAGTTGTCGCCGTACTGGTCCTTGGTGCCGCACCTGGGACAGGCGCCCTTGATGTAACGGTCCGGCAGGAACATGTTCTTTTCAGGATCAAAGAACTGCTCGATCGTTTTGGTCTCAATCAGCCCGGCCTTTTTGAGGTCCAGGTAGATTTGCTGCGCAAGCTGGTGGTTTTCCGGCCCGTCGGTCGAGTGCCAGTTGTCAAAGCTGATGTGAAAGCCGTCCAGGTAGGGCTTGCGGCCCGCCGCGATGTCGGCCACGAACTGCTGCGGTGTTTTGCCCGCCTTGTCGGCGGCGATCATGATGGGTGCGCCGTGGGCATCGTCGGCGCCAACAAAATTCACCGCGTGGCCCTGCATGCGCTGGAAGCGCACCCAGATGTCGGCCTGGATGTACTCCATGATGTGGCCGATATGGAAATTGCCATTGGCATACGGCAGGGCGGTGGTGACGAAAAGGCGGCGCTGGGACATAAAGGGGGCTTTTGTGGCTTTGGAGGCTAACCGGTGATTTTAAGTCGCCCGGGCGTTCGGGCCGGCGGCAATCCCTCATGGCCCTCCGGGGTTGGCCCGCGGCGTTAGACTTGCCTGCAATGGTGGCGGCCGCGGCCTGCCTTGTCGGATTCAATCGGAGACTTTCCCCCATGGCTGTAGAACAACAGGCAATTTTGAACGCCCTGCAAGGCGTGCTTGACCCCAACACGGGCAAGGATTTTGTCAGTACCAAGGCACTCAGGAACCTGCAGATCAGCGGGGACGACGTGGCGTTCGAGGTGCAGCTCGGCTACCCCGCCAAAAGCCAGCTGGCCGGCATTCGCAAGCTGCTGATCAACGCCGTCAAGGGCGTCGCAGGCGTGGGCAACGTCTCGGTCAATGTCGGGTTCAAGGTCGCCAGCCACAGCGTGCAGCGCGGCGTGCAGCTGCTGCCCAATGTCAAGAACATCGTGGCCGTCGCCTCCGGCAAGGGCGGGGTCGGCAAAAGCACCACGGCGGTGAACCTGGCGCTGGCGCTGGCAGCCGAAGGCGCGAGTGTGGGCCTGCTCGACGCCGACATCTACGGCCCGAGCCAGCCCATGATGATGGGCATCGAAGGCCGGCCCGAAAGTGTGGACGGCAAGAACATGGAGCCCATGGAGAACTACGGCCTACAGGTCATGTCCATCGGTTTCCTGGTCGCGCAGGACGAGGCCATGATCTGGCGCGGGCCCATGGCGACACAGGCGCTCGAACAATTGTTGCGCCAGACCAACTGGAAAGACCTAGACTACCTGATTGTCGACATGCCGCCGGGCACCGGCGACATCCAGCTCACGCTGAGCCAGCGCGTGCCCATGACGGGCGCGGTCATCGTGACCACGCCGCAGGACATCGCGCTGCTGGACGCCAAAAAAGGCATCAAGATGTTCGAAAAAGTGGGCGTGCCCATCCTGGGCATCGTCGAAAACATGGCGGTGCACATTTGCAGCCAATGCGGCCATGCCGAGCACATCTTCGGCGAGGGCGGTGGCAAGAAGATGGCGGCCGACTACAACATGGACTACCTTGGCGCCTTGCCCCTGGACATGCAGATCCGCCTGCAGGCCGACAGCGGCCGGCCCACCGTGGTGGCCGATCCGGACGGCGAGGTGGCGGGCATCTACAAGGCGGTGGCCCGCCAGGTGGCGATCACCATCGCCGCCAAGGCCAAGGACTTTTCCAGCAAGTTCCCGGGCATCAAGATCTCCAAGGACACCTGAGGCACGGCCCATGACAGCACCCATGGAACACGCCGGTTTTTTGCTGCAGTCGCCTTCCGCAGGCGGCGCCGCGCGGCCTTGCGTGATGGTGGCGGTCGTGATGCGCCGCGAGCGCATAGACAACCGCTGGCAGTCCTGGCGCTGGTCGCTGGCCGACGTCGTGCCGCATGAAGAAGGGTTCGGTGATGCGCCGCGCTTGCTGCTCAAGGATGATCAAGAAGAACGCTGGCTGCATCCCGGTTTCACCATCGAGCTTTTTACCGACGACGGCGAAGGCTACTACCTCAACGCGAGCACTGCGCAGCCCTGCTTCTGGGTGGTCTGGCGCATGGAAGAAGAAGCCCTGCTGGCCGATGAACCCGTCGCCATTCCGCAGATCGTGACTCTGAGCTACCACGACGCCGGGCGCTGGCTCGACGCGCAGGAAACGGTGGAGCAGGTGCCCGCGCCGCCGCAGGTCGTGCAATGGCTGCAGCAGTTTGTGGACCAGCATTACGTGCCCGAGGTCAAGCGCCGGCAGCGCCCGCAAAGCTTCCAGCCCCTGACCGATCGCTTTGGCAATCCGGCGCGGGTGAGTACAGAAAAGAAAACCGGCGGTGGGCAGCATGGCTGACGAGCCGGCAGGTTTCCTGGGGCGATGGTCCCGCCGCAAGGTCGACATCGCGAAGGGAAAGCCGCTGGAAGAGCCGGTGGCCGCACCGCCGGCGACGGACGCGCCCGCGAAGGCGGCGCCTGTAGTGCAAAGCCAGCCGCCACAAGCGCTGCCGCAGAACCCGCCGCAAAACCCGCCCGAGAGGAAAGCCCTGACCCTGGCCGACGCCAGGCAGCTCACCAAGGACTCCGACTTCAAGCCTTTCATGGCCGGCGATGTGACACCCGACGTGCGCAACGCGGCGATGAAACAACTTTTTGCCGACCCCCATTTCAACGTGATGGACGGGCTGGATATCTACATCGACGACTACACCAAGTCGGAGCCCATCCCTGAGGCTATGCTTCGCCAGATGACCAGCGCGAAGTTTCTCAATCTCTTTGATGACGACGAGGACAAAGAGCAGAAAGAGAAGAAAGAAAAGAAAGAAAAAGACAACAACAGGCAGGGCGAAGCCAAAGCGCCACCCTGCGGTCCGCAAGATGAACCTGCCAGGCCCACGCGGGAAAGCGCCAATAACCCCACAGGCCAAACCGTGGCACAGTCTTATGAAAATCCGGACATAGCCCCATCGCAAACGCCAGGCGCTTTATCTGCCAGCCAATCCCAGCCCGACCCGGCCGGTGCCAGCCAAGAAGACCATGCCCACACTGATTTGCGACTGCAACCAGACCATGCCGCTCCAGCCCCAGATGCTGGGCGCGGCACTCAATGAGACGCTGACGCTGCATTCGGCGCTGTGCCGCCGCGAAGCCGGCGCCTTCCAGAAGGCTGCGCAATCCGGCGACGATGTCGTCGTAGCCTGCACCCAGGAAAAGCGCCTGTTTACCGAGGTTGCGGAGCAGACGCAAGGCGTGACCTCCGTCATCCGGTTTGTCAATGTGCGCGAAACCGGCGGCTGGAGCAAGGACGCCGCCGGCGCCATGCCCAAAATCGCGGCCTTGCTGGCGGTTGCCCATTTGCCCGAACCCGAGCCGGTGGCAACCGTCACTTATAAAAGCGCGGGCCGCCTGCTCATCGTCGGCGCACTGGCGCAGGCGGAACAGGTGGCGGCGCTGGTGGCCGACACGCTGGACGTGACGATTTTTGCGCAGGGCGCCGCGAACATGGGGGCACCGGGCTTGCCTGACCAGGAGCGCAAGTACCCCGTCATCAGCGGGACTGGCCTCCAGCTCAAGGGCTGGCTGGGAGCTTTCGAGGCAAGCTGGTCCAAAAGCAATCCCATCGACCTGGACCTGTGCACGCGCTGCAATGCCTGCGTGGCGGTGTGCCCCGAGGGCGCGATTGACCTGAGCTACCAGATCGACAGCAGCAAATGCACCGCCCACAGGGACTGCGTATCCGTGTGCAAGGTTGCCGGCGCGATCGATTTTGGCCGTGAGGCGCAGGCCGCGTCCGAGGCGTTCGACCTGGTGCTCGATCTGGGCAACCAGCCCCTGATCGCCCTGCATGCGCCGCCTCAGGGGTATTTCGCGCTGAACATCTCCGCGGGCCTCGCGTCGCCCGGCTTGTTGCCGCTGGTCGTGAAGCTGCGCGACATGGTGGGTGAATTTGAAAAACCCAAATTTTTCGCCTACAAGCAAAAAATCTGCGCGCACAGCCGCAATGAAACGGTGGGCTGCAACGCCTGCGTCGACATCTGTTCTGCGGGCGCGGTCAGCAGCCAGAAGGATCGCCAGCAGATTGTCGTCAATCCCAACCTGTGCATCGGCTGCGGCGCCTGCACCACGGTCTGTCCCACCGGTGCGCTGACCTATGCCTATCCCCGGGCCAGTGAGCAGGGCGTGCGCATCAAGACGCTGCTGGGCACCTATGCCAAAGCCGGCGGACGCCAGGCGACCTTGCTGTTCCACAGCCAGGGCAGCGGGCAGCAGGCCATCGAGGCGCTGGGGCGCGCCGCCCGGCTGGACAAGGCCGTGCAGGGCGTGCCCGCGCAGGTCATCGCGCAGCCGCTCTGGCACACCGCCAGCCTGGGGCTGGACCTGTGGCTCAGCGCCATCGCCTTTGGCGCGTCCCAGGTGGCGGTGCTGGTGACCGACGAAGAAGCCCCCGCCTACCTGGAGGGCCTGTCGGGACAGATGGCGGTGGCGCAGGCCGTGTTGCACGGCCTGGGGTACACCGGTGTGCATTTTCATTTGTTGCGAACCGGTACGGACCAAGGGGCCGCGCAGCTTGCCGCGCTGGACGCCGATCTGCAGAAACTGGCGCGCAACCGCACCGTGGTTCCGGCAACGCCGGCGCGTTTTGCCGTCGCCCAGGAAAAGCGCAGCACGCTGGACATGGCGCTGGACCACCTGATGACGCAGGCTAAGGGACCCTTGCCCGAAGCGATCGAACTGCCGGCGCAGGGCTCGCCTTTCGGCAGCCTGCTGGTCAACAAGGACGCCTGCACCTTGTGCCTGAGCTGCGTCAGCGCCTGTCCGGCCAGCGCGCTGCAGGACAACCCCGAGCGGCCCCAGCTCCGGTTCATCGAAAAAAATTGCGTGCAGTGCGGGCTGTGCGCCACGACCTGTCCGGAAGATGCCATCACGCTGGAGCCGCGGCTGCTGCTCGGTCCCCAGCGCAAGGAGGCGCGGGTGCTCAACGAGAGCCAGCCCTACCAGTGCATCCGCTGCAGCAAACCGTTTGGCACACTCAAGGCCATCGAATCCATGCTCGGCAAGCTGGCCGGCCACGCGATGTTCCAGGGCGCGGCTGCCGACCGGCTCAAGATGTGCAGCGACTGCCGCGTCATCGACATCTACTCTGCCGACAACGAACTCAAGATCACCGATGTCCGTTAACCCGATCACCGACCCTTCCATGAACCAGACCGCCCAACTTGTCGCGACCACGCTGGACGAAGAGACCGCCCGCGCCGAAGTTTATGGCGTGCTTGCCGCCCTGTATTACGCAGCGCCGCCGGCGGAACTGCTGGACAACCTTCGTGTTGCCGTGACCGAGGCCCCCGCCGCCGGTGCCGTGCTCGAAGCGTCGTGGAGCGACCTGGTCGGCGCCGCCCGCAGGCTTTCCAATGCGGCCATCGCCAGCGAATACGAAACGCTTTTTGGTGGTGTGGGCAAGCCCGAGGTTTACCTGTTCGGCTCGCATTACCTCAGCGGCTTCCTCAATGAAAAGCCGCTGGCGGCCCTGCGCACTGATCTCGCCGCACTGGGCCTGGCGCGCGACGAGGCCATGCCCGAGACCGAGGACCATGTGGCCTACCTGTGCGAGGTCATGCGTTACCTGATTGCCGGCGATGATGTCGCGGTGGCCAACCTGACGCGCCAGCGCGATTTCTTTTCAAGCCATCTTCAGCCCTGGCTGACAGACCTGTGCGACGCCGTCACGCGTCATCCCAGGGCGGACTTTTATCGCTGCGTTGCAGCATTCACGCAGACCTTCATCAGCGTTGAAATGCAGGGCTTCGACATGCTGGCCTGAGGGCGCCGGTGTTTCTCAAATTGCGACACTTTCCCGGGCATTGAGGTGATAAAGGTAAAAGCTAAGTTGTCTTATCTTTTCCTATCGTTTTCCCCTAATCACTGCTTTTAATCCCGGCCAAGTCATTGCCGCGTAAGACGCAGTGACGTACAGTTAGGCATGACGGTGCATAGCTCACCGGTTCATATGTACAGCAAGCTTCCTTGGAGACAACCATGCAGGACAGCCAGCCAAAACCCTCGCGCCGGGGCTTCTTCTTCGGCGCAGCCGCTACAGGTGCAGCCGCCGCCGCAGTCATCGCCCTTCCGGGCGTGCAGGTTCCCGAGGCCGCCATCGCAGAGCCCAAGCCCGCTCCTGAAAAAGGCGGCGGCTACAGCCTCTCGGAACACGTGAAGCGCTACTACCAGACCACGCGCATCTAGTCCTTTTCCCGTTTTATCTACACGGAGAGCTCCATGCTGCTCACGAAAAAGTCCCACGGTGTCCATGGCGATCCAGTGCATCGTGCCGGGTCCGCCCGTTTTGTCCACAGCCTGTCCCGCGGCCTGTCGAACGCCCTGCCCACCATGGACAGGCGCGCCTTCCTGCGCCGCTCCGGCCTGGGCGTCGGTGTCGGCCTGGCCGCCACCCAACTGACGCTGGTCAAAAAGGCCGGCGCGGCCACGCCGGGCGCCGGTGATGGCACCGGCAAAATCGAGGTCAAACGCACGGTGTGCACCCACTGCTCGGTCGGCTGTGCCGTCGATGCCGTGGTTGAAAACGGCGTCTGGGTGCGCCAGGAGCCGGTGTTCGACTCTCCCATCAACCTGGGCGCGCATTGCGCCAAGGGCGCGGCCCTGCGGGAACACGGCCACGGCGAGTACCGCCTGCGCTACCCGATGAAGCTGGTGGGCGGCAAGTACGAACGCATTAGCTGGGACACGGCGCTCAACGAGATCAGCGCAAAAATGCTGGAGCTGCGCAAGGCCAGCGGCGCCGATTCGGTGTACGTGGTGGGCTCGTCCAAACACAACAACGAGCAGTCCTACCTGCTGCGCAAGTGGATGAGCTTCTGGGGCAGCAACAACTGCGACCACCAGGCCCGTATCTGCCACTCCACCACGGTGGCCGGCGTGGCCAACACATGGGGCTACGGCGCCATGACCAATTCCTACAACGACATGCAAAACAGCAAGTGCGCGTTGTACATCGGCTCGAACGCCGCGGAGGCCCACCCGGTCAGCCTGCTGCACATGTTGCATTCCAAAGAGGCCGGCTGCAAGATGATCGTGGTCGACCCACGTTTCACCCGCACGGCCGCCAAGGCCGACGAATACGTCCGTATCCGCTCGGGCTCCGACATTCCCTTCCTCTTCGGCCTGCTGTATCACATCTTCAAGAATGGCTGGGAAGACAAGAAGTACATCAACGACCGCGTCTACGGCATGGAAGACGTCAAGAAAGACGTCATGGCCAAGTGGACACCCGACAAGGTGGAAGAAGCCTGCGGCGTGAACGAGGCCCAGATGTTCAAGGTCGCCCAGATGATGGCGATGAACCGCCCCTCCACGCTGGTGTGGTGCATGGGCCAGACCCAGCACTCCATCGGAAACGCCATGGTCCGCGCCTCGTGCATTGTGCAGCTCGCGCTGGGCAATGTCGGTGTGTCCGGCGGCGGCGCCAACATCTTCCGTGGCCATGACAACGTGCAGGGCGCGACCGACATCGGCCCGAATCCTGATTCGCTGCCTGGTTACTACGGCCTGGCCGAAGGCTCCTGGAAACACTTCGCCAAAGTCTGGGGCGTCGACTTCGACTGGATAAAGGCGCGTTATGCCTCCACCGCCATGATGGGCAAGCCGGGCATCACGGTCTCACGCTGGATCGACGGCGTGATGGAGAAAAACGAACTCATCGACCAGGACTCCAACCTGCGCGGCGTCTTCTTCTGGGGCCACGCCCCCAATTCGCAGACCCGCGGTCTGGAGATGAAACGCGCCATGGACATGCTGGACCTGCTGGTGGTGGTCGACCCCTACCCCTCGGCGACGGCGGCCATGGCAGCCATGCCCGGCAAGGCTGAAGACCTCAACCCCAACCGCGCGGTTTATCTGCTCCCTGCGGCCACCCAGTTTGAAACCAGCGGCTCCGTCACCGCGTCCAACCGCTCGCTCCAGTGGCGCGAGAAAGTGATCGAGCCGCTGTGGGAGAGCCGCACCGACCACATGATCATGCATCAGCTGGCCGAAAAACTCGGCTTTGCCAAAGAGCTCTCCAAGAACTTCAAGATGCAAAAGGTCAAGGGCATGGACGAGCCCGTGCCCGAGGACATCCTGCGTGAAGTTAACAAGACCTGCTGGACCATCGGCTACACCGGCCAGAGCCCGGAGCGCCTGAAAGCGCACATGCGCAACATGCACATGTTTGATGTGAAGACGCTCAGGTCCAAGGGCGGAAAAGACAAGGAAACCGGCTACGACACGACCGGCGATTATTTCGGCCTGCCATGGCCTTGTTGGGGCACGCCGGAGATGAAGCACCCTGGCTCTCCCAATCTGTATGACACCTCCAAACACGTCATGGACGGCGGCGGTAATTTCCGGGCCAACTTCGGTGTGGAGCGCGCAGGCGTCAACCTTCTGGCAGAAGACGGCTCCTATTCCAAAGGTGCGGACATCACTACCGGCTATCCGGAGTTCGACCATGTGCTGGTCAAAAAGCTCGGCTGGTGGGACGAACTGACGGATGCGGAAAAAACCGCCGCCGAAGGCAAGAACTGGAAGACCGACTCGTCGGGCGGCATCATCCGCATCGTCATGAAAAACCATGGCTGCTACCCCTTCGGCAACGCCAAGGCGCGTGCGGTGGTGTGGAACTTCCCCGATGCGATTCCCCAGCACCGCGAGGCGATTTACAGCACGCGTCCCGACCTGGTGGCCAAGTACCCGACGCATGACGACAAGAAGGCGTTCTGGCGCATGCCCACCCTTTACAAGACGATCCAGCAGAAAAACATCGCCGACAAGGTGGGCGAGAAATATCCGCTCATCCTGACATCGGGCCGGCTGGTCGAATACGAAGGCGGCGGTGAAGAAACGCGGTCCAATCCCTGGCTGGCCGAGTTGCAGCAGGAGGCCTTTGTCGAGATCAATCCGAAGACCGCAGCGGATCGCGGCATTCGCAACGGCGAGCGTGTCTGGCTGGCCAGCCCGACCGGGGCGCGCCTGAATGTCCAGGCGATGGTCACCGAGCGTGTCGGGCCGGACACGGTGTGGATGCCGTTCCACTTCTCGGGACGCTGGCAAGGGGCCGACATGCTGGCCTATTACCCCAGCGGCGCGG
>Ga0307516_10003023_pt1 | contig 21939 bp, 15 predicted proteins | sample 19_EM_MG_FD_203310 | JGI IMG/M metagenome (GOLD analysis project Ga0307516, IMG submission 203310) | Populus trichocarpa ectomycorrhiza microbial communities from riparian zone in the Pacific Northwest, United States - 19_EM | ecosystem: Host-associated > Plants > Roots > Unclassified | place... | reverse complement strand
GCCGCCGTCCAGGGCGTGCGCAGCAATCAGTTGATCGGCTACGGCCTGGTCATCGGCCTCGATGGCACGGGCGACCAGACCACGCAGGCGCCGTTCACCACGCAAGGCCTGACGTCGATGCTGCAGCAGCTGGGCGTCACGTTGCCCGCGGGCACGACGATGCAGTTGAAGAACGTCGCCGCGGTGATCGTCACCGCCTCGCTGCCCGCGTTCGCGCAGCCGGGCCAGCAGATCGACATCGACGTCTCGTCCGTGGCCAACGCCAAGAGCCTGCGCGGCGGCACGCTGGTCGCCACGCCCCTGAAGGGTGCCGACGGACAGGTCTACGCGATCGCCCAGGGCAACCTGATCGTGGGCGGCGCCGGCGCGGCCGCGGGCGGATCCAAGGTCACCATCAACCACCTCAGCGCCGGCCGCATCCCGGAGGGCGCCACGGTGGAGCGCGCGGTGCCCACGCCACTGTCCCAAGGCGACACGCTGGAGCTGAACCTGAACTCGGCCGACTACGCCACGGCCCGTGCCGTGGCCAACGCCATCAACGCCAACAAGGGCGCCGGCATCGCGCGCGCCCTCGACGGCCGCGTGGTCAAGGTCAAGGCGCCGGCCGACGCCGACGCGCGCGTGAGCTTCCTCGCCGACCTCGAGAACCTGAACATCGACCTGCAGGCGCCGGCCGCCAAGATCGTGATGAATGCCCGCACCGGCTCCATCGTGATGAACCAGGCCGTCACGCTGATGCCTTGCGCGGTGGCGCACGGCAGCCTGTCGGTGACGATCAATTCCAACCCGCAGGTGAGCCAGCCGGCCCCGAACTCGGGCGGCCAGACCGTGGTCACCGACAAGACCGACATCGCGATCGCGTCGCAGTCCGGCTCCCTGGTCAACATGCCCGCGGGCACCCGCCTGGCCGACGTCGTCAAGGCGCTCAACGCGCTCGGCGCCACGCCGCAGGACCTGCTCGCGATCCTGCAGGCGATGAAGTCCTCCGGGGCGCTCACCGCCGAGATCGAGGTCATCTAGTCATGGCTGCATTCGTCATCCTTTCGCGGGCCGTGCGCCGGGCCGCTCCCAAGAAGGCCCGCGCCCCCGCGGGGGGCTGGACGATGTACCCATCGGCCTGGGGGCAGTCATGAGCTCTACCCCGATCTCCTCGTCCCTCGCAGGCGCGCCGGCGCCGCAGTCGCTGAACCTGGCGGGCGGCCTCGAGAACCTGCGCATCAAGGCCGATCGCGACCCGAAGAGCGCCGTTCGCGAGGCGGCCAAGCAGTTCGAGACGATGTTCACGCAGCAGCTCCTCAAGAGCATGCGCGACTCGACCATGAACGCCGACGCGATGGACAACGAAGGCACGAAGCTGGGCACCGAGATGCTCGACTCGCAGTGGGCCACGAAGATGGCTGGCCTGCCGGGTGGGCTGTCGGACGTCATCGCGCGCCAGCTCGAGCGCCAGATGGGCATCACGCAGGGCGTCACCGCGAAGCCGGTGTCGGCGAACCCGACGCCCGTCGATCCGCTGCATGCCGACGCGCCAGTCTCGATGCCGCAGAAGGCCGCCGCCAGCTTCATCCAGGCGCACACCGATGCCGCGGCCGCCGCCGAGAAGGCGACCGGCATTCCCGCCAAGTTCATGATCGCCCAGGCCGCGCACGAGACGGGCTGGGGCCGCAAGGAGATCAAGAACGCGGACGGCACGACCTCGTTCAACCTGTTCGGGATCAAGGCCGGCCCGGGCTGGAAGGGCGCGACGACCGACATCACCACCACCGAATACATGGGCGGCAAGGCCCACAAGGTCACGCAGACGTTCCGCGCCTATGCGAGCTATGCCGAGTCGTTCGCCGACTACGCGAGCACGATGAAGAACAGCCCGCGCTACGCGTCGGTGGTGGCCGCGGGCAACGACGCCAGCGGCTTCGCCAAGGGCCTGCAGAAGGCCGGCTACGCGACGGATCCGTCGTACGCGACCAAGCTGGCCAAGATGATCCACATGACCGAGCGCGTCCAGCAGACGCTGGCTTGAAGCACACACACCATCGCCCCATCGTGACCTCGACCGAATTCTTCCGAACTGAAAGGAGCGCCACATGAGCTCGTCGGCACTGATGTCGATCGGCATGCGCGCCATGTTCGCGAACTATTCGTCGATGCAGACGACCGGTCACAACATCGCGAACGCGCAGACGCCGGGCTACTCGCGCCAGACGGTGGAGCTGCAGACCTCGGGCGGCCAGCAGACCGGCGCCGGCTTCTTCGGCAAGGGTGTCGACGTCGTGACCGTGCGGCGCGCCAGCGACGCATTCCTCACCACGCAGTCCCAGGTCGCCAGCTCGATGTCGGCGATGGACGAGGCGCGCTCGGCCAACCTGCAGCAGCTCGAGACCGTGTTCCCTCCGGGCGACTCGGGCGTGGGCGCCGCCGTCGGCGGCTTCATGAACTCGTTCGTCGACCTGGCCAACAGCCCCGGCGATTCGTCGGCGCGGCAGGTGATCCTGTCGGACGCCGCCGAGGTGGCCGACCGCTTCGCCACGGCCGGCGCGCAGCTCGATCGGCTGCAGAGCGGCGTCACGTCCGACCTGCGCAACTCGGTCGCGCAGGTCAACCAGATGGCGGGGCAGGTGGCCAAGCTCAATGCCGACATCGCGGCGTTGCGCGGCTCGTCGCAGACGCCCAACGACCTGCTCGACCAGCGCGACCAGCTGGTCAAGAAGATCGGCGACCTCGTCAAGGTGAGCACCATCACGGCCGGCGACGGCACGATGGGCGTGTTCATCGCCGGCGGCCAGCGCCTCGTGCTGGGCGCCGAGGCGCAGCAGCTCGCGGTGACGCCCGACCCGGCCAACACGGGCCGCTCGGCGATCTCGATCAGCGACAGCGGCGTGCTGCATCAGTTGCCCGGCGACCTGCTGGTGGGCGGCTCGATCAGCGGCCTGCTGAAGTACCAGAACGAAGACCTCGTCTCGGCGCGCAACCAGCTGGGCCAGATGGCGGCGTCGGTGGCGGCGCGCGTCAACCAGATCCAGGGCTACGGCATCGACATCGGCTCGCCCCCGGGCGCGGGCGATGCGATCTTCGCCGTCGGCGCCCCGATCGCGATCCCGAACACCCACAACACGCGCAATGGCACGGGCGGCTTCGCCAGCAGCGTCACGCTGACCGTCACCGACGGGTCGCAGCTCAAGGCGAGCGACTACACGCTGGCGGCCGATCCCGCCAACAGCGGCAACTTCATCGTCACGCGCAGCTCCGACGGCGTGAAGTTCTCGATGGCGCCGAACGGCACCGATTTCTCGTACACGCGCCTGTCCGACAACGCCGCGATGGGCAACAGCATCGACGGCTTCCAGATCGCGTTCACCGGCACGCCCGGGCCCAGCGACACCTTCGAGCTGGAGCCGGTGGGCCGCGCCGCGGTGAGCATGCGGCGCGCGCTGGACGACCCCAACGGCATCGCCGCCGCATCGCCGATGACGGCCGTGATGGGCATTGCCAACAAGGGCACCGCGACGGTCGCCGGCCTCAGCGTGGTCGACCCGGCCAGCGATCCGACCCTCACCGCCGCGATCAACTTCACCGATGCCAACGGCGGCTTCGCCTATACGCTGACCGACGCCAGCGGCAACGTCACCGCCTCGGGCAACGCCACGTGGGTGCCCGGCCAGCCGATCTCGCTCAACGGCTTCGAGCTGAACCTGAACGGCGTGCCGGCCAGCGGCGACACGATCGCCGTGAGCAAGACGCTGCACCCGGAGAGCAACAACGGCAACGCGCTCGCGATGGTCGCGCTGCGCGACGAGAACTTCGTCGGCCGCGACATGCAGATCGACGGTTCGCTGCAGGACGGCCAGACGGCCACCGACGCGTACGCGAGCGTGCTCGCCAACGTGGGCGTGCGCGTGCAGAGCGCGAAGACGGCGTCGACCATCTCGTCGGCCACGTCGGCCCAGGCCGACACGGCGGTCGCGTCCAAGAGCGGCGTCAACCTCGACGAGGAGGCCGGCCGCCTGATCCAGTTCCAACAGGGCTACCAGGCTGCGGCCAAGGTGTTGCAGGTGGCGCAGGCCATCTTCGACACGTTGCTGCAGATGGCGTCTCATTGATCGGTAGGCCACGATGACTGTCGAACGTATCTCGACCTCGAACGCCTACGACGGCGCCTTGAACAACCTCATGTCGCGCCAGGACAGCCTGACGGCGACGCAGGAGCAGATGACCAGCGGCAAGCGCGTGCTCAAAGCCAGCGACGACCCGACCGCGGCCGCGCGTGCCGAGCGCGCCCGGGCGCTCGAGGAACGCACCACCGCCAGCGAGCGGGCCGTCGATGCGAGCAGCAACGCGATGACGCTGACCGAAGGCGCGCTGGGCGACGCCGGCGAGCTGCTGCAGCAGGCGCGCGAGCTCATGGTGAGCGCGGGCGACGCCAGCTTCAGCGATGCCGAACGGGCGTCCAAGGCGAGCGCGATCAAGGCGATCCGCGACCAGTTGCTGTCGGTGGCCAACCGGCCCGACGGCCAGGGTGGATACGTGTTCTCCGGCCAGGGTTCCGGCGGCGCGCCCTTCGTCGACAGGCCGGGTGGCGTCGCATTCCAGGGCGTCGGCGGCTCCGTGAGCGTGGCCGCCGACGAGCCGCTGCCACTGACCCTGGATGGCGGCAACGTCTGGCTGTCGGCCAACAGCGGCAACGGCGTGTACAAGACGACGAACACCAACTCGAGCACCGCCTGGGTCGACGCCGGCCGGGTGACCTCGCCCCAGCAGATCACCAACTCGACCTACGACATCCAGTTCAGCACGGCGGGTGGCGCGACGACGTATTCCGTCCTCAAGGACGGCAACCAGATCTCGTCCGGGAACGCGTTCACCAGCGGCCAGGAGATCAGCGTCGACGGCATGTCGTTCGCGATCAGCGGCGCCCCGGCCAACGGCGACGACTTCCAGACCACGCCGGCGACGAAGTCGCTGTCGGTGTTCGACGCGCTCGACAACGCGGTGGCGCGGCTGTCGCAGCCGGGCCAGGGCGGCCCGAAAGTGCAACAGGCCGTACAGGACAGCCTGCGCGACCTGGACCAGTGCAGCAGCCAGCTCTCCTCGGCGCGCAGCTTCGCCGGTACCACCTTGCAACGCCTGGACGGCGTCAAGGGCCGGCTCGACGCGACCGAGCTTTCAGCTCAAACTTCACGCTCGAATGCCGAAGACCTCGACATGGTGAAAGCCCTGTCGAGCTTCAACCAGCAGCAGACGGGTTACCAGGCGGCGCTCCAGAGCTATGCCACGATCCAGAAGCTGTCGCTCTTCCAGTACCTGAACGCCTAGTGAGCAGTGTCGGGAAGGGGAACGGCTTCGAACCATTCCAATAAATACGTCTGACGAGGTTTCAGCATGTCCCTAGACCATCCCGTCCTCGACCAGGTCGTGCTCGGCGCGACCTCGCTGTTCGACGTGAAGCGCGCGCCCATCGCGGCCCACCTGACGGTGTTCCCCCAGCGCCCCGACGCGGCGATCGATGCCGCGGGTCTGCTCCAGGTCATGGACATCATCGCCCCGCCCGAGACCGGCCCGCTGATGCTCAGCGTGGCCAACGAGGCCGGGTTGCGCGCGCTGCTGGCCGCGCCGACGGCGCCGCACCTGATGATCGAGGTGCCCGGCTTCATGTTGTCCGATTCCGAACTCGGGACCTTGCTTCACGAGCGCGTGGCCACCGGCCTGTCGCTGGTGCTGGGTGGACGTGTCCCCGAAAGCGCGCCGCAGAACCTGTGGGGCCTGTTCCAGGCCGTCACCGTCGATCGCGCGAACATCCGCAACCCGCTGCCGGCGGGCCTCGGCGGCAAGCCGCTGCATCGCTACTTCATCGGCGCGGACGGCCCGGCGATGTCGGCCGGTGCGCTCAAGGCCGGGTTCTCCGCCGTCGTCGGCTGGGCCGTGGGCGATGCCCCGGGCGTCGACACCAAGAGCCGGCCGATCCCGGCTGGCGTGACGACGGTCGTCGACCTGATGCAGCGCGTCGATCGCCAGGAACCCGCCGAGAAGCTGGAGGCCGTGGTCAAGAACGATCCGACGCTGGCCTTTCGCCTGATGCGCTACCTGAACTCGCCGGGCTTCGGGCTGTCGGTGGAGATCTCGTCGTTCCGCCACGCGCTGATGATCCTCGGCTACCAGCGGCTCAAGCGCTGGCTCGCGCTGCTGGTCACCAGCGCCATCGACGACCCCGACATGAAGCCGCTGATGCAACTGGCCGTGCGTCGCGGCCTGTTGATGGAAGAGATCGTCCGCACGAGCGGCGACGACGCGCTGCGCAACGAGCTGTTCATCTGTGGCGTGTTCTCCACGCTGGATCGCATGATCGGGCAGCCGTTCGAGCAGTTGCTCAAGACGATTCCGGTTCAACAGAGCGTGGCGCAGGCGCTGGTCGAGGACAGTGGCCCGTGCGCGCCGTTCCTGGCGCTGGCGCGCGCGGTGGAGGTCGAATCGGCGTACGACATCCGCGAGGCGGCCGAGACGCTGATGCTGTCGGTGGGTGACGTCAATCGGGCGTTGGCCAAGTCGCTGGTGCACGCTCACTCTCTCACCAAGGGCTGAATCCCGGTGCCGGCCCGGTGCGAGACGGCGATGCTCGCCTGCGGCTCGATTGCGTCGGACCAGAAATATTTCTCGCAATCCCGGGGGCCGTCGTGGCCAGTGGCCCCAACTCCATGGAGAATCTCGTTCTGGCGGAGTGTCGCCGGGGAGAAAAATCAGATGATTCGGTCAACTTGGTTGGCAATGGGCGTGGCGCTGACGGCGCTGGCGCAGGTCGGCGGCGTCCAGGCGCAGACCGTGCACAAGTGCGTCATCAACGGCAACGCCGTGTACCAGGCAGCTGCGTGCCCGCCTGCCAACGAGGAAAAGTCGCTGGTCATTCCACCGCCGCCGAGCCAGCAGGAACTGCTGGACGCGACCGCCAATGGCCGCCTCCAGAACTACCAGGCCAACAGCGGCACCATCGCGTCGCCGGCGCAGCGCCGCTACTACAGCCGCAACCCGGTCAGCCCGACCCTGACGCCCTCGCAGCAGGACGCGCAACCGGCGCCCCGCAACAATTGCGAGGCGCTGAACCAGAACTTCCACGAGAGCCAGTACCGGCGCGCCGAGCTGTCGGCCCCGGGGGCCGGCGCCACCCGTGTCGAGGCGCTGCAGCGCGTGAACGACGACCTGAAGCGCATCGCGGACCAGGCCAACACGACGCACTGCCAGCTGCGCTGAAGCGCGCCGACCCTGGCCGCGGCTCGCCTGAAGTCGCGCGTAAACTCTGACGGGGTATGTCCACGACCCCTCCCACGCCTCCGAAAGCCCGCGCCCCGGTGCTCCCGCGCCAACCCTTGAGCGCGCCTGGTGCCAGCCTGGGCGGCGGCCCAGCCGCCGTCGAGGACTTGCGCGGAGAGCTGCAGGGCTGGTTCGAGATGTCGCCGCTGGGGCAGATCGTCTTCGACGAAGCCGGCACCGTCTTTCGCCACAACACCGCGCTGGCGCAGATGCTGGGCCCGCTGCCGGGCCAGCTGCGCGATACCGCGCCCGAGTTCCGCTTGCTCCTGGGCTGGCCCGGCGAGCTGCCCGCCGTGGCGGCCACCCGGACCCAGGACGGCTGGCTCGCGAACGCGGCGGGCGAGCCCCTGCGTGTGCGCATGCGCGTGCGAGGCGTGCCGGCCAACGGGGGCAGCCGGCTCGCGGGCAGTGCCGCGACGCGTTGGATCGCGATGCTGGAGGATCGCCACCTCGAGGACGAGCGCGACGTCGCCCGTGTCGAGATCCAGGCCCTGATGGGCACCGCCGGCATCGGCGTCGCCACCTGGGACGCCGCCCGCGGCTGGGTCGGCTCGGTGCAGCGCACCGGTGCGCCGAGCGGCGGCCCGTCGCACCCCGACGACGCGCGCCAGGGCAGCCTGATGGCCGTGGGCCGCGACCTGGTCGAAGCCGAATCGATGGCTGACTACGAGCGCCTGCAGGCCGCGCTGCGCACCCGTTCCCGCATCGAGGTTCGCTATGCCGTGCGCCATCGCGAGAGCGGCCGGCGCTGGCTGATGACCCGCGTCGAGCCGGCCGAGCTCGGCCCGCAACGCGGCGCGTTCTCGGTGGTCACGGTCGACGTCACCGAGGAAGAGACGGCGCGCCGCCGCAACCAGGACCTGCTGACCGAGCTCACCACGATCCTGGACGTCAGCCCCGCCGGCATCGCCTACCTGCGCGGCGAGGAGCTCGTCCGCTGCAATCACCGGTTCGAGTCGCTGCTGGGCGGCACTGACTATCCGCCGGGCAAGCCTTTCGACGAGATCCTCGCGAGCGCCGGCGTACCCGCCGAAACCGTGGCCGCGTTGATCGACGCCGTGCGCGAGGTGGGGACGCTCGAGACCGAACTGCTGCTGCCCGCCGGCACGCACCGCAGGTCGGCGATCTGGTGCTCGCTGGCACTGCGTCGCACGCACGAGACCCTGCCCGGCGCGATCGGCATGGTGGTGGTCCTGGCCGACGCCACGCGCATGAAGTCGCAGCAGAGCGAGCTGGAGGCGCTGGCGCGCGAGCGCGAGCTGATGTTCAACCTGTCGGACGTGGGCATCGTCTACCAGCGCGACGGCCAGATAGCGCGCGCCAACCAGGCGATGGCCGACCTCGCGGGCTATGCGCCGGAGGCTTTGACGGGATCGCCGGTGTCGCTCCTGTACGAGAGCGAGGCCGCCTGGCAGCACTACCTGCACGGCGAGAAGCGCGATCTGATCATGACCGGCCGCTCGCACGGAGAGCGCCAGGTGCGACGACGCGACGGCAGCTTGTTCTGGGCGCAGGTGAACACGCGCCACGTGGCGGTCGGTCAACCGTCCGCGGGCACCATCATGTCCTTCGTCGACGTCGACGATCGCCAGCGCGCGCGCGAGTCGCTGGTGCAGCAGGCGGACCGCACGCGGGCCATCCTCGACTCGGTCCTGGTGGGCATCGTCACAGTGGGCGACACCGGCATCGAATGGATGAACCGCTCCGCACGCCGCATGTTCGGCGGCGAGCTGGCCGACTTCATCGGCGTTCCGATCTCGGTCGTCGCCGGCGACGAGCTGGACCATCCGCTGCGGCGCACCGATTACGGCGAGACGCTGGAAGAAGGCCAGGCCGAGACCTTCGAATGCCGGCTGCGCGCGCGCGACGGCCGCCACTTCTGGGTCGTCGGCAACGTCGTCGTCACCGGCCAGGACACGGCGCATCGCCAGCTCACGTATGCGCTGCTGGACATCGAGCGGCGCCGCCAGGCCGAGGTGAGCATCGTGCAGGCGCGCGCCAGCCTGCAGCGCATCATCGAGACCGCGCCGCTGGCCATCGCGCTGTTCGACGCCGCCAGCCAGCAGGTGGTGCAGTTGAACCAGATGGCCGCGACGTTCGCCGGCCGCCCGATGAAGGAGATCCTGGGCCGCGTGCCGTCGCAGTGGCTGCCGGGCCCCGAGGGCGCGAAGCTGGCCGCCGACCTGCACCGCGCGCTGGCCACCCCGGGCAGCGTGCAGCGCGAACTGCGCCGCGCCGCCGACGAGACGGCGGCCGGCGCGCCCGAGCGAGAAGGCGCGCAGCGCGTGTGGGACATCCGCATCGTCTCGCTGCGCTCGGCCGCCGACGCGCCCGACCAGTTGCTGATGGTGGCCAGCGACGTGACCGCGCAGCGCGCCGCCGACGAGGCCCGGCTGGCCGCCGCGATCGCGCAGCGCGAGATGCTGATCAAGGAAGTGCACCACCGCATCAAGAACAACCTGCAAGGCGTGGCCGGCCTGCTCCAGCAGAGCGCATCGCGCCACCCCGAGGCCGCCGGCGCGATCGCCGAGGCCGTGAGCCAGGTGCATGCGATCGCGCAGGTGCACGGGCTGCAGGTCGGCGTCACCGGGCCGATGCGCGTGCGCGGCGTGGTCGAGGCGATCGCCGCGTCGGTCCAGCGCATGTTCGGGCGCACGATCCATGTCGAGGTCAACGGGCCGGCGCCGCATCGCTTCGCGTTGACCGAAGCCGACTCGATTCCCATCGCATTGACGGTCAACGAGCTGTTCACCAACGCGATCAAGCACAGCGCGCCGGCCGCCGGCGAGGCCGCGACCGACATTCACTGCCGCATCGACTGCGGCGAATCGACGGTGCGGATCTCGATCGCCAACCACGGCGTGCTGGTGCCGGGCTTCTCGCTGGCGGGCATCCCGGCCGGTGTGTCGGGGCTGGGCCTGGTGCGGTCGCTGTTGCCGCGCAAGGGCGCGAAGATGGCGATCGAGGCGGAGGGTCAGCGCGTGGTCGCGCGGCTCGAGCTGGCGCCGCCGGCCGTCGCCTTGCTCGAGCCCTTGTAGGCCGCGGCGTCGCTCGGGCGACGAGGCTGCCGTTCGAGCCGCGGGATGCGCCGGTGCCGGCGGACCGGCCGTGCCGACTCAGCGTGGCTGCTTCGCCCATCCCGTGCACGCATGCGTCGGCGCGTGCGCGGGAGCGGGCGATTGCGTCGAGGCGTGCATCGAGTGCTCGCCCACGGTGATGTCGGCCCAGGCGTGCACGCGACCTCCCGATTCGCCGCAGGTCGTGTAGTAGGTCGTGCCGTCGGCCATGACGAGAACGCCCATGCTCGTCCCGCCCGGCGTGCAGATCGTCTGTACGGTGCCCGCGCGGCCCAGCGTCGCCGCGGGCATGTTGGGCGTCTTCGCGTCCGGATCGCATGCCAGGCCCGGATCGATCGTGCGCAGCACGGCAGGGTCGATGCCGAGGCGGGACTGCAGCTCGGGCGACGGGGCGAGGAAGGCGCGATCGTGGGCGCCGGTGGCCGGCAGTGTCTTGACGAAGGCGGCCAGATCCGCGGGCGCGGCCTTTGCGGCCGGGGTTGCCGAGGCGGCGGACAGCCACAGCGTGGACAGCGCCAGCACGAGAAGCGGTGCGGAATGTCTGGTTGGCATGGGGGCCTTGTTGGGCGTTGCGACGGCGTCATTCTGTCCAGGCGACTACCGGCGCCATCCCCATTCCGGGGGGAACCGCGCCTTGGTGAAAGCTTGCTGACCCCGTGCCTCATCGGGGAGCAGGACTTCCGATCTGGCAGTACCGGAGTGATCGGTACCGAGTTGCGACTCAGGGCGCCGTGCCGGCCACCTGCGCCGCGGAGGCGGCTTCCGGCCTCCTGCGAGCCGGCGCGGGAATCACCGTCTCCTCCAGCGCCGCATGGCCGTAGCACAGCTCGAGGAAGACCTCGGCGCCATGCATGAACTCGGCCGGATCGACCCAGTGGTTGCCCTGGGCGATGGCGCGCAGCTGCGGCCCGACCTCGATCCAGTTCTGCTCGATCCAGCCGTGATCCTGCCGCAAGGTGCGCGCCACGTTGACGAGCTCCGGGTCGCCACTGTCGAGAAGCGCCTGGAACACGCTCGCCTCCTCCCGGCGATGGTGCTCCTGCATCGATCCCGAGAAGAACGCCTCGATGGCACAGGCCTCGGCGCGGGCCTCCGCCCCGAGCTCCTCGTTCTCCATCCGGGTGGCGAGCGCGGCCAGGCGGTCGAGATGACCGCGAACCTGGCCGTGGTACGCGTCCAGCTGCGCGAGGTCGGCGTCGGTGGGCTTGACTCTGACTTTCATCGCGTGCTCCCGGACAGCGGATAGACGCCTTTATACGCCGCCGCACGGCCTGCGGATCGTCCGGCCCTCGATGCCGCAGCGCACAACGGCGGCGCATCGCCCCAAGCGGATGCGTTCGGCCTAGACTTGTGGGGCCTGGCCGGCGCATCCGCGCCCTGCTCGGGCGAAGGAGACTGAAAAGTGCAACTTGCTGACAGTGCCTCTCCCGCCTACTTCCACAAGGTCGTCGACTGCCAATGGGCCTGTCCGGCCCACACCCCGGTGCCCGAATACATCCGGCTGATCGGCCAGGGCCGCTACGCGGACGCCTACATGGTCAACTGGGTTTCCAACGTCTTTCCCGGCATCCTCGGACGCACCTGCGACCGCCCCTGCGAGCCGGCCTGCCGGCGCGGCCGGGTGGAGGAGAGCAATCGCGAGAAGCCCGAACCGGTGGCCATCTGCCGCCTCAAGCGCGTGGCCGCCGACCACAAGGGCGACGTCCGCGCCCGGATGCCGGCCATCGCGGCGTCCAACGGCAGGCGCGTCGCCTGCGTCGGCGCCGGGCCGGCCTCGCTCACGGTGGCGCGCGACCTGCTGCCCCGGGGCTACGACGTCACCGTGTTCGATGGCGAGGCCAAGGCAGGCGGCTTCATGCGGTCCCAGATCCCCCATTTTCGACTCCCCGAGTCGGTGATCGACGAGGAGACGGGCTACATCCTCGATCTGGGCGCCCGGTTCGAATCCGGCCGCCGCATCGAATCGATGAAGGCCTTGCTCGAGCAGGGCTACGACGCCGTCTTCATCGGCTGCGGCGCCCCGCGCGGACGCAACCTCGACCTGCCGGGACGCGACGAGGCCGCCGAGAACATCCACATCGGCATCGACTGGCTGGCCTCGGTCTCGTTCGGCCACGTGACGAGCGTGGGCGAGCGCGTGATCGTGCTGGGCGGCGGCAACACCGCGATGGACTGCTGCCGGTCGGCGCGCCGGCTCGGCGGCCGCGAGGTGACGGTGATCGTGCGCAGCGGCTTCGCCGAGATGAAGGCCTCGCCGTGGGAGAAGGAGGATGCGATGCACGAGGGCATTCCCATCATCGACTTCCACGTGCCCAGGACGTTCGAACACGTGGACGGCAAGTTGACCGGCATGACCTTCCAGCGCGTCGTCGCCCGCATCGACGCGCAAGGCCGCCGCCAACTGGAGCCCACGGGCGCGCCGGACGTGTTCGTGCCGTGCGACACGGTGCTCGTCGCCGTGGGCCAGGAGAACGCCTTCCCGTGGATCGAGGCCGGCTGCGGCATCGAGTTCGACCGCCATGGCCTGCCGGTGCTCACGGCGGAGACTTTCCAGTCGTCGCTGCCGCGGGTGTTCTTCGGCGGCGACGCCGCGTTCGGGCCGAAGAACATCATCTCGGCGGTAGCCCACGGCCACGAAGCCGCGGTGTCGATCGATCGTTTCCTGAGCGGCGAGGACGTGCGCGACCGGCCGCCGCCCGCCAGCAGCCTGATGTCGCAGAAGATGGGCATCCACGAGTGGAGCTATCACAACGACGTCTCGGTCGACACGCGCTTCAAGGTGCCCTGGGCCGCCGCGGAGCGCGCGCTGGCCGACATCCGCGTGGAAGTGGAGCTCGGCTTCGACGCCGCCACCGCGTTCAAGGAAGCCAGCCGCTGCCTCAACTGCGACGTGCAGACCATCTTCGACCGCGATACCTGCATCGAGTGCGACGCCTGCGCGGACATCTGCCCAATGGACTGCATCACGTTCCTGGCCGCTGGCGAGGAGCCCGACCTGCGCACACGCCTGAAGGCCCCCGCCTTCGACCTGACGCAGGATCTCTACGTCTCGCGCGAGCTGAAGACCGGCCGGGTGATGGCCAAGGACGAGGACGTCTGCCTGCATTGCGGCCTGTGCGCCGAGCGCTGTCCGACCGGCGCCTGGGACATGCAGAAGTTCCTGCTCGAGACCACCCAGGCCGGGCCGCGCTGCCGCGACGCCCGAACCGCGACGGAGACCGCATGAAGACCCTCCAGGCCGTCAACGATTTCGTCATCAAGTTCGCCAACGTGAACGGCTCCGGCTCGGCGTCCGCCAACGAGCTGTTCGCCAAGGCCGTGATGCGCATGGGCGTGCCCGTGAGCCCGCGCAACATCTTCCCCAGCAACATCCAGGGCCTGCCCACCTGGTACGAGGCGCGCATCTGCGAGAAAGGCTATTCGGGCCGGCGCGGCGGCGTCGACATGATGGTGGCCATGAATCCGCAGACCTGGGAGGCGGACGTCGCCGAGATCGAGTCGGGCGGCTACCTGTTCTACGACAGCACGCGCCCCATGCCGCCGTCGCGCTTTCGCGACGACGTCCTGGTGATCGGCGTGCCGCTGACCGAGATCGCCAACGCGGCCTATGCCGACGCGCGCCAGCGCCAGCTTTTCAAGAACATCATCTACGTGGGCGCGCTGTCCGCGCTGCTCGACATGGAGGCGGCCGTCTTCGAGCGGCTCTTCTCCGAGCAGTACAGGGGCAAGGAACGGCTGCTCGATTCGAACGTCAAGGCGCTGCACCTGGGCCGCGACTACGTGCTGCAGAACGTCCCTCATCCGCTGGGCATCCGCGTCAAGCGGGCCGACCGCGTCGGCGACCAGATCCTCACCGACGGCAACGCGGCCATCGCGCTCGGCTGCATCTACGGCGGCGCCACGGTGGCGGCGTGGTATCCGATCACGCCCTCGTCGTCGGTGCCCGAGGCGTTCCAGAAATACTGCGAGAAGTTCCGCGTCGACCCGGAAACGGGACAGCATCGCTTCGCGATCGTGCAGGCCGAGGACGAGCTCGCCTCCATCGGCATGGTCGTCGGCGCGGGCTGGAATGGCGCGCGCGCATTCACGGCCACATCCGGTCCCGGCATCTCGCTGATGACCGAGTTCATCGGCCTCGCCTATTTCGCGGAGATCCCGGTGACCATCATCGACGTGCAGCGCGGCGGCCCCTCCACCGGCATGCCCACGCGCACGCAGCAGTCCGACCTGTTTGCCTGCGCCTACGCGTCGCACGGCGACACCAAGCACGTGCTGCTGTTCCCCGAAGATCCGCACGAATGCTTCGTGCACGCCGCCGCGGCGCTCGACCTGGCCGACCGCCTGCAGACGCCGATCTTCGTGATGACCGACCTCGACATCGGCATGAACCAGCGCCTGTGCCGACCGTTCGAATGGGATCCGGCGCGCGAGTACGACCGCGGCAAGGTGATGAGCGCCGCGGAGCTGGAGGCCGGCGCGAACTTCGGCCGCTACAAGGACGTCGACGGCGACGGCATCCCGTGGCGCACGCTGCCCGGCACGCACCCCACCAAGGGCGCCTTCTTCACCCGCGGCACCACGCGTGACCCGTATGCGCGCTACTCCGAGAAGGGCGCCGACTACGTCTACAACTCGGAACGCCTGCAGCGCAAGTTCCAGACGGCTGCCACGCTCGTGCCCCCGCCGGTGGTGCGGCTGGCCACGCAGCCTACGCGCGTCGGCGTGATCCATTTCGGCTCGACCAGCCCCGCGATGGCCGAGGCGCTGGACGTGCTGCAAGCCGAGGACATTCACATCGACGCGATGCGGCTGCGCGCCTTTCCGTTTCCGAAGGCCGTGCGCGAGTTCATCGCCGCACACGACAAGGTCTTCGTCGTCGAACAGAATCGCGACGCGCAGATGCATTCGATGCTCGTCAACGAGCTCGACATAGCTCCGTCCGGCCTGACACGCGTGCTGCACTTCGACGGCACGCCCATCAACGCGCGCTTCATCGCCGCGGCGATCCGCAAGAGCCTGACGCGGCAGAAGGTGGCCGCATGACCTACATCGCCAAGCCACCGCTGCACCATCCGACCTTGCAGGAGAACAAGGTCGGCTACACGCGACGCGACTACGAGGGCCGCATCTCCACGCTGTGCGCGGGCTGCGGCCACGACTCGATCTCGGCGGCGATCATCCAGGCCTGCTGGGAACTCGATATCGAGCCGCACCGCGTGGCCAAGCTCTCGGGCATCGGCTGCAGTTCCAAGACTCCCGACTACTTCCTGGGCGCCTCGCACGGCTTCAACACGGTGCACGGCCGCATGCCGTCGGTGCTCACCGGCGCGAACCTGGCCAACCGCGACCTGCTGTACCTGGGCGTCTCGGGCGACGGCGACTCGGCGTCCATCGGGCTGGGCCAGTTCGCCAACGCGCTGCGGCGCGGCGTGCGCATGGCCTACATCGTCGAGAACAACGGCGTCTACGGCCTCACCAAGGGCCAGTTCTCGGCGACCGCCGACCGCGGCTCCAAGAGCAAGAAGGGCGTCATCAACAACGACAACCCGATCGACCTGGTGGGCATCGCGCTGCAGCTCGGGGCCACCTACGTCGCGCGCAGCTTCTCGGGCGACAAGGAGCAGCTCGTGCCGCTCATCAAGGGCGCGATGTCGCATGGCGGCGCTGCCTTCATCGACGTCATCAGCCCCTGCGTGACGTTCAACAACCACGGCGGCTCGACCAAGAGCTTCGACTACGTGCGCCAGCACAACGAGGCGGTGAGCCGCATCGACTTCATGACGCCGGGCGAGGAGATCACCACCACGTACGCGCCCGGCGACGTGGTGGACGTGCCGCAGCACGATGGCACCGTGCTGCGCCTGCGCAAGCTCCACCCCGACTACGACGCCACCGATCGCTACGCCGCCCTGAGCTACATGCAGCAGCATGCGGCGCATGGCGAAATCGTCACCGGCCTGCTGTACCTCGATCCGCTGGCGACCGACCTGCACGCCTCGCTCAATACCGTCGCGACCCCGCTCCATTCACTGGGGCGCGACATCCTCTGTCCGGGCAGCGCGCTGCTCGAGAAGATCAACGCCGGGTTGCGTTGAGGGCTCCTCGACGCGTCACTTGGAAGGACATCGCCATGTCGGAACGCACCGTCCTGCAATCCATGAGCCAGCGCCACGTGCTCAGCCTGGGCCCGTCCGCGAGCGTTCACGACGCCGCCTGCGCGATGACGCGCGCCAACTGCGGCAGCGTGCTCATCATCGACAGCGCCGGCACGATGCAGGGCATCCTCACCGAGCGCGACCTGATGACCCGCGTGCTCGCCAAGGCGCTGCCCGCGGACACCACGGCGGTCGCGCAGGTCATGACGCGCCACCCGCAATGCATCGGTCCCGAAGTGAAGGTGGCCGACGCCGTGCTCATCATGATCGAGCGCGGCTTCCGCCACCTGCCCATCGTCGAACCGGGGGGGCGCGTGCTGGGCGTGTTCTCCGCCCGCGACGCGCTGCCCCGCGAGATGAACGTCGCGGAGGACCTCGCGGCGTTCAACGAGCAGGTGAACGACGCGTTGGGGTGACGGATTCGTCGACGCGACTTGGGGGGCTGACGCAGGAGTTGCCTACAGCAATGCGTCGAGCGGCCGATTAAGTCAAAATGGCCCCCAATGACCTTCATCAGCTTCCTCCCTACAGCCCGCTGCGCGGACCCGCGCAAGGGGAGCAGCACGTCATGAGCAAGGGCAAGATCCTCGTCGTCGACGACGATCGCCTCGTGCTGGCGACGGTCACGCACGGGCTGGTCAAGGCCGGCTACGAGATCATCGACGCCGACAACGGCGACGACGCGATCCTGCTGGCGCGCCAGCACCGGCCGGAGCTGGCGCTGCTGGACATCCGCATGGAAGGCATGAGCGGCTTCGACGTCGCGGCCTATCTGCGCGAGTCGCTGCAGACGCCGTTCATGTTCCTGTCCGCGTTCGCCGACGACGACACCGTCGCCCAGGTGAAGGCGCTGGGCGCCGTGGCCTACCTCGTCAAGCCGCTGGACATTGCCCAGATCGTGCCGACCGTCGAGGCTGCGCTGGTCACCGCCCGGGCGCGCAAGGCCGCGGCCCCGGCCACACCGGCGCCCGCGCCGCACGAGCACGTGCGCCCCGATCCGTTCGCACCGACCTCCGGCTTCGGCGCGCTGCACGAGCCGTCGGCCTCGCCGGTCACGGCGCCGAACAACACGCCCGACCCGCTGGTCGACTCCGTGGCCATCGCCGTGGGCGTGCTGATGCACCGCTACTCGCTGTCGCGCCGCGAGGCGCTCGACCGGCTGCACCGCATGGCGGCCGGCGACGGGCTGCTGGTGAAGGCCGAAGCGGAGCGGCTGCTGGACGCGGTCGAATTGCTGGCGCGTCCCGGCAACGCCTGACGCGACTGTAGGGGTCGTCGCGCTGATACAGCGCACCGCATGGGTCGCGCCCGTGTGCCTTGGCCGGGCCCTTTGTCGTCCGTACGCTCGAGTTCCAACCAGGAGCCCGAACCGATGACGCAGTTGCTGCCGATGATGATGTATTGTTTCGTGATGTCGATCACCCCGGGCCCGAACAACATGATGCTGACGGCGTCCGGGGCCAACTTCGGCTACCGGCGCACGTTGCCGCAGATCCTGGGCATTCACGCGGGCGGCATCGTGCTGTCGCTGGTCTGCTGCGCGGGGCTGGGCCGCCTGTTCGTCGAGTGGCCGGCGCTGCAGGCGACGTTGCGTGTCGCCGGCGCGATCTACCTCGTCTACCTGGCGTTCAAGCTCGCGCGGGCGCGCGTGGGCGAGGCTTCGGTGCTGCGTCCGCAGTCGTTTGCCGAGGGCGCGCTGTTCCAGGCCATCAATCCGAAGAGCTGGATCAAGGCGGTGACGCTGGCGTCCGTGTTCATGCCGGCCGGCATGCCGCCGCTGCTGGCAGGCGTCCTGATCGCCACGGTCGGCACCGTGGTCGGCTTTCCGTGCATCTCGGTCTGGGCGCTGTTCGGCGTGGCCATCCGCGGCTTCCTGCAGGACGGTCGCAAGCAGCGCGTGTTCAACCTGCTGATGGCCGCCACGCTGCTGGTGCTGGCCGTCGAGTTCCTGCGCTGATGTTCACGCTCGATCGCAACTCCCCCGTGGCGCTGTCCGACCAGATCGAGTCGCGGCTGCGCGAGCTCGTCGCGCGCGGGCAGTTGCCCGCGGGCGCGCGCCTGACCTCGATCCGCCAGTTCGCCGGCGAGCTGGCCGTCAGCCCGAACACCGTCATCACCGCCTACGACCGGCTGGTGGCCGCGGGCGTGATCGACGCGCGCGGCACCGCGGGCTACTTCGTCAATCCGCGCCAGGGCGCGATGCCGGAGGAAGTGGCGCTGGAAGCCGGCGAGGAGCAGGAGCCCGTGTGGCTCGCCCAGCAGGCCAACGACCAGCGCGCCGGCGTGCTGCTGGCCAGCAGCGGCGCGCTGCCGCCGGCGTGGCTGGAGGACGCCGTGCCCGCGGCCGCGGTGCAGCGCGCGCTGGCGCGCAGCGTGGCCGGGATGGCCTCGCGCTGCCCGCCGCAAGGCATGCCGGAGTTGCGCGAACGCATCGCGATGATGCTGCGTGGCATGGGCATCCCCGTGGACGCCGGCCGCATCCTCACGACCTACGGCGGCACGCACGCGATCGACCTGATCTGCCGCAGCTTCCTCAAGCCCGGCGACACCGTGCTGGTGGAGGATCCGGGCTATTTCCTGATGTTCGGCCGGCTGCAGCAGGAAGGCATCCGCGTGCTGCCGGTCGCGCGCCGCCACGACGGCGTCGACCTCGCGCAGATGGAAGCCGCGTGCCGCGAGCACAAGCCGCGCCTGGCGTTCCTGCAGACCACGCTGCACAACCCGACCGGCTGGGGCAGCAGCGCCGCCAACCTGCACAAGCTGCTGGTCCTGGCGCAGCAGTACGGCTTCCTGATCGCCGAGGACGACGTGCAGGGCCACTTCCACCCGGGCCAGCCGACGCGGCTCGCGGCGCTGTCCGGGCTCGACCGCGTCATCTACTACTCGAGCTTCTGCAAGGCCTTGAGCCCGGCACTGCGCATGGGCTATGTCGCGGCCGACCCGACGCTGCTGAAGGTGCTGCTGCGCCAGAAGATCTACTCGGTGCTGACCACGCCGGCGCTCAACGAACTGGTGATGCTGGAGGTGCTGGCCGCCGGCCGCTGGCGCAAGCACCTGGACCGGCTGCAGCGCCGCCTCGCGAGCGCGCGTCACGCGAGCGAGAAGCAGCTCGCGTCGGCCGGCATCCGCTTCGACCATCCCGGGGAGGGCGGCCTGTTCCTGTGGGGCGAGGTGCCCGAAGGCGTGGACGTCGACCTGCTGGTGCAGGACGCGATGCGCAACAAGATCCTGCTGGTGCGTGGCGCCGCCTTCATGGCCGACGGCAACGCCGATCCGCACATCCGCTTCAACGTGGCGATGTGCCAGGCGCCGGCGGTGGCGGATTACCTGCGCGAGCGCTTGCAGGCGATCGATGGCGCCAAGCTTGCGTTGACGCGAGCTTCGAACGCGAAGGTCTGAGCCGTCTGCCAGCGCGCCTTGGCACCGCTTGAGCCGTGGCTTTGGACAGCTGGCCCGTCATCCTGCGCGCAGTCGCAGGATCCACCCCTGCTGACCAGGCACCATCTCGTGCGTGGATTCTGCGACTGCGCTTCGCTCCGCGCAGAATGACACGTCCACGCGCCAGCGCTGGGCTCAAGGCAACGTGAAGTAGAACCGCGCGCCCTTGCCGACCTCGGACTCGGCCCAGATGTCGCCGCCATGGCGTCGGATGATGCGCCGCACCGACGCCAGCCCGACGCCCGTGCCCTGGAAATCCTTGGCGCTGTGCAGCCGCTGGAACACGCCGAACAGGCGGTCGGCGAAACGCATGTCGAAGCCGGCGCCGGCGTCGGCGATCACGAAGGTGGGGATGCCCGCCAGCGTCTCGCGGCGCAGCTCGATGCGCGTGGTCGGGCTCTGGCTGCTGTACTTCCACGCGTTGCCCACCAGGTTCTCGATGGCGATGCGCATCAGCGTCGGGTCGCCCTGGATCACCAGCCCCGGCTCGATGTGGATGTCGGCCTCGCGCTCCGGCTCGTTGCTGCGCAGGTCTTCCAGCACGTAGCGCGTGAGCTGCGACAGGTCGACCGGCTGGCGCTTGATCGGCTGCGACTGCAGGCGCGACAGCGCGAGCAGCGAGTCGATCATGCTGTTCATGCGCGCTGCGGCGGCCAGGATCCGGTCGGTGTGGTCGTTGCCGATGCGGTCGAGGAAGCGGCCGTAATCTTCCTTGAGGATGCGGGCGAAGCCCTCGACGACGCGGATCGGCGCGCGCAGGTCGTGCGACACCGAGTAGATGAAGGATTCGTGGTCCGCGCTTTCCGCGCTGGCCGGCTCCGCGGCTTCGGCCACGGGCGCGGCCGGCGATGCGGCCAGGGCGGGCGGCGCGGCGGCCTGGTGCAGGATCACCAGCCGGCCGGCCTGCGCGTCGTCGCCGCTGGGAACGAAGCCCCAGCCGACGCGCCAGTCGCCCACTGCGCGCGTCTCACCCGCGGGCATCTGCGCCAGCGCGCGCTCGATGTCGGCGGGCAGCCGTGCACAGACGGCGGCCCAGTCGGGCGCGCCCGTGAAGCCGTCCTCGGGCGACAGCGACATGCCGAACAGCGTCCGCGTGCCCACGCCCTGGGCCTGGAGCCGCCACGGCGTGCCTTCGTCGAGGCGGCGAAACAACAGGACGCCGGCGTCGGGCTGGGCCAGCAACGCCGCGAGCGCGGCCTGGCCGAATTCGGCGGCGTCACTTTCACCGACGGGGCGCGCGATGCCCAGGTAGCCCAGGAAGAACCCGTCGCCGTCATGCCGCGGCTCGCCGCGCAACGTCCACAGCTCGATGGTGTCGCCCACCTGGAGCAACACGCGCTGCTCGGTGATGGGCGCGTGCGCGGCGAGCTGGCGCGACAACGGCCAGCTGGCGGCCGAACCGCCTGCCCCAGGGGACACGCCCTCGGCGCCTTCCAGCGGGGCGGCCAGCGCGGTGAGCACGGTGCCCAGCGGCGGGTTGATCTTCCAGCCGGCAGGCCGGCGCGCCGGCGGGCGCCAGGTGGCGAGGCGGTGGGTGGCGTCGGTCTCCCAGACCCAGGCGTCGGCCAGCGTCAGCAGCCGGGCGCGATCCTCCGTGGCCTGGCGCACCGCCGCGGCGCTGCGCGCCTTCATCCACAGCGCGCCCGCGACAACGCTGATCGCGCCGAAGGCGGCCAGCGCCAGGAACGCGAACACGGCGAGCGTGGGAGTCATCGAGTCTGCGGAAGCCACATGCGGCCGATTGTAAGGATCAAAGCCGCTCGCTCCGCCCCGCATCCGGACGGCGCGAACCTGTTGCTCCACCACCTCGGTATGGGGATGTCGTGACACATTTTGCACTCGGGCACCCCGCGAGCTCTCGCGGGCTCCCCGATTGCTCATCCGTGCGGAACCCGCGTCGAAGAAGGTCAAAGGCCCCGCGCGGCGGAGTATTTCGCCATTGACGCCGATCAGGTGCACGGACATGCTTACAT
>Ga0307516_10003022_pt1 | contig 21942 bp, 25 predicted proteins | sample 19_EM_MG_FD_203310 | JGI IMG/M metagenome (GOLD analysis project Ga0307516, IMG submission 203310) | Populus trichocarpa ectomycorrhiza microbial communities from riparian zone in the Pacific Northwest, United States - 19_EM | ecosystem: Host-associated > Plants > Roots > Unclassified | place... | reverse complement strand
AAACATGCGGTCTGCAAAATTTTGTGTCTCTCCGATCTATGGTTGTTGAGTATCGTCGTTTTTTCTCATTTCTAATAGTGTCCGACTAATGGGTAGTAGCCGGGTAACCCCTACAGTACGTTAGAACCGATATCTTCTCTTTCTCTGATAGGCCGGTAATGTGCTCACCCGCCAGGCTTGAGGGAATTACGTGCTGCAGGGATACGCTTGGCATATCGTCAGTACCAATCAGAATGAGTAGCTCCGGGCTTTGACCCATGCCCACCTTGGCTGGTGTGTGCGTGAGCGTATTCCTTACCTGATCTTGAAAGTGAAGCAGTCGTCGAGTGAGCCGTCGCTGCAAACCGGGCCGCCGGGCCTGACTTGACCGAACCATCCGCGGAAGCGCCACGAGCGAGCTGTCGGGCAAGACGCCTGGCCCACCTTGAACCATCCACCAAAGCGATTCACAAGTGAGCTGTCTGGCAAGCTGCCGGGCCCGTCACGAAGCATGCGCCATTGTGCGAGCCGCTGCGCAATCCGCACCGTCCACCGAGCGATCTGTCAAGCAAGCCGTTGCTGCGGAGCCGTATGCGATCCAGCGCTCAAGCCACTACCGCCGATACCGAACCGAACCCCTTAGATTATTCGCTGTAAATCCCCTAACGGTGGGTGAACTTGGAAGGAGGGTCATTGGGGAAGTTATTCTTGTATAATAATTGAACGCTGGTGAAGACCGCGTGCGCCCCATCTCCTTTGTGACTACCGAGAAACCTGACTAGTTCAATATTACCATCACTCCGACGTTGACCGGACGTCCCAGTGTCACAGCGGGTCTCCGGGCACCGGCATGGGGGACAGTCTCTCGTCCTTTATCCCTGGCGAGTCCCTCAGGTTCATTGTACATAGAAAGAATGTTCCTCCTTCGACGTATTAATCAATTGATTTACTACGAACCAACCAGTGACTCTCAATGATCCTGTTGCACAATTTTATTTTTTAATTCGGAAAGTAATGAATTTTCTAATTGAGCAACTTCGTGATAATTGCCATTTTCATAATAAACTTCTAAATGTTTTTCTTGTTCTTGGTACTTTTTCTACACTGCCGAGTGTCAGCAGCTCATCTCCTCCACTCACCTCTCCTCTCCTTCTAACCAACAACTCCCGCCCGAGTAATTGATTGCCCATCAGCTTACCGCTTGCATAACATTGTCCCTAAAGCACTCCAGTTTACCTGCCATGGTCCTTGCATTTTGGCCGCCGTGTATTCGTTATTCAGGATCCAAGAAAGACAAATTCGTTCTATAGTGCCTCTTCGAAACAGAGACCGGTAGAGCGCCGCAAGAAGCATTTCCAACACCACCCCCTCAAATCGACCAAATGCAAATAAACCCTTTAAACCTTGTCGACCTTATTAAAACCTGTGCCGTGAAAAACCCTGTAGGAAAAACAGTTGCTGGTAGGAAAAAAGAGTGCCGATTCACACTTGCCGACCTGATGCAAGAACATCAAAAATAAACAGAACAATCTTTTAGAGCGGTTTTCCTTCTCAAGCATCCCTTTTTTCCGTTCCGAGTGACACCCGCTCTTTCCTGTAAGAGTCACTTGTCTGGCCCTTGCCCTAGATATACTGATCGGTCTGAACGAGTCCTGGGAGTTGTAGTAGTTGTTCATGTCGAGGGACAGCAAGTAGCTTGGTGAGTAAATTAGCGGGATTGGTTGTAGAGGTGACATATCGGAATTGGATCGACCCTTTTGCTTGTTCGTCTTGTACTTGGTGGTACTTAACATAGATGTGCTTTGGCTTCTGCTTCACGATTGCAGAGGTGATCGATTTGATGGCGCCTTGATTGTTGCATCTGATTGGTACCGGTCCGCAGTCTGGATCAGTTCAGACATAACAGGTTCCTGGCTTGTGTTGACGTATCCGAGACCGAATCCACATCCTCCCACCAATTTCCTGAGTCAGTATATTGGATTTGCAATTCCGAAGTAGGCTTGAGATATCAAAGTACTCTCTTAGCAGCCGTTATGTGCATTTCAAGAGGTTGTTGTCACGATCAATCGTAGAATTTAGGAAGGCCATTACTTCACAGTCGATCCCTTCTTTCTGCCAGTTCGTAACCTTTGATGACTAGTCATACCTTGTAACGAGTAGATCCGTCCAGATTGACCCTTCTCTTGCACCAAATCCAAAGACCGTCTCGGCACCCCAATACATAGAGCACTGCGAGAAGCATCTCCAACATAGAGAGCGCAGTAAGGAAACAAGAAAAAACAAAAGAAATCCATCTCCTTTCCTCTCTGTGACACTGGAACGTCCGGTCAACGTCGGAGTGACGGTAATATCGAACTAATCAGGTTTCTCGGTAGTCACGAAGGAGATGGGGCGTGAGCGGTCTCCGCTGGCGTTCAGTTATTATACAAGAATAACTTCCCCAATGACCCTCCTTCCAAGTTCGCCCACAGTTAGGGGATTCACAGCGAATAATCTAAGGGGTTCGGTTCGATATCTGTGGTGCCCGCTGGCTGCGGCTTGAGTGCCGGATCGCACGCAGCTCCGCGGCAATGGCTTGCTCGACTGATCGCTCGTTTATCGCTTGGGCGGATGGTTCAGATCGAGACGGGCGCGGCGTATTGCCCGACAGCTCGCTCGTGGCGCTTCGGCGGATCGTTCCGATTGAGACGGACCCGGCATCTTGCCCGACGGCTCACTCATGTATCGCTTCGGCGGATGGTTCGAGGCCGGTCCGGCATCTTGCCTGATGGCGCGGTCGTGTCGCTTCGGTGGGTGGTTCGTGGCGGGGCCCAGCGGCTTGCCTGACAGCTCGCTCGTGTGTCGCTTCGGTGGGTGGTTCGATGAGACAAGCCAGGCATCTTGCCCAGCGGCTCGCTCGCAGCGCTTCGGTGCAATGGTCAGATTGAGACGGGCGAGGCGTCTTGCCCGATGGCTCGCTCGCGGCGCTTCGGCGGATGCCAAATGGCTCGCGTGACAACTGCCTCACAGGTAAGATAAGGTAAGGAATACCCTCACACACCAGACCCTCCTGGGTGCGGGCCGGAGCCCAAAGCTACTCGTCCTGGTCGGTCTGACAATAATATCCACCCAATGGTATCACGGACCGCACCATTCCCTGAGCTTATAGCTGGGTTCAAGTCACGACCCCACGTCAGCCCTTGGCTACGGCCTCAGGGATTATACCCTCAACGGGGGTCCTATCCGTGCCGACCGACGTGTTGCCCATCAGACCCTTCCTATCTCCCACCTAGACTCTCGAGCCCCTCACGTATCCTTCCGTCTCGTTCCCGATCCACTGTCATCTCACTCGCCGCGCTTGGGGGTATCTGCGCTTCGGCGGATGGTGCGAATCGAGACGGGCCCAGCGTATTGCCCGACGGCTCGCTGGTGGCGCTTCGGCGACTGCCAAACCGCTCGCTCGACAACTGCCTCACAGGGTAGATAAGGTAAGGAATATGCTCACACACCAGACCCTCCTGGGTGCAGGCCGGAGCCCGAAGCTACTCACCCTGGTCGGTCTGACAATAGGATCCGCCCAATGGTGTCACGGACCGCGCCATTCCCTCAGCTTATAGCTGGGTTCAAGTCACGACCCCACATCAGTCCTTGGCTACGGCCTCGGGGATTATACCCTCAACGGGGGTCCTATCGGTGCCGACCGACGTGTTGCCCATCAGACCCTTCCTATCTCGCGCCTAGACTCTCGGGCCCCTTGCGTATCCTCCCGTCTCCTTCCTGATCAACCGTCATCTCGCTTGCAGCGCTTGTAGGAGTGCTCATAGGATCCCACGTAGGATCGCGTGTAGGATCGCTTGTAGGATCGCTCGTAGGAACGCTCGTCAGATCGCTCATAGGGGGATGGTCGTTGACTCGATGTCTTTGTGACCGGTAGGTGGTCCGTTGATGATTGACCGATTATCGTTTTGATGATGATTCCGAAGATCGTTTTGATGGTGATTCCGATGATCATTTTGATGATGATTCCGATGATCGTTTTGATGACAACCGCTCATTGGCGGGTCATCGTATAAGTATCCGGCGGGGCAAATTCACCTACTGTGGGGAACTACCCCGCACTGCGAGGTGAAAACTCTTCGCCTTGGCACCAGATTTCATCAGCGTAAAGAGGATAACACTCGATTGGGTCAGACAGTAGTGCTTTTCCCGTATCTTCCCAAGAGTGGCCAGAGCAGGTGCCTCTCCTTAAGTCCTCTCGTCGTGATTGGGTGATGCGATTGGGTTGCGTGTGGGGTTGATTTCATTACTCGACCGGAGCCGCCAGCAACGAGCCCTCAACCGTTCCAGCTAATCCTTCTCAGCCCCAACGGGCACCAAGGTATAGCTCCGCCCCATATCGCTCCCAACAGACTCTTGAACTGTTCCTGAGGTACGGTCCTCTAGCAGCATTTGCACTTTCCCGAACACAAGCCGGTACTTGGTCTGTGGCTACCCAGCGCTACAGGATCAGCTTGAAGTCAAGCCTCCACTTCAGTATTCGGTCAACTTGATGTCCCTCGCCTTGGTGCAGTGTATGCCCTGCATCATAATCGTTGTAAGCATCTCGGATAAGTGGGGGATACGCTCACGCTGTCGTGCGCTGGCAAATCCCAGAGTTCATCGCCATAATCAGGTGTCAATGACGAGGATGCGAGTGGTAGCATGATCCCTCGTGTCTCCTGACCACGGGGTACAACGGTATCGTCTCGGGCCTTCGAGCCGTCTGCAACGATACAGCGATTCCCGACTCGTGGTGTTGTTTCTCTAGGCCGTGCCTCTGGAAACAACCCTGCTCCTATTCCGCGATCTAGACTCGCAGCTCCTTGTGTTCCCATTTTCCTTCGGATCGCTTGTCCTGCTTATGATGACCACCAAGGTTGTCTTCCTCTGTGGCAGCGCTTGCGCTATCCCGGTCGGTGCTGGTACTTGGCCCGCGGGTTTCCTGGTGCTGCAGAGTCGGTTGACCCAAGCCGAGCCCCGACGCTGTCGGTTGCCCAGTCTCGGTATGCCGTCCTATGACCATTCGACGAGTTTCCGATACCTTCCTGCCCTGTCCGTATCCGAATGTCTGACCCGTAATATTTAGGGTGTAACACTCTCCCCTCCAACCCCACATCTGCCTTCGCTGTTACTGTGTCGTCACCCCGCTTCGACCGGCCCCCGCCCTCCCCCATATTCCAGCATCGCCGTCCTGGCGATCACCTAAGCGTGTGATATTGATGCCGGTGTCAGCGCACTTAGCCCATGGGCTGCGCTAAGGAAAGCAACCTGATATCCCCAGCCTCTCCCGGCACCTGGCCTTTTCCATCGTATCCCCTGCAACACCTTCTCGCTCTTCGATATGTCCTGACCTTGTAAGTGGAGGTTGTTGAAAGAATACTGATTAGCGATGAGGATAGAAATGAACAATAGGAGTTCGATCAGTCTGAATGCTGTATGAGATGAGGAAACACGAGGCGTATGGATTCTGGTAGTTCAAGCAGTTCACAACTTCGTTGTAGTATTCGATGGTGTAGAACAAAAGAAGAAGAGAGAGAACCCGCCGAACAAAGATCCTCCGCTCACGCAATCGTGTCCTCAACAAACTCTGTCCTCAACAAACTCTAAGGCACAAGCGCCAAATCTAAACGATGCATGAGAAGCATTTCCACCAGAGGTCGTACATGAAATTCTGCTATTTCGACACTCTCCAGTATAAATTCAGCATCAGAATACCGTACCAATTGGTCTTCGGAGTTACGGAGCAGCAAGCGTTCACTACTGAGATCTTCACCGTAGCTACGCAATGATTTATGAGGTTCCAGGTGTTTAGTAACCGTTTCGCCCTTTCCTAAAAAGAAGATAATTACCGCTGTCGCCCGCCTGTACATAATCCGCTTGTTTGAACGCCGAGACAGTATTGCGTCCGAGTCGTTTTCCAATCGAACGAGCTGACTTGCTCGAATAGAGCCAGCAGCTTCCTCTAAAATGACCCTCATGTCATGGCTAGTAGGAGATTGCAGGCCTCTTAGACGTGACAGCGCTCCTAGGAAATGTCTGTCTTGATCCGATTGGAAATCAAGTGTTCGAGAATAGTCTGGCTGAAGATTAGGGGCGGATGGGAATGGAAAGTCGTTATAGTAGCTGAGTATCGGAGTCGGAAGATGGAAGGGAGGAGAAGAATTCTGGCTGTCCCGCACTCTTTTAAACGGTATCTGTTGCTAATCAGGTACAGGAGAGGGTGTGACGGTGAGACGCCCGAGGGTTAATTGGGCTTTGACATGTACACGCGCGCATGGTCAGTCTCTATGGGGCCTGACCATTCTGGTTACCCCCGGATAGACTGCTTGCTCACTCTATTGGCGGTGGCGTTGTATGTAAAAGAGAAAACTCAGCTTTGAATCCATTTGTACTAAACATTTATTGCGCCATTGGTCCCGAACCTTTCTGTACCATTCCACCATCATATCCATGGAAGTCCTCGAGTACGTGACCGGCAAATTGAGTCAGCCCCAGGACACACAAATGTTGAGGCATGAGCCAAAGTGGGATGAGCGGAGAACTGTAACCTCGATGGCATGCTCCAGGAATCGTAGATGAAACCATGGAGGACGACGACACGGTAATGGTCTACGTACGACAAAACGGCGACGACCTGGCGCAGGGTGTCTCCTACGAACGATTCACAATACTATCACCATTCATCTCGACGCATTCCATAGGACAACAGGCGTTTCATCTTGCCCTTTAAAGCCGTCGGGTCGAGGCTTGGAAATAGAAGGGGTGGTAGTGAGGTGCAGATGGAAGTGGAAGAGGTGCTGGAAGCGCCGGGATAGAAGCGGAGCAGGAAGCGCTGGGATCGAAGAGGTGCCGGAAGTGCAGGGAGCAAGAAAGGGCGACCGAACTAACACACTGTTTGCCTGCTAATGAATGACCTGCGTGGATGACTGGATGTTGCCAGGTAAGTCACTCGATTATCCATATTTTTCGGGGTGGTTTTTGTAGACAAAAGTGTTGCTTATTTTGTACTTTGTGCATTTTGTTACAATTTCGGTGAAGCTCGAAAGATGGAGAGGGAGCGTGTCAGCGGGACTGTTGGAATTGTCTTGTCAGTTTCTTGTGTTTCGTCGGCGCGCAGTGGAGAAAGTGATATCGGTATGGAAGATGTGTTTCTTGCTGCATTTTGACTTGGAGGCCGGAGAGACTGTACGGGGGGGTGACTGCATTTGGGAGAGACGGGAATGCGTGAGCTTAGCACTTCTGCACGGTGGCAGATTACTTAATGTGGCACCGTTTCAGTCCGCCACATCACTCCACCCGTCGTGGCGTTACAGTCAACATAGATGTACCCGGAGCATGAGGTGAGGGATAGGGTTTTCACCGTACTTTTTTTTTTTTGTTTTATCCTACTCGCAATGGAGCCTATCTAGACTATGGCGGCGTACATTTTTGACCATTTCCCCGCGGTTTTCACCGTACTGACATGGGGTTAGGCCAAATACGGCATTAACACCGTGTCAATTTTACCCAGTTTTTTTGCTACTGGTAAACCTTGTGGATGGTCGAAACCGGGTCTAAAAGGGTTAAGCTTCGTCCTCTAATCTTCATCCGAGAGACATCGAATTGCTACACCAACCCTACTCCTCTGTCCACTAACCACCAACCTCCATATTCCCCACACCAGAAGACACCCTATCACATCACCACCTGCCGGCAGCATGGAAGAGGAATATAGCGAGCTCAGCTCACTGGACAGCGACTGGGAAGACAAGAGGGAGAGTAAAGGAAAGACGGCGAACAGGGCAAAACGCCCCTCCCCATCTGGCGCGATCCTACTGCCACCTTCCGCAACACATTTACCTCGAGTTCGACCAAGTGCGACAACCAGGGCAACTCCGATGCCGGTGCCCGCAAAACCCCTGGTTGGCAAACCTCTTCCCAACCCCGACGATGTGCGCAGTTGGTCATGCCCTTGCCTTCTGGACTATCTCGACCCAATCTTTGCTTCATTCGCCGACGACAGCATCAAAACTGCATTCCAAGATAAGCGAATTAACGGAAACTGTTTCTTGGAAGTGTTTGGGGATCCCGACATCTACACGGAATTCGACATTCCCCAAGCTCCGGGCTGGTACCTTTCGAAAGAAGTGAATGACATCCTGGGAAAGACCACTCCTCCATTGCAAGCGAAACGTACGTATCTGTTAAACTGGCGGCCAAGATTGTAACTGCTGAAATGTCTCTATCTGATACCATGTATAGGACGGCTGAAATCGGCCGAGCTGGCGGTGAATGTGCAATCTCAGAAGCGGCCGGCACTGATGGTGGACCCGGCGGACACCAGTAGGGAGGTTAATTACAGATCTTCGTTGACTGGCGGAGTCTTCTGACTGTTCCAGTTTGCCTGAGCTTACGGCGAAAGATTTCACAGATGAAGGCTTGCTCACTGGACTCGCTACAAGGTCCATCCAAGTGGAGCAACCTACCTTTCTCGGCCGCCGTCATGCTGTTGCCGTTGGACCGCTTCCACATCACTGAGGATCGAACATTCCTGTTTATGGGAAGGGAAATTTTTGCCGATGTCTACCAGTTTGTGTCAAACATGTCGTTCACAACCGGAGCCATCTACTCCTTACAAGGAACGTTGGGTTCTGGAAAGTCACACACCTTGGCAGCTCTGGTCTGCCTTCTCATCAAGGAAGGCAAAAGGGTGGTTTACATTCCGGATGCAAGGGTCTTCGCGACCAACATTGTGGATTACACAAAAGAGGCGATGCAGTTGGCGTATGCGGACGATCAGGTGCTGTTTGAACGGATTGAAGGCTTTTCGTTCACCGCAGACATTTTACAATTTTCGAAAGAACGCAGCACACGGGGTGATTGGTGGCATTTAATCTGCGACCAGATGAACGCCGTCGATCACTTTCCCGATAGTGCCAACACCCTTGATCCAGACGCCCAGATGGAAGCCCTATGGTTCATCTGGAGCCTTAGCGGATATCACTATTTCATATGGAGTGACTCGGGAAATTGCAGAGAGGCAGCATCGGACAATGCGCATCAGAACAGCGGAGCTAAATGGCTTGTGTTCGAGAGAGGCTACACTAGGGTACGCTGCTCTCAGTTCTTTTACCTCATATTGACTTCCGACTAACATGGTGGATAGAAAGAGATGGATTGCTGGTGGGCGGAGTTGGAGCTGAAATTGTCGCTGAAGATAAAAGACCAAGAGAATACCGAGCTCGAGAAGGAGACTGGCTGTAACCCGAGTCTTCTGCGTCCTCTCCTGAGTGCTTCACGGATCATCCCAGAGTCGCAGAGCACCGGTTCCGACGAACATCACGCGGCGGTGATGGAGCATCTCTTTACCACACTGGAGAATTCTGGCGAGGTTCGGAAGGTACGCAAAGATGTTTTGGTCTTCGTTGCCGACAAGTTTCACAAGATGACCTTGGAGCCAGCAAAGTGGAGATTGTAGGTTTCCATCTTCCGACACATTGTGGCTGGGGTGCGTGTGCTAAACGTAGTTTAGTTGTCTGGACGCCGCAACTGCCTGCCTCCTCCAAGGTGTTCTCGAGGGAGCGGACTCGGACCTGATAGACGCTCGCTACTTTTACTTCAATGATCAGTTCCAAGGGGTTGCAACATCGATGATCGCGTGCACCAACCTCGCAGACGCTCTCCGTCGATACTGTAATAATAGCCACTTCCTGCACGCTTACTAATACCAACAACTTGGCAATTCGGCGAAGAACCCCAGCATTCTCGGCTTCATTGTTAAGCACATGTTGCTGAGTGCGATCTGTGACTTCGGGTGTCCCTTGGCTTCTGAGGGTTTGGAGTCTGGGGATTGGTTTGTGGGATCAGCACTGATCTCGTGGTTTTCGCGTGATTACCCGGTATTGTGGCCGCCTCCCTACGGTAAGTCACCACGGACGCAGCTCTTCATCCCAGGGAGCCACAGATGCAAGTTCATTGATGGAGTCTTTGTCCACTAGAACGTTGAGGCCAAGTCCGTGACCATCGAACCACTGCAGATAAAGATCGCCGCTTCTCACAGCCCGTCCTATACCTTATTCATGGAGAATAACTGGGCGGGTATGGTCCACTTTCTCTCCCAGTGGAAAATGAACGCCCGCTTTGTGTGGATCACGGAAAAGCGTGATGGTCCTGTCAAGGTGACAGAGGTACCTGCTACGTACACCGTGACGATGCGCGGAGCCGGTTCCAGACAACTACATCCGGCCTATAGCTCCATCACTCTTTCGGTCAGCGATGTGAATAAGGACATTGGCAGTACACTACTTGATGCGAGAGTAGAGGCTGCGAATGCGGCCAAGTTCTAAACATCTCCGCTGCTGCCACCTTGCATTGTGTGTACCTGTGTTGACTTACGTGTCTGCTATTGTGTTTGTGTTCGGCCATAAAAGCGCATTGGCAGACAATTCTTGTTTATGGGGTCTGCAATTCTTTTCTCATTTCTTGTTTTTTTCTTGTTTTTTTCCCTGTTCTTTTCTCAATCTCCGCGGATGTTGGCCAATACCCTGTGTTGTCTAATAGTGACCGCGTCCGGGTCCACCTTTCTTTTCTCGTACCCGGCGTGTAGAACGTAATCATGCAGGTGCTCATTAGATTCTTCAGATACTCGAGGAACGGGTAGTGCGGGCATGGGGCTCATCGGCCCGAGTTCAACACCGGATTCTTAGATCTATCCAAGTTCGGGCGTGTCGCTCATGGGCCCCGCATTCAGCAACGGATTTATAGATTCATACATGTTCGGGTGTGTCGCTCATCGGCCCCGAGTTCAGCACCGGATTTATAGATCTATCCAAGTTTGGGCATGTCGCTCATGGGCTCCGAGTTCAGCACCGGATTTATAGATTCATACATGTTTGGGTGTGTCGCTCATGGGCCCCGAGTTCAGCACCGAATTTATAGATTCATACATGTTCGGGTGTGTCGCTCATCGGCCCAGCACCGGATTTACAAATCTATACAAGTTCGGCCGGGTCGCTCAGCGGCGGTGGGTTTAGCACCGAATTTATAGATCTATACATATTCGGACGTGGGGTTAGTTGTTCACCGGCCGTGAGTTCTACTTTCGATTCATAGTTCTATCAAGGGCCCCCCTGCTCTTCATGGGCAAGGTTCTTCCCAAACCTGTTAAGCGCCATGTGTGGGAGGCGCGTACTATTTTGCAAAATAACCCCTTTCAGGGAATTTCGTTTTGCGCTAATTCTCACATTTCGCTAGTTTTCACGTTGGGGGTGTCGTTTAGTGGTATACAATTACCACACCCGCGACGAAAACTAGCAGAATGTCAGAATTAGTGCGAAACTAAATTCCTTCAAAGGGGTTAATTTGCAAAATAATTTTCTTCATGCGAAGGCGACAGGACAGGGGCCCCATCATACGGGACCAGCCCTGTAGCCAATGCCAAGACCAACCAGGCACCACCCCCTCACCAGGAATCCTTCCTGTATCATAAAGTCTCAAGTCTCCGCCACCTTGCGCACCTCAATCATGCGTGAATACGTGTGACACTGGAACGTCTGGTCGACGTCGGAGTGACGGTAATATTGAACTAGTCAGGTTTCTCGATAGTCACGAAGGAGATGGGGCGCACGCGGTCTTAGCCGGCGTTCAGTTATTATACAGGAATAACACCCCCCATGACAATCCTTCCAAGTTCGCCCACCGTTAAGGGATTCACAGCGAATAATCTAAGGGGTTCGGTTCGATATCTGCTGCGCCCGCTGGCTGCGGCTTGAGCGCCGGATCGCACGCAGCTCCGCGGCAATGGCTTGCTCGACGGATCGCTCAGTGGACGGCGCGGTGTGCGCGGCGGCTCGCGCGGCTGCGCATGCTTCGAGACGGGCCCGGCGGCTTGCCTGACGACTCGCTTGTGTATCGCTTCGGCGGATGGTTCGGATCGAGACGGGCCCGGCGTCTTGCCCGATGGCTGGCTCACGGCGCTTCGGCGGATGGTTCGGATCGAGATGGGCCCGGCATCTTGCCCGACAGCTCGCTCGCGGCGCTTCGGCGGATGGTTCGACGCATGCCCGGCGGCGTGCCCGACGGCTTGCGTATATCGTTTCGATTCGACACGGGCCTGGCGGCTTGCCCGATGGCTCGCTCGTGTCGCTTCGGCGGATCTGCACTTCGGTGGATGGTTCGATTCGAGACGGGCCCGGCATGATGCCCGACGGCTAGCTCGCGGCGCTTCGGCGGATGGTTCGACGCATGCCTGGCGGCGTGCCCGACGGCTTGTGTATATCGTTTCGATTGGAGATGGGCCCGGCGGCTTGCCCGACGGCTCGCTCGTGTCGCTTCGGCAGATCTGCGCTTCGGCGGATGGTTCGATTCGAGATGGGCCCAGTGTCATGCCCGACGGCTCGCTCGCGGCACTTCGGCGGATGGTTCGACGTATGCCAGGCAGCGTGCCCGACGGCTTGCGTATATCATTTCGATTGGAGACGGGCCTGGTGGCTTGCCCGACGGCTCGCTTGTGTATCGCTTCGGCGTAATGGTCGGTTCGTCTGACGCTTTGACGTAATGGTCGGATCGTCTGATGCTTCGGCAAATGATTCGGATCGATACAAGCTCGGCGTCTTGCCCCACGGCTTGCTCGACAATGGCCTCACAGGTATGCTTATCTCGGGTTCGTATGCAGCGGCTACCGAGTTCTGCTTTCCTTAGGTCATCACAGCCCTTCGGATGACTGGCTCGGCGTACTGAGGATTTAGGGATTATTGGCGTGCCCAGCTGCTGCCGGACCGGCCTCACCCCCCAGTACCCGAGGACCACTTGGCTGCTTCCCCTCAAGCCTGCTTCACCCGGCCGAACTGCTTCTGGCCCTAAAGATTCGGCATAAGATATGGTAGAGGATACGCTCACGCACGCACCAGCCAAGGTGGGTGTGGGCCAAAGCCTGGAGCTACTTGTCCTGGTCGGTACTGACGATAGGAGGCCATCCAATGGTGTCAGGGGCCGTGCAATTCCCTCAGCTCATGGCTGGGTTCATGAACACGGCCCCACGATGGCTCAAGCATCAGTTTCGGGGATTATACCCTTCTAAGGAGGTCCGCCGCGTAGCGGTCGGGGATTATACTGCTTGAAGGGGTCCTAGCTGAGCCCCCTGCGTGTTGCCCATCTGGCATTTCCTATCTCCCATCTAGACTCTCGAACTCCTCACGTTTCCTTCCGTCTCCTTCCCCGATCAGCCACCGTCTCGCTCGTCATTGCTTGCGGTGTAGGCCACTTAGGCGGTTCGTCGACGCAAGCTCGGCGGTGGCCTGATGGCTTGCGAGTATCGCGGCAGCGGTTCATTTGCGGTTCGGTGGCGACGACTCACTCGACTGATCGTTTGCGGTTCCATGGCGATGACTCGCTCGACGGATCGCTCGCGGTTCCATGACGACGCCTCGCGCGACGGATCGCTCGTGGCGATGGTCATTGACTTGATGTCTGGGTGACCGGTAGGTGGTCCGTTGATGATTGATGATTCCGATTGATCATTCCGATGATGTTTCGCCGATTCAGGTGATGATTCCGCTGATGATGTCGATGTCGTTGCCAACCGCTCGTCGGCGGGTCATCGTATATGTTTCCGGCTCGGCGAAGTCATGTGCTGCGGGGAAATTACCCCGCACCGTGACATGAAAACTCTTCGCCTTGGCAGTATCCTCCGGAGATTGGCCAGAACAGGTACCTCTGTTCTCTCGTCGTCATTGGGTTATGCGATTGGGTTCTGTGCGGGGTTGATTACGTTACTCGACCTGAGCCGGAGCAATGAACCCTCAACCGTACCAGCTATCCTTTCTTCGGCCACGATGGCATCAAGGCATAGCTCCGACCCATATCTTTCCCAATAGACTCTCGAACCTTGAGGTGCGGTCCTGTAGCGGTGTTTGCACTTTCCCGAAAACGAGCCGGTACTTGGTCTGGGGGCTGCCCAGCGCTACAGGATTGGCTTGCGGACAAGCCTCCGCTCCAGTATTCGTTCAACTCGACGTCCCTCACCTTGGTGCGGCGTATGCCCTGCATCATAATCGCTGTAAGCATCTCGGATAGTTGGGGGACACGCTCACGCTCCCTGCGCTGGCAAAACCCAGAGTTCAGTGCCCTAATCGTGTGTCAATGATGAGGATGCGAGTGGTAGCATGATCCCTCATGTCTCCTGACAACGGGGTGCAGCAGTATCGCCTCAGGCCCCCGGCCGTCTGCAACGATACAGCGATTCCCGACTCGTGGTGTTGTTCCTCTGGGCCGTGTCTCTGGAAACAACCCCGCTCCTATTCCACGATCTAGACTCGCAACTCCTTGCGTTCCCATTTCCTTCCAATTGCTGGTCCTTCTTATGATGACCACCAAGGTTGTCTTCCTCCGTGGCAGCGCTTGCGCTTTCCCGGTCTGCGCTGGTACTTGGCCCAGGGACCTCCTGGTGCCGCAGAGTCGGTTGACCTGAGCCGAGCCCCAACGCTGTTGGTTGCCCAGTCTCGGTATGCCGTCCTAAAACCGTGTGACGAGTTACCGATACCTTCCTGCCTGGTCCGTATCCGTATTTCGACCCTGTAGTATTTAGGGTGTAACAATACGAGAAGAATGGTGGACCTTGGATCTGATTGGCGCGATTGTTACTCCTGTTCATCCGGGGCCACTCCAGCTCTGCTGTGACTGTCTCGCCGCCCCGCTTCGACCAGCCCCCGCCCTCCTCGGCAGAGGGTGCAGTTAACAAGAAGCCTCACCCCCACTTCGACGCGGGTAGGAGCAGCCCTGCTCGCTGATTGCTGTATGGTACGACTTCCTGGGGGTGTGTCAGTCCAAGCTACTAAGGCTGTGCCCCCTGTTTCCTCTGCGCCAATCGTTTTCTGCTATTCTATGCTCACATTTTTCTCTATGTACTAGGACAGAGCATAAAGTCGTGTCCACCTCCATTACAGCGTATAAGTGTGGGTAAGCACTAAGCCTCATTAGGGTTACACTACGCCAGATACAGTTAAACGAGTGAGGGATAATGAATGCATTCTATGGACTGCAAAAAGTCCTGTCCACCTCCAGTACGACGCCCAGCGCCTACGCTATAGGGGGTGGACACCAAATACCCTTCCACCCTAGTACAAAGCGGGGGCGGCGAGGGCTGGTCGAAGCGGGGTGATGAGACAGTAACAGCAGAGTTGATGACTCGAGTGAACAAAATAGAATGACTGGTATCAACAAAATAACATGACTAGAGTCAATAAAATAGAATGACTTGAGTCAACAAAATACCAGTAACTAGAATTACTCGAGCCAATTAAATAGAATGACTTGAGTCAACAAAATACTCTCGCTGGGGTCGATAAAATAAGATGACTTGAGTCAATAAAATGAAGTCGACAATGACTCAAGTCAATAAATAGAATGACTTAAGTTAACAAAATACCAGTAACTAGAATTAGTCGAGCCGATTAAATAGAATGACTCGAGCCAACAAAATACTATGGCTGGTGTTAATTAAGATGATGTCTGGAGTCAATAAAGTCAAGGTAGTCATGGAATGTCAACATTTCCGACAATCCGTCGGGGGGGTGGAGAGGGGGGGGGGGGGCGGTCGAAGAGGGGCGACGAGACAGTAACCAGGCTTGGCAATCGATTGGCTTGCAGATGGAACCATTACCCTCAGCCAACTTGGCTACATATCAACAGTCCTTGCCCAATTCAGTCCTCACCGGCAACAGTGCGGATCGGAAGGCAGGGTACAGGCTTACTAGACGAGTGTGCTCAACACATTGACCGTCCAGATGATACCTGCCACTGCAAAGCGCGTCCAGACGAGAAGTGTCCGGGCGCACGCTATCTGGACGCGGCGCAGGTCTTACAGATGCAGAGTGTCAAGGCAAATGTCTACCAGACGCAGCAGGTAAAGGCAAATGTCTACCAGACACAGCGAGTCGAGGCAACAGCCTTCTGGACACAGTGTGTCACGGCGATGCGCATACAGACGACGTCTGCTGTGGCGAAGCGCGCCCGGATGGTGAGTGTCATGGCCTTTACCAACTGGACACAGCGCATGTCTACCAGACACAGCGTGTCAAGGCGAATGTCTACCAGACGCAGCATGTCACGGCAAAGGCCTCATGGACGCAGTTTGTCATGGCAATGCGCATCCGAACGACACCTGTCACGGCAAAGCGCATCCAGATGGCACGTGCCCACACACTTCCTTTGACTAGTCTAAGCGGAGGGTGTGGTCCTCCATCTGCTCCAAAACTCCAGCCGGTATCTACCCCGAGCCCTCAATACCAGGGGGAAGAATACTGCTGACAATAGAGGCTGCCACGAGCGTTGCCGAATAGGCTACGATTCGGTCCATCTCGCGTTCTGGCAGCAAAGCTTGCGGCTGGAATGGTTTGTACTGCGTAACAAATTAGAATGTAACAAATTTGTATGCTCACATAGTATGAATCTACCGCTTGATTGCCCATCTCGACAGTGATAGGCTTGGCGATGAGCCAGCATGCCTTCGCCGTGAAGTAGGTACCGTCAAATGAAAGCGGGACACCGAATGCTGCAGAAGTGGCTGGACGAGGGTTCGACGGTAGAGGCAGGAGATAGTCGAACTAGTTTGGCGGGAGAGAACGTACGAAGGAGACTGGGTCCGGAGCGTGACCGTATAAACGGCAGCCATATACGTTAACTTCCCAGCTCTTCTCGACATTGAAGACAGACCGAACAACGCAAGGGTGGTAGTTGTGGCGGCTAGCACCACTGTTGATGGCCGTATGAGGGAGGGTGCTCGGGGGGCCGTGCATATCAAAAGGAAGGCGGATCATGATGAGCTCTCCAAAGACTGGGAGATGCACGTTCGAGGGGCGCATCCCATTTGAATAGGGGCGAAGAGGGGGAGGGAGCGGATGTGAAATGGACATCGTGAGGATCCAAAACGGTGATAAGAAGGTTGATTGTCTCGAGTCGGCTGTCTAGTAGAAACAGAAGAAGGAAGACCTCCGAGAAAGTAAGAGCCCAATACATCTCGCTCACCGCCCTCGAGTGCTGTACGACTCTCATCCCAGTTACAATCATAGCAAACAACAAAAAATCACCTTCACTTTGCTGACAGCCCAGGCGAGAATGACTCGAGTAAACAAAATAGAATGATTCGAGTCAATAAAATAGAATGACTAGAGTCAATAAAAGTAGATGGCTCGGGTCAACAAAATAGAATAACATGTCAATAATTTATAACTGGAGACAATGAAGTAGAATGGCTCGAGTCAACAAAATAGAATGACTTGCCCACAAAATAAGGTGACTGGATAACTATGCCAAAACACTTAGGATCACTCAGTAGTCGACTACGCAGACTTATATCAGTCAAAGCAATAGGCTTCTCCGGCAGCCAACAAAGATACCCATTGGGTCGAGTGGTTAGGCGATGTATACAGGTATGAGAAGCGACCCATGCCCTTACCCAGCTCCCTCACGAACCTCTGGCATGAGACCTTGAAGAAGTTGACCAAGGCCGGGAGCTGCCTGCAGACCAGATCGCAGTGAAGACGTAGATCGGGTAATGACAAATTTAGCTTGCATAGGTGGTCCGTGAGAAAGGGGCCATGACATCCTCCTCCCTCGGCGAGGGGCTTTACTTGACTGGTGGAGATATTGAGGGGCGGCAGCAGGGTAAAGACTTAGTGAGCTTTGGGAGTGTGGTCCATGGGAGGGGGGCTGCACGCGGGAGAGAGAGATATCTCACCCTCGCCGCTGCCGTGAGCCACGATAGCCATTAAAACAACGGCAATTGACTCCCATACCACCCATTTTTGTGGAATTGACTCCGATACCACCCAAAATTTAGGGGGTCTCCGGTACCACCCTTTTTGCCGAGTGATAGAATATCGGATTAGCAACAACTCATTATAGTTGCAACGGCGTGAATGAAAAACACAGTAGCAGGTGAAAAACAGAGTAGTAGGCAAGACAGATTGGTAGCGCTATCAATTCTACTCTAAGTGTGCCTCTGAGTGCACTTGGGAGCGTAGTGACCGGGCTTTTTACACATCGAGCAACACAGCTTCGCTCTACTATCAGGGCTTGAACCGTGCATTCCACCGCGAAGCACTCCCTTCCGCTTGCGCTTTTTCGTAGGATGGCCTCGTGGGACAACAGTATGTGGAGGTTCAATGCACGTGACCTCCATTTCAGGGACCAATGGGTGGCGCTGCACCTGGGGAGCTTCCGCAAAGGGACCCAACGGCGTTCTAGGAAGGGCAAACCGTTGCTGTTCAGCCTCTGCCACCGCTTTATCATAGTCTCTCTTCAACCTAATGATGCCCTCCGTATCCAAGGGTTTGAGATTGACTGAATAGGTGTCAATCCAACGCTCTTGTAAGTAGAAAACTCCAACAGAATCCTTTGGTGCACCACCCAAATGGCGGATAACCTGACAGACATGAGCACACGGTATGTCTGAGTCCTGGAAGCGGCGGCAGTCACACGTTCTCGCGCTCAAATCGACGTTATAACGACGTAAATCAGTGACTCTGACTGCGGTTGCCTAGGTATTACTACTAACGTCAATCTGAAATCCACCGGCGAGTCTTGTCGACTTCACGAGCAGTTCCGAGCCCCATGGGGTTAGAGCATGCTGTTCAGACCTCGACCGAGCACTCTGGAGGGTGTTGTATCTTCGGTTCATCTCCTTATGCCAGATTGCACACATCATGTCTACGGGAGGAAGCTGATGCTCTTCAACGTAGAGCGTATTCATCAATTCGACAATGTTTGACGTGAGAGATCCAAATCGGGGGCCCGGAAAGTGGCTCGTTGCAAACAACTCAGGTGTGATTGTGCCCACATAATCGGCTGCTCTACTGCTGGCTTCCCTCAGCTCGGCGAGGGCATCATCGTATGCCACCGATGACCGAGCTTTTGCCACCTTCCAAAAAAGATCCTGTGCCACAATCCCGAATCTTGAACGAACGCTGTCCGCGATGTGCTGGCAGCAGAATCCCCAATATGCATTTGGGGAAAGTGAGTCAGTTGCGTTGATTAAAGCCTTCTCCCGGTCGCTTAAGATCGTGAGTGGATCTGTAACCATGGACCCGATGGCATTGGATAGGTGTCCGAGGAAGAACCGCCAATTTTGCTTGTTCTCTGATTGGACCAACGCCCAGGCAAGCAGGATTATCTGGTTGTTCCCATCCAAGCTGAGGGCGAATAGCAGAGTCTGACGGAACTTGGATGTAGTAAAGGTCCTATCGCAGACCAATAATGGCAGACATCCTTTCGTAAATACATGACGACTAGAGAAAAGGGCGTATGAATGTGCTCAGAAAGCGGGACGTAACAGGATCGGAACCAAGGAAGAAGTCACCATCAGGATCCGCTTGCTTCATGATCTGGATCAGGGCACCAAGTTGACGAAATTGTTCACGCTCGAGGTCGATATCATTCCGCTGCAGAGTGTTGAGTGTCCGCTTTGCTTGCTGATAGGGAATTGTTTGGTGAAACACATGTTGTACGGCTTTTACTATCTGCTTCGGTGTTGTTGAACGGTCCACAGGTATGACCTCCGGAACAGCGGTGTGCAGGAAGCGCTGAGTGCTGATGCCTCTTCTCTTCACATTCCTGTTGCCCAAACAACCCATATGCACTGGATTCATTCTTGTGATCTCAATGCACTTGAGCTTGGCTTTGTTCTGAGCTCGAACCTGGAAAGAACAGGTAGGCGTCCGGCAGACCTAAGATCCACCCAGCTTGTCAGTCCATTGATCATAGTGGATGGGTGGTACTACTCCTGACAAACATACCACAACGTTAGCATTGCGGTCAGATATCTATTACCGGACATCAAACTGGGCCGTGGCACACCAGCACAACATGGCAGCTTTGAAAGCAGCAAAATCTGTAAATTGCTGTCCTAAATGGAGTGCGTTGTGATCCTCTTCCGCCTCATCTACTTGCTCGCTGATGAGATCGCTAGGGCCTGTGGTTGGTGGCATGGGTTGGTATGAAGGTAATGATATGGGAGGGAGAGGGGGGGCTGTGGGTAGTATGGAGGTGGCGATACTGGAGATAGAGGAGGGGTTGTTGGTAGTATGGAGGTGGTGATGTTGGAGGGTGGAGGGGGAGCTGGTGGTGTGGTGTAGAGATGCAGAAGTCAATGCCATCACGGCGATTACAATTTCTATCACTTGGCAAAAAGGGTGGTACCGGACACCCCCTAAATTTTGGGTGGTATCGGAGTCAATTCCACAAAAACGGGTGGTATGGGAGTCAATTGCCGTTAAAACAAACTGCCCCAGCGTATCGCCGGACCAGGCAGGACACGGCCGTCACTCACGACGCTGCTGTCCTCTGCGCCCCTGCCACCACCCACGACAGCCATTAAAACAGGGTCTTACTTAGATGGTGGCTCCTACGCATTGCCGGATCAGGCCCACCACCGGCCGCGCCACCGCTCCTGTCCACCGCAGTCACAAAATAAAAACTGCCAGACTAGTGTATCAGACACTTAGACAGGCTAACGTAGTAGCGCAGGAAGTAAACCAGACCTAGAAGTGAATCAGAGCATGTTAATTCACTGGTCTAGCTGCTTTAATTAGGTCCTCAACACCGTCACAACCACCACGGCTTTCTCGGTGGGCTGGGGGGACGGCGGGAGCCAGTCGAAGGAGAGCGACGAGAGAATTACTGGCGCAGGGTAGCAATCGGCGAAATTATGGAGAAACTGGCTATGTAGCAGGCTATTAGCTACACATATATCTATTATCAGCGCGACGCAATAACCACACCAATGAAAGGCCTGAAAATGAAATGAGTATTAGATTAATATGTTCTTGAGGGACTGCCAACACGGCATTGCAACTGAAGCTGCATTGGGGAAACCGTGAAGAAGCTGGCTATAGGTCAGTCTGGCTCCAAATCCCAAAGTGGGTCTGCGTATGTATGCACATATTTCGCATAACATATCATATCACTCATGCTTGGTTATGAATTTTCGAATTTGTTACATTGCCAAGAAATGGCAAGATGATACCTCGTATAATTGTCCACCACAAGCTACACACTTCTCTTCACCCCCGTCTCCAAACTTACGTTCTCAACACTATGTCCATTTCACACCCGCTCCCTCTTCCTCTCCGCCCCTATTCAAATGGTGTGTGGACCGCAAACGTCCGTCTCCGGGACATTGGAGAGCTTATCATGATCCGCTTCCTTTCGACATGCACGGCCCCCCTATCACCCTCCCTCATATGGCCCTCAGAAGCACTACCCGCCAAGTCTATCACCCTTGCGTTGTCCATCCTAGACTCCAAACCGTGCACAGCTTGCACGTTGTCGTCTACGTCTGCCGCTCATATGTCCATGCTCCGGACCCAGTCTCCCTCGTGCGTTCTCTCCCGCCAAACGAGTTTGACTATCTTCTGCCCGTACCGTTGAACCCTCGCCCCGCCACCCCCGCTGAATTCGGTGATCCGCTTTCATTTGACGGTACCTACTTTTTGCCATAGGCAAGCTGGCTCATCGCCAAGCCTGTCACTATCAACATGGGCAATCAAGCAGTAGGTTCACACTGTTAGCATACAAAATTGTTACATTCTAATTCGTTACGCAGTACATACCATTCCAGCCGTAAGCTTTACTGCTGCGTGGTGAGTTGGGCCGAATCGAAACCTATTCGGCAATGCCTATGGTGGCCTCTACTGTCAACAGTATTCTTCCCCCCGCTTTTGGGGACTCGGGGGTGCATAGTGACTGGTGTTCTGGAGTGGATGCAAGAGGTATACCGCAGTTTACATGCCAGCTTTTCTCGCTGTTTACTAATCCATAATCACAGCCGCAGTGGTGGGGGTGATGGTGTCACGGCGTAGGTCCCGGCGCTCGATTTGGGTTTGGTTGTTTGATTTCGTTGTTGATGCCGGCACCTCGCTCCGGATGTCTCGATCTTGGAAAGAGTGTCGTCACCTCGCTCCGGATGTCTCG
>Ga0307516_10003021_pt1 | contig 21944 bp, 22 predicted proteins | sample 19_EM_MG_FD_203310 | JGI IMG/M metagenome (GOLD analysis project Ga0307516, IMG submission 203310) | Populus trichocarpa ectomycorrhiza microbial communities from riparian zone in the Pacific Northwest, United States - 19_EM | ecosystem: Host-associated > Plants > Roots > Unclassified | place... | reverse complement strand
TTTTTGAGATTGTATAAACGGATGCTCCCGGCTATCAGCGTGGTTTTAATAACAGGTTCATTGGAATATGCATTGATATTGAAGTTTGTGCCCAGGACCTGTACCTCCGTAGCATTGTTGATAGTGACCTTGAAAGGTTGCTTCTCATTTTTTGCCACTTCAAAATAAGCCTCACCCGTAACGGCCACCTTTCTTTCACCTTCGTTGAAGACGACGGGATAGCGCAGCGATGACGCCGCATTCAGCCAGACCCTCGTACCATCGGGCAATATCAGCCTGAATTGTCTGCCGGCTGGTGTGGACACTGTATTCAGGACCGTTTGCCGATTGATCTGCCTATTGTTCTGTTCATGGGGCTGCCCGTCCGTCTGTCCGGGGACTGTATAGTCCAATTGCCCGTTATGCAGCGTTATGTCCGTACCGTGCTGCCGGGCTATCAGGCCATTGCCCAGGCTGTCAAGCTTCATAGTAGAGCCGTCCGCCAGCGTCAATACGGCGCCATTGGTCCCCGGCTGGATATCGTGCTCATGGATGGTCTGCTGTATGGCCACTTTTGCAGAGGACGATTTTTGCACATAATAGAGGTAAGACCCGATGCCGAAGAGCAGGATAATGGCCGCCGCATACCTGACCCATTTTATCTTCACCACCCGCGGCGGCGGTGCGGGGAGATCCGTCTGTACGACCTTCCGGATGACGGGCATCCAAACTTCTTCCCGGAAAGGTATCTCCTCCGTCGATGCATCCGTAAGTTCATCGACCATTTCTACAAATTCGCGACGATGGACTTCGTCTGTGACGAATGCTTTTAACTGTGCCCGGTCATCTGCTGACAGTTCGCCGGCCAGGAGCTGACGGATCAATATGGTGAGCGATGTTTTATCCATTTGGGGTGCTATATAGAATAAATGATGAAAGAGAAAAAAGTCACTATGGCGGATTAACTTTTTCTTATTTTTTTAAATAAATAGAAAAAGCATCATTTTACCGGCGTCTCTCAAGCGTTGGCGAAGGAAATCAAGGGCCGCCGTCAGGGCATTTTTGACATAACCACTGGATAGGTTCAATTGACGGGCAATCTCCTCCGACCGGAGGCCCTCGCTTCTGCTCATCAGGTAGATCCGCCGGCGTTGTGGGGGTAGCTGGTCTATGGCCTGCTGTAAGATCTTTTGCGTTTCGTAAAGAGAGAGATTATCGATGCCTGTGCTTTCGGAGACGCCTGCATCAGCGGATAGCCCGGTAAAGATCCTGGCCCGGTGAGTATTTTTGTTCAACCAGGTAAATGTTTCGTTCAGGGCCACTCTTTTTAGCCAGGCCTTCGGTTTTTCCAGATCAGGGAGTTTGTCCCGGTGCATCCAGATACGGATAAAGGTTTCCTGTAGTATTTCACGGACAGCGTCCTCCTGTCTGACGAGCTTGAATATGACGGCCTGCAGGGAAGGAATGATCTCCTTTAGCAGAGATGTGAAAGCTTGTGGGTCCCCCTCACTGATACGGCGCAGTAAATCCTTTTCCAGTTCATTCATCTCATTATGCAGTTTGATCCCGCCAGGGCGAGTTACCACAATATTACTTAAATTATCCATTTGGGATAAGATATGAACGGACAAGGCATTTGCCGGAACGTTAGCCGCGGTACATGCGCTCCACTTCCTGTACGATCAATTCGATCTGCTGGTCATCTCCCTTGGGATCATAGGGTTGCTTGAGGTTGCTGCTGAAGAAGAAGGCGACCGTCTGCCACAGCCGGGCCGTAAATCCTCCCTTATATTCCTTGATGATATTGTAACAGTTGTTGCCGGTCTGCCGGTTGATCAGTTTCATAAGGATCTTCCCCTGGTAGACGGACATATTTTCCAACGGCGTAGTAAATTCTTTTTTCAATTCTTTTTCCCTGGATTTAATATAGGTCTTGCGTTCGCTTTCCGAACTGAGCAGGGCCAGTTTGGCATTCATTTCATTCATGATCACGCCAGCTTTCCGGGCAAAAGGATAAGTAACATAGACGGCATTGCGGAGACGGGTCCATTCTTCCACCCTCTTCTTCATTGCGGGGCTCATGGGTGCCGTGACCCAGGTGATCTCCATCGTACGGGCCGGGATAAGTTCGTTGTCCATTATTTTGGCAGATACCAGGATCGTGTCATAAGGACCATACACAGGCTGAGGGACTTGTCCCGGGGAAGACTGAGCGGGAGGTTGCACTGGTGGTTGGGAGGGCGGGGTTGACTGTTGGGCAAAACATGGCTGTTTCGTCAAAAAGAGTACGAATACAAAGCATGGGAAAAGATATTTCTTTTTACCGCCGGGCATAAGGAACAGTCTTGAAATTACTAAAAACCTTCGTTAATTAATACCTAAAGACGGCCCGGGGTAACCCCTGTCTGGCGGATTTCCAGTTTCCTGCGCCATAAGATGCTCATTATGAAGCCGATGATCATAATGATCGTACCGATCCAGAGAATATTAATCTGGGGGAATTCCAATACTTTCAGCGCTACAAAGGGCACCATGGCGGAGGATTCCTTCACGCCCAGTTCGATCTTGTTGCCATCTGCGACCCGGTTGAACCGGAGGGCCAGGTTCTGCGCAAAAACGGTATCCACGATAAAGTTAGCATGATTGTCTTTCACGTAAAAGACGGGAGAAGCTTTATACTTCATGCTGTCCTGTCCGTATACCGTCACCTGGGCCATCAGGGCCGTATCATTGGGCGAGAAATGGTATCTGTCATCATTGGGGTTGACCACTACTTTATCCAGTACGATAAACCCCTTGGAATAATAGGCCGTATCGTGAACAGACATCGGGTAGTTCTTAAATTGAGTCGTATCATTCTTAAGATGTTCAGGGTTGTCCGCTGCGCTGATATACGTAAAGATGTCGCGGTCCCAGTAATGATATTTATCGGGGTTGGCTGAAATACCCTGCTGCCCTTTCGTTGCTTTTATCCAGTTGGGATAGAGATCGAATTGGCGGGAGCTGTCTTTTTTGTTGAAGCGGATATGGAAGTAGGTCGTCTTACTGCGTTCATCCACGGAGTCGCTGCTGATGAAGGTGGCCCAGTACTTGCCCATGTCCGTCTTTACCCCTTTCAGGAGCGTAATATTTTCCAGGGGGTTCTGCTTGCTTTCCGGATCGAAGCTCAGGTTGATCCCCGTCGTATTATAGGACAACACTTCTTTTTTCGCCGAAGAGATCAGGATGCCTACGAGCATCAGGCCAAAGCCTATATGTGCGACGGAAGGCCCCGCTGCCCTTAATTTCCCATTCAGGCCCGCCCATATATAGGCGATATTGGCTACGACGGCGTATACGGCCGCAAAGAGCCCCAGGTGGATGGCGGCGAGGAAGCCTGCTCCATACTGATCATAATGAATGCCTCCGAATACGCTGATCAAAACAGAGATCAGGAGGGCTACGATCGTTGGTATGGTGATCTTTTTGAGGAGGTATTGCCGGCTGGTGCTTTTATATTTCAGGTATTGGGCGATGGCGGTGAACAGGCCCAGAAAGACGGCGATAAAGATCTCGATGCGGTTATACGCGAACGTTGCATCATCCCCTACCGATAGTTTCTTTTTCGTCAGCAGGTTGATCACCGGTAGCGAAGTGGAAATGATTATGAACAGGGAGGACAGGAAGAGGACGAGAGAGCCGATGAACATCCAGAATTCCCGGGAATTGGGGCTTTCTTCTTTAACGATATGGGGGATCTTGCGATAGCGTGCGATGAACAAACCCATGGCCGGCAGGAAGAAGATGAGTACGAAGGCCACTAACTGTACGTTCATGCCGGAATCCACGAAAGCATGCACGGAGGTATCGCCGAGAATCCCGCTCCGGGTGAGAAAGGTGGAATACAATACGAGGCTGAAGCTGAGGATCAGGAAAAAATATGTCGCGCGCAGGGAATGGCCCGTAGCGTTATAGACCACCTGCGTATGCAGACCGGCCACCAATACCAGCCAGGGCACCAGGGAAGCGTTCTCCACGGGATCCCATGCCCAGTAGCCTCCGAAACTGAGGGACTCATAGGCCCAGGCTGCGCCCATCATGATCCCCGTCCCCAGTACGCAGGCGGAGAAAAGGGTCCAGGGCAGGGCCGTCTTGGTCCAGTCTCCATATTGTTTCTTCCATAAGCCCGCGATGGCATAGGCAAAGGGCACAATGGTAGACGCAAATCCCAGGAATAATACGGGGGGATGGATCACCATCCAGTAATTCTGTAATAAGGCATTCAGTCCCTGACCGTCCTTCATCATCGAAAGGCTCATATAATCGGGGCGGCTAAAGATAGGGGCATCGCCCAATTTCTCACGGACGAGGAGGAAGGGATTGATGCCGACCTTATTGCCGAACAAATAAATGCCGACAATCATCGTAGCGAGGCAGAACTGTCCGAAACTGAGAACGGCCATTACGGGGGCTTCCCATTTTTTTGCCTTGCGGATGAGGATCATCCCCAGGATACAATGCCAGATGGTCCACAGCAGGAAGCTGCCTTCCTGGGCTTCCCAGATACAGGATAACAGATAGTTTAAGCGAAGGGCCTTGCTGGAATGTTCCCAGGCGTAATTATATTCAAAAAGATGGTTGGAAATGATGTATAAGATAACGGCAAAAACAGAGAAGACTGCGACGACATCGATCCCGAAAGCTGTCCGGGCCATTCGCCGCCAGCTATTTTCTTCTTCCGGGGTCTTTGCATTGGCCGATTTGAAATACGCGATCATGGCAACGAAAGAGGCAGCTAAAGAAAGAATGGCAAAAAAATGTCCCAGTTTACCGGGCAACAGGTGTTCACCTACATACTCCATGGCGAAGGTTAATTTTGGGTCAGGTTTTTCCGGGCGGTGTTCGGGTCGTCCTTGTATTTGGAAGGACACTTGAGCAGGATGCCGTCCTTACTTGTAATTTCGAATATATCTCCGTTCATCTTCCCTTTCAGGGTGATCCGTTCGGCTTTTTCCAGGTCATAAGGCTTCTCGTAATGGTAGACGACCTTCGCGACATTGCCCAGGGTATCGCTGATATGGAAGCTCATGTAGTTGGGATTCTTCAGCGGATCGTATTCGATGGGCATGCTTTTATCGATCTTAGCGATGATGGTAACCGTCTTACCTGCTTTTTGTCTAGCCGAGGCGATGGTCTCGTAGGTGGACAGGCTGCCCATAAAACTGACGAGTACACCGATAGCCGCCGCAATAAAAACCAGCAAAATTATATGTGATCTCTTCATAACCAATTTACATTCAGGCTGCGAAGTTAGGACAGAATTCTGAATACTACGATCCCATTATGACCGCCGAATCCAAAAGTATTGCTCATCGCCACTTTGACTTTTTGTTGTACCGCCTCGCCGAGTATGATCTTCAGACCTGCAGGGATCTGCGGGTCCAGTTCCCGGGTATTGATCGTAGGCGGGATCGTGGAATGCAGGATGCTCTTGATACAGGCGATGGCCTCGATAGCCCCGGCCGCTCCCAGCAGGTGACCCGTCATGGATTTAGTGGCGCTGATGGTCAAATTTGCCGCATGGCTGCCAAAAAGTTTGGCAATGGCGGTGACCTCACTCAGATCTCCGACGGGTGTGGAAGTAGCATGGGCGTTCAGATAGTCCACGTCTTCCTTGTTCAGGCCGCCGTCCTCCAGCGCCAACTGCATGGCTTTAAGTGCGCCGGCCCCTTCCGGATGGGTGGCCGTCATATGATAAGCGTCTGCCGTCATGGCCGCACCGGCCACTTCCGCATAGATGGTAGCTCCTCTTTTCCGGGCATGCTCATATTCTTCCAGGATCAGGGCGCCGGCTCCCTCTCCCATGACAAAGCCATCACGGGTCGTATCAAAGGGGCGGGAAGCGCCTGTAGGATCATCATTACGGGTAGAAAGGGCCTTCATCGAATTAAATCCCCCGACGGAAGCCTCTGTGATCGGAGCCTCAGAACCACCCGTGACCATTACTTTAGCCTTCCCCAGACGGATATAATTAAAAGCGTCCATGATCGCTGTGTTGGAGGTGGCGCAGGCCGATACGGTAGTATAATTTATCCCCATGAGGCCATATTTTATAGAGATCATGCCTGAAGCCATGTTAGCAATCAGCCTGGGAACGAAAAAAGGGCTAAAACGAGGCTGACGACCGCCTCCGGCCTGCTCTTCACCCTGTGCATATTCCTTTACCTGGTCTTCAAAGGTCTGCATTCCCCCTTGTCCCGTGCCCCAGATGACGCCTGTATCGAAGGGGTCCATGGAAGCAAAATCCAATCCTGCGTCTTTGATCGCCTGGTCTGCAGCGGCCATTGCGAATTGGGTGAACAGGTCCGTACGCTTGATCTCGTTCCTGTCCATCGTGGCCGTGGGATCGAATCCTTTTACTTCACAGGCAAAACGGGTCTTGAAATGGGTGGTATCGAAATGGGTAATGGGGCCTGCTCCGCTCTTACCGGCGACTAACTGATCCCAAAAGGTAGCGACATCATTTCCAAGCGGCGTAATGGCTCCAAGGCCCGTAACTACTACTCTTTTCATGGTTATATTTTATTCGTCTTTATCAAGATCGTCCAGCCAAATGCGCCCGGGAGTCCATATCCTCGGACTGCTGCCCAGGTCTTTCAGTTGTTGCGTCATCATACGGTCGAAGGTACCCTGACCCAATACCCTTGACAAGAGCAGGGAGGACAAGAGTGATGACATGACGAGCAAGGCCCGGTCGTAAGCATCTCCCTGGAACTGCAGGCTCCCCTCCGCCTTTCCTTTTTCCAGGCAATCGGTCATCCAATCCAGGATGGCCCTGCACATTTCCTGTACTCTTTTTTGGAGCGGGAAGGGGAAAGTGGCGTACCCGGAGGTAAACGCACCCGTCAGACAGATCACCCCCTTTTCACAGCCGCCATAAAAGCGCTGCATAAGCCTCTTCAGCTGCTCATCCCCCCGCAAGTTATCCCAATCCCGTTTAAAGTGGGCCATTTCTTCTAATTCCTTGTCTATTACTGCGATACCCAAGTCTGATTTTGCAGGGAAATGATAGTGGATGGCTGCATTACGGACATCCATAATCCCCGCAATATTACTATAGCTAAAGGCATTAAAACCTTTTGAACGGATGAGTCCATCCGCCAGCCCAATGATATGTTCACGCGTCTCCTTCATGTCCCTGGTGGGGTATCTGTTTTGGGGCAAAGATACTTACTTACTAGTAAGTAAGTAAAATAGTTTGCAAACAGGGGTAGCAGGAGAGCAGGGGAACAAGGAGAGAGCAGAAAGTTATGGAAGCAGAAGATTATAAAGAAAAGATAAAAATCCCTTGTCATTTATTGCCCTAAAAATTCCTTTTTCAGCACATATTTTGGTTTTATTCTATACTGTACTACCTTGCGTTCCGTTCTTAAAGAAGATTCTTCCTAATCATGACAGATTTATCGCATTTTGATGCCAACGGCGCCAGCAATCCCAAAAACAATATTTTCGGTCTGCCTTTCACTGAAGACGAAGCCCGGCTTGTGATCCTGCCCATTCCCTGGGAAGTAACGGTGAGCTATGGAGCGGGGACGTCCCGGGCTGCCGAACATATTTTTCGCGCCAGCATGCAGGTGGATCTCTTCGACTCGGAAACGAACGATGCCTGGAAAAAAGGTTTGTTCATGCGGCAGCCGGACAGGAAGATCCTGATGAAGAGCGACTACCTGCGCAAAGAAGCCGAGCTCTATATCGACTATACCTCCAAAGGGGAGATATTGGAGAAGAACAGCTTTATGTGTAAATCCCTGAAAGAGATCAATGAGGGCAGCGCCAACCTGAACAAGTGGGTATACGAGCAGACCAAGGACTTACTCGATAATGGCAAGCTCGTGGCCCTGCTGGGTGGAGATCATAGTACGCCGTTGGGATATTTTAAGGCCATTGCGGAAAAACATGGCGATTTCGGCATTCTGCAGATCGATGCACATTGCGACCTGCGTAAATGTTATGAGAATTTTGTTTACAGCCATGCCAGCGTCATGTACAATGCGTTGCAGGAGATCCCTCAATTAAAGAAACTGGTGCAGGTAGGCGTGCGGGATTACTGCGAAGAGGAATGGAACTATATCAGTCATAGCGATTATAAAGTGGTCACCTATTTTGATAAAGACATCAAGGAAAGGGGCTTTGAGGGGCAGAGCTGGAAGCAGATCGCCGATGAGATCGTGGATCATTTACCGGAAAAAGTATATATCAGTTTTGATATCGACGGGCTGGACCCCAAGCTATGCCCGCACACCGGTACCCCGGTGCATGGAGGATTTGAAGCAGAGCAGATGCTTTACCTGATCAGGAAGGTCGTACGAAGCGGCCGGCAATTTATCGGCTTTGACCTGGACGAGATCGGGGTAGGCGACACGGAAATAGACGCCAATGTTGGCGCCCGCTTGTTGTGGAAACTCTGTAACTTGCTGGTAGCAAGCAATTCCTGAACTACCCATGCGTTACCAGTTTGTCGTTACCCTCCGAAGAGACAGTGACCGGAAGATCGATGTGATCAGTATCCTCCTATGTTTTTTCTCCGTTGTTAATTTTCTTCTCGAGCAGGTAAGAGCCCGGCAATTCAAGTTCCTCCTTAGTTTTTTTGCGGCGCTGGTGCTGGGAGGTACCCTTATGAATATCTTTTATCACAAAAAGTACAGGAAAGGAGAAGTCCCCTTAAAACCGGTACGCTATAAGTATTGGCTGTTGATCGCCGGTTTGGGATGGCTGGCGATGCCCTATCTGCCCTGGCTATCCGTATTCTTTTTCCTGCTTACCTTCCTGGAATACCAGGCCAAGTATCCGCTGGAGATCGGTTTTGCAGACGATCGTGTCGTGATCAATACTTTATTTAAAAGAAAATATGATTGGTCAGCCTTCCACAATATCGTGCTGAAAGACGGTCTGCTCACCCTGGATTTCAGGAACAACCGCCTCTTCCAGAAAGAAGTAATGGAGGACGAGGACGACGATGGGGACGAGGACGAGTTCAATGATTATTGCCGGGGAAGAATTTTTATGGAAAAACCCCATTCCGGCATCTAAAGGGGAAACTGCTGTATGGACCCTATCTCTCTGCCCATCGTTCATCCCGCTTTTGAAAAGTTAAAACGTTCCGGGAGTTGGCTGCACCTGGCGGCGGGCCTCCTGATCCTGACCCATGCCATCAGCCATATTCAGCATAGGGACAGCAGCCCCGTCTATTTCTGGTGCCTGCTCCTCATCTCCCTGGACATCCTGATCCTCTTTATAGCAGGGAGAGACCTCGCGGCGCAATTACCCCGGGTCAACCTCTTTTTCCGGCTTGTAGAGATCCTGTTCTTTCTGGGCATTGGCCTGTTCATGCTGACCAGGGGCAATACCCTGACAGCCCTTATCCATATCTCCCTGAGCATCTGCTATACCTACCTGTTCTATTGCGAACGCAACCTGCAAAGCCGGGAAAACCTCCTGATCCATCATATAGGTCTCACCCTGCCGGGGCTTCCGGAGAGCAAATTCCTGCTCTGGACGCATATAAATAAATTAGAAGCCAGCTATAATACGATACAGATCAGCACTTCCCAGGACAGCATCCTTCATTTTGAGCTGCGAAAAAATCTTGATTTCGCAGAACTGGAACAAATTCACGAATTTTGCCGGCATTATCTCGGGGCCGGTGATCCCGGCCGGTGAATATTGAACCAGTTATTATGTCTACATTGAAGCAATCGCCCTTTATCCTCTATTCCGACGGGAAGGGGAATATTTTTGAAGATACCTCCTTGTATGTCACCGGTCGTAGCGGCTGGGACGCCATCCCCGTTCCAACCGAAGACTGGATCGACCTACCGGACGGCGGCTCTCTTTATGAATTACCCGGCAGAAGGGGCATTGGGATCGACACCCGCACGGGCGAAATGCGTTTGTGTGAGAAAGGCTGGGCTGTTGCCGCTTTTATTCCGCCAGCTCATACCGGCCTTTACCTGGCCGCCTACGAATCCGGGAAAGACGCACCCATCCTGCCGCTGTTCTGCTACACGGCTGCCGGCTGGTCAGATTCCAAAATTTATGTCCCGGCTGTACGCATCGAACAGGATATCCGCCAGGATGCCGAGGGTTATAACTGGGATCTGATCCACCAGGGTGTGGACAGGATCAGGGAAGCCTACCCGCAAAATCGCCTGATCAAACATCTCGCTGACAATTGCTGCCTGACCTATCATTGCCCCGCAGCCCGTAACTTTTTTATGGGACGTTGGGAATGCCCTGTGCCCGTCTCTCCTGCCTGCAATGCGAATTGCCTGGGTTGTATCTCTTTTCAACCCCAGGAGGAAACGATCACTTCTACCCAGGACCGGCTCCAGTTCAAACCGATGGCCGAAGAGATCGTGGAATTCACGGTCCCGCACTTGCAGACGGCCCCCTATCCGATCGTCAGCTTTGGACAAGGCTGCGAAGGAGAGCCCTTACTGATGTGGGAGACGATCCGGGAGTCCATCCTGGAAATGCGCAAGCACACCGATCGCGGCAGTATCAATATCAACACCAACGGCAGCAAGCCGGATGCGGTAAAGGCCCTCTGCGAAGCAGGACTGAATTCTATCCGCGTCAGCACGAACTCCGCGCGTAAATCTATTTACGAAGCTTATTACCGCCCTAATAATTATTCCTTTGAAGACATCGTTGAAAGCCTGAAAGTAATGCGGCATTACGGGGGCTGGGCTTCCATCAATTATTTTGTCTTCCCGGGCATGACGGATAGCGTTGCAGAATACGAGGCATTACGGACCCTGATCCGGGACACCGGCCTTACTATGATCCAATGGCGTAATTTCAATATCGATCCCGACTGGTACCTGGGCAGGATCGGCGTAACCGACACAGGAGAGTTCATGGGTATCAAGCAACTCATGGACCTGATCCATGAAGAATTCCCACAGGTGCAGTATGGTTATTTCAACCCTCCCATGGAGAGGATCAAAGGCAGGTTCGAAGCCGACTTCGCTCATTAGGAATGCAATCCCACCTAACCTTTGTTCTATGCAAAAAGTCATTATTATCGGGGCTACTTCAGGGATAGGGAGGGAATTAGCCCGTCTCTATGCGAGGGCCGGCAGCATGGTAGGGGTCACGGGAAGGCGACAGGAACTACTCGATTCCCTGCAACTCGAATATCCGCATGCCATCGTACCGGAATGTTTTGATGTCCGGGGAAATGACAATATCGTCCACGTAAAAGCATTGATCGAAAAATTGGGCGGCCTGGACCTCCTGCTCTATAATTCGGGATACGGGGAACCGAGCGAAACCCTGGATTGGGAAATAGACCAGCGAACAACGGAGATCAATGTGAAGGGTTTTATCGAGATCGTGAACTTTGGCTTCCGTTATTTTGTAGCACAGGGGCATGGCCACCTGGCCACCACTTCTTCCATCGCCAGCATCCGGGGCAATAGCCAGGCGCCGGCTTATAGTGCCAGCAAGGCTTTCCAGAGTATTTATTTCGAGGGCCTCCACATGAAGGCGAAGAAAATGAAGATCCCTCTTTATGTCACCGATATTCAGCCCGGCTTCGTGGATACGAAAATGGCAAAAGGGACGAGGTTCTGGGTAGCACCTGTTCCCAAAGCTGCGGGGCAGATCTTTAAAGCGCTGGAAAAAAAGAAAGGGCGGGTATATATTACTCATCGATGGTGGCTGGTGGCGAAGCTATTCAAATGGCTGCCGGATCTTATTTATCACCGGATAGGGTGATCTTTTTAGTAATTCGTTAAACAAGCCATAAAATTTTAACTATTGCGCCCTGCAAGAGGCGTTCCCGTACAATTAGCCCGCGATTTGTACCGTTATACCCTGATTAATTGGTAAATTCGTATGCAGAACACCTCCACTATGGCAGATCATTTCGAATCGCAAAAGAATCTCAAGGCTTCAGGGTATACCCTGCTGATCTGTAGTTTGCTGCTGATCGTCCTGCTCTATATAAGCTGGACCCTTCCCGTACCGGTGCCGCCGGTAGTCGAAGACGGCATCGAGGTGAACCTCGGCAACAGCGATCAGGGATTGGGTACGAACCAACCTTATTTGCCAGGAAAGCCATCTGCCCAGGACAAGGAAAAATATACCCCTCCCAAGCAAGCCGTCGTGGAGAAAGAGCCGGCCAAGGATGTAGAAACCGATGATAATAACAAGGAAGAAGCACCTGTGATCAAGAAGGCCGCGGTGACCAAGCCGAATGCCACCCGGATACCCGATAAAGAAGTCGTCAAGACACCTGTGAAACCCGTTAAAAAACCAGAGACCATCGCAACTCCCCCCAAGCCAAAGCCCAAAGCTGTTTTTGGCGGCGTGAAAGGTGACGGCACCGGGGGTAATGATGCCGATGATTATAAGCCGGGAGGCAACCAGGGAGTCGCAGGCGGACATGGGGACCAGGGCGCGCCGGGGGGCAATCCAAATTCAAATAATTATACCGGTGGCGGCAGGGGCAATTCGGGGGTGAGCATTTCCCGGGGATTAGCGGGACGTAAGATCACCGGTCTCCCCTCCTTCACCGATGACTTCAACGAGAACGCCAAGGTGGCCGTCGATATTCATGTGGACGCGAACGGCAATGTAACGGATGCCGATTACCAGCCCCGCGGCTCCACTACTTCAGATGCTTCCATGAAGGCTATTGCGCTTCGCAAGGCCCGGCAGGTGAAGTTCAATGGAGGAGGGGACGAATCCGTCGGCACCATCGTTTTTAATTTCAGGGTGCATAATTAAGGAACTCAGCGTAGGCGATATTACCTGGGCAACGGTGTTAAAGAGAGGATCTTATTAGCCTTGGCCATTTTCTTTTTTAAAAAGGGAGCATCTTCAAAGCCATCTAATTTCTTATTGACTTTAATTTTAACCGCATGGCTGGTAGACTTCTTTGTATTTGATTTTAATACTTTCACTATAACAAAGTTATGATTTTTTTCTTATATGAAAAGCCTCATAATCTCGTTCTTTCTCAAAAGACTCCCAGCTATTTCCTTGATAACCAAATATTTCAAAGTCCTTTTGTATTTCTTCCAAGTTAGTTGAAAGTCCTATTCGATATAATCGAGTGCGGGACTTTGTGCTTCCGATTGCAAAAATAAATTTACCGGGATGTTTCTCAAAAAAGCTAAGCCCTGTTAAAGCTACTGTAGCCAAAACTTTTTGGCTATCGTTATTATTGGTTATAGCCATATCACTAATTTCTCCTGTATCAGGGTCAATATCTCCAAAACCTAAATTATATACATCCGGATTATCCGTCTGTTTGAATATGACTTGTTTTTTAATGTTTCCTTTTGGGCCTTTGCTTATAAATTCAAATTTTAGAAAAGACGAAGATGTTTCAATATGGTATTTTTCGTATTTCATTTCCGGGAAGCAAAGGAAGTAAATTATTTGACCAAATTTTTTAGAAAAATATTAGCCCCCGATTTCAGTCGAATACTTTTTATCTTTACCCTTCTTTATGGACTATCCACAAACGCTTCAATACCTCGTCAGCAAGCTGCCTATGTATAGCCGTATCGGCGCAGCCGCCTATCGGACAGACCTGGACAATACTATCCAACTAAGCGCATTCATCGGTAATCCCGAACGCAAGTTCCGCTCCGTTCATGTCGCGGGCACGAATGGGAAAGGTTCCACCAGTCATATGCTGGCGGCCATCTTCCAGTCGGCGGGTTATAAAACGGGACTCTATACTTCCCCGCATCTGAAAGACTTCCGGGAACGGATCCGGGTGAACGGAGAAATGATCCGGGAGGATTTCGTCGTGGATTTTGTACGACGCATACGCCCCTTGTCGGAAACCATCGACCCTTCTTTTTTTGAGGTAACGGTAGCCATGGCTTTTGATTATTTTGCGCAGGAACAGGTGGATATTGCGATCGTGGAAGTGGGGCTGGGCGGTAGGCTGGACAGTACGAATATTATTACGCCGGAATGTTCGGTGATCACGAATATCGGATACGACCATATGAACCTATTGGGCAATACCCTTGCCAAGATCGCTTATGAAAAAGCAGGCATCATCAAAAAGGGTGTACCCGTCGTTATCGGCGAGCAGCATCCGGAAACCTCGCCCGTATTTGAAGAGAAGGCCCGGCAGGAAGATGCCCCTCTGAGCTATGCGGATAAGCAACGTTTCGTCGCCGAATGGAAATTCGAACATCACCAATTGATCGCGGAGGTGACCACCCCGGCAGCCGTCGATAAAGAATACTACCAACTCGATCTGCCCGGCATCTACCAAACCAAGAACCTGCTCACCGTCCTGGAAGCGGTCCATGTCCTTTCACAAAAAGGGTGGAAGCTGGATCATACCCATGTACACCAGGCGTTACGGCAGGTGAGGAAACTAACGGGATTACATGGCCGATGGGAGGTCATTCACGAACATCCGACGATCGTGCTGGACGTCGCTCATAATGAAGATGGGATCACCCAACTGGTGCGACAGATCGAGCTCACCGATCACGAAGAGCTGCATATCGTATTTGGAATGGTAGGCGATAAGGAAACAGACCGGGTGCTATCCCTCCTACCCCGTCAGGCCCTCTATTATTTTACCCGCGCCCAAATCCCCCGGTCGCTGCCGGAAGATCAACTGGCCGGGCTGGCAAGGGAAAAAGGGCTGAAAGGACAGGTCTACCCCACCGTACCGGCTGCCTTGAAAGCAGCCAAAGCCCGTGCGCATCCCAGGGACCTGGTGATCGTTTGCGGCAGCGTCTTCGTCGTCGGCGAGGTATAATTATGCGCGCAACAAGCTATTTAGAGCTGTACGCGATGGTAGATACGTTGAGAATTTCACCGAGAAAATAAGAGCTGTTAAATGGATCCGGAGCTTCCACGGGGTGGTTGAATCCCAAAGGAAGGCCGTGTTGATTATAGGAAGTTGCCGGTATAGGGTTATTCACGCTGTATTCATGATTGAGGAACATCCATATTTTATTGGTCTGACTGGGGTTCACTTTGTTGTCATAAGTGATCCCCGAACGGATCCGGTTGCCGTTCTGATCATACTGCCAGGTGTCCTGGTGTATCGTTCCCCGGTAATAAGTCGCAGCAACTGTCATGCGATCATGAGAATCATAGGTGTATAAGATCGCCTGGTTGTCATGACCTACCGGATTGGGGTCTTCACTGAATGATCCATCCCTATATACCGAATCCTGGACAATAAGTCCCTTTGCATTGTATTTGTACCTATGCCAGAGATCATAAAAAACGCTATCAGACCTTAACGAGATATAATCCGTTAACCTGTGATTATGATCGTAACGGAAGATGCGAATGGGAAACCCATTGTCCGGCGAAAATATTGCACTGGTGGGATTATCATGGTTGTCATATTTAAAAACAACGCTCGAGGTTGTCTTGCCGGATCCTGAAGTAATCTTTTCAATTTTATACTTGGGTAGTCCGCCGGTCTGCCCGGAAAGGATCAGGTCTTCTAATTTGCGGCAGGCGGAAAGCTGGAACAGGGAGAGCAGGAGAATCCATTTAAATAAAATGGGAACCATTCTTTTCATAACAAAAGGGGTTAAAGTTTGGGGGAAAGGGTTAGGCCCTAAAAATTACCCCTTATTTATTTAATCCCGCATTAAATCCTCATTAATATATTCTAATAGCTCAACTCGCCGAGTCTTTCGAGCCCATAGAGCAGGGCGGTCACATGCATGCTTTGGACGATCTTATTTTCCCGGAGCAATTGCTTCAGTTCTTCGATCGTAAAAAGGTAGACCTCGATCTCTTCATTATAATCGAGTTCCTGTTCCTGCACGCGCTTCCCACCCGTGGCCAGGTACATATGCATCCAGTTCGTATTCGTGGAGGGATTGGCCGAGGTCTTCCCCAGGTATTCCAGTTTATCAAACTTGTAGCCTGTCTCTTCCAGCAATTCCCTTTCGATAGCAAATTGGGTGGAAGGATCGGTATTGTCCATCATACCGCCGGGGAGTTCATAATCGGTCTGTCCGAGTGCGTGCCGGTATTGCCTTTCGAGGATCACCTTTCCGTCCTCCGTCAGGGCGAGGGCCGTAACCCAGGTGGGGAATTCATATACATAGTAAGGGCTGATGATCCTGCCGTCCTTTGCTTCGCAAGTGTCCTTTCGGATCGTAAACCATGTTTCCTTATATAAATATTCCGATGAGAGAGTCTTCCAACTCAGGTCTTTCATATCCATTATTTGGGGTTAACCTTACCAATGATTGCGTTCCCGCAGCTTAGTGATATGGGCCGAATGATGTTTGCCATGCCAGGCATACATACCCAGCAGAAACCATAAGGTCAGTTCTTTTTTATGTTCGGGATGGAATACCGTCCGTTGCCAATCCTGGAGGGTAAGGTCGCTGATGGCCGTATACCATCTGGTATGCAAGGCATAGAGCAGGGTAAGGGAGATATTGATCGGAATATTCTGTACGTCGTTCAATTCCGCCCATAGGCCTTCCTGATACGGGCAGATCGTTGGGTTGTTTTCCGTCAGGCCCAATTTGAACCGGATATAGGCGTTCATATGACTGTCGGCTACATGGTGCACCAACTGCTGCACCGTCCATCCTCCTTCCCGGTAGGGGGTTTGCAATTGTGCTTCATCCAGGTTGACGATGCTATTTTCCAGCAATTGCGGCAGGAATTTAAGATCGGTCAGCCATTCTTCCTTTTGCTTTTCGGAGAAAGGCTGGGGTTCGTATTTCCCGATGGGATAACGCAGATCCATAGAAACAGTGCTCATAATTTAATCGATGTTTTATTGTTGATGATCTTCCCTGATCTTATGGCCTGTGAGATGGATGAATACATCTTCCAGGTTGGCTTTTTTCACTTCTTTGGGGCGTTCGAAGCCGGTGGCTACCAGGTGGTCTATCAATTTGTCCGGGGCGTCCAGGCTGATGATCCTTCCTGCGTCGATGATCGCTACGCGATCGCATAAAACTTCCGCCTCATCGAGATAGTGCGTGGTCATGATCACGGTGGTGCCTTTGGCGCGGATCTCGCGGATCAGTTCCCAAAGATTGCGTCTTGCCTGCGGATCGAGGCCCGTAGTGGGCTCATCGAGGAAGATGATCTTGGGCTGGTTGATCAGGGTGGTGGCAATAGAAAACCGTTGTTTCTGCCCGCCGCTCAGCTCTTTGTATTTGGCTTTGGCCTTGTCCCGCAGGTCCACGCTGTCCAATAGTTCCAGGGGCCTTACCGTGCGATTGTACAAGCCTCCGAACAGTTCGATGAGTTCCGTAAGATTGAGGCCCGGGTAATAGCCCGAGGTTTGTAATTGAACGCCAATGATCTTTTTAATATCATCCGGGCGCTTGTCCAGGTCGATCCCGTCTACTGTCACGACCCCGCTGGTCTTTTCGCGCAGGGTCTCGATGATCTCCAGCGTAGTGGATTTCCCCGCCCCATTAGGTCCGAGCAGACCGAAGATCTCTCCTTCATATACATCAAAACTGATCCCTTTTACGGCCTCGAAATCTCCATATTTTTTCGTGAGGTCCCTGATCGAAATGATCGTTTTTGCAGTCATGAATGGCAAGTTACAGAATTAGCGTCAAGCCGGAAGGGCCGGAAACTTTTTTTATTGGGGTCCGGTGTACCCCTTTATCGCGTAAAGATCTGGGTATAATAAATGACGCCTTTGGAGTCCCTGGCCAGTCCGATACCCGTAAGCCTGAAATTCCCTTCAATATTTGCCCGATGTCCGGGGCTTTCCAGCCAGTCAGCCACCACTTCCCGGGGCGATCTTTGCCCATAGGCCACATTTTCTCCCTGGGCTAAGACATTGCCAAGCTGTCGCTTGATGGCGTCGACGCGGGATTGAAGGCCCATATGACCGAACGGAACTTTGCCCGTCGCCATATCCCGGCTATGCCGGGCCGCCACCGAAGACTCCACTTTGTCCATCTGCAGAGGAGGGAGGCCTATTAAATGACGATGAAGATTGACATAATATAAGATACCTGCCGCCTCGTTGCCGGGACCAGAGGGCGCCGTCGAGGGATACCTGGCGGCGGGACGGGCTTCTGTTGCCGACCTGCTGGCGGAGGCCTTTTTAGTACAACCGCTGAAAGAGAATAGAATAAGGGCCAGGCCCGGTAAAGCCAGGGTCCTGATCAGCCTGAAATAATTTATACGATGTGACATCAGCTCCTAAACTATCGAATAGCATGCCAAAACGGGCATGTTGCCCATCCCGGAAAGCTTATTCGGATATCCGGGATTTGGAGGCGGAGGCAACCCTGGCTACTTCCTGCTCAGGTAGGTCTCCAGTTCTTCCATCATATGCTTGCTCCCGATGAATAAGGTGGAGCGCTGGTGCAGTTCGGTGGGTTGTACATCCAGAATCCGCTCTTTACCGTTGGTGGCTTTTCCTCCCGCGACCTCTACGATAAAAGCGAAGGGATTGCATTCGTATAACAACCGCAGCTTGCCTTTTGGTTTATCGATCGTGGCCGGGTACATGAAGATGCCCCCTTTAATCAGGTTACGATGCACATCGGCCACCATACTGCCGATATATCGTTGCGTATAAGGTCCGCCGTTATCCTTGTTCTTTTTCTGGCAAGTGTCGATATAGGCTTTTACCTTGTCTTCATATTGAAAGAAATTACCATGATTGACCGAATACAACCTACCGTCTTCCGGGCATTTGATATTCGGATGACTCAGGGTGAACTCGCCGATGGAGGGGTCCAGGGTAAAGCCGTTCACACCCCGGCGGGTGGCATAGACCATCATCGTGGAAGAGCCGTAAACGATATAGCCGGCCGCCACCTGGTTGCGTCCCGGTTGCAGGAAATCCTCCTTGATACAGGGCTTGCCCCTTTCGCTGATGCGGCGGTAGACGGAAAATATGGTGCCGATGGAGACATTGACATCGATATTGCCGCTGCCATCCAGGGGATCGAAAAGACAAACATATTTTGAATTGTTACTGACCTCATCATCGAAGACCACGAACTCATCGAGTTCCTCGCTGCCAATACCCGCGCAACTGATCCCATGTCGCAGAACCCCCATGAACTGGTTGTTAGCGAAAATATCGAGCTTCTTGACATCCTCGCCCTGGACATTGATCGTTCCGGCATCGCCCAAAATATCGACCAGGCCGGCTTTATTCACTTCCACATTCACTCTTTTTGCGGCAAGGCCCATATCCCGGAGAAGATTACTAAGCTCGCCGGTGGCCTGGGGAAAATTGCGAAGCTGCTGCAGGGTAAACTCGTCAAGGGTCAATACTTTTCTATTCACATTCATACGGTAGCATTTAGTAGTTAGACATTTTGTGGTGCAAATGTAAGGGTTTCGGGAATTTTAGCTGCATTTAGCAAGTTTGGTTTGTCGCAGACTGTTGACTTATATTTGCCGCATGAAAATTTTCAAGTTCGGAGGCGCCAGCGTCAACAGCGTGGAGAGGATCCAAAGCCTGGCCCGTATCCTGCATCTTTATCCCGGGGAAAAGCTGCTCGTCGTTATCTCCGCGATGGGGAAGACCACCAACGCCCTGGAAAAAGTAGCGGAAGCTTTTTATAAAGGGGAGCGGGACGAAGCACTGCGATTGTTCCACCAGGTAAAAGAGACGCACCTTACCACTGCTAAATACCTGCTCGTAAAAAACTATCTGGCGGCGGAAGCCCGGCTAAAAGATTTTTTCACGGAAGTGGAATGGCTGCTCCATGACAAGCCGGTGAGAGATTATGATTACTATTATGACCAGGTGGTCTGCGTGGGGGAATTATTATCCACTTCTATTATAAGCGCCTACCTGGCCGAATCGGGGATCGACAACCAATGGATGGATGTGCGGGATATTTTCCGGACGGACGATAATTTCCGCGATGCCGCCATCGATTGGGCCTTTACGGAAAGCCGGGTCAGAGAGGATATCCTACCCCTCTTCGCGGAGAGCCCGATGGTGATCACCCAGGGGTTTATCGGCGCCACTTCTGAGAACGAAAGTACGACCCTGGGAAGGGAAGGCAGCGATTATTCCGCGGCCGTATTTGCTAATCTGCTGGATGCAGAGAGCCAGACGATCTGGAAAGATGTGGAGGGGGTGATGAATGCCGACCCCAAGGAATTCCCCGAAGCCCGGCTTATCGGCGAACTGAATTATGACGAAGTCATAGAAATGGCCTACTACGGCGCGCAGGTCATTCATCCGAAAACGATCAAGCCCCTGCAAAATAAAGGCATCCCGCTCTACGTGAAATGCTTTCTCGACCCAGCTCTCCCCGGTACCGTAATCCATAATAAGAGTATAAAAGGCCTCCCTCCGATCATCGTGCTAAAGCGGGAGCAGGTGCTGATGCATTTGCATTCAAAGGATTTTTCTTTTGTGGGGGAAAAACTCACCGGCAGCCTCTATCAACTGTTCGCCGACATCCGGATCAAGCCCAACCTGATGCAAAGCGGGGCCGTCACTTTGCAGATCTGCCTGGATGACCGGACGGACAAAGTGGAAAAGCTGGCTTTATCGGCCTCCGAACCTTTCGAGGTGCTGATTGAAAAAGGGTTGACCCTGTTGACGATCCGGCATTATGATGATGCGACCCTCTTACGACTGACAAAGGGGAAGCAGGTCATCCTTCGGCAACAGACGCCGGAAACGGTGCAGGTAGTACTGAAGTGATTTTGGGATTTCGAGATCTGGGGATTTTGGAGGATTGTGGGATGGCGATGCTAGTCGGCCCCGATCATGACCGTCTGCTTGAGTTTGATCGCCACGTTCTTACCAAGACGGTTGGCGGGCGACCATTGGGGCATATTCAAAAAGGCGTCTTCTAATTTTTCGTTCAATCCTTCATTACCGCCACGGATCACCTTTGCATACACCGACTTGCCCTGCTGATCGATAATGTATTCTACCATTACAAAGGCTTTGGTCTGTCCTTCTTCCAATTCTTTCTGGGCTTTTTTACTTTCCTTGTTCAGGAAGTCCTGGAAGGCGGAATTGCCGCCCGGGTACACGGGTAACTTATCCACTACTTTTGCAAGATCATCTTCTTTTATGGGGGATTGACGTTCTACACGAGATGTGATACTCTTCTTTTGGGGCAGATTCTTGTCTACAGAAGCCACTTTCACTTCTGCTTCGTTGGGCGACACTTCTTCTGTAACATATTCTCCTTTTCCATTGACCATTACAAAGGGGACTTCCTTGTACTTCTCAAAATAATAAAAAGCGCTTCGCATGCTCTTCGCAAACGGGGTATATTCAGAAAAGGTCTGGAGGTATTTATTCAGGTAATCGACGCTTCGGGCATTATTGAAATTCACAGGGAAAATATGCACCGGGATAAAATCCTCTCCCAGGTCTTTTGCATGCGCTGCGAGCACATACAATTCTTCGATCTGGGAATCTGTGATAGGGATACATCCGGTGGTCACGCAACTTCCGTGGATATAAATATCTCCTCCCGGCTGGGTCGAATCGCTGAGGATCCTGTCCGAGGCATTTGGATAATTAAGCCCCAGGGACAAATGGTATTCGCTGCGAGGGTTGAATTGGTTGATATAATAGAATCCTTCCGGCACCTGGTAATCGCCGGACATGCGTTTGGGTCCCAGGGTACCCGCCAGCGCACAGACCTTATAGGCTTTGAACAGCTTATATTTCTCTTCCTTGCTATTCTTTACCCAAACTTCTAACTGACTGTCGTATTTAAACGAACGGATATATACAAACCGAGCAGGCCAGGCAAGTCCCTTATCATGAAATTGTTTCATAAGGGTATCTTCCTTCCGATTCATTACTTCTCCGATCTTTGGAATGGAACGTTGATAATCAATGAAATGAATAGACGAAGCGGAGGTCTGTGCCTTTGAGGAGGTGGCTGAAAGAAGAAAACCTAACATAACCACGTGAAAACCAGCGATGATTGTTCTACTTGCATGCATACGATAGGGTAAAAATTGTTAATGTGTGC
>Ga0307516_10003020_pt1 | contig 21945 bp, 16 predicted proteins | sample 19_EM_MG_FD_203310 | JGI IMG/M metagenome (GOLD analysis project Ga0307516, IMG submission 203310) | Populus trichocarpa ectomycorrhiza microbial communities from riparian zone in the Pacific Northwest, United States - 19_EM | ecosystem: Host-associated > Plants > Roots > Unclassified | place... | reverse complement strand
CCCTTGTCACTCCGATCCCCTTTGTCGCTCGTTTTCCCAGGCTTTTTGTTGACCCGGTGCGAAGTGTTGTGGTCCTTCACTTCTTTGGACCCAGGGGTTTTCTTCAGGTTTTTTGGCTCTGGCGATTTCCAATGAGAACGATTTTCCTCCTTAACCTCGTCCTCCAAATTTTTCCCCACTTCCCTAAGCACCTCTACGAACTCGATATCATCTTCTAGAAGCCGTCCCACATTGGAAAGCTTCTTCTTCATAGGCCTCGTGAGCCCTCCCTTCAGCTTTTCCCTCCAGAGAATACCAGAGAGTCCTGCTCGGGCATTCGCGATTTCCATCTTATCGATGTTGAGCTCGATATCGCCATCGTAGACGATGCGGTCGATTTTGCGCAAGGCATCACGTTGCTCGAATCGACTGGAGAATCGGGTCTCGATCACCGATGCAAATGACTTCCAATCATCCTCTTTGTTTTGTTGCTTCAATTGAGCGGTATGTGCCTCATACCACTCTTCTGCATTTCCTGACATCTGGTGCCCCACAAAAGCAATTTTGTCCATTTCCTTTACATAGGTGGTCTCGTAGTATTTGAAATAATTTCCAACACGAGCCCACCATGCTGCGAATGTAGGCTTCGCATCGCGACCGGAAAATATTTCTGGCTTGTCGAGTACAGGTTTTTCGATCGTGACCCGGACCGGATCTCGGAGCTTGTACGGCGACGGTGACCGTTTGCAATCCCACAACCCCCTTCTGGGAGATGGCACCCTTGGGTTTCGCTGCGGGGTGGCGGACCACCTTGGTGGTCGGGATGGTGGGGGTGAGGGTGACCCCTCATCTGATGACGTGTCACTGGGGCTGCCGGGTGGGCTGATGCCACCATCAACACCCCCTGTCCGTCGTCCACCACCACCACCTCCCGCTCCACCTGCTGCTCGGTTGCCCTCCTCCTCACCATCTTCATCTGGGTCATACAACTCCAAACGGAAAGGTCTGAGTGGAGGGGCGGCTGGGCCTTCTCCTGAGTCAGGCTCGATCGGTGGGATTCGTCTCTCCGGGTCGCTATCGATAGCCTTCCCCTTTTTCACTGAGGGTTCTTCTCTTAGCGAGGCCGCTTCTTTCACGGACCTCCCTTCCTTTACGGAGCGTGCCAGTCCTTCCAGTTCACCCACTAGCGCAATCGGGTTGGCCTACTCCTTTGCCTTTTTGATTGCCGCATCGAAAAACTCCTGCAGCTTCTTTTCTTGCTTTTTGACATCGGCTGCTTTGGGCTTGCATTTTACCTCCTTACCGAGGGCCGCAATATCCGCCTTCATGGCCGTGCTGGAATTCTGGAGTACCTTTATTTCGGCATCCTTTGTCGCAGCAAACTCATTCATCACAGCCATGACATGGGTAGCATTGGCATCAAGTGCATCAGTTACTGCATCCAGGTGTTTGAACTGCGCTTCATCCTTAGTCTGGGCAGCTAGAATAACGGTGGACACCTGGTCCGAGAACTGGGTGCTCGCTACTGACAGCTGCCAGAAAGCCTCTTCTGAAGTGTAGCACATTTGTTCATTTTCAGGCTGGGCCAGCTCATATAGACGTCTGTGGTCATGCTGAAGGCCCTCGTAGTGCTGCGTGAATTTTGGGAAGATTTCCTTGATGTCATGCTCGTTCTTTCGGCACAGCTGCACTAGCTGGCCAAACTGAGACAGACTCTTGTCAAGGGTCTTCACCATATTGCAGAACCACCCAGGTGCCTCCACAGCGACCGGATCCCACACCACTGGCTCACCAGTGTCAGCATCGCGGATGACCACATCCGTTGAGGTGTCCAACTCATTGGAGCTCTTTCGCATCTCAAACTTCACCAATGCCTGAGAGTCCGACATGTTTACTTATACGTTTCTTGTAGAGAGGTATATTGTAGCGTCGGTGTGTCTGCTAACAATATAGTGTAACACTCGGGTGTTTCACCAACGGCACAATTGCCCAGGTGGTCACCAACAGTCTATCACCCTTGAGTGGGTAACATTTGTATGATGGCAGCGGAGCGACTGTGTAGTTCCGAAGGATTCGCACAGGAGCGGGTGGGAAAATTCACTAAGAGATTTGCATTCGAAATATCACTAGAGAGTTGATCCCAGAAACAATGTAATATTGTTGAGGCTCAACTTCCGACTGATCGTTGCTGATGCCTCTCTACGTAGGAAACTGGCACTCTTTAAATGTCATGCCAACTCTTTGGCCGTCCTCCCTTGGGCTGACTCGGGAAGCGCAATACCTCGGTATTACGCAGCAGTGTCTCTCCTCGTCCGAGGGAAATATGGTTGATTGGGACGTGGCACTGATTGATAGGTATGGACCCCGAAGATCTTTGATCTGAGTGCTTGCAAACAATCTTCGTTTGCACCCCCTTGTAGGCATCATCACCCTCGTGCGTAAGATCGCAGCCCTTACTGGCTAAATGCTTCTCAGGTGCATCCGTGGTCGCAATCTATGAGTCTAGATGCTTCCAGGAATGTCTGGTGACGTTGGTACAAGTGCCGTAGCAATCGCAGTTAACTGAAGAATACATCTCTATAACTTAACAAGTTAAGGTCCGATCTTCTTCAAACAACTGACAGATGGTCTGGCTCCCCTCATATACCAACCGGACCCGTTCCGCCTCGCGCGTCCTGCACGACCGCTCGTGAGTTATATTGTACCCAGAAAAAGTTGACATTTTTGCTGGTACACAGCAACTAGTAGCTTTTAGTATGGGTCTCGCGGAGGATAACCTTGACACCTCCCAGGGATGTGACCAGACCCCCATCTGAGGGGATCGATTCATGCATTGGTCACGCTAGTACACACTAGCTCTTTTGGGAGCTAGCCGCACAGCCACACTATTTTCCAAATTATAATGACTAATAAGAGTTCTCTGTTCAGCCAAACATCCTTGACGTGACGGCGGAATCTGCACGACGAAGGACTCGGCACAAAATGGAACGACTAGGCAAAAAGGACTACCAATACAGTTCTCACGTACCAAACACAATATATGTGATACCTCTGACTCTCCTGCCTCCGATCCGCAAAAGGTTTTTCGTACCGCAAGCTGTTCGATAGAACTGTCACCTGTCAAGACGTATCGGGGGTGTCAACCACTCCATGCCTTGATCGTTTGAATCGCTTTGCTTAACGCGCCGGAATTTTCACGTTCGACAACGCAATGTGCAGTTGGGATTGCGATCCTATGCTCATTCCATACCAGAATGGAAAACATTGTGCTTCCAATTATTCATTTTGTAGGTGGAGTCAAACTGTGTCAGGTATCCTCGTCGGCGTAGAATCTCCAGACGCGACGGGTGTGTAACCATACGCCAGCGAAGTTGCTTCTCTGAATCGAGGACAGAGAATTCTTTAAACAGCCAACCTTTGGACGTTAAAGGGACTCGGGCTTCGTCGATATCGGTTCGGAAGTCGGTACCATTCAGGAAAATCGATTGTCACTTCGGATACCACATTTCGCATTGATAATGTCTTGTCTATTTAAAAGTTAACACATATAAATATTATACCTGTTAAAATGGTAATCACCTCTTAAGAGAACCACCACCAGCTGCCTCCAAGTTCTCGGAACCTTCAATACTGCCTGATCCTTTCAATGTATGAAAGATCTGAGCCGGCGTATAATTTATATTCGTCTTGGTGGCAATGACCCGCTTGACGATGGAGGGAAGACCACAAAGACGGAAAGCTTCTTCGAAGCTGTGTGTATGGGCAGCATCGTCCTTCCTCTCTAAGAAGACCATCACCGGTTCACTGCCGCTCGGAGTGGTGCGTGTTATCTTCATCGGAACCTGACCGAGATCTTTGATCCAGACTGCAGTTATTCGGGGTTTGACAACACAGCCTTCATTTCTCGCGACATTGGTACTGGTCTTTTTGCACTTCCGTAGACGACATTCGTAGTATTGAACTTGTATTGTACCCTGCCATAGAGTCGTGTTCCTGCCTATCTTGGTCCAAATAGTGTCAACCAATGGTCAGAACTCATCGAATTCTTGTTGGGTTAACTGGACAGGTTTCTCCAGTCGGAAAAGCATCTATCTTTCTGTAGGTGTCTACCTGCAAGGGCACTGAAATCATGGTGGAGGAGGAGGACATTTTCACGTGTGATTGATAGTTCGAGTTATGTTGATGGTAATGGAGCCCCTGAACGGTTCTGCCCCTGTATCGTACTCAGACTTTTTATTTTATTTTATTTAATAATTTAATTCGATGCCACATGTGGCGGTGCGTTCCAAAAACGGACTAGCGTGCCCAATGCATGAATCGATTCCCATCTGAGGCTGCCACTCATCCCCTTTCCCTTTGGTAACCTTGAGTTACCACCTGGCTGCTGTTGGGTCGGTAATACTCTTCTCTTTCAGAGCTCGCCCCAGCCTGTGACTTTCACTCATGAAATCGCACTCGGCCTCAATCCTCAGATTGAGTCTGGCTAGTCATACTAATTGCATGTCTTGGGGTGTCACCAGCGCACTGGGTGTAACAAGTAGTGCTTTTCCCGTATCTTCCTGAGAGTGGCCAGAGCAGGTGCCTCTCCTTATGTCCTCTCGTCGTGATTGGATGATGCGATTGGGTTGCGTGCAGGGTTGATTTCGTTACTCGACCGGAGCTGGCAGCAACGAGCCCTCAACCGTTCCAGCTAATCCTTCTCGGCCACAACGGGCACCAAGGTATAGCTCTGCCCCATATCACTCCCAACAGACTCTCGAACTGTTCCTGAGGTGCGGTCCTGTAGCGGCGTTTGCACTTTCCCGAACATGAGCCGGTACTTAGTCTGGGGCTACCCAGCGCTACAGGATCGGCTTGAAGTCAAGCCTCCGCTTCAGTATTCGGTCAACTCGACGTCCCTCGCCTTGGTACGGTGTATGCCCTGCATCATAATCATTGTAAGCATCTCGGATAAGTGGGGGATACGCTTACGCTGTCGTGCGCTGGCAAAGCGCAGAGTTCATCGCCATAATCGGGTGTCAATGGCGAGGATGCGACTGGTAGCATCATCCCTCGTGTCTCCTGACCATGGGGTGCAACAGTATCGCCTCAGGCTTTCGAGCTGTCTGCGACGATACAGCGATTCCCGACTCATGGTGCTGTTCCTCTGGGCCGTGCCTCAGGAAACAGCCCCGCTCCTATTCCACGATCTAGCCTCGCAGCTCCTTGCGTTCCCGTTTTCCTTCCGATTGCTTGTCCTGCTTATGATGACCACCAAGATTGTCTTCCTCCGTGGCAGCGCTTGCGCTTTCCCAGTCTGCGCTGGTACTTGGCCCAGGGACCTCCTGGTGCCGCAGAGTTGGTTGACCCAAGCCGAGCCCCGACAGTGTCGGTTGCCCAGTCTCAGGATGCCATCCTAAGACCATGTGACGAGTTTCCGATACCTTCCTGTCCTGTCCGTATCCGAAAGTTTAACCCGTAATATTTAGGGTGTAACACTATCCCACCCTTCCTAAGCTTTGTCCCAAAGCTATAGGATGGTGTTGCGTATAGTCCTTAAGCCCCGTACTATTGCTCGATTGTAGAGGTAAAAGCTGTGTGGGAAAAAGGTCTCTCAAATCGGTGAGCCCGTAGTCCGTTGGCGTATCAGTATGCTATACTCTGCTACAACTCGATCATTGAGACTGAAAAACCCCGTGGGAAAAAGTCTCTCAAATCATCGTGAGCCAGTAGCCCATTGGTGTTTCAAATCGACGAAACACGTGACGGTTCTGTAAGGTGACCTTAGAACGTAGCCTCCCAGCCTACCGCTCTGGTTATCAAGAAAAACCCAGTGGGAAAAAAAACTCTGTAACCATTCCTTGAGCCAGTAGCTGTTGAATGGCATGTTCATCAGATCGTATCGGTCATGACACCGTATTGCTGTCGATACTGTCCATATTCCGCGGGACTCTTGACGTCCTGAGTCTGGTGCACAGTGCCCACCTTCCGGTAAAGGCATCCCGTTTCCATCCTCAAATTCCCGGCCTTTCAGCTCATCAGTCCCGGCGCTCGGCTTGGGACGGCGTCCCCCCCAGCCTTTTGGCTAACTGGTACAGTTTCCCTACTGCACCGGTTCCCAGACCTTCCGGCGATCGTATTCCTCGGCCTTTCGGCCAATACGCCCCGGCGCTCCGGCACAGGACGGCATTCTCCCTGACCTTTTGGTCAACCCGTTCCTGCGTTTCGGCACGGAACGACGTCCTTCCTGTACTTTCCCGATATTCGGCAGTACTGCTGGTACCATGAGTACGGAGCCTTTGCCGCCCATTCTGACCAAGGCTGGCGTAGCCTGCTTCGCATGCGAGATTGCCGCAATCGGTCGATCCGTATCCCCCCCTTTCTAGGGCAGTTCTCTGAACGCCTTGAGTTCAAGTCAAGTTTGCCCTTCCGGCTGCTGGACCGATTGTTGATATGTTATCGTCGATACCAGCGGGAAGCTGTAAACAGCGAGCGTGGCGTCGGTTGATAGCCCATTACCCGAGATTTGCTCGGCGCAGGGTGTTCCATAGGTTCGGTCGATGGACGCGTAGTACTCGAGTGGGATTCACCTGGTGTTGCGCTCCATCAAGGTGCCGTGTCGCCACAGGTTGTGTATTGCTCAACGGCTGGTGTAGTCCTCCATTCTTGCCCTGCTACAGAAGAATAGCACAGAGTGTGGAGCCCCATGCAACGGGTGCAGCAAATACCAGGTTCTCAATCTCGAAATAGCTGAAACGGTGCCCGGAACGCGTATTCTAATGTATCCGGCTCCGCCACACCGGCCTCGAGCAGAATGGATGCTGGTTGGGTGAAACAGTGGTACTGGCAGGACCCACAATGACTGGATTTGGCAATTTTCATCTGGCTTCGGTGAAAACCAGGAAAAACGAGCTCAGCGGCACTCAAAGTCCATTGAAGGTCTCATTCGCAGGCTTTCTGGTCGAACGGGCTCCAACCCTGGGTTGTTTTTCCGGATATCCAGCCCAAAGAAAAGGAAAAAACCCTCGTCATTTGCCTGCCTTAGCAGCCGTCATCGTGGACTGCATCTCCAGTGGACTTTGCTTGTCTTCGGTGCCACGCATCCGGTGCGAAGGACACCATCATCGGAGCCGTTGGTGGGACAGTTCGCGCGGTTCCCACGGACATCGTCAACTGCTGTCTGGACCGACTCCCAACGCTCCTTTCTTAGCCCGACCTCCCAGTTACGCCTTATAGGCCGGCTGGAGGTCTTTCTCTCCCTAGCCTTTCGGCTTGACCACGTCTGCTCGGTGCAATGGCCGACAAGTGGTCTTTCCTTCCTTGCCCTTTCGGTGCATTGCCAGGTCCCGTCAAGCTTCAACTCGACCCCTGGCCACCCAAAATTCCTTGCTCGCCGTTGGCGCTGAGCAGGATTCTCTTCCTCTTCGCGTGTCTGACTGTCTCGCGGTTGACCGGAGGGAGAGTGTGTGGCTGACAGTCGACGTCGTCCAAAGGTCGAAATTCTCGAGAAAGGTGACTTGGAACCCTAGATTATAGTGTGACACTGGCACGTCCGGTCAACGTTGGAGTGACGGTAATTTCGAACTAGTCAGGTTTCTCGATAGTCACGAAGGAGATGGGGCGTGCACGGTCTTCGCCGGCCTTCAATTATTATACAAGAATAAAACCCCATATGACAGTCCTTCCAAAATCGCCCACCGTTAAGGAATTCACAGCGAATAATCTAAGGGGTTCGGTTCGGTATCGGCAGCGCCCGCCGGCTGGGGCTTGAGCGCCGGATCGTACGCGGCTCCACGGCAATGGCTTGCTCGACGGATCGCTCGGTGGACAGAGCGGTGTGCGCGGCGGCTCGCGCAGCAGTGCATGCTTCAAGACAGGCCCGGCGGCTTGCCAGACGGCTCGCTCGTGTATCGCTTCGGCGGATGGTTCCAGGCGGGCCCGGTGTCTTGCCCGACAGCTCACTCACGGCGCTTCGGTGGAGGATTCGATTCCAGACGGGCCCGGCGTCTTTCCTGGCGGCTCGCTCGCATCGGTCCGATTCGGCGGATCGTTCGATGCATTCGGTGCTTGCCAAACGGCTCGCGTAACAACTGCCTCACAGGTAAGATAAGGTAAGGAATATGCTCACACACCAGACCCTCCTGGGTGCGGGCCGGAGCCTGAAGCTACTCGTCCTGGTCGGTCTGACGATAAGGAAACAAGGTTCTGTTTAGCACCGTATAACTCGCCCAACCCTTTCGGGGGTTAAGTCCCTCATGCGGCCCAGTGGATTGCGAAGTCTTTTCTCGTCCATCTTGTTAGATGATGCGGCCTTATCATCTCGTAGATGACGCAGCCCAACTTCACTCCGTTTCCCACCAGTTGCCGGTATCCCTTATCTCCCGAAGTTAACCCTCACGACCGCTGGCGGCCGTAAGTCTTGTTAACTCTGCTTTTTATCTCCCGCCTAGACTCTCAAGCTCCTCACGTATCCTTCCGTCTCCTTCCTGATCCACTGTCGTCTCACTCGCCGCGCTTGGGCATATCTGCGCTTCGGCGGATGGTGCGACGCATGCCCGGCGGGGTGCCAGATGGCTTGCGTATATCGTTTCGGTTCGAGATGGGCCCAGCAGCTTGCCCGGCGGCTCGCTCGTATCGTATCGGTCCGGTTCGGTGTCTGCCAAATGGCTCGCTCGACAACTGCCTCACAGGTAAGATAAGGTAAGGAATACGCTCACACACCAGACCCTGCTGGGTGCGGGCTGGAGCCCGAAGCTACTCGTCCTGGTCGGTCTGACAATAGGATCCGCCCAATGGTATCACGGACCACGCCATTCCCTCAGCTTATAGCTGGGTTCAAGTCACGACCCCATGTCGGCCCTTGGCTACGGCCTCGGGGATTATACCCTCAACAGGGGTCCTATCCGTGCTGACCGACGTGTTGCCCATCAGACCCTTCCAATCTCCCGTCTAGACTCTCGAGCTCCTCACGTATCCCCCCGTCTCCTTTCCGATCAACTGTCATCTCGCTTGCGGCACTTGTAGGAGCACTTGTAGGAGCGCTCATAGGATCGCTCGTAGGATCGCTCGTAGGATCGCTCGTAGGGGGATGGTCGTTGACTCGATATCTTCGTGACCGGTAGGTGGTCCGTTGATGATTGCCCATTCTGTGGTTCATGGTTCCACTGATGATTCTGATGAATCTTCTGATGAAGACCTGTTGCCCACTGCTCGTCAGCGGGTGGTCGTATAAGTATCCAGCTCGGCAAAGTCACGTGCTGCAGGGAACTACCCCGCACTGCGATGTGAAAACTCTTCGCCTTGGCACGAGATTTCATCAGCGTAAAGAGGATAACTCTCGATTGGGTCAGATAGTAGTGCTTTTCCCGTATCTTCCCGAGAGTGGCCAGAGCAGGTGCCTCTCCTTAAGTCCTCTCGTCATGATTGGGTGATGCAATTGGGTTGCGTGCAGGGTTAATTTCGTTACTCGACTGGAGCCGGCAGCAACGAGCCCTCAACCGTTCCAGCTAATCCTTCTCAGCCGCAACGGGCACCAAGGTATAGCTCTGCCCCATATCGCTCCCAACAGACTCTCGAACTGTTCCTGAGGTGCGGTCCTGTAGCGGCGTTTGCACTATCCCGAACACGAGCCGGTACTTGGTCTGGGGCTACCCAGCGCTACAGGATCGGCTTGAAGTCAAGCCTCCGCTCCAGTATTCGGTCAACTTGACGTCCCTCGCCTTGGTGCGGTGAATGCCCTGCATCATAATCATTGTAAGCATCTCAGATAAGTGGGGGATACGCTCACACTGTTGTGCGCTGGCAAAGCCCAGAGTTCATCGCCATAATCGGGTGTCAATAACGAGGATGCGGGTGGTAGCATCATCCCTCGTGTCTCCTGACCACAGGGTGCAACGGTATCGCCTCGGGCCTTCGAGCCATCTGCAATGTTACAGCGACTCCCGACTCGTAGTGCTGTTCCTCTTGGCCGTGCCTCTGGAAACAGCCCCGCTCCTATTCCGTGATCTAGACTCGCAGCTCCTTGCGTTCCCGTTTTCCTTCCGATTGCTTGTCCTGCTTATGATGACCACCAAGGTTGTCTTCCTCCGTGGCAGCGCTTGCGCTTTCCCGGTCTGCACCGATACTTGGTCCAGTGACCTCCTGATGCCACAGAGTCAGTTGTCCCAAGCCGAGCCCCGACAGTGTCGGTTGCCCGGTCTCGGGATGCCGTTCTAAGACCGTGTGACGAGTTTCCGATACCTTCCTACCCTGTCCGTATCCGAATGTCCGACCCGTAATATTTAGGGTGTAACAGCCACATACCGATACGAACCCCACATTGCCAGTTGCCCCAGTGAGCAGTACCGCCTGTGGCGATAGCAAGAACCCTCCGAGCGTACGGTACTGCAAGGTGCTGCTTGATACCGCTTCGAGCCGTTCTCTCGTTGGCAGCAGGAATAGAACCGGACGTGGCGTAGTAGCGGACGTGTAATCAGGTAGGAGTATGACCTCCGCAGCCGGCGTTACTTGATGTCGTTGGGAGTGCAGCCGACTAAAACACGCGCTGGTTTCCAATTCCGATGCCAATCATTTGAGCCCTTTGCGCGTCATGATTCACAATTGGGGAAATTCGGGGGCTCAAAGAACTTGTGGAATTGACCCTTTTGGATACACCCATCGCCTGTTGCAGATATCTGCATGTTGGAATATCGAGCGGAAGGATACTAGTGAATTGGACTAAGATACATGGTCGTAGGCAGAACATTCTCTCATGCAATGAGCCTCTGGGACTCCTCAGGAGGCAAGGATGGAAGACTGTCCCCCGAGCTTGTGCTCAGAGACTTGGGCAGCCAGCGTTTCCGAACCGTCCTCTCCGGACCTCCCTTGTACGGAAGATGCAAAGAAAAGACGGCGAGAAGGAAACGATAAATAAGTATATCGTGCAGCACTGCGAGAACAGTGATAAACAGCAGCAGTGGAAAATCACTGAAATCCAGTATCCTCGGATGCCTCATTAAAACTCATATCTAGCCTTGTAAAAGAAAAGCCTTATGGAAAAACCACGGGAGCGTGTATCCTCCAAAGAAAGGAAAGTGAAAGGAAACTTATTTCAACCGCTTGCCACGTGCTTCACCGGAAGGCTTCCCCTGGATACCAGGTCATTTCCCAGGCTGATCGGTGGGATAATCTCTCCATTTGTCTGCATCGAGCACGTACCACGATTCCATCATCGAGCGCGTACAGCAGCTCCGGCATCACTGCGTACGCATCGCAATTCCCAGTGTCATTTCGGCTGGATTGAGCAGCAAGTCATGTTCTTCGCGAAGGAATTGCGAGACGTGGGGGTGCAAAATCTATCTCGTTCATGGGAGGGCTGCGAATGACGGTTCGAATCGTGCAGAGGTCGGCCTGTGAATGTGATGGTTTGTCAGGAAGAGGCCAAGTGGGCAATGACGCGATGCGATGCGGCTCTAAGGGTTGAGGCTGAAAACCAAGAGTGCAGGGATGAGGTGCAGCAGTGGGGCGAACAATGGTGGGTACGGCGGTGTGAATATATGGATTACGGATTGGCAGGGCATTCCACCCGGGCTCATAATTGCCTGACGGCTCACCCGACGGATTGCCTGTCGGCTTTCTTGGCGGATCGCTCACCGGCGCGCTGCTTCCTACTGCTTCCCCGACGGCTTGCCCGATGTACTACTTGTTGGCTCACCGTTTCCTCCGCTCGCCAGTGGCTTGCCTAACGCCTCATCCGATGAATCCCTTGTCAGCTCGTTCGTTGTCAGTGCACTGGTTTCTTCCGCTCGTTAACGGCGTACCCAGCACCTTGAGCGACAGATTGCTTGATGATTCCCCGGTTCGCACTAGGCTGCCTGCATGTAAGCACCCCCGCGTCCAAGCCAGCACCCGCCCCCGAGATACGGCCCAGTTCTTTATATACCTCCAGCAATAGAAATCTGGCGGGCTTGCGCCTGGGCGGCATTCTTTCTCTATCATTCTCTATGGTTCGCTTTCACTTTCTTTCGCTGCTATGTTGCAGAGGTATTTTCGTCAATGCGGGCAATAAAATTATGCATGGTCGTCCGGCGTCTTTACCTTGTAAAGTTCGGTGACATTCACTCCTAGAATGCCCTTTTTCAATCACAGATAGAAAATCCTCATGGCTCCTGTGTGGCCGGGTTTTTTTCTCATATGTGGATGATGTAGTCTACCCCACCATTTTTTTCGGCACTCAGAACGGAATCGATTCATGTGTGGGGCACGCTAGTCCGTTTCTGGAACGCGCCGCCACATGTGGCATCGAATTAAATTATTAAATAAAATAAAATAAAAAGTGTAAGTACGATACAGGGGCAGAACCATTCAGGGGCTCCGTTACCATCAACATAACTCGAACTATCAATCACACGCGAAAATGTCCTCCTCCTCCACCATGATTTCGGTGCCCTTGCAGGTAGACACCTACAGAGAGATAGATGCTTTTCCGACTGGAGAAACCTGTCCAGTTAACCCAACAAGAATTCGATGAGTTCTGACCCTTGGTTGACACTGTTTGGACCAAGATAGGCGGGAACACGACTCTACGGCAGGGTACAATACAAGTTCAATACTACGAATGACGTCTACAGAAGTGCAAAAAGACCAGTACGAATGTTGCGAGAAATGAAGGCCGTGTTGTCAAACCCCGAATGACTGCAGTCCGGATCAAAGATCTCTGTCAGGTTCGGATGAAGATAACGCGCACCATTCCAAGCGGCAGTGAACCGGTGATGGTCTTCTTAGAGAGGAAGGACGATGCTGCCCATACACACAGCATCGAAGAAGCTTTCCGTCTCTGTGGTCTTCCCTCCATCGTCAAGTGGGTCATTGCCACCAAGACGAATAAAAATTATACGCCGGCTCAGATCTTTCATGCATTGAAAGGATCAGGCAGTATTGAAGGTTCCGAGAACTTGGAGGCAGCTGGTGGTGGTTCTCTTAAGAGGTGATTACCATTTTAACAGGTTTAATATTTATATGTGTTAACTTTTAAATAGACAAGACATTATCAATGCGAAACGTGGTATCCGAAGTGACAATCGATTTATCCTGAATGGTACTGACTTCCGAACCGATATCGACGAAGCCCGAGTCCCTTTAACGTCCAAAGGTTGGCTGTTTAAAGAATTCTCTGTCCTCGATTCAGAGAAGGAACTTCGCTGGCGCATGGTTGCACACCCATCGCGTCTGGAGATTCTACGCCAACGATGTGACACTGGGGTTGTCTTGTAACCGGAGTGTGGTGGTATCAAAAGGGTAATCAGGCTACTTTCGATAATTCACAACGGAATAATCTTAGATCTTGTGTGTGGGTTCGGTGGTAGTGTTGATGAGGATGTTCGTGCTGATTTCTCTCGACGAGGGGGAAATCTTCTTTCTTTTGTAGGGAAAGAGTCGTCGTGAGATCTGATGACTCAGCGTGAGAAGTGGTGACTCGGATTTGTGTTCCCCCGAGGTGCATGGACCCCGTGGGTGGATCATTGGTTCTGGCCGGGGTGATGATGAGGGAGATGAGCTGCCTTATGCGCCTGAGCGGGGAGCTGGCGTCTAGACCTCGTACGTGGCTCCCCCCGCAAGGATCCAAGCCAGTCCCCGCAAGAACTCAATCTCTCTGCATACGTGTCCTCCCCCCGCAAGGGGACTAGTTCGGCCAAATTCCCTCAACTCGATTGCACTCACCTCGGAGGTCTCTGGGCCGATCCCCCCAAGGTTTGATCTCTCCTCGCGAGGTTCGATCCTTCGGCCGAGAGTTCGTCTCCGGCTCCTTATCTCCGGCCTAGACTCTTGATCCGTCATCCGATAGTCCTCCTACTACTCGGTCGCTAAGTAAACTAGATACTCTTGTGTGTTCTGCAAAATATTCAAGTGTAACACTACCTCCCTTCCCTCTTAGCCTCGTCCCGAGGGCTGATCTTTTGTTGGTATCTAAGTAGCCCGTCTCTTGGATCGTGAGATTCTTTCAACGCTGAGTTCCTTGCAGCGTCACGGACTGCAGTCCTCCTCCCCTGCAGCCCTCCCAGCCACGGGATCAGGGTTCTTCCCTCAGAACATGCCTGTAATCCCCGCATATGGCTGGGCCCTCGGAGCAAGCCGCTACGTGCTCCTACTGTCGTGTCATATTGAGTCGTACTCGCCGCCGCGCTGCGCCAAGGCTTTGGCCGATTTGGTGGGGTTCCGGGGCCGTAGCTGGCACAGGGAATCGGGAGAGGCATGGTGTCCTTCGTGCTAGTAACCGGTATGCTCGGCAGTGACTGCGCCCACGTCCTTCCGGGGGGAGACTAGTATGCTGGAACAGTGACCGCACTGTCGGGGACTCACTTCACCGATTTTGTGCCTTCTGCGCCGGTTCCGCCGGTCCAAGCCGGTCGCCGAGGGGTCGATACGTCTGTTCTGAACGGTTTTCCTGACTCTCAACGGTTTTCCGATCGCGTGCACTCCTCGCCGGGCGCCAGGTCGTCGGCTTCTCGTGGTTGCCCGTGAAGAGGGTCTTTTTGTCGGTCGTGGTTTTGGTGCTGAAGTCCTCCGCCCCTTCAGCCCACTACCGCCAGGTCCTCGGTGGATCTGGTCTAGCCCTCGGTGAGCTGGTAGTCCCTCGGCGCGTCTGGGTTTCGTCGGTGAAACTCCCCGAGTTTCTCCAGACCGCCTACCGAAAAGTTGTCGTAGGGTTCTTCTGTCCAGTCTTTCCGTTCCGGAAAGTCGAGCCATCTGACGAGGTAGAGGATCCGTCGTCCTTGTTTCCGGGCCGACATTACTTCGCCGACGTCGTACTCTTCCAATTGTTCGATGTCGTCAGCTTCCCGCAGTACTTTCGTGGGGTCTGGTGGTGACCGGTGTTCGCTGGTTCTGTAGGGCATTAATAAGGACACGTGAAAGACATTGTGAATTTTCCATTTCTTGGGCAGTGTCAGGCGTACTGCGAAAGGGGAGATGATTTTCTCGATCTGAAAGGGGCCATGATTTTTGTGGTCCAACTTCCTGGAGGGTTGGCGTGTTTTTATGTTGCGTCCGTTGAGCATCACCAGGTCCCTTACCTGGTAGGCCGGGGGTTCCTTCCGGGCCGGGTCGGTGTATTGGCGCATTTGGTCCTGAGCCGCCTCCAACCCCTTTCGAGCCTCGTCCTGAATGGCTTTCATCCAGTGCGCATACACGGTGCTGGCTGGGTTGACCGGTTCCTCCGATTCCTCCGGGGGATTCAGCATTCGGGGGTGGAACCCGTAATTGGCGTAGAAGGGAGAAATTCCGTTTCCTGTTGTAACGGAGTTGTTGTAGGCAAATTCCGCCATTGGCAACAAACGTACCCAGTCGTCTTGTTCTTGTCCCACAAAGGCTCGTAGGTAAGATTCAATCGTCTGGTTGAGTCGTTCTGTCTGGCCGTCCGTTTGTGGGTGGAATGCTGTCGACATTCGAGGTCGGATTCCCAGTAGGCTCAAAAATTCGTGCCATGTTTCCGAGGTGAAACGAGAATCTCAGTCTGACACGATATCGGTGGGAAGACCGTGGAGGCGCCATACTTTCTTTGCGAAGCCCTTTGCCAGGTGAGCCATCGTCTTGCCATCCTGTGGCAGTGGTATGAAATGGGCCATTTTGGTGAAGCGGTCGATGATCACCCATAATTGGTCGCATTTTTCTGAAACCGGTAGTTCCGTGATGAAATCCATGGCAATTGACTGCCAAGGTGCGTATGGAAGCTCCAGGGGTGAAGATAGACCGTAGGGTCGGTGTCGTGCTGCCTTATTTTTTTTGCATTCCGGACAGCTTTTGACGAAATCGATGATTCTTTCGTTCATTTTTGGCCACCAAAGATTCCGTCTGATCAGTTCGATGGTCTTATCCTGGCCCATGTGTCCAGCCACTTTTGTGTCGTGTTCCGATTCCATAACCGACTGGATTTTTCCTTCTGGGACCCACAGTTTATTTTTCCTGTAGAGCAGCCCTTCTTTTGCTTCCCATTCCTTGGTCCCCTGGTCCTTTGATGCTGGTGTTTTCAGCACTGCTTGATACCCTGGGTCATTTCCCGCTGCTTTCCGGATTTCTTCGAGGAACGTTGGACTCCATTTTCTTGCCGGGATTGAGAGGAGTCTGGCCGATGAACAGATGAACGAGCTTGCCCTCCTTTCCTCGGTTTCTTTTCCGAAGTTTCCAAAGTGTCTTTCTCCCAGAACCGTCGTTATTGGTTGGTTTTCTATCCCCCCTTTTTCTGGGGGGTACTCCGAACGCCTGGACAAAGCATCTGGTTTGCCGTTCTGGGTGCCTGGTCGGTAGTAGATCCTGAAGTCGACTCCCGCCAGCTCCTGTGCCCACCTTGCTTGCCGTCGGTTTAGTACCTTCGTGTTTGTAAAGTATTCCAGATTCTGGTGGTCCGAAAACACCTGGACTTGCTGGGTCGCTCCTTCGCAGTAGCGTCTCCTGTGTTTAAAGGCATCCACCACCGCGAGGAGCTCTTTGTCGTGGATCTCGTAGTTGATCTCTGCCGGTGTCAACTTTCTCGAGTGAAACGCTACCGGGTGCAGGCGCCCTTCTTCGTCCCGTTGAGACAGCACTGCCCCTATCGCGAAGTCTGATGCGTCGGTTTCGATGATGACTGCTCGTTGGGCGTCAAAATGAGCTAATATGGGGGCGGTGGTGAATTGTTTTTTTAATTCTTTGAAGGCCGCCTCTGCTTCCTGATTCCACGACCATTTTCCCTCAGTTTTTTTCGTCAATTCCGTTAGTGGCCTAGCGACTCGAGAGTAGTCCTTGATGAACCGTCAGTAGAAATTAGCAAATCCCAGAAAAGACTGTACTTCCGTCAAGGATTCGGGGTTTTTCCACTTCAGGACTGCATCCACCTTGTCTCTTGACATTTTGACTCCCTCTCTTCCTATTATGTAGCCCAGGAACTCTACTTCCTGGGCTTTCCAGACGTATTTTTCCGGAGAGACTGCCTGCCCGTTCGCTGTGAGCCTTTTGAGTACTTCTTTGACGCGTTCGTCGTGTTCTTCTTCCGAGACACCGTATACGAGTATGTTGTCCATGTAGGCTAGTACGCCCACATCTAGCAAGTCCGATAGGACGTGGTTCATCATGTCCTGAAATGTGGATGGCGCGTTGGTTAGGCCAAATGGCATAACCTGGAATTCGAACAGTCCGTAGCGCGTCCTGAATGCTGTTTTCCATTCGTCCCCCGCCCGGATTCGAATAAGGTTGAATCCGTTTTTAAGGTCCATTTTTGTGAACCACTGGGCGCCCCGTACCCGGTCCAGTAGTTTCTGCATAAGCGGAAGTGGGTAACGATTTGGGATGGTTACCGCGTTCAGTCCTCGATAGTCGACCCACAGCCTTAGCCCGCGCCCATTGGGTTTTGGAACGAAGAGGATCGGGGATCCTGCCGGGGATGTTGATCTCTTTATTTTCCCGGTTTTCTCCATCTCTTTTAGCCATTCCCAGAGTGTTCGCAGTTCTTCCTCCGATAGTGGATAGATGGGTCCCCACGGGGCTACCGCTCCTTCCTTAAGTTCGATTTTGCAGTCGTACGGGCGGTGTTCTGGTAGCGCGTCTGCTGCCTCTTTTCCCATTATCCCCAGATACTGACGAAATTCTACCGGGACGTTGCTTAGGGGATCGTCTGTTACCGCGGACACGTGTCCTATGACCCGGGCGTCCTTGTCTGTTAGCACCGAGTCGTCCCAGCTCAGGGAAAAGTCGTTGTTTTCATATTTGGTGCATGTTTCTAAGCACGGGGCGCTGTTGAACCTTATCTCGTCCTGGGTCCATGCTCCTTGGGGTGGGTGTCGTTCTATCCATCTGAACGGTAGAAATATGTCCACCCCTTTTTCCATCAGGGACACTTCAAATTTTTCCATCGTGAAGTGCTTTCGGTGTTGCAGTCGCAGGGGTTCTGTTTGATATTTTCCTGCGTTTTCGACGGTCTCTCCCGTGAAATTTTCGATGCTTCTTGGGTTTTTGTGGGGTCGCTTCGCCAGTTGCAATTGTTCAACTGTTTGTTGATTTATCAGGTTGATTGAGCACCCGGTGTCCAAAAGGACTCGGACTGGGTGGCTTTTCCCCTGCCAGTGTAGCAGCATCATGATGACTGGCCGATCAATTCTCTATTGTTTCTTGCTATCCGAAGCATTTTCTTTTTCCGGTGGTGTTTTTCGCTTGGTGGCGCCACATATTAGTTCGATCGTTCCTTTCGGCGCAGGGAAGGAACTTCTCAAAAATCCGAATCGTCTTCGTCCGCCCATGCTGGGGGCTCGACGTCCTTTTCTTCCACTGCTGCTACTTTCTGCTGTTTCGCCGTAGCATTTCCTTCGTTGCCTTCTCTCTTCCGTTTCCCGGAGGCTGGTTCCGGCGCTGGTGGGTTTGCCGCGGCAACCTTCCATTTGGCCGGGGCCAGCTCCGTTCCCTGGATGGTTTGGAAGGAATAGCAGTCGTGGGTTCTGTGCCCTGTTCTGCCGCATCTCCAGCAGCCATCTCGGATTTTTTTGTGCGCTTCGATTTCATTTTGTGGAACCCCTTGCAGCACTGCTCCCGTTGTCCCCCATCCTTCTTGTCTGGGGTTTCTGGCATCGTTTCTCCTTGGTTCCCGTGTTTGCTGCGGGGCGGGCGTCCGCTTCTCCTCCTTTTTTCCTCCCTCTTTCCTTTTTTCGTCGCTTCTCCCGTTGCCCCCTTTCATTTGCTCCCGGGCTTGTCTCAACACCTTTTTCTTTTCTACCTGAAGGCCTGCTTGATGCGTAGCTTGCAGGAATCCCTTGTCGTCCGCAAAGTCTTCCAGGTAGTGGGCGAAGCGCATGTCCAGTACCGCGTCCGGCATGGCCAGGTCAACTTTCTCCCGTAGTGCTTCCCCCGTAGCGCGGGCGAAGTTGTTTAGCGCCCGGAACTCCGTGAGGTAGGCGCGGATGGACCCCTGTTATTTGAGCTGGCCTAGTTGCAGCTGGGCGTCGGCTGCCTCACGCTCGTTGTGGTATTCCTCCCGGATGGCCGCCGAGTAGTTTGCCCAGGTATCGTTCTCTCGCAGCTCTCGGTACCGGTGCAGGTGCCATACCAGGGCTGTGTCCGTCAGGAGGGTTCCGACCCAAGCGATTTTCTGTCGGTCGGTGGTGTCCGGGTAGAATCCCAAATACATTGTGACCGATTCCCACCACTGGTTGAACGCGGTTGGGCTTTTCCCATCGAATTTTTCGGGGTTTTCCATCTTTAGCCGGGACGTGTGTACTCGTGCTTCGCCCGTGGGTTGTTCCAGCTGTCTGGCCCTGTGCACTCCTTCCGCCACTAGCCGCACCAATTCTTGTGTGGTGATCGTAGGTGTCGGATTCCTAGGTGGCGAGGGGGAGTGGTGGGGCCAGAGAGGCGGACGGGGTGGCTCGGACGGCGGGCCCGAAGGTGGCCCCACGGATGATCCGCGGGGTGTTGAGGGGGGGTTTCCTCCTTGCCCGCCCGTGGGCTCAAGTGTTGGTGGTCTTGGAGGGATGTGGCCTCGAAGTTCCGACAGTCGTTGCCTCAATTCCGGCGTCGGAGGCAACGCCGGGGGTCTCTGCCGACGGGTAGGGGGTCCCGGGTTTAAGCGTAGTGGGCTCCCCAGGGCCGGTGGGGAATGCGCTAAAGGGGCGCTGGTGCTGGTTTGTCGGGCCGGACTCCTCCACGTTGGGGGTGCCGGTGGCATTGCGGGTATTGGGATTCTTGCTGCAACGCGTTGGATTTCCGCCCTTGCTTCCCGGAGTTGGTTTTCCAAGGAGGCCACCCGATTTTGGTGGTCTGCGGCCCATAGTTCCACGTTTCCCTGAAAGTTGGCCAGGTGTTGGTTACGGGCCGCATTAGCCTCTGCCAAAAAGGATAGGGCATCGTTTACCCGGGCCAGCTGGGTGGCCTGGCATATTTGCCGCTCGTTGGTCTCGCTGGTGTGCTCGAGGATGGCCTGCCAGACGTTGCTGGCGAGGGATTGATACGCATTTGCGGTATTTGACAGTTCGCTGCGTATCCATTCTTCGGCTATTTTTTCGTTAGCGTTGACCCGGTCATATACATACCTAGTGCCCTCTGCCAACATTTGGTAGGCGCGCTCAATTTCCCGCGTCCGCTGGTCGGTTCTATCGTAGGCATCACCACATAGCTTCGTAAGTCATTGGAGGTCGCTCTCGGCCTGTCGCTGTTGGTTTACCAAAGTTCTGACCCAGACCGCGGGGTTGGCGAGCTCCACTGCCTGTTCCGGGTTTGGTGCCCCGCTGGTGATCTGGAGCAGGTCCCGAGGGGCCTCGAGCCGGAGCATGTTGAAGTCGGTAGATGCCATCTCGTGGGTCTAGTATAGATCCAGGAAGTGTCCCGTGTAGATGGTTTCGTCGTCTTGGAACTCGTAGTCGCAGATCTCTCGAAATTCGAGTCCGTTAAGATTGGCTCTTTGTCGAAGCAGGGCGCAAGTGGACCAGTATTGGGTATACCAGTGCCAAGGCGTGATGTCGTCGAGTTCGACGGGGGCCGGTCCGTTGTCGTACTCGTTCCACTCGTTTTCTTCTCTTGCACTGGTTGCTATTTCCTCGTCGATTGAGCCGAAGGTGTAGTCAAATTGGTAGCTTGACTGGGGTTTGAGGATTGTAGCCAAGTCGAGCAGAAAGAAGTGATCTTGCTCGAACGAGTGCATGGAAGTAGGGTGATTTTGAGATCAAGATTATAGTGTGACACTGGGGTTGTCTCGTAACCGGAGTGTGGTGGTATCAAAAGGGTAATCAGGCTACTTTCGATAATTCACAATGGAATAATCTTAGATCTTGTGTGTGGGTTCGGTGGTAGTGTTGATGAGGATGTTCGTGCTGATTTCTCTCGACGAGGGGGAAATCTTCTTTCTTTTGTAGGGAAAGAGTCGTCGTGAGATCTGATGACTCAGCGTGAGAAGTGGTGACTCGGATTTGTGTTCCCCCGAGGTGCATGGACCCCGTGGGTGGATCATTGGTTCTGGCCGGGGTGATGATGAGGGAGATGAGCTGCCTTATGCGCCTGAGCGGGGAGCTGGCGTCTAGACCTCGTACGTGGCTCCCCCCGCAAGGATCCAAGCCAGTCCCCACAAGGACTCAGTCTCTCTGCGTACGTGTCCTCCCCCCGCAAGGGGACTAGTTCGGCCATATTCCCTCAACTCGTTTGCACTCACCTCGGAGGTCTCTGGGCCGATCCCCATAAGGTTCGATCTCTCCTCGCGAGGTTCGATCCTTCGGCCGAGAGTTCGTCTCCAGCTCCTTATCTCCGGCCTAGACTCTTGATCCGTCATCCGATAGTCCTCCTACTACTCGGTCGCTAAGTAAACTAGATACTCTTGTGTGTTCTGCAAAATATTCAAGTGTAACAGACGAGGATACCTGACACAGTTTGACTCCACCTACAAAATGAATAAGTGGAAGCATAATGTTTTCCTTTCTGGTACGGGATGAGCATAGGATCGCAATCCCAACTGCACATTGTGTTGTCGAACGTGAAAATTCCAGTGCATTAACATCAGCAAAAACTCGAAAAATGCTCCCAGTGCTCCCGGTGCTTCTGTAAGCTTTATTAAGCTTTATTAAGCTTCGGTAAGATAGAAGTTATATTTCGCTCCCGTAAGGATTTGGAAAAAAATAATCTCTTTTATTTCAACTAAAACACCGAGAAAGGAAATTTAAAATTTGTGTCTCACTTCGAAAAAAAGCAATATACCTCAACTTTTCATTTTTTTGCTGATGAAGCAAAGTGATGCAAACGATCAAGGCATGGAGTGGTTGGCACCCCCGATATGTCTTGACAGGCGACAGTTCTATCGAACAGCTTGCGGTACGAAAAACCTTTCGCGGATTGGAGGCGGGAGAGTCAGAGGTATCACATATATTGTGTTTGGTACGTGAGAACTGTAGTGGTAGTCCTTTTTGCCGAGTCCTTCCATTTTGTGCCGAGTCCTTCGTCGCGCAGATTCCGCCGTCGCGTCAAGGATGTTTGGCTGAACAGAGCACTCTTATTAGTCATTATAAT
>Ga0307516_10003019_pt1 | contig 21949 bp, 17 predicted proteins | sample 19_EM_MG_FD_203310 | JGI IMG/M metagenome (GOLD analysis project Ga0307516, IMG submission 203310) | Populus trichocarpa ectomycorrhiza microbial communities from riparian zone in the Pacific Northwest, United States - 19_EM | ecosystem: Host-associated > Plants > Roots > Unclassified | place... | reverse complement strand
GATGCTGTCGGTCGGCTGTCAGTTGGGCAAAGTGACGGGCCGTCAAGTCGCATGTGAGACAGCCTGCCGCCCGGTCGGGGTAACGTGGTGTGACAAAAGGGTCAAAACGGGCTAAAGGGAGTGCGAATGGGGCTGACCATGCGGGTCGAGAAGCGCATTGCCAGGGACTTTCCGGGGCGGGACGGCCGGGTGGTGGGTGAGCTCCTCGCCGAGCTCGTGCACCACCTGACCGAGCGGGGCGACCGGGAGGACAAGGAGCGCATCGCCGCCGCCACCCTGCTGTGCGGCCGGGGTCGGGTGGACCGCCTCCTCGACGCCGTCCAGCTGGCCAAGGAGGACTGGCGGGACGTCCTGGTCGGGGCGGGCCTGGCGGACGCGGGCTGGCGGGAGCGACTGGAGGCGGACTTCGGCCCGGCGTGAAGCGCCGTCCGGGTCCCGGCGTGCAGCCCCGCCGGGACCCGGACTCCGGGGCGCGTGCGCGGGCGCGGGCGTGCGCGGTCGGTACTGCGCGGACCATTGACGCGCAAGGGGTTCGATTCTACGGTCCGTCCGAAGTTCTGATCGGTGATCGACATACCGAACGTACGGAGCCGTACTCCCCCCACTAGGAGGACCCGCGTGAGCCGCACCTCCCGAACCTCCCGCGCCCCACGAACGTCCCGCAGAGCCGCTCTCCTCGCCGTCCCCGCCGCCGTCCTGCTCGCCCTGATTCCGAGCTCGGCGTCCGCGTACCCGAACCCCGGGCGGGTCACCGGCGACGTCGTCGTCCACGATCCGACGATGATCCGCAACTCCTCGGGCCGTTACCTGCTGTACGGCACCGGAGGCGGCCTCGGCTACAAGACCTCCACCGACCGGATCGCCTTCACGAACGGCGGCGACGCCTTCGGCGGCAAGCCGGGCTGGTGGTCGTCGTACGCCTCGGAGGCCTGGGCGCCCGACATCTCGTACCAGGGCGGCAAGTACCTGCTGTACTACGCCGTCTCGACCTTCGGCTCGAACAAGTCGGCCATCGGGCTGGCGACTTCGAGCACCGGGCTGCCGGGTTCCTGGAGCGGCCAGGGCACCGTCTACACCTCCACCACCTCGAGCGACTACAACGCCATCGACCCGAACCTCTTCGTGGACGGCGACGGCAAGTGGTGGCTGTCCTTCGGCAGTTGGTGGACGGGGATCAAGATGATCCAGATCAACCCCGCCACCGGCAAGCAGCTCTCCTCCAACACCACCCGGTACTCCCTCGCCTCCCGCCCGACCGGAACCAAGGCCGTGGAGGCGCCCTACATCGTCAAGCGCGGCGGCTACTACTACCTCTTCGCCTCGTACGACACCTGCTGCGCCGGCACCAGCTCGACGTACAAGGTCAAGGTCGGCCGCGCGAGCGGCGTCACCGGGCCGTACTACGACAAGAACGGCGTCGCGATGACGAACAACGGCGGTACCCCGGTCCTGGAGTCGCACGGCAGTGTCATCGGCCCGGGCGGCCAGTCGATCATGAACGACGCCGACGGTGACCTGATCGTGTACCACTACTACGACGGCAACGACAACGGCACACCCAAGCTCGGGATCAACCTCCTGAACTGGAGCAGCGGATGGCCCGTCGCCTACTGACCCTGACGTAGCAGGCCGAGGAGGGACGGGCACACCGCTGTGGGCGGTGTGCCCGTTCGCCGTGGAGATCAGGTATCAGGCGTGAAGGGTCAGGTATCAGATCGTCCGTGCCCACCCGCCGCGGCTCACCCCGTCTGCCCCATCCCCGCCGCGTTCGGCCAGCTCTGGGCGTTGGGCCAGCCGGTGGCCGGGGCCGTTGTCAGGTCCGGTGCGGGGGCCGGGCTGGTCATGCCGCGGACCTGGGCGGCGGTGAGACCGCCGCGGGCCGGGACACCGGGCGGGGTCGGACCGGACATGGGGGCGGCCATCGGGCCCGACATCGGCCCCTGCATGGGGCCGGCCGCGGCCGCGGCCGGAACCGGTGTCGGCATCTGGCTGGGTATCGGCGCCGGAGCCGGTACCGGCGTGGGCATCTGGGGCATCTGGTTGGGCATCTGGCTGGGTATCGGCGCCGGGGCGGGCGCCTGAGCCGGGATGCCGAGCGGCTGTGGGGCTGCCTGGGCCACCGCCGGCATCGGCATCCCGGCACCGCCGGTCTGAGCCGGCTGGCCCGGCTGGCCGAACTGTGCCGCCACGGGCATCTGCATGCCGGCCGCGGCGGGCGGGGCCGCTGAGAGCCCCTGCCCGCCGACGGCCATGGCCTGAGCGGCAAGGCCCTGCATGCCGGTCCCGTTGGTGGCACCGACCAACCGGTCCACTGCCGCCGTACCCGAGCTGTAGCTGGTCCCTGTAGCCAGCTCGGGCACGGCGGCTCCCCTCCTGGTCCCGTAGAGCACCTGTTCCAGGCCGGACACCAGGCGACGCACATCCACCTGGGGGCGCACCACGAGCCGCAGGAAGCGGCTGGAGGAGCCGATCTTGTTGCCGCACTCGCGGACGAGTATCCGGTGCTCGGTGAGCATCCGGTCCCGGACCACGGTGCCCTCGGCGCCCACCGGCAGGCGCACGAAGAGGAAGTTGCCCTGCGACGGATAGACCGTCAGCCCGGGCAGGGACGCGAGCTGGCCGGCCATGTCCAGCCGGTCGCGGCGGACCTGCTGGAGGCTCTGCGCGTACTCCGCGCCGTGCTCCTTCAGGATGAACACCACATGCTCGGCGAAGGAGTTGAGGTTCCACTTGGGCAGCATCGAGCGGATCCGGCCCGCGAGCGCCGGGTTGGCGACCAGATAGCCGAACCGGATGCCGTGCAGGCCGAAGTTCTTGCCGAGGCTGCGCAGCACCACCACGTTGGGCCGCAGCATGGCCTCGTGGACGACGCTCGGTTCGACCTCCGCGTCCGCGAACTCCAGGAACGACTCGTCGATGACGACCAGGTCCAGGTCGGCCATGGCGTCCATGAACTGCACGACCGCGTGCTTGTGCAGAAAGCCGCCGTCGGGGTTGTTCGGGTTGCAGATCACGGCGACCCGGGTGCCGCGGGCGCGGATGAACTCGGCGTACTGCGCGAGATCCAGGGCGAAACCGCTGGACTCCTGGAGCGGGAACATGTCGACCCGCTTGCCGGTCTCCATCGGCTGGTCGGTCCAGCGGCCGAAGGTGGGCACCGGGATGGCGAGCGACTCGCGCACCAGGAGATGGTCGATCCAGGTGATCAGCTCGGTCGAGCCGTTGCCCATCGCCACGCACTGCGGCGGCAGTTGGAGCAGGCTGCACAGCTCGGCCGTGATGGTGTCGGCGCTGCTCGGGTAGTACGTGATGATGTCCCGCAGCCGCGCCGCCATCTCGTCGAACATGGCGGGGGTGGGGAAGTAGGGGTTACAGGGGATGCAGAAGTCGACCGGACCGGCGCCTTCGCCGCCCTCCCGCGTCAACGCCGCCATCGACGGGCTGTGCGCCGCGGTGCTGCGGAACAGCGAGGTGACGTTGTCAGCCAAGGAGAGCCTCCGTATGGGGCGGGCCCGGCGGGGACGACCGGGCCCGTCGTCATTGGGTGGCCCGCGCGGGGGAGCACGGGCCGCCCCTACATACGGAGGCAGGGGTGACGCTGTTCAACGGGTGTGAAAGAAGTGTGACTTCCACACCGGCCCGTCGAACGTGTCCGGAGGGACGTCGCCGGCCTTACGCGTCGAACGAGTGGATTGTCGTCGTCCGGTAGGTCTGCCCAGGTCGCAGCACGGTCGACGCGAACGACGGGTGGTTCGGCGCGTCCGGGAAGTGCTGTGTCTCCAGGCAGAGCGCGTCGCCCTGGCGGTAGGTGCTGCCGCCGGTGCCGGTCAGGGTGCCGTCGAGGAAGTTGCCCGAGTAGAACTGCAGCCCCGGCTCGACGCTGGCGATCTTCAGGGTGCGCCCGGAGGACGGGTCCCGCAGGGTCGCCACATGCTCGGGCCTGGCCGTGATGCCCTTGTCGAGGACCCAGTTGTGGTCGTAGCCCTTGGCGAGGACCTGCTGCGGGTGGCCGGCGCGGATGTCCTCGCCGATCGCCTTGGCCCGGCGGAAGTCGAAGGGGGTGCCGGAGACCTTCGCCAGCTCGCCGGTCGGGATGAGGCCCGAGTCGGTGGGTGTGTAGCGGGCGGCGGCGATCTTCAGCTCGTGGTCCTCGATCGTGCCGCTGCCCTCGCCTGCCAGGTTCCAGTAGACGTGGCTGGTCAGGTTGACGACGGTGGCCTTGGTGGTGGTGGCCTCGTAGTCGATCCGCCAGTCGCCGTCCCGGGTGAGGGTGTAGGTGACCTTCACCTTGAGCGTGCCCGGGTAGCCCATCTCGCCGTCGACGCTGGTGTAGTGCAGGTACAGGCCGACGTCGGAGCCCTTGGTGAACGGCTCGACGTCCCAGACGTGCTTGTCGAAGCCCTGGACGCCGCCGTGCAGGCTGTTGACGCCGTCGTTGACGTTCACCTGGTAGCTCTTGCCGTCCAGGGTGAACTGGCCCTTGGCGATCCGGTTGCCGTAACGGCCGATCAGGGCGCCGAAGTACGGGGTCTTGGCGACGTAGTCCTCGATGTTGTCGAAACCGAGGGAGACGTTGGCGTAGTGGCCGCGCCGGTCGGGTATCTCCAGGGACTGGACGACGCCGCCCCAGGACAGGACCTTCAGGCGGGTGCCGCCGTTCTCCAGCGACCAGCGGTGGACCTTCGTGCCGTCGGCGAGCGTGCCGAAGAGCTCCTTCACAGGTGTCCTGCCTCCCGTTGCGTGCGCGGTGCCACCGACGGTGGCGGCGGTGACACCGGCGGCGGCCGCCCCGGCGATGACGGTACGTCTGCTCAGTTCCATGTGCGGGCTCCTGATGTGGAGATGGAGTAAGAGAAGGGCCCCGCCGTCCCAGCGGGGCCCAGCTGACTTACGAACCGACTTTGCGCTTGTTCCATACGTCGAAGCCGACCGCCGCCAACAGGGCCATGCCCTTGATGACCTGCTGCCAGTCGCTGCCGACGCTGAGGAGGTTCATGCCGTTGTTCAGCACACCGAGGACGAGACCGCCGATGATCGCGCCGAGGACGGTGCCGACACCGCCGCTCATGGACGCGCCGCCGATGAACGCCGAGGCGATCGCCTCGAGTTCGTAGTTCAGGCCCGCCTTCGGTGAGGCCGCGTTCAGGCGGGCGGCGATCGCCAGACCCGCCAGGGCCGCGAGCGCGCCCATGTTCAGGAAGACCAGGAACGTGACCTTCTTGTCCCTGACGCCGGACAGCTTCGCCGCCGGCAGGTTGCCGCCGATGGCGTAGATGTGGCGGCCGAAGACGGCGTTGCGCATGACGTAGCCGTAGCCGACCACCAGCACGCCGAGGATCAGCAGGATGATCGGCGCGCCCTTGTAGCTGGCGAGCAGCATCGTGACGACGAGGATCGCCGCGACGATGAAGACCAGCTTGAGCAGGAAGAGGTTCCGCGGGACGACGTCGAGCGAGAACTCCTTCTGGCGCCTGCGGTCGCGGACCTCCTGGAAGACCGCGAAGACGATCAGGGCCAGGCCGAGCAGCAGCGTGAGGTTGTGGTAGTTGGTGTTGGGGCCGGTCTCGGGCAGGAAGCCGTTGCCGATCTTCTGCAGCCCGTCGGGGAACGGGCCGAGGGTCTGCCCCTCCAGGAGGATCTCCGTCATACCGCGGAAGATCAGCATGCCCGCGAGGGTGACGATGAACGACGGTATGCCGAGATACGCGATGAGGAACCCTTGCACCGAGCCGGCCACCGCGCCCACCGCCAGGCTGAGCACCACGGCCACCGGCCACGCCACATCGTGCTGCACGGTCAGTACGGCCGCGAACGCGCCCACGAAGGCCGTCACCGAACCGACCGACAGGTCGATGTGGCCCGCGATGATCACCAGCATCATGCCGATCGCGAGGATCAGGACGTAGCTGTTCTGCAGGACCAGGTTGGAGACGTTGCGCGGCAGCAGCAGGTCGCCGTTCGTCCACACGGCGAAGAGGGCGACGATCAGGCCGAGCGCGATCAGCATGCCGTACTGGCGCATGTTGCGGCGCAGGCCGTCCAGGACGAGCTGCAGCAGGCCACCGCCGGCGGCCGCGCCTCCGCTCTTCCCCGGCGGCGCCGGGGCCGGCGTCTTGGCGGTCACATCCGTGCTCATCGGGTTACCTCTTTGTCCCTAGTCATCTGGCGCATCAGCGATTCCTGCGAGGCTTCGGCCCGCGAGAACTCACCGGTGAGCCGCCCCGCGGCCATCGTGTAGATGCGGTCGCACATTCCGAGCAGCTCAGGCAGCTCGGACGAGATGAAGACGACCGCCTTGCCCTGGGCGGCCAGTTGGTCGATGACCGTGTAGATCTCGTACTTGGCGCCGACGTCGATCCCCCGCGTCGGCTCGTCCAGGATCAGCACCTCGGGACCCGCGAAGATCCACTTGCTGAGGACGACCTTCTGCTGGTTGCCGCCGGACAGTTTGCCCACCGGCTCGGAGACGGTGGGCGCCTTGATGTTCATGGACTTGCGGAAGCCCTCGGAGACCCGCCGCTCCGCCTGCTCGTCGACGATCCCGCGCTTGGCCACCTTGCCCAGGGCGCTGAGCGAGATGTTGCGGTTGATGGTGTCGATGAGGTTGAGGCCGTAGTGCTTGCGGTCCTCGGTGACGTACGCGATGCCGTGCCCGACCGCCTCCGGGACGGTCTTCGTACGGATCTCCGTGCCGTCCTTGAAGACCTGGCCGCCCGCGTACCGGCCGTACGTCCGGCCGAAGACGCTCATCGCGAGTTCGGTGCGGCCGGCGCCCATCAGGCCCGCGATACCGACGATCTCTCCGCGCTTGACGTCGATCGACACATCGTCGACCACCTTGCGCTGCTGGTCGATCGGGTGGTGCACGGACCAGCCGCGGATCTCCAGAGCCGGGGCCGTGCCCACCTTCCCCTCGTACGTGGTCCGTTCGGGGAAGCGGTGGTCGAGGTCGCGGCCCACCATGCCGGAGATGATCCGGTCCTCGGTGGTGTCCGACGCCTTCACGTCGAGGGTCTCGATCGTCTGCCCGTCCCGCAGGATCGTCACCGAGTCGGCGACCTTGCGGATCTCGTTCAGCTTGTGGGAGATGATGATCGAGGTGATGCCCTGCTTCTTCAACTCCAGGATGAGATCCAGGAGTTTGCCGCTGTCCTCGTCGTTCAGAGCCGCGGTCGGCTCGTCGAGGATGAGCAGCTTCACCTTCTTCGACAGCGCCTTCGCGATCTCCACCAGCTGCTGCTTGCCCACGCCGATGTCGGCGACGCGGGTCTCCGGGTGGTCGGAGAGACCGACCCGGCGCAGCAGTTCACTGGCGTGCTTGAGGGTGTCGTTCCAGTTGATGAACCCTCGGGTGGCGTGCTCGTTGCCGAGGAAGATGTTCTCAGCGAGGGAGAGGTAGGGCACCAGGGCCAGCTCCTGGTGGATGATCACGATGCCGTGATGCTCGCTGGCCCTGATGTCCTTGAACTCGCAGACCTCTCCGTCGAAGAGGATCTCGCCGTCGTACGTGCCGTGCGGGTGAACGCCGGAGAGGACCTTCATCAGGGTCGACTTGCCGGCCCCGTTCTCCCCGCAGATGGCATGGACCTCGCCCTGTCGGACGGTCAGCGTGACGTCCGACAGCGCCTTGACGCCGGGAAAGGTCTTGACGATCGAGCGCATTTCCAGGACGGGTCCCGCCATGGTCGTGCCTTCCAATCTGTTACCGCCAGTAGGCGCCGTCGGTTAGTTGAGGTCGCCGGCCTTGTAGTAGCCGGAGTCGACGAGCTCCTTCTGCCAGTTGCCCTTGTCGACGCTCACCGGCGGCAGCAGGTACGCGGGCACGACCTTCGAACCGTTGTCGTACGTCTTCTCGTCGTTGACCTCGGGCTTCTTGTCGTTGAGCACCGAGTCGACCATGTTCGTGGCGACCTCGGCGAGCTTGCGGATGTCCTTGAAGACGGTCTGCGTCTGCTGGCCCGACTTGATCGACTTCACCGAGGCGACCTCGGCGTCCTGGCCGGTGATGACGGGCAGCGGCTTGCTCGCCGAGCCGTAGCCGTCCGACTTCAGCGCGGACAGGATGCCGATCGAGATGCCGTCGTACGGCGAGAGGACCGCGTCGACCCGGCCGCTCTTGTAGGTGCCGGTCAGGATGTCGTCCATGCGCCGCTGGGCGGTGGCGCCGTCCCAGCGCAGCGTGGTGACCTTGGTGAGCTCCTTCTGGCCGGACTTGACGACCAGTTGCTTCTTGTCGATGTACGGCTGGAGCACCTTCATCGCGCCGCCGAAGAAGTACTTGGTGTTGTTGTCGTCGTTGGAGCCGGCGAAGAGCTCGATGTTGAACGGGCCCTTCTTGGAGCCGTCCTTCAGGCCGAGCTTCTCGACGATGTAGCTGCCCTGGAGCTCGCCGACCTTCTCGTTGTCGAAGGACGCGTAATAGTCCACGTCCTTCGAGCCGAGGATCAGGCGGTCGTAGGAGATCACCGGGATGTTGGCTTCCTTGGCCTGCTGGAGAACGTTGTTGAGCGACTTGTTGTCGATCGCCGCGACGATCAGCGCCTTGACGCCCTGCGTGATCATGTTCTCGATCTGCGAGACCTGCTGGTCGGGTTCGTCCTCTCCGTAGACCAGCTTGGTCTTGTAGCCCTTGGCCTCCAGGTCCTTGACGACGTTCTTGCCGTCGGCGATCCAGCGCTCGGAGGACTTGGTGGGCATGGAGATACCGATGGTCGCGCCCTTGGTGCTGCCCGGCTTCTCCTCGCTGCCGCCCTCGCCGCTCTGGCCGCAGGCGGACAGGGTGAGCGCGAGGGAGGCGGAGGCGGCTACGGCGGCGAGTGCGGCTCGACGGGTTCGCATGATCATCATCCTTGATGTCGGAACGGGCTCGGTCTTCAGGTGCGGGCGCGCTCCGTGGCGCGGGGCGAAGGCAAGACCGAAGAAGAGGGTGTGTGGGATTGTGTGTGGCTGCGTCGACTTTTGTGAAGGGGCGTTGTCCGGAACGTTATGAGGGCGTGTCGAACCGACGCAGGGCGCCAGGCAGTCGGGAGCCCAGCGGTGCCATGTCGTCGCCAACTCCGTGCCGTGCGAGCAGATCCAGGGCGAGCCTGCCGCGCCGCACCCGTTCCCGGGCGGTGGACAACGTCACATCGCGCAGGTGGTGCCCGTACGGGTAGATCGAAGGGGCCTTGGAGAGGCCGAACTTCAGGTAGAGCGGTGCGCCGCGCCGGATCAACTCGGCGACCTCGTACATCCGTACATAGCCGCCGAGATCGTCGGGGGCCTCGATGTACATGTCCATGGGGGCGGCGGAAACCCGCCGGATCTCGGTGAGGTGATCGAGCGTCAGATCGCTGGGCACGTTGACCGAGTCGGCGCCCAGGTTCTCGTACACCGCGTACGCGGCCGGGTTGACGGGCCCGATCAGGGCGCTCACCTTGAGGGTGGTGTCCGCCGGGATGATGCCGGCCAGTCGCGCCCGGTGCAGCGTCCACAGCACGCCCTCGTCGGCGACGAGCAGGCACTGGACGCCCAACTCCGTTGCGCGGACGGCGTCTTCGACGCATCCGGCGACCGCGTCGTGGCCGCGGGCGCGCAGACCCCCGCCGCGCGAGTCGGTCCGGGTCGAGCCGCCGATGTCCCAGGTGCCGCGGGGGCCGGTGAACAGGCAGAGCTCGATGTCGCGTTCGGCGGTGGCCTCGACCATCTCGGTGATCTCGGCGTCGGTCAGCATCCACACGCCGCTGCCCTGGCTGATCCGGTGGATCGGCACGTCGAGGCGCGAGGACTCCTTGAGGACGACGGCCAGCGCTTCGGGACCCTCGCACGAGGGGATCTCGGTGCGCCAGCGGCCGCCGCCGGGGAAGGCGTGCGGCGAGGCGTCGGCGGGGTCGAGGGCGGGCGCGCCCAGGCCGAGAGCGGTGAGCGCCTGCTCACCGGGCCTGCGGGCTGCCGAGGTGGAAGCGTCGGTCACAAGCTGTCCTTAGTGTTCGATATGTCGGACGAAGTTCGCGGCTCAGGGGACGGAAAGGCCTGGTGGTACGCCGGTCCGGGGGCTGTCAGGTGACCGCCGGACCGGCGTACGTCTAGGGGCGCAGCAGCACCTTTCCGACCTTCGGATCACCGGATCCGACCAGCTCGATGGCGCGCGGGAACTCGGCCAGCGGCAGCTCGTGCGTGACCAGCGGCAGCGGATCGAGCAGTCCGGCCGCGAACACCCGCACCGTGTGCGCCCAGGCGCCCGGCGGTGCCCCGAAGACGGTGTGCACCTCCAACTGCCGTACGACCAGGTCCGTCGGGTCGAGACCCTCGGCGCCCGGTGCCGGGATGCCCGTCAGGACCAGCCGGCCGCCGCGCCTGAGCAGCGAGGCGGCGGTGCGCGCGGCGGACGCGGACCCGGCGGTCTCGATGACGACGTCGAAGTCGTCGGGAAGTTCCTGGTCCTTGGTGCGGAAGTCCGTCGCGCCGAACTGCCGGGACAGCGCCTCGCGGTCGTTCCTGGTGCCCACGACCAGCAGTTCGGCCGGGGAGCCCGCCTTCAGGAACTGCACGGCGAACATGCCCAGCGTCCCGGTGCCGACCACGGCGACCCGCTCGCCCGGCAGGGCGTTCGCCTTGATGGCCGCGGCCGCGATACAGGCGGCGGGCTCCAGCAGGGCGCCCGCCGTCAGGTCGGCGTCGTCCGGCAGGACGTGCAGAAGACGCGCCGGGAGGGTGAGCGTGGTGGCCATCGCACCCGGCTGGGTGAACCCGGTCTCCTCGTACCCCGCGGTGCACAGCGTCGTCTCGCCCGCGTGACAGCGGTCGCACACCTGGCAGTTGCGGAAGCCCTCCCCGACGACCTTGCGGCCGACCAGGGACGCCGGTACCCCGGCACCGACGGCCTCGACCGTCCCGGACCACTCGTGACCGGGGATGAGCGGGTAACGCACGTACCCCTCGGGCCGGTTGCCCTGGTACACCTCGCGGTCACTGCCGCAGATGCCCACGGCGTGGACGCGCACCAGCGCCTCCCCGGCCTCCGGCCGCCTGGGGTCGTGCGAGGTCACCCGGTGCTCGCCCGGCGCCTCGATGACGACGGCGGCGCTCACTTCTGGGCGCCCTTCGGCTTGCGCTGCTCCCAGCCGTCGGCCCACAGGTCGAAGCGGGCCTGCTGCTGCGGGAATTCGGCGGCCGCGTCGGTGTCCAGCTCGACACCGAGACCGGGCTTGTCGGACAGGTGGAAGTACCCGTCGATCACCTCGGGCGCTCCCTTGACGACCTTCTTGATCTCCGCGTCGGCGAAGTCGTTGAAGTGCTCCAGGATCTTGAAGTTCGGCGAGGAGAAGCCGACCTGGAGGGAGGCCGCGGTGAGCACCGGGCCGCCGACGTTGTGCGGGGCGACCAGCACGTAGTGGGTCTCGGCGGTGGCGGCCAGCTTCCGGGTCTCCCAGATGCCGCCGATGTGGCCGACGTCCGGCTGGATGATGTCGACGGCCTGGCTCTCGAACAGCTCACGGAACTCGATGCGATCGTGAATCCGCTCACCGGTGGCGACCGGGATGTCGACCTTCGCGGCGACCTTCTCCAGCGCCTTCAGGTTCTCCGGCGGCACCGGCTCCTCCAGCCACGCGGGCTTGAAGGGCGCGAGGTCCCTGGCCAGCCGGATGGCGGTGGCGGGGGAGAAGCGGCCGTGCATCTCCAGCATCAGCTCGGCGTCCGGCCCGATGGCGTCGCGTACGGCCTCGATGAGGGAGACCGCGTACAGGCTCTGCTCGTGGTCGAGCTCGAAGTGCCCGGTGCCGAAGGGGTCGATCTTGAGGGCCTTGTACCCGCGCTCGATCACGCCCTGCGCGGCCTTGTGGTAGGCCTCCGGGGTGCGCTCGGTGGTGTACCAGCCGTTGGCGTACGCCTTGACCTTGTCGGTGACCTTGCCGCCGAGCAGTTGCCACACCGGCACGCCGAGGGCCTTGCCCTTGATGTCCCAGCAGGCCATCTCGATGACGGCGATCCCGGACATCACGATCTCGCCGGCCCGCCCGTAGTCGCCGTACTTCATGCGCCGGACGAGGTCTTCCGTGGCGAACGGGTCGGAGCCCACAATGTGATTGGCCTCCGCCTCCCGCAGATAGCCGATCAGCGCGTCGGTGTGGCCAAGCATCCTGGTCTCGCCGACGCCCGTGATGCCCTCGTCGGTGTGCACCTGGACGTAGGTCAGGTTGCGCCACGGCGTACCGACCACGTGTGTGCTGATTCCGGTGATGCGCACGGCAGTTGCCCCTTGCTGCGTCGTCTGCTTCGTTCGGTTCGGAGAGCGTGTTCGAGATTTCGGCACACGTTCGAAATGCTGGCGTGACAGTAAGGACGGTGCGAGGCGGGTGTCAATGGGTCCACCGCATAACGGTTTCGACACTGCTTTCGATAGAGCTTTCGGCGGCGGTTTCGGCGCGATGTCCCGACCTGATCGCAAGTGGCCACGCCGGGGCGTCCGCTTCCCTACACAACCTTCACGGATATGACTATGAGGGTCGCCTGAGAGGAACTTAATCTTCCACGCGTCATGGACTACTGCCAGCCGTGCCGAAGGCACCTCAATGGCGCTCTCGCCTGCCCGGGGTGCGGCGCCGCCATCGAACAACTCCGCGCATATGTGACGCGGGATCACGCGCCCGCACGGCCGCAGCCGGGGCCGGCTGACGGGGCGTCGGCCGCGGACGGGGCCGGGCCCCATGAGGCGTACGGAACCGCGTACGGAACCGCGTACGGGGCCGACGCGGCGTACGGCGGCGGGTATCCCGGTGAGGCTTCCGCGGCCGCGTACGGGGCCCCCTACGGCGCCGGGGCCGAGACCTCCTCCTACGGGGCGGAGGCGGCGGCGCCCGAGGGCGCGGATGCCGGGGCGGAGGCGGAGGCGGGGGCGGAAGCGGGGGCGGCTCCCGACCGGGCGGAGGCGGTGGCCGAGGTGGCGGAGCCGACGGGCGGCCGGGCGGCGCGTCGGCGTGCCCGGGGCCGTGGGGGCAGGGCCGTACCGGCTCCCGGGGAGCCCGAGGGCCTCGATGGCGCCGAAAACTCCGACGGCGTCAGGGAGCACGACGACGTCGGCGGGTACGAGGACGACGCCGGCGAGGACCCCGGCGCACCCTCGGGCGGTGCGAGCCGCCGCGATCGCAAAGCCGCGGCGCATCGCCGTCGCCGTCGCCGGACCCTGCTGATCGTCGCGGGCTTCCTGCTGGCGGCGGGCGGACTGAGCCTCGCGGAACTCGGCATGGACGCCCCTGGCTCCGCCCCGAAACCGGCCGCGGCCGGTGACGAGTCGGCGGACGGCGGCGCCTCCCCGGGGGCGGGCACGACGGACAAGCCCCTGGACGACCCGAAGGGCGTCGGAGCCGGGGCGTCGGACTCGTCCTCCCCCACCCCCTCGGCGTCCCCGTCGGCCTCCGAGTCCGCCAAGGGCGATAAGGGCGATAAGGGCGATAAGGACGCCGACCGGTCCGCCGAGGGCGCCGGCGCACCGTCCGACGACGCCACGGGCACCTCTCCGACGACCCCGGGCGGGTCGAACCCCACCCAGGCCCCGACCCCCACCGCCGACCCGACCACCTCGGGGCCGACCCCGGAACCGACCCCGACCCGGACGTGCGACCGCTTCCTGTGGTGGTGCACGTGAAACGTTCGCTTCCGTAAATCCGTCAGCCCGGTGTCCGGGTGTCGGTCAAGCGGCGCCCCGGTCCTGCGCGTCGCCGTCGAGCATCCGCCGCAGCAGGTCCCGCAGGCCCTCGCGCTCCCCGGCGGAGAGGCCGGCGAGCGGTTCCCGGGCGAAGCGCAGACCCTCCCGGAGCTCGCGGGCCACCCGGCCGCCCTCCTTCGTGGCCGCCGCCAGCTTCACGCGCCGGTCCGTGGGATCGGTGCGCCGCTCCACCAGACCCCGGGACTCCAACCGGTCCACGATGCCGGTCACGTTCGACGGCTCGCACTTCAGTTTCCGGGCCAGCTTCCGCATCGGCAGCGGCTCCAGTGACAGCAGGCTCAGCAGTCGCGCCTGCGCCCCGGTCAGGGAGTGCTCGGCCGCGGCGTCCTCGTAGTCCTCGTAGAAACGGGCCACGACGTCGCCGATGAGTTCGACGACCTCCATGGTCAGCGCATCGGGGCGGTGGGTCTTCTCGGGTGTGGCCATGGGGCCAAGGGTACCCCGTTACTTGACATACTGAAATATTCAGAGGCATGGTTGTTTCAGGTACTGAAGCATTCGCAGGAAAGGCGCACACCTGATGTCCGACACCCCCACGCTCCCCTCCGCCGGCCGCGAATGGCGTCTGCTCAGCCGTCCCGTCGGCGTGCCCGAGCCCAAGGACTTCGAGCTGGCCGAGGCGGAGATCCGGCAGCCCGGCCCCGGCCAGGTCCTGGTGCGCAACGAGTACCTCTCCGTCGACCCCTACATGCGCAGCCGGATGAGCGCCGCCAAGTCGTATGTGGCCCCCTTCGAACTGGGCAAGGCCATGCAGGGCGGCGCGGTCGGCGAGGTCGTCGCATCCGAGGCCGAGGGCATCGCCGTCGGTGACCATGTCCTGCACTTCGGCGGCTGGCGCGAGTACGCCACGTTCGACGCCAAGCAGGCCGTCAAGGTCGACGCCGACGCCGCGCACCTGTCGACGTACCTCGGTGTGCTCGGCATGACCGGTCTCACCGCCTACGCCGGGCTGCTGCGCATCGCCTCCTTCAAGGAGGGCGACACGGTGTTCGTCTCCGGCGCGGCGGGCGCCGTCGGCAGCCAGGTCGGCCAGATCGCCAAGCTGAAGGGTGCCGCCCGGGTCATCGGCTCGGCCGGCTCCGACGAGAAGGTCAAGCTCCTCGTCGAGGAGTACGGCTTCGACGCCGCCTTCAACTACAAGGAGGGCCCGGTCTCCGAGCAGCTGCGCGCCGCCGCCCCGGACGGGATCGACGTCTACTTCGACAATGTCGGCGGCGGACACCTGGAGGCCGCCATCGGCTCCCTCAACCGGGGTGGCCGTATCGCGGTCTGCGGGATGATCTCGGTCTACAACAGCACCGAGCCCGTCCCCGGCCCGAAGAACCTCGCCCGTCTCATCGCGACCCGCGGCCGTATCGAGGGCTTCCTGGTCGGCGACCACTACGACCTCCAGCCGCAGTTCGTCGAAGAGGTCGGCCCCTGGGTCGCCTCGGGTGAGCTCAAGTACCGCGAGACCGTCGTCGAGGGCATCGAGAACAACCTGGAGGCCTTCCTCGGCGTCCTGCGCGGCGACAACACCGGGAAGATGATCGTCAAGCTGTAGGGCGAGCCGGACGGAATGCTGTAGGCCGAGCCGGACGGAATGCTGTAGGCCGAGCCGGCCGGCAAAGAGGCCGCACCCCACGTCCAGGGGTGCGGCCTCCGTCGTGCCCAACGAGCGGGGTCAGGACGGCGTTACGGCGGTGTCCCCTTACCCTTACCCTTACCCCATACCCCCTGCCTCTTGCCCTGCTCTCGATCAGTTCGCCAGGGCCGCCGTGTGCACCGCCTTGACCAGCCGCTCGTTCTCCGGTGCCGCCCCGCCCGGGAAGGCCATCCGCCGCCGCGTGTAGCCGTACGCCAGTCCGCTGCGCGGATCCGCGAAGGCCTGCGAGCCGCCCGCGCCGCTGTGCCCGAACGCCCCGGCACCCAGGAACGGGTACCAGGTGTCCGCCGTCGCCTGGAAGCCGAGGCCGTACGACTTGTGCGCCCGCGCCACCAGGTCGTACCCGACGGAATGGATCTGCCCCACCTCGGCGACGGTGTCCGGCTTCAGCAGCGGCGCCCGCCCGTCCACCTCGCTGATCGCCGCCGCGTACATCCCCGCGAGCCCGCGCGCGGCGCCGACCCCGCCCGCCGACGCCGGTCCCTTCGCGCGTACGGCACGGGAGTTGGCGTGGTCCTCCAGAGTCCCGGGCTCGGGCACATGGGTGTTGAACGCGATGGAGGACAGCGTGTGCGGCCCACTCGGCAGCGCGTCCAGGACGGCCTGCTGGGGCGCCGTCGGTGCCATCGGCCGCACCGAGCGGTAGCGGGGCTCCAGCGCCTCGGGCAGCCCCAGGAAGAAGTCCAGGGCGTGCGGAGCGCGGATCCGTTCCTCGTACACCTCCTGGAGGGTGCGTCCGGTGGCCCGGCGCACCACCTCACCGCTGAGCGCGCCGATGACCAGGGCGTGATAACCGAAGGCGGTACCCGGGCGCCAGAACGGCCGCTGGTCCGCGAGGCGTTCGGCCATCACGCGGTCGTCGGCCAACTCCTGCGCGGTGAACCCGGCGTCGAGCCCGACCAGGCCCGCCCGGTGCGAGAGCAGGTCGCGCAGGGTCAGCGTGCCCTTGCCCTCCGCCGCGAACTCCGGCCAGTAGTAGGTGACTTTGCGGTCCAGTTCGAGCGTGCCGTCCTGCACGAGGAGTGCGGCCACCAGATGGGCCGCCCCCTTCGTCGACGAGAACACCCCGTACAGCGAGCCCGCGTCGACGCCGTCACCGGCCCACAGGTCGACGACCTTGCGCCCGTGCACATACGCACACAACTGGCCCTCGTAATCCGGGAGTTCCCCCGCGACGAACGCCGCGAACTCCTCACGTACCGCCTCGAAGCCGTCCGCGACGGTGCCGTGGATCTCCTGCGTCATTCGCTCTCCTCACCTGAACCGCCACTCGCGTGTCCCACAGTGAACAACGCGCGTGCGACCTGCGCGAACTCCCCCTTGGGATGATCCCGGAAGAGGGGTTCGGTGCCGAACAGCACGGCTCCGGGGCCGCTGACCACCGAGGCCCGCCCGGCCGCGTCGGCCCGGCCGCCCGAGCCGTCCTCCAGCGCCCGCCAGTGTCCGGAGACCAGCGGGTCGCCGGTGGCGTACGACTGCTCCACCCGGATGCCCGGTCCGAGGTCGGTGAACCAGACAGGCGCGTACACGAACCCGTGCTCCGGAGCCCCGGCCGTGACCGGACCCGAATTCACCACGCGCACCACACCGTTGGCGTCCCCGTTGCCCTCCACGGGCTTGACGGCGAGGAGTCCGGCGGCGGCGTTCAGGGCCGCTCCCGTGGCCCCGCGCCCGACGAGACCGTGCCCGGAGCCGAGGAACGCGTCGAGGGCCGCGCGGGCCCCGGCGTTCAGGTCCCCGCGGTCCAGCCCCGCCGACACGAGCAGCACGTCCGCCGCCGACCAGTCGAAGCCCGCGTTCAGTACGGCCGTCGACACCGGCGTGACCTCGAAGTTCATCTCCCGCAGCGCGAACAGCTCACCCGGGGTGACCGCGGCGGCCACCCGGACGCGGCGCAGCTCGGCGGTGCCGGTCAGCTTCGTCGCGTCGAAGACGACGTCGTACGTCCGGGCCGCCGCGACCGCTCGGGACCGGGCCGACGCCGGCACGATCGCGCTGCCGTCGACGGCCCGCCGTACCGAAACCCCCTGCCGGAGAAGGGCGTTGAGCGCCGCGACCTCCCGCGGGTCGTCGAGCCGCAGCCGCAGCGCGCCGCTCTGGGCGACCTGGGCGACATGACCGACCCCGGCGGCCTCGCGGACGGCCCGCAGCGGCGCGCCGGACAGGCTCCCGGACGTCACCGGCCGGACGGTGGCGCCCCACAGGCGGCCCAGGCTCCAGCCCGAGATGTCGTACATCACCGAGACCTTGTCGCTGATGTCCCGCCCGTCGGCGAGCAGCACGTTCGCCAGCCCCCGCTTCGGCTGGCGCATGTCGACGACGTACGAGCCCTTCGGATACGACCGCCCGCCGAGCCGCAGATCGCGGGTGGCCCGGGTGACCCGGACGTCGTTGGCCACCAGATGGTCGACGAGACGGGCGGCGGCGGTGGCGGAACGCTGGGAGGCGCCGCCGGCCGGAATGACGTAGGCGCGGGGGAAGTTGGTGGTGTACACGTCCTCGGGGCCGATGCCCGGAACGCCCGGCACGCTCTCCTTCGACACCGGCACCTGCGCCGCGCCCGCCGCCCCTCGCCGGAAGACCTCGATCTGGTCGGCGACCAGCGAAGCGCGCTTCTTCTGTACGAAGTCGAGAGTGGCCCGGAGGGCGGCGCCGGCGACGTCCACGTTGATCGCGGACCGGCGGCGCAACTCGGCCTCCGGCAGCTTGTCGTAGGCCGAGTTGTTCACCTCCATCGGGATCTCCACCGTGTGCGCGGCGACCGTGCCGTGGAAGGCCGCGTACTGCGGGGTGAAGATCGGCGGCCAGTCGTCCCAGCCCTCCGCCTGGTCCCGGAACGGGATCTGCGCGGGCTCGACACCGTCCTTCGCGGGCGTGTAGCCGAGGCCGTTGACGGCGGCCTCCATGCCGAGCGCGTTGGCGTAGGTGTTCTTCAGGAAGAGGTCGTACTCGTAGTTCTCGCCGTGCGGGGGAGTGGTGGGCTCGATGAGCGTGCCGTTGACGTAGCCGTGCAGGTCGAGCATGACGGCCGGCTGCTTGTCGATCTCGATCTGCCGCATCGCGCGCGTCTCGGACTGCGAGGCGGTGACGAAGTCCCGGTTCAGGTCGAAGCCGTTGGCGTTCGCGCGGGTGCCGGCGATCCGGCCGTCAGGATTGGCGGTGATGTTGAAGTAGAGACGGGAGTGAGCGAGCAGGTCCCTGGTGCGCGCGTCGTCGGCCGTCGCGAGCTGCTCGATGAGCTTCAGGGAGGCGTCGGTGCCCTCCCACTCGTTGCCGTGGATGTTGTTGTTGAAGAAGACGGGAGCCTTGTAACCGCTCTTGATCGCGGGATCCGCGGCGGCCCGGGCGGGCGCGTTCTCGATCAGCTCCCGCATCCGCTCCTGGGCCCGGGTCTGACGGGCGGTCTCCGGGGCGGTCACGGTGACGAGATAGAGCCGGTGCCCGCCCGCCGAACGGCCCGTGACCTCGACGCTCACCCGGTCTCCGAGCCGCTGCAGCGCGTTCAGCTCGGGGGCGATGGCGTGGTAGGGGGTGAGGCCCAGCTTGATGGACTTGTCGGCGGGGTTCTCCGGGTCGGCGGTCAGGACCTGCTCGCGCGGATAGCCGTGCCCGGTGCGCCCGGTGTCGGCCGTGGGGCCGGCCGGGCCGGAGAGGGCCCGCTCGGCGGCGCTCTCGGGGGCGCGGGCGGCGCTCTCGTCGACGGCGGGGCCCTCACGGGTGACGGGGCCCTCACGGGTGACGGGGGGCTCGGGCTCGGCGGCGGCGGTGTGCGGGGTGAGCAGGAGTGACCCCGCCGTGGTGACGGCGAGGGCGGCGAACAGAACGGGTCGCGCAGGAACGGGTCGCGCGGGAACGGGTCTCGCAGGAAGGGCTCTCTTGGTGCGCACGCGTACCTCCTCCGGGGCTTCCTGAGATCGGTACGGCGAGGTGTACCTGTTCGACTCAACCGCAACAAGAGGGAGTTGGTGTCGCGGATACCCCGGATGGCGCATCCCGGGGGCGCGGACCGGGCATGCCGAGGGCGGACACCGGGCCGGGCGAGGCGGGGTGACTGCCTGCGGCGACGGGCCTCGGCGACGGTGCCGCGACGCGGCGGCCCGGGGGGTCGTGGCCGCGGTGACGCCCCCGCGTGGGCTGCGGGCGGGTGTGGCCGTGGGGTGGTGTGGCCCCCGGGACAGTGTGGCCTGGTGGCGGGGTGGCCTGGTGGCGGGGTGGCCCCGGGACGGTGTGGCCTACTGGTGGCGGAGTGGCCTGGGGATTGTGTCGCCCGGCGGCGTGTGGTCGCGGGGTGGCGCGGCCCGGCCGTGGTGTGACCGCGGGCCCGGGACGGCGTGCCTCGGGACGGCGTGTCCCGGCGGCGGTGTGGCCCGGGACGGCCTGCCCCAGCGCGGGTGTGGCCTCTCGAACCCGCCCCGATAGAGTTTTCCCATGCGCGATCTCGGGGCGGGATTCAAGTACCTTCTGCAGGGCCAACGCTGGGTGGCCGGACATGGCAGGCAGTACGGCTTCGGTCTGCTCCCGGGACTGATCACCCTCGTTCTCTACGCGGCGGCACTCGTCGCGCTGGCCCTGTGGGGCGAGGACTTCGTCGCCTGGGCGACACCGTTCGCCGACGACTGGTCGAGCCCCTGGCTCGGGCTCTTCCGCGGCTTCCTCACCGTCGTCCTGTTCGCGCTCGGCCTGCTGCTGTCCGTCGTCACCTTCACCGCGGTCACGCTCCTCGTCGGCCAGCCCTTCTACGAGAACCTCTCCGAGAAGGTCGACCGGGACGTCTCCCCGGACGGCATCGCACCCGAGTCCGGCCTGCCGCTCTGGCGCGAGCTGTGGATCTCGGCCCGCGACAGCCTCCGTATCGTGGTGCGAGCCGCCGTCTGGGGCGTCCTGCTCCTCGCGTGCGGCTTCGTGCCGTTCGTCGGACAGACGGCCGTCCCGGTGATCGGCTTCTTCGTCACCGGGTTCTTCCTCACCGAGGAGCTCACCGCGGTCGCCCTGCAACGCCGCCGCGTCGACCTCCGCGACCGCCTCGCCCTCCTGCGCGCCCGCAAGACCCTGGTGTGGGGCTTCGGCACCCCGCTGGCCGTGGCCTTCCTGGTGCCGTTCGTCGCGGTCTTCCTGATGCCGGGCGCGGTCGCGGGCGCCACGCTGATGGCCCGCGACCTGCTCGGCGAGGAGAACGGTGGGGAGAACGGCGACGGTCAGGGAGACGCCGCCGAGGACGTCAGCCCGCTGCCGCCGCCACCTTCAGGATCGACCGCACCTGGGCGATGATGTCCAGCCGGTTGCGCACGAACCCCGGATCGGTGACCGTCCCCGTCGCCGGATCGGTGTTCCCGGCCCCGAACTCCAGCACAGGCGTGTGCACATGCCCGCCCGGCAGCACGTCGTGGCGCCCCAGCCGGTCCCGCAGCAGCGTGGCCCGGTAGGCGATCTCGTTGGAGAGGTAGTCCCCGCCGCCGCCCTTCCGAGCGGTCGATCCGGGCGTCGGCCCGTCCGGCCGTACGACGGGGGCGGTCCCGCCCGCCGGGATCTCGGTGACCTCCGTGTTGTCGTACACGGGGAACCGTCCGGTGTCGGCGGCCACGATCTTCGCGTACGGCAGGGTCGTCGTCGTCCACTGCGGCTGCGAGGCCGGGTCGCTGACCGGCACCGTCCCGGTCACGCCGATGCCGTCGTTGTCCGCGAAGCCGCCCCGCCAGGCCCCGTTGGTCCGCTCGACGTCGAAACGGCCCACGCGTCCCTGGCTCACGGTGGTGAAGAGGTCCACCTTCTTCAGACACGGCCGCAGCGTCCGCTCCACCGTCCCGTCCGTGAAGTCCCGCCAGCGCACCGGGAACACCACGGTCTCGATCCGCGCCGGCCCGTCCGCCGTCTCGATCACCGTGCCGTCGAGTGCGAGCGCGGTGGCCCCCGAGGGGTTGGAGATCCTGATGTCCCGGTCCAGCGTGAACGGATCGAACCCGGTGACCAGGATCCGCTTGGTCGTCTTCCTGCCTTGCGGACTACCTTGCGCACTGCCCTGCGCACTGTCCTGCGGAAGGCGCACGGTGGTCTGCCCGCGCGAGGTCCGCTCCAACTCATCGATCAGCGCGGCCCGTTGAGCTTCGGACAGACCGAACCCGGGCTCCCAGGTGCGCACTTCGCGGGTCATCGACAGCCGTGCCCAGTACAACGGCCGGTCGTCGTCCCGGCTGAGATCCCCGCCCGCCGGCCCCCGCCCCTGGGCCCGGGACACGGCCCGCTGCCACAGCCCCGACCCGTCGCGTACGACGACCCGGCGGGCCTGCGCGTACGACCCCGCCGAGCCGAGGGCCCGCGTGAACTCCCCGGTGAGGGAGTCGAATCCGGACCGCCTGAGAATCTCCCGCGGCACGGCCCGGTCGAGCCGCTGCTCCTCGGTGGTGGGTGAGGGCGCGGCCTTTGCCGCCGCGGTGGTCGTGGGGGCCGCCAGGCCCGCCAGGAGAGTCAGTCCGAGAACACCGATCCGAACCCGCAGAGAAGTCGTCAAGGCAGTTGGGCCCTTCTGTCGCCGTGGGGGAAGCATTGCTGCCGACGGCCGCAGTATGGCGTGACGCGAGTGGTCTACGCCATCATGCGTGACG
>Ga0307516_10003018_pt1 | contig 21950 bp, 25 predicted proteins | sample 19_EM_MG_FD_203310 | JGI IMG/M metagenome (GOLD analysis project Ga0307516, IMG submission 203310) | Populus trichocarpa ectomycorrhiza microbial communities from riparian zone in the Pacific Northwest, United States - 19_EM | ecosystem: Host-associated > Plants > Roots > Unclassified | place... | reverse complement strand
CCACTCTCTATATATACAGGCACATCCAACCCATTACCAATCACCGGCCTCTAGATCCTTTGGTGGCAACTTGCCACCGCCGGGCCTAGATGTCACCGGTGGCCATTGGCCACCCACGCCACTCAATACCTTCCGCGCATCTGCTCGCAGTGGCCTAGATGTCGCTGGGCCTAGATGTCGCCGGGCCTGGATGTTGCCGGTGGCCATATGCCACCTGCGCCACCCAATACCTTCCATACAGGCATCTGCCCGCAGCGGTCCAGGCAGGCCTCGGTGGGCCTCGTTGGGCGATCGATATATCTAACACATTTTGATAGTGACAAAACAGGAGCATGGGTCATTAACATTTTTCCACGCCCTGCACTTGAACTTGCATCTTAGCATATCTGCAACATATTCAACTAGAAATCAACCGCACCATTTGGCACAGAATGCGTGTAGTAGAAGGTTCTCCCGGCCTGGAGGTGGGCAGTACAGCCCTCGGGAAGCGAACCAAGGTCATAGTCAAAGATAGTAAATAGATAGATGGAATTTCCCTTACCGGATCCTACGTGAATGCCAAACGTAAATAAATGCATCCTGAAATCCGTTATCCGACGGGACTCTGTACCGAGACAACAACTCTAGACGCTCTCAGTAAGAATGTTTCCTGGTCGAGGAATCATCCCTGGAACGCTGACAACCCCTGTTGGCCAATGTGAGGCACTGATAATACGAAATCAGATAATAGTGAATCTGTTGTATTGTCTACGGAGGCTCGAGCTGCACGTTCGCCACTGAGGGCGTAATGAACGTTAAATGCGTTGGGCTCGGTGAAATTTGTTTTGTTAAGGACGAAGAAGGTTAGCGTCAGTACTGGCGGTAGTCAGCCTTGCCGCCTGCTATGTACATAGCTAGCTGTTTTTTTTAGTTTGCTCTTCATCCTACATGTATCGACCAATCACAGGATCACGACCCCCACCCTCAATTGTTCCCCATCCTCACCTTCCGTTTGAGTGTAACTTTCCCCCTCGGCCTGGTCAAGGCTCTTCACCACTATACTAATGCCGTGCTTGGCGCCCAGAGTGCGATAGTCGCTCACTCCCAGCACTGCCTTCAGCGGACAGGAAAAACGTTCATGGACGAGCGAAAGCAAAATCTTCTGGAGGAATGGGCAGGCAAATACGCGCGTTCAAGGGGGCTAGGCCAAAGTCAATGACGAGTCTATGACTCTTGAAGCAACGCATGGGAGAGTACGGTGCCCAATCTTCATCCCAAGGCAACGCTCTGGAAAGGATTTGGCGAAACGATGGAAAACTACCCTTCCTCGCTGGTGACTGGCATCCCTGCCCAGTTGATCCATAACGTAGCGGCTCGCTGCGATGAATGGGCTGAAGATCGTCAAGCGTTACGCATCGTGAGGGCCGACCAAAAATCTAGTGTGGGAGGATATGGAGGATTCGCCTCGGTTGCGGCATTTGCTTTAGGTTCTGTTGCTTCAGCGCCTTCGGTTCAGTGGTTACATCCCCTTAGGTTCGGTGGTTGTATTGCCTTTGGATCTGTTGTTGCATTTCCTTCGGCTCTGTTGCTACATTTCCATAGGTTCGGGTGCTTCAATGGATTGGGTTCGGGTGCTGTATTTCATTAGGTTCAGTTGTTGCATTGCAGTCGGTTCGGAAGGACCATCGAAGGATTGGGATCCGTGGGTTTAAGGAGAATTGGCCACCCCGGTCGGTATGTATAGAGGGGTGGAGTGGGGTTGGTTCTACATCTTTGTCAATCGTCAATCGTCCACATCTTCATGCTAGACATCCTTGCTGTCCTGTCTTATCCTGGCCTATCTTTTTCCTCCTTCCTCGCTTAGTCATTCGTGACATCGGGCCTGGCATAGGTCCTTCACTAGTGAACTTCGAACAGGATACTGAATCGAGTCGGTTAAGATTTTTTTCTTGTCAGTCATCAAAACTACTGAATTTTTCTTTCTTGCCGGCTTTACCCTTTTTCTCCCCCACCCTTTTTTCTGCTTCACTCCGACTTGATCGCACTATCCAGTCACACGTCACTCCAACAGCGTAGTGGGCTACCAGATATCCTGAGGTATCCGAGATCACCCAGACCCCATCGTCCTAATCGCCACGACCACACCAGGTTTGTTTCATTGATTCGAGTGTCTTGCCACAAGGGAGTCGAGAAGGAAAAGGTTTGTGAGTAGTTCTGAGCTGCTGGCGGACGTTCGTTCTGACAGGAGATTGGATTGCGAGAAGCCTGCGAGGTGGTTACTTGACTGACGAGTAAAACTAGTGATTTAGTCGTTCTACAACCTGTCTACAGACTTCCACCAACCCTCCCACCGCGTATCGATGGCCACCCAGCAGCCCAGCACCCAGCCAAACACGGGCAAGCCCTTTCCGAATGCTTCCGATGTGAGTAAGTGGGATAGCGAGAAACTACTGGACTGGTTGCAATCCCGCTCACCACCAGCGCTCGGAGAGATGGACGGTCAATGCTGTCGGAAATTCACGGCTGCAAAAGTCTCAGGTCTCGCGTTCTTACACAGTATCGCCGAAGAGTTTGAAAGCAAGTACGGAGTCTTGTACAGTGTTGCGAAGACACTCACGGTGCTGGCGTGTCGCATCAATGAAACACACTCCCGCCTGCGACCGTCTCCTGCTGATAACGAGGAAGGTGATTCCGCGTGCCAGGACACAACCCCGAGGAACTGGGAAGGTGAGCATGTCGAGTGCCCCACGAGCGAGAATCCTCGATCCTTGGGTTGGACCAGAAGGCGATTGCTAACTTGAAGCAGCACTTGGTTCTCAAATCGGGAAGGTATCTCCTGATAGCTCCAGTTACTGCGACCCAAGCTGTAAGCAGCTGCTCCCATTTCCATTTCCGGGCACCATCCCAACAAGTTTCCAACTCGATGAGAAAGGTTGCTTCGACTACTACGGCCATTCAAAGTTTCGCGACCTTTACCGGGTAGCAACTTGCATGGACCGCGACGTAGAACCTGTCTGCTACTTCCATGGAACGGTTGGAGCTGGCAAGTCCCACTTACTCGCCGCCCTTACCTGTCTCCTCATGCGGCAGGGAATGCTTGTCGTTTTCATCCCTGATTGCAACGACCTCCTTGCGGATCCCGCCGGATACTTTACTGCGGGGTTGGAATTCGCATAGGGCAGCAAGGTCCCACGGCAGCACCTCGAGGCGCTTCACCTTCCGGCACCGGATCAGTCGACCGCGCTTTAGCGCCTGACTCAATTCTGCTTGCGTGTCGCGGAGAATACGGATCGCGCTCTTTTCATCGTCGATCAGGCGAATGCACTCGAAGATGCTGAATCCGAGACGCAATGATTCAATAACGATTAGAAACAAGTCGTCCATTCGTTTTTGAGCACCTGCACTGCACCACACCGAATGTTGGCAGGCTGTACTCCCAATTGCATGCACATGAAGTCGGGTAGATATCACGAAACGTCCGAAAAACGCATAGATCTCTACAGTGGTTTAAACGATGTACTCAGTTGCCTCCGGTATGATTTTACGTTTCGCTAACTGGTCGCAGGAAGAGATGGACACTTGGTGGGCAATGTATGGGAACGCGCTGTCCGAGCGACTGCATCTGCCAACACCCTTCATGGGGTTCGAGAAGGAGACCCTGGAAAAATTGACTGGCCGGTTGCCAAGCCTCCTTCGAATCATGGGCAATGCCGAGGTTGGAAACGCAGCCGAGCTTGATGACGACCCTCGGTCGTTCGCTGAGGGCATGTCACCACGAATCACCGGACTTCAGGATGTGCTTTTCCATTCCGAAGAAGCAAACAAGTGGACACAAGATATCGCCGAGCTTTGGACAACTAATGAATAACGGCTGAACTCCCAGGCGATGGAGACGTGAGTCCTCGCCAGCCGCATGAGTTCGAGTTAATGATATACGGTGTTGACGAAGAGCCGCGTTCTAGGTATTCCTAAGCAATGATTGCATGTGGTTTGAACGACAAAGTCGAAGCTCAAGCAGCCAGGCTGCTGGACTGGCGCTACTTTTTCGTAGATCAGGAAGGTGTCAGACATGGTGCCTGCTATATGGCAGCACGTCAAGCGCAGAAGTTGATGAGGGCAAAGATGCTGGACGTTGATTTTGCGAGGGGCAGAGGAGGGCCCTTCGCATGTTACTTCTAGACCAAGGAGACAGGATGAAATGAAAGAGAGGGACCAGGAAGAAAGGAAAGAGTCAGTCTGCTCTCCTGTCTGGCACGCACCGGAGCAAGACAAGATGTGGCACTGACAGAAGAAAACCGCAAGAAAACAGAGTGGTTGTTTTCTGTACCATAAAAATTATTTAGTACAGAATAAAAGAAAAGGAATTAAACGACACAAAAACGAGAAAACCTTTTATATACCATGAATACCATCGACAGGGTACAAGTTCGACCCGCAGGCCTCTTTCACTGCCCGCAGTGCGGGCAGTGATAGAAAGCCATCGCCGCACAAGTTTTTGGGGTGGCGAAGTTTTCTTTTTTTTTTGTTTAATCATTACTCGTATGCGACCTAGCTAGATCATGACGAGATTATGTACAGTCCATTTCCTGTCCGCTGTCCGCACAGCAGTGAGTTTTTCGCGGCAGCGAAGTTTTCGGGGTCAGGAAAAAAAAAGGGGGGGGAGTAAAGCTGCGCAGGCTAGCTGAGTCTTTGGCATCCCACGACATTCTCCGAGGAAGCTGAGTTGTCGCTGGCGAAACTTTACGTGGATCTTTTTTTTTTTTACCGAAACAAGAGTAATTAAATAAATACATATACAGCAGCTACGCGTTCTTGTATGTCCTGAGTTTACAAGTCCCTGCCTTATGCCCCGGCATACCACAAGCCCCACAGTTCTGCTTCCTTCTCCCTGTTGCCCGCGAGGCACGTTGACCCACAACTGCTCGTTCCTGCTGTCGTTTCCCAAGACTCTGTCGAAACCGGCCGGAAGGAGGATGACAGTTATTAATCTCCAAGGCAGTTGCACCAGGTGTGATCAGGTGAACAGCACCGTCGAGTTGGCCTATGTCGTCGGGAAGCGGTGCATGAAAAACAAATGGCCTCATGTTTTGGCTATAAACAATTAATAATTATAATGATGATTAATATAGGATGATTACCTATAGGTACTGCTCCAACCCGCGTAGGTGTATTTTTCCGACATATACTCCAGAATATTCAGGCCAAGCTCAAGGATCAGAGCAAGTGCGTGGCTGGAGGGCAGGAGGTTGAGGTGAAATTGTTTGCAGGAACACGTACGGCCTCGTAGATCGACCGCGAATCGCTTCTGTTCAACATTATGGACAAATCCAGTATCGTCAGGCCCACAGATGACCGTAAGGAGACGTGCCGTACGCGTATCGTTGTTGATGATCTTCAGGTAATGCGGCATGAGGATCTATTCAGGAGCGGAAGTGAGTGCCAGTTCAACCCTGGCCTGCCGGACACCCATTTCCCGATGCCAAATCCCATCAAGCAACTCAAATATCCCAAGCTCTCGTAGATCTGTGAGCATCTTGTTGAGATTTTCCACCGCATTCGATGTCCGCTGACCGCAACGTCGTTCGACTCCACCGGGGATTAACCCATTGACCCAAAGGGTGGGATCAATACTGGTGAGGTAGTTGGCCGCTGGTGGTTTTTTCCGTCATAGTGAGGCGATTTCGTAGTTGTACACCTGTCAGCTGGGAGCTGCTACGATAGTCCAGTAGTGGACTTCGAAGGCACGATGCGATTTTTTTTGTAAGTTTTGACGGAGGTGCTCCAAACAAATAAGTCGCGTCACACCTGGACCCAGCACCTCCTCGGCATTGAGAAGGCCTTTGTCGCGGTCACTCATAATTGACACGCCACAGACTTCAGGGATCGCGTTCTTCAAGTGGAAAAAAAAATACCGCCATGACTCCTCAGTCTCACTCTCAACCACAGCTCACGCGTAGAGAATGTACTCCCCATTTGAATCGACACCACAAGCAAGTAGAAGGCTTTGTTGGAAAAACCCTTTCATCCATGTACCGTCGACATCCACGAACTGACGAGATTGGGTGAACGCATGGCGAGACTCGGCCGGACAAATAAAGATGCATCAAAAGTCACGTTTTCAAGGATTATTGGGGGTTGCTGATGTGATAGTGGTGAGATCCACGTAACAGTCGGGACTGTGAACTCGTAAAACATAGAGGTATGCAGGTAAATAGAAGAACTGAAACGTATGGATGGCACCGGTGTTGCCGGCTAGGGTATTTCGACATTTGAGTGCTGCGTTGTAGTTGACTGTCTCTTGATGCTTGAACTTTACTGCCGCGATGATCTGCCCCGGTTTGACTTTTTTGGTTACAGCAATGAGCTTCAGAACCTCACGGAGTAACCACTCCTGACTGTTGACGTGACTGTATTTTCCCGTTTTTTTGGCGTTACAGGTGTAAAGAGGCTCTAGGATTCATATTTCCACTCCGTGTTTTTGTTGTGTAGCATAAACTCGGAAGGGACAGTTGGTCTCGCGGTATTGATAACATCGAAAGTCGACTCGTTTTCTGTCCTTTATAGGCATTCGCGTCGAAAAATTGTTAGAAATACCCCATTCTTCGACTGCCTGCTTCAAAGCAGTGAAGGAAGCGAAGGTCTGATGGACAACAAGCATAATGGGTAAAAGGAGAACGGCCGATAGACTGTCGGTAAAATGACGATAGATAGGGTTGCGACAATGGGTGGAATGCTGATGAGTGGAATGGTCATCAATCCCTCTCTCTTCAGCTTGATAGCTATCCCCCCTTTTTTTCGAGAAAAACATTCTACCAGCGACAGGGTACAAGTTTCACCGCACGGTTCTCCATCACCACTTGTGTTATGAGGCACGAGCATCAGAATTAATTAAATGGGTACATATGTGACAGCGACTCTAACAGTAAAGAAGTACAGAGGGAAATACACCGCCGCTACGAGAGTAAATATATAGCGAGTAACTACAGTGTTATTACCGTAAAATGATGAGAAATCCTGCGAAAAATGAAAAAACTTCAATTTACAGCTGTTTTAAATGGTTTCCATATTTTTTCCCGGTGTTGTAATGAGGCGTAACAGCATAACTCCAGGTAGTAAACTGTGGTAAGTCATGGTTAAATAGATGGGAGTATGTGGGATGTGGGCATATAGGGCTGGGTGCAGGCTCAGAATACTCATTATACATCACGCGGGTTTTAGAAATCCCCGTTGAAAGGCTTGAATACCATATAATAAGGCGATTTGGTTATCGAAATCGGTCTCTACGACATCGATATACCCATTCTAAGAGTTTCCGCTGAATTCTAACTCTTTTACCTCATCCGCAGATGATATTCAGTATTCCATCTACTTGTCACGGTGCGAGCCTCAACATCTGAAAAGTTGGTCTGCAACGAGAGGAATACCCAGGTGAAATCGTCCTGGTGGGAAAGCCTCAGCGGGAATGCCACAGCGGGAACGCCCCGGCGTTGGTCTGGGTGCTTGGAGAAGGTTACTGTATTCTGTTGCATGAGAGAAGTATGTATGCATGTGAGTTGCGTGAGTACGAGTGTGAGTACGAATGTGAGTTGCACGAGTACAAGCACAAGTATGAGTACGCATGTATATAAGGAGGGCTTTCTTCTGCGTGTTGTCTATTTTTTCTCTCTCATGCAGCGTCTCCTCGTTCGGCGTCCGCCCACTGTTCTCCGGCCAAAACCATTCGAGTACCTTGGGCTTCCCCGTCGCTGTCGCCCGCCGTCCGCCATTATAGGTTGCATACGATTAATGAATAAATAAATAAGTACCCACTTATTTACTCAATAGACACATTTCCTTACTTCCTTCTTATTCCTTTACTGTATCGCTGTAAGTATTAATTTACACTATATTTACTGGCGGCGATACCAATTGATTCTGCGCCCGCTCTCTCACCGCTAAATCCTATGCCCGCTCTGCCTATTAATTCCGCGCCCGCTTCCTTTTAATTCTGTGCCCGCACCTTACAACATGAGCGGCGATGGAGAACCGTGTGGTGAAACTTGTACCCTGTCGATGGTATTCATGGTTTATAAAAGGTTGACCCCTGTTTGTCATGGTATATATAAAAGCTTCTCTCTACAAAAACCGAAGGTAGTTAAAGGACGGACGCTAGCGCCGAAGGCGCCGCCCCAGTCCCCAGTCACTCCACCTTTCCGCACGTAAAAAACGAGTGCCAGGGAGTGCCCGCAAGGCGTCCAACACGATAAAACATTCGGAAATGTTGGAAGTGTTTCTCGTTACCTGCAGTATTTTATTTTCGGCTTTGGCTCTTGTGCCTTAGAGTTTGTTGAGGACACGCTTACGAAAGGCGTGACGCGAGAGCGGGGGGGTAATCTTTTCTTCTGTTGATCCTTCTCTTTCTCCTTGACTTCAATATACGGAATAAATATTACAACAAAGCTGAGAGCTGTTCGATTGTCCAGTACTCATTCGCCAGTTGTCTACTGATCTCGCACAACATCAATCATACGGCATCCAGAGCTCACTAATAACGTGATTGACCTCCTATCATGTATCATACTCATCGCTAATCGGTAGTCTTTCAACAGCAGAAGATCGTCGGGCACTCCTCCGGCGGGCGGTCACTTCACGGGCTGAGCCATTGAAACCTGGGTAGATAGAGAACCCGCTGACGCGATCATCATCTCTATAGCTCGTCGTGTTACTTGCTTCAATCGCCTTCCTCTCTGGCTCGCCCTGCATTTGACTCAATCGTCTCCCTCCCTAGCTGGCCATGTTATTTACGGCTACTCAACTCAGTAATACGGTTTTTAGTGGCTTTAACCCAATCCGCGCGATTTTTGTTACCTTGCCATTGACATTTGCCCAGACTTTGTCATCTGCTAGACTGGCTCCCAGGTGCCAGCCTGGAGTTCTACTCCCTGACACTCCAAAGAGTCAAACTCTCTCAACAAAGCTTCCTTATGTTCCTTCAGTCCAATAGCGTTGTGAAGCGAACCTAATCGAAACGAACCGGCAATTGAGACTCGTGAATTGAAAAAAGGGAAAAGCTATGGGGCAAGTACCTGGTAGTCGGACAGAGTTGACTGAGAGGGGCACTCGTGTTATCACCGTTGAGGGAGCTCAATCGCGGAAAAGATGGGCGGAGGAAAAGTTGGAGGCCAGTACCTTGAAACAGCAGCGTATGGAAGAGAAGCGGCAGGAGAAAGCCTTTGAACAAGCAATTCTTGAGGGCCCGATGGGTGGCATTTACGAAGCACAACCGTATGCAGAAAATGATGAGTCCATTGTTTTCAGAACAATGAAGCTGCGAGGTGGCTTTGCGGCATCGGTGGTGGAAGTTCTCAAGGCTGAAATGTTTGTTGTCGCGCCTGAATCGGGCCCGAACTCAAAGATTGGGGACTATGTGAACCACCCTCCCCGGATAAAGACGGATAAGGTTAAGCAAGGCTATGCGCATAATGGAAGGGAGGAGAATCTGGGTGTGTAGTCTACAGTTGTGGCGGAAACCAAAGATGATTAGACTTTCATTCACATTTCTTTTCCATCTAGTATTTAATGTATTCGTTACCTAATAATTACAATGCACAATATATTTCACTACATTGATCTCAGCGCCCCAAACGCGATACGGACGACTGGGGAGTTGTAGGAGGCAAGAGGGGCCGCTTCGGGGGTGCTGTTCTCAGTGCCAGTTCGGTGTCGCTGTCATCCTCGTGGTGCATATTAGCAACTCTATCGTCATTGACTTTGAGGACCGGGAGATCTTTCAGCACTCCAGCAGGGTTATAAGGTTAGATACCCGTAGCGTGGAAGGCGCTTCCGCATAGGCGGCTGGTGAAGGCTCCCTTACGTACCTCTTGAAACAGCTGCATAAACAGCTCCTTGTCAACACCAGTGATACCGCGACATGATGCGTTGTCAAGAACTGTTGAATATTATGCTGCTAATCGGCCAAAGATCACAACTTCCAGTGGCTGCAAAAGATGTTTAGAGTGGGCTTGCAGGCAAAGGCACTTGATCTTATGAGCCTATACGTACTCTGTCAGAATAAGGTGGCGTCCGGAGATGAGGAGGCGTCCGGACATGAGAGATGAGGAGGCGTCCGGACATGACTGAGTCCCCGAGCACCGGCTCGGGGGGGGCAGTCTTCCGTCCTTTGTCCTGACGGCCTTCCTGTATATAGAGGGATCTTGTGCCCGCATAATACTGTAATACAATAAATTCACTATCTTCATCTCTATCGATCCCTATATTCCAACATACTCAATAAACTGGTAGGTGAGACGTGACTGGTGTCCATCGAAGATTAGGATTGGTACTCGTCTTCTCCTCGGGTGGGTCGAGTGTGGGGTTCGAGGTTGCGCTCCAGCCATTGTAATGCTAGTTAGCTGTCGGTCATTCCGTTCGGTGAAACTCCGGTTGTCCAGTGATGCGGCATATTCCCGTAGTACCATCCGTACAGATGTTTCTCGCCATTCATGATAATCATCGGTGGGACATTCTGGACAAAGACCCCGACCGCCTCGATTACGGTTATCGTTTCCCGTTGTCCTGGCTGCGGTAGAAATGCCGTTTTATCGGATGAGTTCATGACTACCCTCACTGAGCGTTTTATTCACCCAAGAAGAAACCCTATCTCGTCCATGTTGTAAATATTCTCGGGCTTGATCTTGAACTCCGCGATAACTACCTTCAATATCCGGAAATATTCACGGATAATTCGTGGATCATTGTTCAACGCACGGCAATTATCTTGAGACCGACTATACATTGCCGATAATGCTGGATGCCGTGATAGAAAGCGCTTCTACCAGGTCTTGCCGACAAGGTCATGGTTGGGACCGATTAAGTTGCCAGAACGATCGCGACCTTCAACCGCAGTGGTGGGATCCCACCATCAGTCCAAATCGAAATCGTAGAACACTGAGATGTTCTACGCATGCTCTTGTATCCCGTAGCGTCCCCGAAATTAATTCTTTTTTATGTTGGGTGATGGAGTGATGGTTGGCGATGGGGGTTGCTTTTGGGCTCTTCACCCTGCCACTCTACCTGGCTGGGCACGCGACTTAGTAAGCGAACTTGAATAAACGAAAAAAAACTCGCAAGCTGTGTTACGTCTTCCAAAACGTTGCACACTTTTATTCGACTCCACGCCACCGCACACCGAATGCAACCATCCCCCTTCACCATCCGCCCCCATCATCCGCCGCCACCACCCACACCGCGTGACCAGCGAGATTTCGCCGTCGCCATAACAGTGGGGACACACACATCAAAAGGTTAATCGGAAGTTTCAAAATAAGAAAGTGAGCCCTGTTGGAGTGCGTTCTCCCAAGCTTTCCAAACTGATACGACACAGGTGCTTGTCCGCAGACGCATCGAATACTCGCCAACCTCCACCCCATTCGCCCGCGAACTAACCGTTACTACCAAAGCTGGGAACAATCACAGGTCGTTTAGGAAGATATACCCTCTGCAGTTGAGCGGCACGATTTCTGGTCTCCACCAACAACAATGGCCTCGGATAGCGGTCCGGCCGCCTCGGTCGGCTCCAAATGCTCATGGACGAGGTCCCATACGAGGTATTCCCGGAAGAATTTGTGTGTTGGGTGCATGAAGTCGCCGCAGGCGGACTGAAGCATCTTTCCGACGACTGCTTCGAAGCTCACCGGGAGTTACTGCGATGTTTACTCCTTGTGGGTGCGAAGGTGTTCCCTATTGGCGTAGTAAGAGACCTGGCGGCCGTACGGTTCTACAGTGCTGTTCTTGCTTGGGATGCACTCGTCACGGGACTCCGGTTAGTTGTCTTACCCCTCTTACATAGTGATTGCGGAATGTGTGCTGACTGTGCATTCAGCACGCTAAACCCAGAAGACCCCAAAATTGTTGGAATTGCTTCTCGCCGCTCCGGTGTGGCGCGCCGACGGAAGCGACACCGCAGCAAAGGCGGCGGCAGAAACGCTGTGGGGAGCAACGCCATAGCAACGGCAATGGCAAGGGGATCCTGGCAACGACGGCTTGGTATTCTTCTATAGCAGCGTCCGTCGCATTCTTTCTTCTACACTCTTACATACTTCTAGATAGTGGCAAGAAGATACTCGTTACGTCTACCTCTAGCGATTTCATCACCCGTCAACGATCAAATCATCTCGTTCTGTCTCTCTCTCTTTCTCTCTCTCTCTTTCTCTGTACTTGTGAAGACTCTCAAAAGGAAACGGTGATCGGGCAATCTTCAACAAACATTACACAAAAGTCGGCTCGATACGTATGCCCCCCTATCGAGGGCAACGACGCATATCATGTCAACAGGAGCTTCTTTCCTCGAATGGTAGCCGATACCACCCCTGGCCCTGGAACAGCCACCATCGTTCGCCAGATCCACGATCGGGCCGCTGCCATTCTTCTACAGCATAACGGCAACCAGTTTTCATTTACGGTTGCTGGATTTGGCTTTTCTTCCTCATTCTACATTCCATTAGTCGCCGTGTGGGCTCACCATCCACCTGAGTTCTTCCAGGGTTTGACTGTGGCGACAACCTTTCGGCGTGGGGAAATACTAAGCGCCAGCTCTATTCCACCACATGGAGGCCCCCCAGCGACGGCTTACTCCTCATCGCCCAGTGGCCACATTGCGCCTGCTGGTCCTCCTCCACCTCACATCGCCCCCTCAGTCACATACCGCCCCTCAGTTTCCCAGGCTATCCACTCTGACGGCCGATATCCCAGCCTGGAAAAAGCGTTCCGATTATTGTTCGGTGCTACCGATGACTCGGTAACCCACAGGAAGCGGGAATTGTTATACAGCCAAGTTAGCGCACCGTATTTCAACCGTCCGACTGTACCGCTATGCCACGGCAGTAATATCTCGGTCGATATCTCGGAGGAACGTGGCTCTGTGGGTGTTTTTCTTTCACCCGAGGATAACCCGCGCATATGTCACCTGCTCACTGCAGGCCACGTCCTAGGTGCCACCCCACCTGTTGGGACCACCTTCCAAACTGCCAGCTCTTTGGACGTCCTTCGAGAATTGGCTAGGGCCCTCAGGCATGGGGTTAACCCCGAGGAGCAGGATGAAGGATGTGCAGCGGTGTTTTCACGCCTCCAGGAGTCGGTGGCGATTCTCGTTGCGGAATCCATCGGTGTGGACGCCAACGGGTGGCAAGAGGACTGGGCTGTTGCGAGGGTGGCTCATGGTTTTGTCGGCAACAATGCGTTTGTCGGCGGGAATGGTGACTGGGATGATGGTGGGATACTATCCGACGACCTACAAATCTTCCTGGAGACAGATACCCCAGTCGATCGTGGCATGATCCTCGGACACGCCGAAGTTGGGGACACGGTGCTCAAGATCGGTGCATCGACAGGAACAACTCGGGGCATCATAAATGGGACACACGTTTTTACATATTATCAGCGTACGGTATCGCCTACCCTGAATGCAACCGCCGTCATCTCTGATACCCACAAAGACCTCATGATTGAACGTGCCACCTTTGCAGTCATTTTCCCTGAAAACACCCCTCGCTGGCAACCATACTTTTGTGAGCCTGGTGATTGCGGAAGTGGTGTGTTCAAATTTGTTGGTGGACGGTGCACATGGGTGGGGCTGCTTGTGGGGGCTTATTGCGAAGATGGCGGGTTGAGAGACATTGGATTGATGGTCCCCCAGCAAGCGGTACTCGCACAGTTGCGAAAGAAGACTGGTAAGAGGTGGCAGTTGTTCTAGGTCCGTGCTATGATCCGGTGTGGACAATGTTTTGTGTACCAGTACATTTCAGGATCTCGCCGATCGGAAGATTTGTTTGGGATGGACAAGGTCATTGGGAAACATGTTACGATGTACGTACTATATGATAACAAAAACGCCAGTCTCCCGCGCGTACACCTCAGAACTTGAGCAGATGTGAGAACAGGTTGGTAGAGAACTAAGTATGCACATAGCCACCCCAAATTTTAAAGCAGGACGAACTTGCAATGCTCACTGATAGGGATGCTGGGCTCGGGCATATTGTCGACGTCGGTGGATCACAACTGCGGCGGCTGTTGCAAGATCGGTAACACCCGCTGCGACCGAAGCAACTTTCCGTACCTTTCGCTGGTTCGCTTGGTTGACCATTTTGGTACGCGTTCGTTGTATGGTGACATGAACCTTTCTCCTTTGTGGGGGCTGAAACCGGCGTGGTGAGCTGGTGGCTTTGCGCGTGCTATCATGAACGCTATCCATTTAGCTGAATCTCATTTTATTGGTTCTTGATAACTAAAGGAATGCAGGCCACGGTTGGACGAAGGCATGAGGTTGTTGACTGAGGTGGCAATGCATGCGCGCGCAAAACCCCGAAGACACGGTGATGGGATCGAAGGGGGAATCCAGGAAGAATCCCAAGAGATCCGGCTTTCGAGCTGATGAGACTGTAGCCCGTCTCTTGGCGAATCCTTTGGCATTGTAGAGGGTTCGTTTGGCGGTGGAAAAGCGATGTTCGTGGTCGAAAAAGTTGGCGTGGGGTCGGAGGTGGGATGAGATCAGTCGTGATTCCTTTCCTTGCTACCACCAGATAGGCCAAACCCGACTATCGCCCAACAAAAAAGTTCCTTGCTCTTTCCCATCCTCCCGGCCAACACTTCTTTACCATTGCGACTACAAACCCAAGTGCCCAAGTACCGAGTGAATTGCCCTGAGGTGGAAGGACCGGTGGAAAATCCGGGACCTTCTGGCGGACGAGAGGTGCAGCCGGGCGGTACTGGACTTTCTTGCCTCGATGGCTGTGGGAGGATGGGCACCGGGCGAGGCAGAGGACGACGCTGTGAGCGCGGTGTCGGAGCTGGAGATGTGGGAGTGCCTGGAGGAGTAGGGAGTGGAAGCCGATGAGCCAGGCGCTGAGGGGCACCGCCGTTGTTCCTACCCACACCCGACTTCGTGGCGTCCGCAGGAAGGGCGTGAGGCCCAGATGGCTTTCCTTTCTCTTTTCCTTAGTCGGTCACGTTCCCTTTTCGTTCCTTTGTAATTCCTTTGGTGCGCATCACTATTTCTTGGGACAGGCCTGGTCGGAGGGCAAAGGGGTGCTAGCAACGGGCCCCTACTGCGCGGACAGCGGAGAGGAACCGGACCGTACAAATTCTCGTCACGATCTCCGTAGCTTGCACAGGAGTACTGAATAAACAAAGGAAAAAAAAACGTACCGAGTGAATTTGCAGTGACAATTGCAAGGGCACACATTTCCCGACGTTAGGTACATACGTATACTAAGTCGTATGACAGCAAGCATGACGGAAGATGGCCAGACAAACACTACCCAATAGCCCCGCCAAGAGCACGGAACTCGATCAACGCAGAAAAGGAAGAGAAAATGTAGGAAAAGCGCCAGAAAAAAAAATTGAGAGCAGCACACCCCTCCACCCTCCTACTGTGGGTTCCCCTGCCACACTCTCAGCCACCTCTTTTGCTTATTCTTTATGTCTCCGGATGCCCGCGACTCCCGCGGCGGCTCGTAGCGCCGGATGCTTCCTGGCCCTCGTAGAGCGTTGGGGAGCAGGATTGGCCAGTTTGCAAGCCTTTTTCGCCTTGCTCTCCCGCGACGCCGCATCTTCATCGTCGTCACCCACCTCCTTAACCTCGCTGTCATCCTCTTCCGAGGAGGCCTTCCTTTTGGCTCCAAGGAAACTTGCGGCGTGGAGAGGGCTGCTGGAGCGCGGCCGGAGGACGCGCTTCTTGGTCACACTGTTTACCGCGGGTTCGGCGCCTGGCGCGTTTCGATTTGGAATTGCGGCTTCCCATAAAGTTTTGCTGCCTACTGGAATGACATATTGGTGCCAAGATTGGAAGCTGCTTGGGGTTGCGCCGTCCGAGGGTTCAATTGTTTGCCTTCGGAACTTTGTTGTGTCTTCGGCCGGTACGACAAAAACCAGTATGGGAGGCGTTCGCTTAAGACTCGCAGGCATCGCCGACCAAATGCTTGCAAGTTCATCCTCCTTCACCGGGTGGGAAGTGCCCAGTGTGATTTGGAACAACACCAGCATTGGCGTTTTGCGGGAGGGAGAATTGTTCACCGCCAAGGAGTCCAACGAGTCGAGATTCATTTGTTGTGGCCGGAAATACACGCCCAAGATATCCGGATTGACATTGGAGGAGCCAGCATCTTCCCGCAGCTGCCTACCGAGTTCCGAAAGCTTACTGAAGGTGCGGAAAGGCTGGACGCCCATCTCGACTTCAACGACTCTCCCTCCTCCTAGCTCTGTCGCTTGGAAACGCCCACCATCCTGGAATACACGATGCACGCCGGCCTTGAATACCCAACTGGCGGATGTCCTGGTCTGGGGCTGCCCAAGAAGGAACCGGTACATCTCGTGGGCACACCTCAGGCCAGCTTCTGTGGTTGCCTCTCCAATCAGGTATCCGATGTACTCCGTAGCAATGTCTTGAACCGCCCCCATGCCGACGTACTTGAAGACAAGGTCCTTGACAGGACGAATCAGAAACATGGTGTGACTGCCGTCGAGATTATGCACCTCGCTGGGGAGAGGAAGGTCCTTTTTCCACAGTTCCTCGATTTCACATTTCAGACGGCGTTCATAGTCGGAGATGCGTTGTTGCAGAGCCCACTCAGCATCTCCCTTGCGATAAACATCAGGTGGGAGTAGGTCGCGGAGAAGCAGGCCTGGTATTGGGCCGTATTTGGTGAAGAGTGTTAGCAGTATGCCCCACATGTCCTGCGTGAGGCCTATCAGGGCCCTACCGTGAATGTTAGCATATAAATTGAGGAAGCCAGTTCAATCGCGAAAACAGTGCTTGTGGGGAAACCGGGAGGTACGACTTCGCAGCTGCCACAATTTCTTCCCATTCCCGAACAGGGAGGTAGTACTTCCGGGGAGACCAGTTCTTGATTAAGTAATGATTGTTCCGTTTTCGCGTCGATGACGTCACCACCACAAGCCAATTGTGAGACGCCTGCACTGCTGCTCCGACGGGATGGTGATCGGCCAAAAACCATATTTCCGGGTCCGTCAATACGGAGATGGATGGTGAGTCTCGCATCGGGTGAACACCATTCGCATTGATTAGGTAGTGAGTTGCAGCGGTGGGTTCGGCGGCGTCACTACCACAAATACCGGCCTGGAAAATAGTGGGTTTGCCCTCCAAAAGTCTCCGCACAAGAACATATGAGAGGAACCACCTCTTTCCGATGCCCGGCTGGCCAAGAATCAGACTGAACTTCTTCCAATCGGGTATCATCCGCCCAGCATGAACGGTCCTTATCCGGTCTTCTTGATCCGTAACAAGAATATCGTACATCTCCCTATACGACTCACGGACGAGTAGCTCATCCGCACGGCATGGCAGACGGCCAATTCCTTGTAGTGTAGGTTCATTACTGATATGAAGTAGCGACAACTTTTCCGCGGTCCATATTTCGCGTCTTTCCGGTGGGTTCGTATCGGTATCGGTATCGGTATCGGTTTTGTTTTTGAACATCGGGAACTCAAAGTTACGAAAGACGCCATCGGGTAGGGCATCTTTCTTCGCCCATACCTGTTCATGCAAGAACTCGAGCCTCCGAAAATCGGCCGATGCCAGGGATGCTCTCTCTGTCCCAGTATTAGCGAGTTGGATAATGCAAACCACATCAATTGTTCCTAGCCGATACCCTTGATCATGTCCATCAGAGTGGCAAGCTGTATGCTCGGAGCAATCTGTAGTTGGCATTCAGCTTGCCAGAAACGTATTGTGCCTCCAAATCTTAAGAAGCTGTTGCCGTCGATCTGCAACTCCTCGAATCTCTCCCGACTCTCGTCATTCTGCAAGATGTTTCGTGATAGTATGAAGCTGAGCAACTCCACTGCTGTCCACTTTTCAATAGACTGAACGGTTGGAAGTTGTCCGAGTGCGGCGGCTGCTGAAGTATCCGCCTTTCGAACACTGTTAGGCATGACGTGGCTTTGTGGTATACGCAGCGGCGAGCACGGATAGGTTCCAGGTAGCAGGAGATGTAGAGGTGACGGACGTGGGAGAGGGGGCAGTGGTGTCGGTTGTTGTTGTGAAGGAGGAGGTGGTTAAGAGAACAAGAGAAACATTCGGGACGCTACAGTTATACTAGTCATGCGGCTCGCCAGGGCTTGGCACTACGCAACCCAATGAGGGTATCTGTAGCGTCCACTAACCAAATCCCGAATATAATTTTCCACTACGGCATATGACTGGCATACTTTATTTTTTGCGTTTGTGACCACTCGGCGACGACATGGAATAATAGGGGGGTACGGATCAGCTTTTTCGCAGCTGCAGGGACAAGTTGCAGGCGCAAGTTGCCAGGGCTCTTTGTGTGAGGTGGGGTTAGGTATCTTCGTTAAGCAATTGATGGTCTATCCTATCGCATCACGAATAAAATCCACAGCGACCAAGTACCGAGTAATTTTACAGTGACGATTGCAAATGCACAGTCCTCCCAATGTAGGGTAGATACGTACACTACCTTTATTGATTGCACTCGCGGCGGGAGTCGGCGGACAACTCTACCCAATACCCCCATGAGCACAACGAACACGATCAACGCAGAAAAATAATGACAAAAAGGTACATATGGAAAGGTAATGCAAAAAAAATAGAGTTAGACCGAAATGCGTACACTCCAACCTCCTACTCTGTGTACCCGCACCCCACTCCCAGCCACCTCATTTTCCTATTTTTTACCTCCCCGGCTGCCCCCAAGTGTCGCCCCCGTTCGTACCGCCGGAGGCTTCTTGGCCCTAGTGGAGCGGCGAGGAGCAGGATTGGCCAGTTTGGAAGCCTTATTCGCCTTGCTCTCCCGTGATGATGCATCTTCATCGTCGTCACCCGGGTTCGTGATCTCCAGCGATCCCCCCTCGCTCGCTCCTGGCATCGAGTGATCGTCTGTGGTTGTCTCTGGTGCACCCGTTCCCTCTTCTCCAAATGCCATCTTCACCAGTTCTGCCGCGTCCACTCTCCCTTGGCCTTCTTCTCCTTCCACGTCCATCCAGCCCCGCTCCTGCTTCCCTTCTCCTTTTACCCTCCTTCCCTTTCCTTTCTTGCTGTGCCTGAAGAAGTCCAGCACGCTCTCCTCCATCTTGGCCACCCTGCTCCCTGCTCCCACCTGTGGGAAGGCTGGCTTCCCCGTCCCTTTTCCTCCGCCCTTCTTTCTGCCCCCAGTCTTCTTCCTGACCGCCGCTTTAACTGCAGATTCCAGCATCTCCTCCACCTGATAGCCTCCCATGAGCGCTTCCAGCATCTCCATCCTCTCCTTCTCCTCCCTCTGCTTCATTTCCTCCTTCTGGGCCACCATCACCTCGTGTTCCTCCCTGTTATCCTCACTCAACGCTCTCTGGTCCTCCGCAGACACCCCAGTGGGGTCCGGACTCTCGGTCTCAAACATCCAGGCCAGATACCACTGGAGCCGGCTGGTGTTTGCGAATTTGTTTGGCGGAACTGGTGATGAAGTCGAACACGTTACTCGAATAGGCAATAGATCGTAGGCTTGGCGATTTCAGTAAGATGAGTGGTGTGGCGGCGAGCAGATGTGTCCTTTCTCCTGTTGATGATGATGATTCATTAATCGTGTGCGACCCTACTGGATCATGACGATGTTATATACATTCCTTTCCTGTTCACCGTCCTCCGCGACCTCTCACAGTCCGCCGGAGGCCCGTGGTAACCCCCTCCTGCCCCCGCCTGGCCTTCCCACCAAAGAAAAGAAAAGGAAAAGGAAAGCGACAGCGACAGACAATCAACACTAATGGCTCCTTGCCCCCCCCCCCTCCTCCGCCTCTCATCCCTCCCCCCTTTCCGCCCTGGTTCTCGAGCTGCCTTCGTCCCCCTCCGCTCTGGGTCCCACCTTGCTCCCTACTTCTGTGGTGCGCAAGAAGTCCAAGATGGCACCAGCGCACCGCCCGTCTGCGAACAGGTCCCGGATCTTGTGACGGTCCTTTCCACTTCCTGTCTCCTTCCGCACTTCCGCCCACAGGATCTTCTGTTGCGGCTTCCACCTCGTGCAGTGCTTAAACAGGTGTTCCCTTGTCTGCGTCTTGTATTGGCACCACCCGCATTTTGCGCTGTCTGCGTTCCCTGTCCATTTCAGGTACTGCCCTGTGCGGCAGTGCCCCGTTCGGAGTTGGTGATAGCGTTCGGCCAGGCGTTTTGGCGTTCGTTCCACCCCTCGATTCGGCCGTTGGCACTTCGACAGCTTGTACTTCTTCCCGTGTTTTTTCTCCTGTTGCCGCGAGTAGAGTGGTGGCCGCGCGGCGGCCGAGTGCGATCATGTGTTTCTTTGGGCGCGGCGATTGAGTCATGATGGGGAGGAACTGTGTCAGTCTTGCGGGCAAGCTGTGATTCCACAGAGGGAAGGGGAAAGTATAAAGGAAGGGCGCGGTAGCTAGTCTGGAGATTCTTCTCCACGCAATCTGTTATCGCCACGGCATCGGCATCGGCTTGGTTACCCGATTCCCCGCTACGGCACCTACCTCACAATTCCTCGGTAGTCGCGCGCTCCATCGTGCGCTCTCACTCTACATAACGGCTGCGCGCCACGGCATCGGCATCGGCTTTGTCACCCGGTTCCCCGATACGGCACCTACCTCACACTTCCTCGGCGGTCTCGCGCTCCGGCGTTGGCTGCCACCCCACCCCTTCAGCGGCCGCGCGCTCCGGCGTTCGCTGCCACACACGTTCTCGGCGGGCTCGCGCTCCGGCGTTGGCTGCCACCCGGCCTACTCGGCGGGCTCGCGCTTCGGCGTTTGCTGCCACTCCACCTCCCCAACGGCTGCCGCCTCGGTGCAGTTCAAACTTAATGATACCACGACTGATTTCAATGAATGTACTCTTTTCTCGTTGCTTAAGTCGTGCGCGCTTTGTCTTTCGATTTCCTTGGTGCGTTTACTTCTTTTGGCGGACGGGAAAGTGGGAGCCCCATGGGGGTGGTACGGCGAGGAGGAGCGCACAAAACCTGTAGTGTTAAAGCGCATTAGATCGTAATCGAATATTATCTCTCTCCTCAGACCTATCTCTCTACCTCCGTGACCCGGCGCTGCGACCACTACCTGTAAGAACCTGTTAGAGATTAGGGCGAAGCCGGATACCGCCACAGCGAAGTCGAATACCGCAACGATACCACGCCGGCCGTGAAGAGGTTAGGGCGAAGCCGGATACCGCCACAGCGAAGTCGAATACCGCAACGATACCACGCCGGGCGTGAAACAATTAGGGCAGAGCCCAATACCGCCACAGCCTACGTTACCTGTCGAGCAGCACGGACTAGGGAGACAGGATCTTGACATTGGGGCCATTTCCAAGAAGCTTCTGTCCGTAGTATCCGTTTCCTTGACCGGATCCTTGACCTCCTGATCCAGAATTTTCTCGTTCGCCTTAACCGCAAAATCCGCCTCCGTTTCCTGGACCGGTTCCAACGCCTTGGACATATAATCCGCTGCCGCTTCCGTCTCCGCTACCATTTCCATTTCCATTTCCGCTGCCATAACTGTTACCGCTTCCGCCCCCATTTTGTCGCTTAGGACAATCTCTCTTGATGTGTCCTGCATCTCCACATTCATAGCAGTCTCTGCATTCCTGATCACCTCCTCGTGGCCGTTTTTGTTACTCTCTTTCTTCCAACAGTTTTCAAAGTTGTGGGTGTTGGAGCTACACCAGCTGCACCACTTCTGGGTCTGGAGGCGCTGCCAATCTCCACGTCCTCTTCCTCCACAATGATTTCCTCGTCCTCCTCGTCCTCCACGACCACTACCTCTTCCTCCTTGCTGAGAGTACAGTGCTTCCGAGACAGCATCTGGCTTCGTGGCCAGTGCTTCATTCTGTTCGCACTCCTTCAAGTCGCTCATTATTTGTGTAACGGGCGTGGCTCTCTGACTCCAGATAGCGAACCGGGACTATGGACGAGGGCGTGGGGGGCGTGGACAGGTGAGGACAAGACGTGGGGAAACGGGCAAGGCAAGGACGTGGAATGGGCAAA
>Ga0307516_10003016_pt1 | contig 21965 bp, 14 predicted proteins | sample 19_EM_MG_FD_203310 | JGI IMG/M metagenome (GOLD analysis project Ga0307516, IMG submission 203310) | Populus trichocarpa ectomycorrhiza microbial communities from riparian zone in the Pacific Northwest, United States - 19_EM | ecosystem: Host-associated > Plants > Roots > Unclassified | place... | reverse complement strand
CGGTGTGGCGCTTCCTCGGCGAGATGTCACCTCAGCAGATCGTGGCTCAGGTCGATTTCCGCTGGCTTTCCGATGCGCTCACCCCCGGCGAGGCATTGGAGATCCTGCGCCGGGCGCTGCCGGGTCGGGAAGAGCGCATCGCGTTGTTGTTGGAGCGTGGCTATCCGGCGTACACCACGACGCCGGGCTGGCTGGGTTACTCCGACGAGAAACTCGCCCGGCTGGCCCGCGAGGCGGTTGCTGACGGCTTCACGCAGATCAAGTTGAAGGTCGGTGCCAGCGTCGAGGACGATGTGCGGCGGATGAAGATCGCCAGGGCGGCGGTCGGCGGCGGTGTCCGGATCGCGGTGGACGCCAACCAGCGGTGGGATGTGCGGCCGGCGATTGAGTGGATGCGCCGGCTCGCCCCATACGACCCGTACTGGATCGAGGAGCCCACCTCGCCCGACGACATCCTCGGGCATGCCGCCGTGCGTCGGGCGGTCCAACCGATCAAGGTCGCCACCGGTGAGCATGTCGCGAACCGGGTGGTGTTCAAACAGCTGCTGCAGGCCGGTGCGGTGGACATCGTGCAGATCGACGCGGCCCGGGTCGGTGGGATCAACGAGAACATCGCGATCCTGCTGCTGGCGGCGAAGTTCGGGGTGCCGGTGTGTCCGCATGCGGGTGGTGTGGGGTTGTGCGAGATGGTCCAGCACCTGTCGATGTTCGACTTCGTCGCGGTGTCGGCGACCATGCGGGACCGGGTGATCGAGTATGTCGATCATTTGCATGAACACTTCGTCGATCCGGTACGCGTCGAGCACGGCCGCTATCTCGCCCCCAGCCTGCCCGGGCTGAGCGCGCGGATGCTGCCGGCCTCGCTCAAGGAATACCGCTACCCCGACGGACCCGTGTGGGCGAACCGGGTCTGAAGGGGTGCGGTTTTCCCCACCTTCGCTACTGCGGTTTGTCCGGCTGATGTCGGCGGTCGGCCTCATGGTTCCGGCCTCGGCGGGTTCATAGCGTCATCGGCATGATCCGTTCGTGGTACGTGTCGATGCATGCCGGCGTGTTGGCCAGCCAGTCAGATCCCGCTGAGGGCGGCCTGACCGGGTTGGTGACCGACCTGGTGGAGCGCCTGGGCGGCCCGGGCGCCGGCTTGGCGGTGGCGCTGGAAAACCTGTTCCCGCCGATCCCGAGCGAGGTGATCCTGCCGCTGGCGGGGTTCGCCGCCAGCCAGGGAAAGATGAATCTGGTCGCGGCGATCGCCTGGACCACGCTGGGGTCGGTGATCGGCGCGGTGGCCTTGTACTACGTCGGCGTCGTGCTCGGGCGCGACCGCGTGCGTGCGATCGCGGCGCGGCTGCCGCTGGTGAAGCTGAGCGACGTCGATCGGACGGAGGCGTGGTTTGCCCGGCACGGAGCGAAGACGGTCTTCCTCGGCCGGATGATCCCGATCTTCCGCAGTCTCATCTCCATCCCGGCGGGCGTGGAACGGATGCCGGTCGGCACGTTCCTGCTCTACACCACGCTGGGCAGCCTGATCTGGAACACGATCTTCGTGATGGCCGGCTACGTCCTCGGCGCCAACTGGCACACTGTCGAGTCCTACGTGGGCACGTTCCAGAACCTGGTGATCGCCGCATGTGCGCTCGCGGTGGGGTGCTTCGTCGTTGTCCGTCTGGTAAAGACGCGCCGGCCCGACGGCACGGCGCGCGGATCCGGCTGGTAGCTAGGTTAGGTGGGCGCCACCCGGCCCGGCACCACCTACCGAAGGAACGGCACGCATGGCAGAACCCGGAGCGCTCCCCGGTCACGGCCGACGGCTCAGCGCCGTGGCCTCGTGGATCCGGCCGTTGACGGGGGTGGCCGCCGGTGTCCTCACCGCGGCGGCCGAGGCGCTGTTCCTGCTCCTCGCCGGCTTCATCATGCTCATCGTCGCGGCCGTGCCGGCGGCTCGGCGCCGGGCCGGAGGGATCGTCACCGGGTACGCCGGGCGGATAGCCGAGTGGGAGCGGCGCCGCCTCGCTCTCATCGCCGGACAGCCGCCTCCGCCGCCGGTCCGGGTCAGTGGCAGGCGAGTCCTTGCCTACCTCGGCGCCCGGCTCATGCCGGCCGCACTGGGAGCTCTCACGGCCGGGCTGCTGGTGGTCGGTGTGGTGCTCGCCGGCACCGTCATGCGTTCCCTCGTCGCGGGCACCATGACGGTGCCCGACTTCCTGCTGCAGGTGGTGATCGGATCGGCGCTGTTGGTGGTGGACCTGCAGGCGATCGCGAGCGTGGCGGCGCTCGACCGGCGCCTGGCACGTTCACTCCTGGAGACCAGCGCCCGCGCGGCGTTGCAGCGGCGGATCGATGAGCTGGCGGAGAGCCGGGCCGGCGTCATCGCGGCGGTCGACGCGGAGCGCGAGCGCATCGAACGAGACCTGCACGACGGCCTCCAGCAGAGGCTCGTCGCCCTCGGCATGCTCCTCGGCCGCGCCCGGCGCAGCCGCGACCCCGGCAAGGCTGCCGACCTTCTCGCGCAGGCTCACCAGGACGCCCAGCATGCCGTCGATGACCTGCGGGAGGTGGCCTGGCGCGTCTACCCGTCGGCGCTCGACCACAGCACCCTCGACGAAGTGCTGACGATGGTCGCGCAACGATCAGCGGTCCCGGTCAGGATCAGCTACGAGCTGCCCGTCCGGCCGGCCCGGCAGATCGAGACCGTGCTGTACTTCGTCGCCTGCGAAGCGATCACCAACGCGGCCAAGCACGCCCGCGCTACGGGGATCAATATCGGGATCACAACGTACGGAACGGGAGTCGAGATGCTCGTACGGGACGACGGTGTCGGCGGCGCCGACCCGCGGGGGAGCGGCTTGCAGGGCCTCGCCCGCCGGGTCACCGCGCTGGACGGACAGTTCGACCTGGCCGGCCCGCCCGGCCGTGGTACGACCATCCGGGTGCGGGTGCCGTGCGCATAGTCCTCGCCGAAGACTCCACCCTGCTGCGCGAGGGGCTGGTCCGGCTGCTGACCGAGGAGGGACACGACGTGGTCGCCGCCGCCGCGGACGCCACCCAGCTCGTCGCCGCCGTCGACCAGCACCACCCGGAGGCCGTGATCACCGACGTCCGCATGCCGCCCACCAACACCGACGACGGGCTCCGGGCCGCCCTGGAGATCCGCCGCCGCTGGCCCGGCATCGCCGTGCTGGTCCTGTCCCAGTACGTCGAGAAACGCTACGCCGCCCAGCTCCTCGCCGACCGGTCCGAAGGCGTCGGCTATGTCCTCAAGGACCGCGTAGCCCAGGTCGAGGACTTCCTCGACGCGCTGGACCGCGTCGCCGCCGGCTCGACCGCGCTCGATCCCGAGGTCGTCCGGCAGATCATCGCCGCCACCAGCCGCACCGACCCGCTCAACCGGCTCACTCCCCGGGAACGCGAGGTGCTGCACCACATGGCCCAGGGATACACCAACGCCACCATCGCCCAACGGCTGCACGTCTCCCAGAGCGCGGTCGAGAAACACGTCAACACCATCTTCGACAAGCTCGAGCTGTCCGGCACCACCGGCTACAGCCGCCGCGTCCTGGCGATCCTGCGCTACCTCGGCTCCTAGCGGAGGATCGGGCCGGCCAGTCGTAGCTCCGGCAGGGAAACGCTGCGCGACGCGCACCGGTAAGCGATGCTCTCGCCCGGCACCCACACTGGCCGGATCCGGACCACCCGACATCGGTGCCCATAACAGAAATTCATTGCGAGTTTCGCGAACGCCGCGCCATTTCTCATTCGCTTCCGAAAATGTGTTACGAACGGTGTCCAGCCATGGTCTCGTGCCGACCGCGGAGCGTGCGGACGGCAGCTTCGTATTTGTATCGACGGTGACCTCTTGAACGCCGCGTAACAATCTGGCAATCTCATGCGCATCGATGTGTAGCAATCGGTGGCCCTCCTGAGTTCGGTGCGGGAGAGCCCATGCCGGGCGGGATTGTTAACGCTAACCATGGCCCCATTCAGGAGGCCTGGGTGTGGATGTGCGGGTCCTGATCTGGGATTGCGGCGGGGCCGCGAACCAGCAATGGCCTTCACCAGCACCGGCGGACTCGGTCGCCGGCGGCGAACCTGTCGAGCTCGAAGCGAGCCGCAGTCTTGAGGAGGAAAGCGTGAAGCACCCGACGCTGAGTCGTGCCACCGTCAGGCGGGGCATCGCCTGGATGTCCGCGCTGCTGTGCCTGGTCGTGGTCGCGCCGGGAGTCGCCCGGGCGGACAACCCCATCGTGCAGACCAGCTACACGGCCGATCCGGCTCCGCTCGTGTACAACGGCCGGGTATACCTCTACACCGGTCACGACGAGGACGGCTCGACGTACTTCACGATGCGGGACTGGCGGGTCTGGTCGTCGGCGGACATGGTGAACTGGACCGATCACGGTTCTCCGCTGAGCCTGGCCACGTTCGCCTGGGCCAGCGCCGACGCGTGGGCCGGCCAGGCGATCTACCGCGACGGCAGGTTCTACTGGTACGTGCCGGTCAAGAACCGCGCCACCGGCCGGATGGCCATCGGAGTGGCTGTCTCGGAGAGCCCCACCGGCCCGTTCCGGGACGCGCTCGGTCGCCCGCTGGTGGAGAACGGGGAGATCGACCCGACCGTCTTCATCGACGACACCGGGCAGGCCTACCTGCACTGGGGCAACCCCAACCTGTGGTACGTGCGGCTGAACGCCGACATGACCTCGTTCTCGGGTGCGCCGACGCAGGTCCCGCTGACCGCGGCCGGTTTCGGTGCCCGCAGCGGAAACGCGAGCCGCCCGACGCTCTACGAAGAAGGCCCCTGGGTCTACAAGCGCAACGGCCTGTACTACAACGTGTTCGCGGCGGAATGCTGCTCGGAGTTCATCGCCTACTCGACCGCCACCGGGCCGACCGGCCCGTGGACCTACCGCGGCGCGGTCATGCCCCGGCAGGGCGGAAGCTTCACCAACCACGCCGGCGTCATCGACTTCAACGGCGGCTCGTATTTCTTCTACCACAACGGCGCGCTGCCGGGCGGTGGCGGCTACACCCGCTCCGTCGCGGTGGAGAAGTTCACCTACCGCGCCGATGGCACGATCCCGACGCTCTCGATGACCGCCGCGGGCGCACCGCAGGTCGGCACCCTCAATCCTTTCGTCAGGCAGGAAGCCGAGACGATCGCCTGGGAGACCGGGGTCGAGACCGAGCCGTCCAGCGAGGGCGGGGTGAACGTCGGCTGGATCGAGAACGGGGACTGGGTCAAGGTCAAGGGCGTCGCCTTCGGCGCCGGCGCCGCCTCCTTCACCGCCAGGGTGGCCTCGGGGAGCAGCGGCGGGCGTATCGAACTGCGCCTGGGCGGCGCGGACGGCACCCTCGTGGGCACCTGCACCGTGCCCGGCACCGGGGGCTGGCAAGTCTGGACGACGGTCACCTGTCCGACCACTGGTGCGACCGGGACGCGCGACCTGTACCTGCGCTTCGCCGGCGGAAGCGGCTATCTGCTCAACATCAACTGGTGGCAGTTCAGCACCGGCAGCGGGCCGGCCGAGCTGCCGCCGCGGCGCCAACCAACGCTGGGAGTTTCGTGATGTCAACGCATGGTTTCCACCTCAGGATCATCGCCGTCGCGGCGCTGCTCGCGTTGGCGGCGGCCGGCACCACGCTGGCCGTCGGCACCGCGTCGGCCGCGGACGTCGCCGTCGCGGCGGCGACCGCCGGATGCGGCAGAGCGCCGACCCTGCAGAGCGGTACGCACACCATCCAGAGCGGCGGCAAGAGCCGCAGCTTCATCCTGAGAGTCCCCGCGAACTACAACAGCAACAACCAGTACCGGCTGATCTTCGCGTTCCACTGGCGTGGCGGCACCGCCGCCGAGGTCAACTCGGGCGGCACCAGCGGGAGCGCCTGGTCCTACTACGGCCAGCAGGAACAGTCGAACAACAGCGCGATCCTGGTCGCGCCGCAGGGGCTCGGCAACGGCTGGTCCAACACGAACGGCGAGGACGTCACCTTCGTCGACGACATGATCCGGCGGATCGACGAGGGCCTCTGCGTCGACACGACGCAGCGCTTCGCCACGGGATTCAGCTGGGGCGGCGGCATGAGCTACGCGCTCGCGTGCGCCCGGCCGACGGTCTTCCGCGCCGTCGCCGTCATCTCCGGCGCGCAGATCAGCGGGTGCAGCGGCGGCACCCAGCCCATCGCCTACTTCGGGCTGCACGGCATCGGAGACACCGTGCTCACCATCTCGCAAGGACGATCCCTGCGTGACACCTTCGTCCGGAACAACGGCTGCACCGCCCAGAACCCACCCGAGCCGGCGTCGGGCAGCCGCACCCACACCGCCACCACGTATTCGGGATGCCGTGCCGGATACCCGGTGCGGTGGGCGGCCTTCGACAACGGACACATGCCCGGCCCGGTGGACGGAACCTACGCCGAAAGCGGCGTCACGACCTGGACCAAGGGCGAGATCTGGAGATTCTTCGCGCAGTTCCAGACCACCCCGCCGAGCCCGACGACGCCGGTGCCGTCCACGCCGGGGGAGACCACGCCCCCGCCGGGCCCTGCCGGCTGTTCGGCGTCGGTGTCGGTGAACTCGTGGACCGGTGGATTCGTGGCGACGGTGCGGGTGACCGCAGGCTCGGCCGGTACCAGTGGTTGGAGCGTGGACATGGCGCTTCCGGGCGGTGCCAGTGTGACCAGTACCTGGAGCGCCTTGGCCGGCGGCACCACCGGCACCGTCCGCTTCACCAACGTCGACTACAACGGCCGGCTCAGCGCGGGTCAGGTCACCGAGTTCGGCTTCCAGGGCACCGGCACCGGCGCCGGCGCCGGCATGACCCCGACCTGCCTCGGTCGGTAGCCGGGATGCCGCCCGGCGACACCCGTCCGTCCTCCTCAGGTTAGGAGACCCCTTCCGTGTCTGTCTCGCTCTCCTCCTCCGTGCGAAGGTGGGCGGCGGGGGCGCTGGTCACCGTGGCCGTCGTGGCCACGTCGGCCACCCCCGCCCTCGCGGCCACCACGACGCTCTACGTCTCCCCGTCCGGCACCGGCTCCGCGTGCTCGGCCGCCCAACCGTGCTCGCTGACCGGTGCGCTGGCGGTGGGCCGGTCCCCCCCCGGCTCGATGTCCGGTGACATCGTCGTGCAGCTCGCCGACGGGGTGTACCGGCTCGCCTCGCCGCTGCGGTTGACCGCGGCGGACTCCGGCACCAACGGCTACCGGGTGGTGTGGCAGGCGGCCCCGTCAGCGCGTCCGGTGATCAGCGGAGCCCGGGCGGTCACAGGCTGGTCGCTGGCCGATGCGGGCAGGAACATCTGGCGGGCCACCGTGGCCACCGGGATCGACGCCCGGCAGCTCTACGTCAACGGCGCCATCGCCACCCGGGCGCGCACGCAGGTGAACCGGGCCGATTTCACCGCCTCCAGCACCGGCATGCGTTTCACCAACAGCGCTCTGAGCTATCTGAACAACCTGGCCAACCAGAGCCGCGTCGAGATGGAGAGCGTCAACTCGTTCACCGACCGGTATTCGCCGGTGCAGGGCATCAGCGGAAACCTCATCACGATGCAGCAGCCGGCGTGGAACAACAACAACTTCGGCTACGACACCTTCACCAGCCCGCACCGCGCCGGTCCGCTCTACCTGGCCAACGCGTACGAGTTCCTCGACTCGCCGGGCGAGTGGTATCTCAACCCCGGGACCGGTGCCCTGTCCTACATCCCGCTGGCCGGGCAGACCATGAGCAGCGTCAGCGTGGAACTGCCGACCCTGCAGTCCCTGGTGAACGTCGGAGGCACCTACGACGCGCCGGCGCACCACATCACGTTCAGCGGGGTCACCTTCAGCGGCACCAGCTGGCTCGGTCCCGGCAGCAACCAGGGCTATGTGGACCAGCAGACCGGCGCCTACCTGACCGGCAACTGGAACTGGCCGAGCTTCACCTCCTGCCACAACGGCTGCTCGCAGTTCGAGGCCACCCGGCCGAACTGGCAGCAGATGCCGGCCGCCGTGCAGATCTCCGCCGCCAACACCGTCACCTTCACCGACTCCCAGTTCGTCAACCTGGGCCAGACGGCCATCGGCATCGGCAACGACGCCAACGCACACGCCAGCGGCGTGGGCCTGGGCGCCAGCAACATCACCATCACCCGGTCCGAGATCCTGCGGAGCTCGGCCGGCGGCATCCTGGTCGGCGGCGTGCGCGCCGACGCTCACCACCCCAGCGACCAGCGGATGGTCAATCGCGACATCACCGTCAGCGAGAACCGCATCCACGACCTCGGTGTGGATCACCGGGGCATCGTCTCGGTGCTGAACACCTACGTCACCAACGCCACCGTGTCCCACAACGAGGTCTACAACATGCCGTACTCCGGCATCTCGCTCGGTTTCGGCTGGGGCTCGAACGACGCCGGCGGCAGCGACCACTACGCCAACCGCGGCCTGTACACCTACCAGCCGCGCTACACCACGCCCACCACGGCGTCCAACAACCGGCTCGTCGGCAACTACATCCACGACGTCATGCAGCAGATGAACGACGGTGGGTGCGTCTACACGCTCGGGTGGAACCCGAGCGCCACGATCAGCGGCAACCACTGCCTGCGGACCAACGGCTACTTCGGCATCTACTTCGACGAGGGCTCCAAGTACTACACCGCCACCAACAACGTCTTCTCGAACACCGGCACCTGGGCGACGGCCAACTACTGGGGCGGCGAGAACATGGGGAACTGGACCGTCACCAACAACTGGTCGACCAACGGCAGCACCAACATCACCAACGGCGACCGCGGCAACGTCGTCTCGGGCAATGTCACGGTCACCAACGGCAACTGGCCGTCGGGCGCTCAGACCGTGATGGCGTCCGCCGGTCCGCAGGGCGGCAGCGTGCCGCCGGCCGGCCGGATCGTCGGGGTGCCGTCGGCCCGCTGCCTCGACGTACCGAACGGCGGCACCACCAGCGGCACCCAGGTCCACCTGTGGGACTGCACCGGCGCCGCCAACCAGAGCTGGACCCGCACGGCCGGCGGGCAGCTGACCGTGTCCGGCACCAAGTGCCTGGACGCCTCGGGCCAGGGCACCGCCAACGGCACCCCGGCGATCATCTGGGACTGCAACGGCCAAGCCAACCAGCGGTGGAACATCACCGCCAACGGCACCATCACCAGCGCACAGTCGGGGCTCTGCCTGGACGCCAGCGCGAATGGCACCGCCAACGGCACCAAGATCCACCTCTGGGCCTGTCACGGAGGCGCCAACCAGCAGTGGAGCGTGCTCAGCTGACGGGGGCTCGCCGGCCCCGGTCGGTCGCTCCTGGCCGTGCCGGACCGCTCAGGCGAGCGGAGGGCGCACGAAGAACGTGCTGTCGAGGCGGAATCCGGGGCTCTGGTCGTCCGGGTCGATCCAGAGGGCGCTTCCGACGCGGCGCAGGAACCGGCCGCGGAAGTTGGCCGACTCCAGCGTGACCGACCCGGTGCCGGGCCCGGGCCGGTCGCAGTACGTCGCGTCGCCCCGGAACAGAGTGGTGCCCTCGTTCCGGGCGAGCCGCAACCGCCAGGATGAATGGCGCAGGTAGCGGCCGTCCGGAGCGCGCAGGGAGAAACAGGCCGGATCGGCCAGGCCGGGCACCACCTCGAAGGTTGCGCGTCGGCGAGCCGCGGCGTCGCTGCCCGGGCCGATCCGGGTGAGCTCCGTCAGGTCGCCCGAGACGGCGACGAAGCCTCCGCCGGCGCTCCCGGACTGCAGCGACACCAGGCCCACGCGCAGCAGGCCCGACGACGGTGCCGTGGTCGACTCGCGGGCCTCCGATGCGGAACTCGACCATGGCGGGTCGACCGTGGACAGGCCGGTCGTCGTGACAGTGACGCCGAGCGCCAGCGTGCCGGCGGCGACGGCGGCGGCGACCGGATGCGCGGCGGTTGCCTGGACGAGCCCGAGGAGCCAGCCCTTGGCGCCACCGGCGGACACCGCGACGCCGCTGGTGCCCGACCAGGCCGCGCTCACCGCGGCGCCGGTCACCTTGCCGAGCAGCCCGGCCTTCGTCACGACCGCGGCGGTGACGACGGCGGGCACGGGGAGCAGGGCGAGCGCGGCGAGCAGGCGCTCGGCCGGCACCATCCCCTCGGCCGCCCGCGCGCAGGAGGCGCACGACCGGACGTGCCGCGCGATCCGCTTGCGCCAGAACGGGCTCGGCACGCCGTTCCAGGTGGCTGTCACGGCGCTGAGCCGGTCGCAGCCGGGCGTGGCGTCCAAGGCCGCCACCACCGAACGGCTCACCTCGAGCTGATCGCGCATCCGCTGCAGGCGAACCCCGGCGTGGGCGACGCCGACGCCGAGGGCCGCGGCGACGTCGGCTCGGCTGAGCCGTCCCGCGATCTCCAGCCACCACAGCCCGAGCAGCGCCCGTTCCTCGCCGGCGAGCCACCCGCCGGCATGCCGGACCTGCCGCCGCTGGCCGGCCAGCTCCGCCTGCAGCAGCATCACGTCCTCGATCCCGGCCGCCGGGTCCGCCCGGCCGGCCGCCGCGTCGAGCCCGGTGGCCTGGCGGGCGGCGGCGTTCTCCCGGGCGAGATGCGTGCTGACCTGATGCATAGCGATCGCCGCCAGCCACGGCCGGAAGCTGTGCGGCTCGCGCAGGCCCGGCAACTGCCGCAGGGCGCGCATCATGATGTCCTGCACGACGTCGTCGACATCGGCGTCGCCGCCCATCGCCCGCCACGCGAGGTTGTAGACCAGCGGCAGGTAGCGCCGGGCGAGCTCGTCCAGGGCGGCGCGGTCGCCGGCACGAGCGGCGATCACCAGTTCGGTGTCGTTCATGTGGGACGTCGGATCCGCCTTCCCCGTCGGCCGCCGCGGCCCGCCAGCCCGCCAGGCGGCTCGATCCTATGCGGCAACCGACTCACCAGATACCTCCGATGAGTACGATTTATCGAAGGCCGCAGGCGATGGCCGGGCCGGACCTCCTGGCCGCCGGACGACCCGGCCGGCACGGCTGAATCGGCTTTGCAGGAAGAGATTCGGCACCGTGATGCCGGCCGTCGTACATCGATGAACCTCGCTTGACTGCTTCATACTCATCGATCTACCCCCACGGGGCCGGTCAGTCAATAGGTCGGAGTTAAAGACCGCAGCACGGAGTCCAGCTCCGCATCGATGTCGCACCCGGGTCACGGCAGGGTGGCCGGGCCCCGCCCGATCGTCGGTGCGCTCTCGCGCTGCGCCGGGTCGGCCCGGGCAGGCCGACATCGTCGCCGGCGGGACGCAGCCCCGCGATCTGCGCCCGCCGTTGACGCGCCGGCGAGGTGTGCCGACCGGCGGGCACGGAAGGAGATGCGCCGGGGACGGTAGCATTCGACGGGGTTTCGGGACCGTTCCGCCGCAAGGCAGAAACTGCCGGATGAGCGCCGAAGTGCACTCAGCGGCAACGGCGATCTGCGAAAGGAGCGGCTGTGACCGAAGCCGAGGGCGCGGAGCGCGGATATCGGCCGGGCTACGAGGTGGCCGCCGAGCGGGTCCTGGAGTTGATCGCAGAGTCACGGCTGCGTCCCGGCGACCGCATGCCGACCGAGATCGAGCTGGCCCGGCAATTGGGCACCAGCCGCACCGTCGTCCGCGAGGCGGTCAAGATTCTTTCGGCGCTCGGCCGCGTCCGCGCGCAGAAGGGCCGCGGCCTCTATGTCGCCGACGGCGAGGGGTTGCTCGGCGCGGGCCGGTGGGCACCCTTCTTCCTCCCCGTCGATCTGGACCATGTCTACATGCTTTTCGAGTTTCGCCGGGCGCAGGAGATGGAGACCAGCCGGCTGGCCGCGCGCCGGGCCACCCCCGCCGAGCTGCAGGCCATCGGTAAGGCGGCGCAGGTGTGTCGCAGCGGTCTGGAGACCGGGCGGGAAGAGTTGTTCAACGAGGGGGACGAGGCCTTCCACACCAGCATCGCCACCGCCTCGCACAACATGTTTCTCCAGATCGCGGTGCGCGAGGCTCGCCGGCTGCAGGCGCAGTCCAGCCTCATCGGGTTGTCCGGCTCGATCGGTGGCCACGCGGCCAAGGCCGTCGACGAGCACGACGCCATCCACCGGGCGATCCGGGCCGGCGACCCGGAAGGCGCGGCCCTGGCGGCCGCGACCCACATCGACAACACCCTGGACGACTACCGCCGGGAGATCCAGCAGCGAATCTTCGCCGCGACCGACTGACGACCGGCGCCACCGATTTCACTATTCTTCGAAAGAGCTCGAAAAAGTGTTATGCCGCCGCTCGAAGGTAGTCGGCGTGCTGAAATCACCTTCTTCTGCCGCGGATATCCAGTGACATTCTTGAATCTGTGGGAGCGCTCCCGTAACATCCCCGACATAGGTCAGGCCCGTTCCCCGACGCCGTCGTGCAGTCGATTCCCAGCGGATCGAACGCTCGTGCCTCGTCCCTATTCCCGCAGAAAGGCAGATCCCCCATGACCCCCCGATCCATCCCCAGACCACGACGCGTCCTGGTGCTCTCGGCCGCAACCGCGGGCATGGTGATCGCTGCCAGCATCGCCGTCGTCGGCACCGCCGAGGCGGCCAGCACGCTGGGTGCGTCGGCGGCCCAGTCGGGTCGTTACTTCGGTGCCGCGATCGCGGCCGGCCGGCTGGGTGACTCGACGTATACCCGGATCCTGACCACAGAGTTCAACTCGGTCACGCCTGAGAACGAGATGAAGTGGGACGCCACCGAGCCGTCGCAGGGCAACTTCAGCTATGGCAACGGTGACCGGATCCTGAACCAGGGCAGTTCGATGGGTGCGAAGGTTCGTGGGCACGCGCTGTTGTGGCATTCACAGCAGCCGGGTTGGGCGCAGGGTATGTCCGGCACCGCGTTGCGGAACGCGGCGATCAACCATGTCACGCAGGTCGCCACGCACTACCGGGGCAAGATTTATGCGTGGGATGTGGTGAACGAGGCGTTCGCTGACGGCGGGGGTGGTGGTCGGCGTGACTCGAACCTGCAGCGCACCGGCAACGACTGGATCGAGGCGGCGTTCCGGGCCGCCCGCGCCGCGGATCCGAATGCGAAGCTTTGTTACAACGACTACAACACCGATGGTGTGAACGCGAAGTCGACCGGGATCTACTCCATGGTCCGTGACTTCAAGTCCCGCGGGGTGCCGATCGACTGTGTTGGTTTCCAGTCGCATCTGGGCACCGGTATCGACTCGACGTATCAGGCGAATTTGCAGCGCTTCGCTGACCTGGGTGTGGATGTGCAGATCACCGAGCTTGATGTGCAGCAGGGCGGCAACCAGGCCAACATCTATGCCACGGTCACGAAGGCTTGTCTGGCGGTGGCTCGCTGTACCGGTATCACTGTGTGGGGCATCCGCGACACGGACTCCTGGCGCTCGGACAATCCGCTGTTGTTCGACGGCTCCGGCAACAAGAAGGCCGCCTACACCTCGGTCCTCAACGCCCTCAACGCAGGCGGCACCACGCCTCCCACCACGCCCCCCACCACCCCGCCGTCCACGCCGCCGGACACCCCGCCGCCGTCGTCCAGCGGCTGCACCGCGAGCGTGTCGCTGAACTCGTGGACCGGCGGCTACGTCGCCACGGTCCGCGTGACGGCCGGCTCCACCGGGGTCAACGGCTGGACGGTCGCGGTCGGTCTGCCCTCGGGCAGCGCGGTGACCAACACGTGGAGCGCGACCAACGCCGGGACCACCGGCACGGTCAGCTTCCGCAACGTCGACTACAACGGGCAGATCGCCGCCGGCGGCAGCACCGAGTTCGGCTTCCAGGGCACCGGCCCCGGCCCGAGCGGCACGCCCGTCTGCCGCGTCGGTTGACCTTCGCACCGCCGCCCGCCGCCCCGCACTCCCCGAAGGAGATCAGGATGAAACGCACGGGTCCACGCCGGTGGCTCGCCGCGAGTCTCGCTCTCGCCGTCGGCGTCGGCGTCATCGCCGGCACCACCAGCGCCCAGGCCGCGGCCGGCTGCCGGGTCACCTACGCCGTGACCAGTCAGTGGCAGGGCGGCTTCGGCGCGACCGTGACCATCGACAATCTCGGGGACCCGCTCGCCGGCTGGCAGCTCGGCTGGTCGTTCACCGCCGGCCAGACCATCACGCAACTGTGGAGCGGCTCGGTGAGCCAGTCGGGGGCGCAGGTGGCCGTGACCAATGCCTCGTACAACGGGAGCGTGCCCACCGGAGGCAGCGCCGCCTTCGGATTCAACGCGACGGCCGGCTCCAGCAACCCGGCTCCGGCGGCCTTCACCCTCAACGGCGTCGCGTGCACCGGCGGGACGGCCCCGACCTCCCCGGCCACCAGCGCGCCGCCGACCTCCACGCCGCCGGCGCCCAGCACGTTCACCAATCCGGTGGTGTGGCAGGACTTCGCCGACGGCGACATCATCCGCGTCGGAGACGTGTACTACTACTCGGCGTCGACCATGCACTATTCGCCCGGCGCGCCGATCCTGCGCTCGTACGACCTGGTCAACTGGGAATACGCCGGGCACTCGGTGCCCCGCCTGGACTTCGACTCCGCGGCCTACGACCTCAGCGGCGGCCGGGCCTATGTGAAGGGCATCTGGGCCTCGGCGTTCAACTACCGGCCGAGCAACAGCACCTACTACTGGCTGGGCTGCACCGAGTTCAACCGCACCTATGTCTACACCTCCACCTCGGTCGGCGGCGGCTGGTCGAAGAAGGCCCGGCTCAACAACTGCTACTACGACGCCGGCCTGCTGTTCGACAACGACACCCCGTACGTCGCCTACGGCAACGGCACCATCAGCGTCGCCCAGCTGTCGCCGGACCTGACCTCGCAGGTGCGGGCCCAGACGGTCTACCAGACCCCGTCCAGCATCGGGACCCTCGAGGGCGCACGGATGTACAAGCGGGGCAACTACTACTACATCTGGCTGACCCGGCCGGCCAACGGCCAGTACGTGCTGCGCTCGACCAGCCCCTGGGGCCCGTACGAGCAACGCCAGGTCCTGCTCGACCTGCCCGGCCCCATCACCGGCGGCGGCGTACCGCACCAGGGCGGCCTCGTGCAGACCCAGAACGGCGACTGGTGGTATATGGCCTTCACCGACGCCTATCCCGGCGGCCGGATGCCCACCCTGGCGCCGATCACCTGGAGCGGCGACTGGCCGGTCCTGACCACCGTCAACGGCCGGTGGGGGGCCAGTTACCCTCGACCGAACCTGCCGTGGCACCCGCTGGCGCCGATGACCGGCACAGACACCTTCACCGGCAACACCCTCGGGCACCAGTACGAATGGAACCACAACCCCGACACCACGAAGTTCAGCGTGAACAACGGCCTGAGACTCTCGACGGCCACCATCACCAACGACTTGTACAACGCGCGCAACACGCTGACCCGCCGCATCCAGGGCCCCTCGTCCACCGCGACCATCGAGCTGGACTACTCGGCCATGGCCAACGGCGACCGATCCGGGCTGGCCATGCTCCGCGACTCCTCAGCCTGGATCGGCATCCGCAAGGACAACGGCATCACCCGAGTGTCCATGACCAACGGCCTGACCATGTCCACGAACGGCTGGACCACCACCGGCACCGGCACAGACGCCGCCGGCACCACCGTGACCGGCGGCCGGATCTGGCTCCGGGCCACCGCGAACATCCAACCTGGATCCGGCCGGACCGCCACGTTCTCTTACAGCACCAACGGCAGCACTTTCACCAATCTCGGCCCCGCACTCACCCTGAACAACGACTGGCAGTTCTTCATGGGCTACCGCTTCGGCATCTTCAACTACACCACCCAGGCCCTCGGCGGCGCCGTCACCGTCAACCAGTTCGCGGTCACCACCCCTTGATCCCCCGAGGACCCAACGGGTTACACCCGTACCCGCTGCGGCGGCACCGGCGCAGTCCCGGCCCGGATCAGGCCGCCGTGATCTGCCACTGCTGGTGTGCTGCCGAGCTGTACGTCAGCTGGTTGATGTCGGCGCCGTCGGCCGTGCCGGCCCCGGCGACGGTGAGGGCGAGCCCGCTGAGCCGGTTGACCAGAATGTGGAAGCCGCCGCCGATCGGCGTGATGGCCCAGTGCTGCTGGGGCGCATCGTCGTCCGGCCACAGAGCGACGTTGCCGCCGTCGGCGCGGGACAGCCCGGCGACCTCCATGAGCGTGCCGGAGGCTACGTTGCGTACCTCGTAGTAGCCGTCGCCGGCGGCCAGCAGGTCCCACTGCTGGCCGTCGTCGCCGTTCCAGGCGGCCTGGACGATGTCGGTGCCGGCGATCGCGGCCACCTTGCCGCTGTGCCGGGCCGCCACCCGAAATCGGCGGCCGGCCAGCGGCGGCCCGGAGACCCGCGCCGGCTCGACCCGCCGGCCACCGACATGCAGACCGCTGACGTTGGCGTAGCCACCGGTGCCCTGGTGCACTTCCAGCCGCACGAACGCCGCTTTCCGCCGTGGCCACTCGACGATCTTCGTCGCGCCGGTTCCCGCCCAGGTGCCGGCGGTGGCCTTGCTGAAGGTGACCCCGTCCACGCTGGTCGAGACCGTGTACGAGGTGATGTCGCCGTCGGTCAGATAGTGCCGGTTCCACTGCTTGGGCAGGTACTCCAAGGTGGAGATGTCGCTCCACACGCCACCCAGATCCAGGGTGATCGACTGCGGCAGCGGCAGGTTCCAGGTCGACCAGCACGTCTCGAAGCCCTTGTCGCTCAGCCCGTCGATGGCGCGCAGCGGCCCCTCGCCGGTGTGGAAGGCCGTGGCGTACGCGTTGACGGGAGTGACCTGGTGTTCGCACCGCAACGGCTGGGCCGGCAGGGCGGCGCGCTTGACGGGCTGCCAGGCCGCGCCGACCTCGCCGAGCCGGGCCACGATGTTGTCGTCGAGCCGCCCGTTGCGGTTGGGCGGGCAGTTGAGGATGAGCGACGTCCACTTGGGTTCCAGATCGGCCAGGTGGTCGAGGATTCCGTCCCTGCCCATCGGCTCGGTCGTCGGCGTGCTGGGATGCCAGAACCAGCCGTCGCTGATCGTCTGCCCCTGAATGCCGGCGTACCGGTTGCCGTCCGGCGCGGTCACCCCCAGCGGCTCCTCGAAATAGATCGCGTCGCCGAGCCAGGGCTGGGACAGGCCGCCGTGGTCGATCATCACGATGCCCGGCTGCAGCGACTTCACCAGCCGCTGGACATCCCGGTACGGCAGCGCCTGCTGACCCATCTGCCACGCGTAGCCGTCGGTGATGAACATGTCGATCTTGCCGTAGCCGGTCAGCAACTCGCGGATCTGCCCGAGCACGAAGGCCGCGTCGCCGGGCTGGATCGCCTCGTTGGTGCCGACGCCGTGGCGGGTGTCGTACGCCTCGACGGTGTGGCTGCGGTCCCAGATCGAGAAGTACAGGCCGACCTTGAGGCCGCGGGAGCGGAACGCGGTCACGTACTCGGCGACGATGTCGTGTGGGTAGCCGCTGGTGGCGACGTTGTAGGTGCCGTATTTCGAGGGCCAGAGGCTGAACCCGTCGTGGTGTTTGGTGGTGAGCACGCCGTAGCTCATCTTCGCCGCGACCGCGGCCTGTGCCCACTGGTCGCAGTCGACCTGCGGCGGCGCGAAGAGCTTGGGGTCCTGGTGCGGCCGCGCCCACTCCTCGTCGGTGAACGTGCCCATGTTGAAGTGGTTGAACATGCCGAACCGGCGGCTGGCGAAACCCCACAGATCGGGCGTGTCGGCGCGCGGTTTCGACGCCAGGGCCGGTCCCGCGCCGGCCGCCGCCGTCAGTCCCGCGGTGGTGGTGGTCAACCCGACAGCGGACAGCAGGATCCGGCGGGACATCCCGGAAGGCGACATGAATTCCTCTCCAGCAAGCGGGGTCGGTGGTACGGAAGCTGCGGATGAATCTCATTCACCTAGGCCCGAGATGTCAAGGGGAGAGATTGGATGTCTCGACAGAGGCGACGAAACGCCCTTGACCGCGCAAAAGGTATGTGAAGCCACCGATTCCCGGGAAATTGAGTGAGGTGATAGACACAGCCAGCGCGGCGGTCTATATATACATCCCATGTCCAACTTGGGCGTCACATGGCGTTCTCGGACTCGAAACATCGCCCGTCCGTCTGGTTCCCCAGCAGGAAAGAGCAGCGATGCGCCACACAGCCGTGCTCCGCACCATCGTCACCGTCACGTCCGCGCTGATCCTCCTCAGCGCCTGCAACCGGGGCTCCGACTCCGACACCGGCGCCGCGGCGGGCGGTAAGCCCGTGGTCGGCGTCGACTATCCCCGCTCGGACACCGACTTCTGGAACTCGTTCATCAAATACACGCCCCAGTCCGGTGACCAGCTGGGGCTGACGCTGAAGACCACCAACTCGCAGAACGACGTCGCCAAGCTGGCCGCCAACGTGCAGACCTTCATGAGCCAGGGCGTCAAGGGCGTGGTGATGGCCCCGCAGGACACCGCGGCGATCGCGCCCACCCTCGATCAGCTGGCCGCGAAGAAGATCCCGGTCGTCACCGTGGACACCCGCCCCGACTCTGGCTCGGTCGCGATGGTGGTCCGGGCGGACAACCGGGCCTACGGCACCAAGGCCTGCCAGTTCCTCGGCACCAAGCTCAAGGGCAAGGGCAAGGTCGTCATGCTCCAGGGCGGCCTCGACTCGATCAACGGCCGGGACCGGACCGAGGCGTTCAACGACTGCATGAAGGCCGACTTCCCGCAGATCAAGGTCTTCGGGGAGGCCACCAACTGGGACGGTGCGATCGCGGCGCAGAAGCTGCAGACCGACCTCACCGCGAATCCCGACATCAAGGGCATCTACATGCAGTCCAGCTTCGCGCTGTCCGGCACGCTGCAGGTGCTGAAGCAGAAGGGCCTGCTGGTGGGCCCGGACGACCCGAAGCACGTCTTCGTGGTCTCCAATGACGGCATCCCCGAAGAGCTGAAGGACATCGGGTCCGGCCAGATCGACGCCACCGTGTCGCAGCCCGCCGACCTGTACGCCAAATACGCCCTGTTCTACGTCAAGGCCGCGATCGACGGGCAGACGTTCAAGCCCGGCCCGACCGATCACAACAGCACGATCATCCAGGTCCGCGACGGGTTGCTGGAGGACCAGCTCTCCGCTCCGCTGGTCACCAAGGACGGCGCGAGCTACGGCGGCGAAGCGAGCCTCAAGAGCGACGACAAGTCGCTGTGGGGCAACAACCTCAGCTGACGACGACGGTGAAGGCGGTTGGGATGCCTGACGCACCCGCCCGCGCCGACGACGGGCGGTCTCCTGCGGAACCGCCCGTCGTCCAGGCGACGGGCGTCACGAAGAAGTACGGGCCGACGGTCGCCCTGAACGCGGTCGACCTGACGGTCTCGACGGGGGAGACGCACGCGCTCGTCGGCCGCAACGGGGCCGGCAAGTCCACGCTGGTGTCGATCCTGACCGGGCTGCAGGCGCCGGACGAGGGCGCGGTGGCCTTTGGCGGCCGGCCCGCGCCGCGGCTCGCCGACCGCGACGCGTGGCGGCAGCGGGTGGCGTGTGTCTACCAGAAGTCGACGATCATCCCGGAGCTGACCGTCGCCGAGAACCTCTTTCTCAACCGCTACGACCGCGGCCGGTCCGGCCTGATCACCTGGCCCGCGCTGCGCCGTCGCGCCGCCGACCTGCTCGCCGAGTGGTCGGTCGAGGTCGACCCGCGGACCTCGGCCGGCGACCTGTCGGTGGAGCAGCGGCAGTTCGTGGAGATCGCGCGGTCGCTGTCCTTCGGGGCGCGTTTCATCATTCTCGACGAGCCGACCGCCCAGCTCGACGGGGCCGCGATCAACCGGCTGTTCGGGCGCATCCGCGACCTGCAGGCCCAGGGCGTGACCTTCCTGTTCATCAGCCACCACCTGCAGGAGATCTACGAGATCTGCGACATGGTGACGGTCTTCCGGGACGCCCGACACATCGTGACCGCGCCGGTCGCCGACCTGCCGCGCGCCGACCTCGTCGCTGCCATGACCGGTGACACCACCGGGGCCCAGCGCCGGGACAACACGCGTGCGGTCGACGCCGCCGCGCCGGCCGCCCTGAGCGTGCGCGAGCTGGCGAGCGCCGACGGCGCGTACCGGGAAGTGAGCTTTACCATCGGCGCGGGTGAGATCGTCGGCCTCGCCGGCGCCGCGGGCAGCGGGCGCACCGAGGTGGCGGAAACGGTCATCGGGTTGCGATCGGCCGAGAGCGGCCAGGTCGAGATCGCCGGGCGCCGGCCGCGCCCGGGCAGCGTGCCCGACGCGCTGGCCGCCGGCGCCGGATTCGTTCCGCAGGACCGTCACCATCAGGGCTTCGTCCCGGACATGTCGGTCGCCGACAACGGCACCCTGTCGGTGCCGGCCCGGCTGGGCAGGCACGGCTTCATCAACACCCGGCGCCGCGACGCGATCGCCGGCGGCCTGATCGAAAACCTGGAAATCAAGACGCCGAGCCCGCACCTGGCCGTCTCCGGGCTGTCGGGCGGCAACCAGCAGAAGGTCGTCATGGCCCGGGCGCTGGCCGACGACCCGCGGCTGCTGGTGCTGATCAACCCGACGGCGGGAGTCGACGTGCGGTCCAAGGAATTCCTCCTCGACAAGGTCGAACAGACCGCACGGTCCGGAGCGGGCGTCCTCATCGCCTCCGACGAAATCGACGACCTGCGGGTGTGCGACCGCGTCCTGGTGATGTTCCAGGCCCGGGTGACCACCGAGATCGGCCGCGGCTGGCACGACCACGAACTCGTGGCCGCCATGGAAGGAATGGACCTCAATGCCTGACACCGCCCTCGCGGACACCCCCGCACCGGACGCGACGGCGGCCGCCGGGAAGCGGCGCGACCTGATCGGCGGCCGGATCCCCCTCGCGCGGCTGCGCGACCTCGCCCTCGTCCCGGCGATCCTGATCATCATGGTCGTCGGCTACATCGTCAGCCCGGTCTTCCTGCAGCCGGACAACCTGCTCAACGTGCTGCAGACGATGTCCGAGATCGGCCTGCTCGTGCTGGCCCAGACGATGATCCTGATCGTCAAGAAGATGGACCTGTCCCTCGAATCCACCATGGGGCTGGCCCCAGGGGTGGCGGCGTGGCTGGTTGTTCCGGTCGGCGCGGGACACGGGCTCGGCCTGCTGCCCGGGGGCTGGGCGATCCCGGTCACCCTCGCCGTGGGCGCGCTCATCGGCACCGTCAACGCGGTCCTGATCATCCGGTTCGGGCTCAACGGATTCATCGTCACGCTCGGCATGCTCATCGTGCTGCGCGGCGCGCTGACCGGCATCTCCGGCGGCCAGACCTTCTTCCGCCTGCCGCCGTCGATGCTCTATCTCGGCACGACCCAGTGGTTCGGCGCACCCGCGTCCATCTGGATCTGCCTGGTCCTGTTCGCGGTGGCCGTCGTCGTGCTCGGCTGGACCAGCTTCGGCCGGTCGCTCTACGCGATCGGCGGCAACGTCGACGCCGCCAAGGCCGCCGGCATCCGCACCGACCGTGTGATGTGGATCGTCATCGTCACCGGCAGCCTGCTCGCCGCCCTGGCCGGCCTCCTGCTCTCCGGCCGGCTGGCGTCGGTCGCCTCGGCCCAGGGCAACGGCTACATCTTCACCGTCTTCGCGGCGGCCGTCATCGGCGGCATCAGCCTCAACGGCGGCAAGGGCAGCATGTTCGGCGCGTTCACCGGCATCCTCCTGCTGTTCATGATCCAGAACGTGCTCACCCTCGCGGGCATCCCCGCACAGTGGATCGGCGCCCTCAACGGGCTGATCATCCTGGCCGCGCTGATCGTCTCCCGGATCACCGGCGGCAAGGTCCAGGACTGACATCGCCCACCCCCGACAGGAGCCGCAACCATGTCTTCTCCCGAATCCGCCCGCATCGTGGCGCTGGACGTCCTCGATGTGCGTTTTCCGACGTCCGAGCAGCTGGACGGTTCGGATGCGATGAACCCCGAGCCGGACTATTCCGCCGCGTACGTCCGGCTGCGCACCGACGCCGACGACGGCATCGAGGGGCACGCCCTGGCGTTCAC